>JAANMV010000317.1_pt1 | contig 60055 bp, 61 predicted proteins | sample 7279661 | NCBI WGS metagenome assembly JAANMV01 (sample SAMN14094540, study PRJNA606508) | bioreactor metagenome | isolation source: A lab-scale SPAN reactor treating ammonium-rich wastewater day 121 | place: Ireland: Galway | collected 2017-05-16 | reverse complement strand
AGCAGCGGATGGATCAGCTGCCACAACTCGTCGCTGACCAGGGAGGTGGCCATGCCTCACCTTGCGCCCCCAACCTGAGGTTTTGATAGGCGCTCTAAGGTGACCGTGTACTGAGGCAGGGATCATCGCTTCCCAAGTGAAATTGTTAACTCTTTTTGGAGTTGGCCCCAGGGTCGTTTCACGGATATTTCACACTTCTTACATCCCCCCTCCCCCAATCAGGGGCGGGGGGAGGGGGGTTGCAGGAAGTGTTCTCCCGCGCTATCCGGCCTTCCGGAGGACTGCGCTATTTGGGGCAAGTGTCGGCGCAGTCGTGAAGTTCGCCACATTCAAATATGAGATTCCTCACCTTCGCAGGAGCTCGCACCTCCCGATTTTTGTAAAAAATCTCACTCTATGTGCGGCCCCTGGGAGAAAAATGAACTGCGTCAAAACACCCCAAGACGACTGACCTGAGGAAAATTAAGCCTCATGAGGCTTCCATGGCAGTTGGCGGCTTGTGGTGCCACCCAATGTGCCCTCAGGCCGTCTAATCTGCCTTCTGCTCTTTGAAATCAGTCTGAAAATGCCACCTCTGTCAGCTCGGGCCGCCCTATGCGTACCGGCCTTACAGCGATGCCGGACGCCTGCACAGGCTCAGGGATCGGACTGCCTGAATCTCCTCTCTGGAACCGCTCCCAGCGCGGGAGAGGGCCTGGGGGCGTGTTAGTTTCAGGGCATGACGGTGAAACGGCAGGCGAGTGGCGGGCAGGACCAGAATTTTGAGCACGCTTTGGTGCTGGAAACGGCGCGGGTCACCGAGGGCGCCGCGCTGGCCGCCAGCCGCGTGATGGGCATGGGCGACAAGATCGCCGTGGACGGCGCCGGCACCGAGGCCATGCGCGCCCTGCTGAACTCCCTGGACATCCGTGGCCGCGTGGTCATCGGCGAGGGCGAGATGGACGAGGCGCCCATGCTGTACATCGGCGAGGAGCTCGGCACCGGCCAGTACGAGGTGGACATCGCCGTGGACCCCGTGGAGGGCACCACCGTGACCGCCAAGGGCCTCCCGAACGGCATTGCCGTGATCGCGCTGTCCGAGCGCGGCGGGCTGATGCACGCGCCCGACTGCTACATGGACAAGCTGATCGTCCCGCCGCCTGCGGCTGGCCGCGTGAACCTGGACTGGCCGGTGGAGGCGAACGTGGCGGCGCTCGCGCAGGCGCTGGAGCGTGACGTGGACGACCTGCTGATCACCATCCTGGACCGCGAGCGGCACGCCGACCTGATCCGCCGCGTGCGGCAGACGGGCGCCCGCGTGAAGCTCATCGGGGACGGCGACGTGATCGCCGGGCTGGCCGTGGGCGTGCGCGGCAGTGGGGTTCACGCCCTGATGGGCTCGGGTGGCGCGCCGGAGGGCGTGCTGAGCGCCGCGGCGTGCAAGTGCCTGGGCGCGGAGATCCAGGGCCGCTTCATCGCGGAGAACGACGAGCAGCGCGAACGCTTCGCGAAGATGGGCGTGGACGAGCGCCGGATCTACCGCACGGACGAGCTCGCGCCCGGCAAGCAGATGGTGTTCAGCGCGACCGGCATCACGTACGGCGAGCTGCTGAACGGCGTGCGGCGCTTCGCGGGCGGAGCGCGCACGCACACCCTGGTGATGGGGTACGCCACGCGCGTGGTGCGTTTCATCGACTCGATTCACCTGGAAGAGGACCACGCCCGCGTGACCATCCGCGTCTGACCGGCCGCCCGTTGCCCTGAACTGGCGGAAAGGCCTGGTTCAGGGCAGTGGAGAGATGTCCGTCTGCGCGTCCGGCGGCATGTTCCGGTAGGCGCGCAGCGTGCCGTTCATGAACGCCACATACAGCGTCCCGTCCGCGGCCAGTGGGGTCGCCTGCACCCCCTGCCGCTCGGTGCGCACCCAGCGGGGCGCACCCGTGTGTGCGTCCAGCGCGACCAGTTCCCCGTCCTCGGAGGCCAGGAACACCAGGCCAGCGCTGATCACCGGGCTGGCCGTCACGCGGCCCTGTAGGCGGTGCGTCCAGACGTCCTCGCCGTCCGCGAGGCGCAGGGCCCGCACCGTGCCGCCCCACCCGGCCAGGATCGCCAGGCCGCCCGCGTGCGGCGTGAGGGCCGGCGAGGCCCACACCTCGTCCTCCAGGTCGTACGTCCAGCGGGTGGGCTCCGCGCCCTTGAGCTGCACCCGTCCGCCCTCCACCGTGAGGCCCAGGGCATGCACCTCGCCTTCCCAGGTGGCGACGACCAGGGTCGCCTCGCCCATGTCGGTGGGCAGCAGGGCGGGCGTGCCGTGCACGGTGCCGACCTCGGCCTTCCACAGGGGCGTGCCGGTGCGGGCGTCCAGGGCGTGCAGCCAGCCGCTCTCGTCGCAGATCAGGGCGGCGTTCGCCCAGATGATCGGGCTGGCCGCCACCGGGCCACCTGCGCGGTAGGCCCACTGCAGGGCGCCGGTGCGGGCGTCCAGGGCGTGCAGGTGCCCGTCGCGGCTGGCGGCCAGCACCCGCCCGGCCCACAGGGTGGGCGCGCCCGTGAGTTCCGCGCGGGCCTGGTAGGTCCACTGCACGGCGCCGGTGTTCAGGTCCACGCGGCGCAGCGTGCCGTCCCAGGCGCCGAAGTACACGTGGCTGTTGTGGAAGGTGGCGGGCGCGGTCACCTCGTCGCGGGCGGCATACGTGGCGAACGGCCGGCCGGAGGCGTGCGTGAGGACGAGCTGTCCGCCGCGCGTGCCGACGCAGATCAGGTCGTTTTCGCCCATCACGGCGGCCGGCCAGGTGACCTCGCCGGGCAGTGGGACGCTCCAGGCCTCGCGCAGGTGCGTGACGCGCGCCGGGCCGTCGGCCTGTTCGCCGGTGCGGGTGCGGCCCCCGCGGTACTGCCCGCGGGCGTGGCAGGCCCACAGGTCCCGGCGGGCGAGCGCCCAGAGGTGCGCGGCGGCCGCGCCGCTCTCCGGGCGATGCTCGGGCTGCTTGGACAGCAGCGCCAGCAGCACCCGCGCGACCGCGTCCGGCACAGCCGGGTTCACGTCCCGGGGGTCGGGCACGCGTTCGTACACGTGCTGATACAGCACGCTCTGGTCACTGTCGCCGATGAAGGGCGGCACGCCGCAGGCCACGCGGTACAGCACCGCGCCCAGCGCGTACAGGTCGCTCAGCGGCCCCACGCCGGCGCCGCGCGCCTGTTCGGGGGCCATGTAGGCCGGGGTGCCCAGCGTCACGCCGCTGCGCGTGAGGTGCCGCGTGAACTCGGTGAGGGCCACCAGCCCGAAGTCCATGATGCGGGGCACGCCCGCGCCGTCCAGCAGGACGTTCCCGGGGGTGAGGTCGCGGTGTGTGACGCCCTGCGCGTGCACGTAGTGCAGCGCCCGGAACGCGAACGCCGCGGCCGTCAGGAAGCGCGCCAGGGGCGCCGGGGCATCCTCCAGCGGCCCGAGGGCGGTGATGGGCCCGCCGGTCATGAGCGGCATGGTGAAAAAGGGCGTGCCACTCCCCTGTTCCTGGCCCAGGTCCAGCACGCTGATCACGCCCGGGTGCGCCATGCGCGCCAGGGTCCGCGCCTCGCGCAGGAAGCGCGCCCGGTCCGAGTCGGCCGAGTGCGCGTGCATGAGTTTGACCGCCACCTCGCGGTCCACCACCTGGTCGTGGGCGCGGAACACGCGGGCGCTGCCGCCCTCGCCGAGCAGGGCCAGCAGGTCGTACCGTCCGGAAAGTGTCGTGCCTACGTCAAGCGGCATGCCAGCGCGAGTGTAGCGCGGGCCGCCCCCCGGCCCCGCTTACCCGCGCAGCTGTCCGGGCGTGACCGGTTCGCGCAGCAGGCGGCGGAAGCCGGCCGTGCCCTCGCGGTCGAGGACGCCCTTCACGAGTTCCGCGCCGACGGGGTACGTGAAGATGTAGGCGCGCAGGGTGGGCTGGGTGATGAATTCCAGGCTCTTGCGGGCGCGGGCGTCGTCCACGCCGCCGTAGTGCCTCAGGAAGTCCAGCACCTCCGCCTCGGGGTGGCCGTCCTCGAACAGGCGCATGGCGGCCTCGGCGTTCACGCCCTTGAGGTTGGCCTGCAGTTCGTTCACGGTCAGCATGGCCTGCACGTCCTGCGGGTCCAGGCCGGCGACGCGGGCGAGGTCGCCGGTCAGCCAGTCGCGTTCCTCCTCGCGCGTCATCAGGGTGCGCAGGGCGTTCACGGCGACGCCCTCCGAGACCACGCACTCGGGGGCGTTCAGGAGCTGCAGGTGGTGTTCCTGCCAGCCGAGTTCCCGCACCAGCCGGGCTTCCTTGGTGGCGTGCTCGGTGTGGTGCCCCGGGTAACCCTCGTGCGCGAGCAGGTCGGGCAGGCCGGTGAGCGCCACGGGGAGGTCGGTGTTCAGCTCGATCAGGCTTTTCAGGTTCCCGAGCGGCCAGTTGTACCCGCCCCAGGGTTTGTCGGTGACGAGGCGGATCTGGAAGTCCTCGCCGTCCGGCAGGCCGAAGGCGGCCTGCGTGCGGGTGCGGAGCTCCACCAGGATGGGCTCGGCCACGCGCAGCAGGTCGCTCACGGGCACGGTCACGCGGTCGCGCAGGGCGCTGCGGCGCTGTTCCAGGGTGCCGGTGCCGGGCAGGGCGGCGTCCATGGCCTGCAAGGAGGCGTCCAGCGCGGCGAGGTCGGCGCGGGTGGGTTCGATGTCGTACAGGTCCCGCACTTCCTGCGCGTACGGCACGGCCTCGCCGGCGATGATGCGGGCCACGGTGTGCATCGCGCGGGCCTGCGCGGCCAGCCACTCGCGGCGCTCGGGTTCCGTGACGTCCTGCACGCGGGCCTGAAGATCGGCGGCCTCGCGGATCAGGTCGGCGGCGTGGCGCGGGGTGCGGTCCGCCCAGGCGTCGGGACCGGCGTACCCGTCGATGAATCCGGGGCGGTGGGCGTCCAGGGCGTGCGCGAGGCGCGCGTACCGTTCGGCGATCTGCATGACCGGCAGCATACGGCCCGCCCAGGGATCAGTGGGTGGGGTGCACCCCGGTCTCGGTGGCGAGGTGGGAGGCGCGCACGTCGTGCGGTTCGGTGGGCAGGGCCGGCACGAGCAGCGCCGACGGACACACCCCGACGATCAGGCCCGCGTACCCGGGCAGCAGCCGGTCGTAGAAGCCGCCGCCGTACCCCAGGCGCACGCCCGTGTGGTCGAAGGCGAGGGCGGGGAGCAGCACGGCGTCCACGGACGCCAGCGGTACGCGGGGCGCGGTGGCGGGTGGCTGGAGCATCCCGAAGGCGCTCTGCTCCGTGGCGGTGTCCCAGGGGTGCAGGGTGAGGTGCCGCTCGGGCCGGTAGCGGGTGCGGGTGGTCAGCAGCTCGAACCCGGTGTCCAGCGCCGACACGTCCGGTTCGCCCGGCATGGCGCGGTACGCCAGCACCCGCCGCACGCCGCGACCGGCCAGGAAGGGCCGCAGGTGCGCCACGACCGCCGCCGACACGTCCGGCAGGGGCGCCCGGGTCTGGCGGGCCCAGGCGCGCCAGGTTTCCTTCGGGGCGGTCACGGCCGGCGGCGGGGGGTGCGGGAGGCTCATGGGGCCAGTATCGCCCAGCGCTGCCCGGCGGCGCGGTCCGGTATGCTCCGGCGCGTGCTGCGTGCCGTGCTGACCCACCCCACCCCCGCCGAACTGCTGGCCTTCCTGCGGGAGCACGTCCATGCCGGCGGCGTGACCCTGCACCTGGCGGGGGAACTGGAGGTCATGTACGCGGGCCGGGCGGCCAGCATGGCCGAGGCCGGGGACCGGTTCGTGATCGTGAAGGCCGACGGGTCCTTGCAGGTGCACGGCCCGCGCGGCGTGAAACCCGTGAACTGGCAGCCGAGAACGGACTTCCTGCAGGCGGACCTGGAGGACGGGTGCGTGCTGCTGCACGCCGAGCGCCGCAGCCCGGCCGAGGTGGTGCGGGTGCGGGTGCTGACCTGCGCGCTGGTCAGCGCCCTGACCCTCACGGACGACGCGCTGTTCCTGCTGCAGGGCACGGAGGCGCAGATGCAGGAGGCCCTGGCCCGCCACCCGGAGGTGATCGAGCCGGGCCTGACCGTGCTGGACCGGGAACTGCTCGTCGGGGTGGGCGGCCTGGACCTGTACGCCCGGGACGCGCAGGGGCGGTACGTGATCGTGGAACTCAAGCGCGGCAAGGCCGGGCACGAGGCCGTGCACCAGCTCAGCCGCTACGTGGGCGCCGTGCGCCCGCAGGTGCCCGGCGTGGTGCGCGGGATTCTGGCCGCGCCGGACATCACCACCCCGGCCCTGCGGGCCCTGGAGGCGGCCGGGCTGGAGTTCCGGCGCATCGAGGCGCTGCCGCAGGTGCAGGAGGAGGCGCTTCAGCCGCTGCTATTCCAGTAGGCCAGGGAACGTATTGCCGCGGCCGGGGCCGGGGTCAACAATGCCCTCATGCCCTCCCTGGACATCCGGCCCTTCACCCCGGGCGACGTGACCGCCCTGTCCGCCTGGACCGGCACCCCTAAAGAAGCCCTGCGTGAGGACGCCGAGGGGCGGGAGGGGTGGCTGGCCTGGGACGGGGCCGCCGTGGTGGGCGCCCTGTTTCCGTGGCGTTCGCCGGACGGCCGGGTGCGGCTGTTCTTCGAGCGGTGCCGGGCAGACGCCTGGGCCCCGTTGCTGGCGCAGGTGCCCGGCCCGACCGTGACGACCGTCCGGGACGCCACGCCGCAGGCGGTGCTGGAGGACCTGGGGTTCCGCCCGGCCCGCACGGACCGGCTGTACGAGCTGCCCGCCCGGCCCCACGACGTGCCTCTGCCGGCCGGCGTGGAGGTCCTGAGTGCGGCCGACGTGCCCCCGCTGGAGGTCATGGCCCTGGACACCCGGTTGCGGGACGAGGTGCCCGGCACGGACGGCTGGACGGCCGCGCCCGACTGGTTCCTGGAAGAGAACCACCACTCGCCGTACTTCGACCCGGAGTGTTACCTGATCGCCCGGGCCGGAGCGGAAAATGTGGGCCTGATCCGCGTGTGGAACGGGCCGCGCCCCCGGCCCCGGCTGGGTCTGGTGGGGGTCCTGCCCGGGTGGCGGGGCCAGGGCTTGGCCGCGGCCCTGCTCGCCCGGGTCCTGACCGTGTGGGCGGCGCGTGGGGCCGACCGGGTGATCGCCGAGGTGGATGCCGGGAACGCGGCGTCGCAGGCACTCATGGCGCGCTTCGGCGGGATGGTGGTGGGCACCGAGACGGAACTGGTGCGGGAAGCCTAGGCCGGGGCGGGCTTAACCGACTTCCTTGGGACCCTTCAGGCCGGTCCTGCCCTCGCGCGCCTGGAGCACGGCGGCCACGTCGCCGGGGGTGACGCCCAGTTCCGCCAGCGCGAACAGGGTGTGGAAGAACAGGTCGGCGGCCTCGGTGGCGAGTTCGGCGCGGTCCTCGTTCTTCGCGGCGAGCAGCACCTCGCCGGCCTCCTCGCTGATCTTCTTCAGGACGCGGTCTAGGCCGCCGGCGTGCAGCCGGGCCACGTAACTCTGCTCCGGCAGGGTGGCGAGACGCTCAGTGATCGTGGCGTACACGCGTTCCAGGGTGCCGTCCAGACCCGGGTCGGGCAGGGCGCTCTCCAGCAGCGGCGCGTGGAAGCAGCTGTACTCGCCGGTGTGGCAGGCGGGGCCGGCCTGAATGACGCGGTACAGCAGGCTGTCACCGTCGCAGTCGGTGTGCACGCTCACGACCTGCTGGGTGTGGCCGCTGGTCTGGCCCTTCACCCACTGCGCCTGCCGGGAGCGGCTGTAGTACGTGGCCTCGCGGGTGGCAAGGGTGCGGTCCAGGGCGGCGCGGTCGGCGTAGGCCTGCATCAGCACGGCGCCGGTGCGGGCGTCCTGCGTCACGACGGGCATCAGGCCGTTCTCGGGCCAGGTCAGGGTGTCGGGGTTCACTGTTCTCTCCATTCGGGCCGCACGGGGAGGCCCTCGGCGGCCAGGTAGGCCTTCACCTGCGGGACGGTCAGCTCGCCGAAGTGGAACACGCTGGCGGCCAGGGCGGCGTCGGCCTCGCCGGTGGTGAGCACGTCGCGGAAGTCCTGCAGTTTCCCGGCGCCGCCGGAGGCGATCACGGGAATGTCCACGGCGCGGGACACGGCGCGGGTGGCGTGCAGGTCGAAGCCGGCGCGGGTGCCGTCGGCATCCATGACGTTCAGGCAGATCTCGCCGGCGCCGAGCGCCTGCCCGCGGGTGGCCCATTCGATCAGGTCCAGGCCGGTGTCCACGCGGCCGCCGGCGCGGTGCACGGTCCAGCCCTCGCCGCCGGGGCGGCGCTTGGCGTCGATGCTGAGCATCACGCACTGCGCGCCGTAGTGGTCGCTGGCCTCGCGGATCAGCTCGGGGCGAGTCAGGGCCCCGCTGTTCACGCTGATCTTGTCCGCGCCGGCGTGCAGCAGCTGCCGGAAGTCCGTGAGGGCATTGATGCCGCCGCCGATGGTGAGGGGCATCATGACCTGCTCGGCGACCTGCACGGCCACGTCCAGCATCAGGCTGCGGCCCTCGTGGGTGGCGGTGATGTCGTAGAACACGAGTTCGTCGGCCTGCTGGACCTCGTACGCGCGGGCGAGGGTGAGGGGATCGCCGGCGTCGCGGTGGTCCTCGAAGAACCGCACGTTCTTCACCACGCGCCCGTTCTGCACGTCCAGGCAGGGAATGATGCGCCGCGTCAACACGCCCGGCAGTCTACGGGCACCGCCGCCCCGGACCCCCGGCACGGCTAGGGCAGTGCCCGGAAACGCCGCGCCAGAGGAAAGAGGACAGGGGACCGGGCAGACGCGCGCCTGCCCGGTCCCCATTCTGTGCGGCTCAGCCTTCGCGCTGGTAGGCGACCCGGCCGTCCACCACGGTGAGGGTCGGCCAGCCCCGGAGGGTCTGCCCCTGCCAGGGCGTGAACTTGGCCTTGCTCTTGAACTCGGCCGGGTTCACTTCGCGTTCGGTGTCCAGATCCAGCACGACCAGGTCGGCGGGCGCGCCGGCGTCCAGGGAGGGCTGGGGCCAGCCCATCACGCGCGCCGGGGCGGCGGTCATCAGGTCCAGCAGTTTGTCCAGGCCCAGGCGGTGCCCGAAGCGGGTCCACATGAGCGGGAAGGCCAGTTCGATGTACGCGATGCCGCTGGGCGCTTCGAGTAGGTCGCGTTCCTTCTCGGCTTTGGTGTGGGGGGCGTGGTCGGTGGCGAGGCAGTCCACGCTGCCGTCCAGCAGGCCCCCCAGGAGGTACTCGGCGTCGGCCTGGGTGCGCAGGGGGGGCGCGACCTTGTACATGGCGTCGAAGGTCCGCAGCTTCTCGTCGGTGAGGTCCAGGTGGTGCGGGCAGACCTCGCAGGTGACCGGCAGGCCGCGTTTCTTCGCGTCACGCACGAGGTCCAGCGCGCGGGCGGTGCTGAGGTGCTGCACGTGCAGCCGGGCGGGGCGGCCCTGCGCGGTCAGGCCGGCGACGATCTCGATGTCCCGGGCGACGCGGGCCGCTTCGGCCGCCGCGGGGTTGCCGGGCAGGCCCAGTTCCTCGCTGACCGGACCCTCGTTCATCACGCCGTCGGCGCGGAGCGTGGCGTCCTCGGCGTGCACGCTGATCACCATGCCCAGCGCGTGCGCGGTTTCCAGCGCGAGGCGCAGCACGCGGGCGTTCTCGTTGGTGAGGCCGTCGTCGGTGAACATGACGGCGCCGGCGTCCTTGAGATACTGCAGTTCGGCCAGCGCCTCGCCTTTCTGCCCGCGGGTGATCGCGGCGGCGGGTTTCAGGCGGGCGTAGCCCAGGCGCCCGGCCTTCTCGATCAGGCTGCGGATCAGGGCCGGGTCGTCCAGCACGGGGCGGGTGTTGGGCATGCACACGACCGTGCCGTACCCGCCGGCCGCGGCGGCCGCGAGGCCGCTGTGCAGGTCCTCTTTCTCGGTCTGGCCGGGTTCGCGCAGGTGGGCGTGCAGCTCGGTGAAGGCGGGGGCGACAGTGCCGCCGCGGCCGTCGAGGACGTCGCCCTGCTCGGGCAGGTTCCAGCCTTTGATCAGGCCGTCTTCGAGGGTCACGGACTCCAGGGTGTCGGAGCCGGGGCGTTTGATGTTCTTGATGGTCAGCATGTCACTCCTGGGCTTGAGGGGTGGTCAGTTCAGGGGGGGCAGGTCGCTTTCCGGCACCACGCGCACGCCCTGGGCGTCGCCGAGGACCGCGAAGCCTTCCTTGAAGGTGGCGGCCACGGTGGCCTGCCCGCGGTCGTCGGTCTTGAGGGTGCAGGACTGCACGGTGAAGACCCGGCCGGGTTTCAGGCCGAACATCGGGTCGTCGCAGGGCGTGGGGGGCAGCGCCTTCTGGCCCTGTTCGGCAAAGGCGTTCACGGCCGCCACCTGGGCGATCTGCACGTAGCGGATCGCCTGCGTCTGGATGGTCTGCTGGCGGTCGGCGTCGCTGACCTCGCCGCGTTTGCAGGCGGTGAGCAGCAGGCAGGGCAGCAGGAGCAGCAGGTGGGGTCGGGTCATGATTCACCGAGTGTAGGGACCGGGCGTGGGCCTTTTGTGCCGGGGGGGGTTCAGTGCCGGCCGACGAGCAGGTGGTACAGCACGCTCATGCGGATCGCCTGGCCGTTTTCCACCTGCGCCAGGATGCGGCTGCGGGGGCCGTCGGCGGCGTCGCCGCTGATTTCCACGTCGCGGTTCATGGGGCCGGGATGCAGCACGATGGCGCCGGACTCGGCTTCCCCCATGAGGCGCTCGTTCACCTGGTAGGTGTCGGCGTACTCCTGCATGCTGCTCAGGTACCCGGCGGTCATGCGTTCCTGCTGCAATCTCAGGGCCATGACGGCGTGCGCGCCGCGCACGGCCTCGCGGGGGTCGGTGGTCAGGGTCACGCCGGGCAGGGCGGCCAGGTCGCCGGGGAGCAGGGTGGCGGGACCGCACAGCACGACCTGCGCGCCCAGCTTGGGCAGCAGTTCGGCGTTACTGCGGGCCACGCGGCTGTGGCGGACGTCGCCGATGATGGCGACTTTCTTGCCGGTCAGGTCACCGTACTCCTGGCGGATGGTGTAGGCGTCCAGCAGCGCCTGGGTGGGGTGGGCGCGGCGGCCGTCCCCGGCGTTGATGACGGGTTTGCCGCTGTAGCGGGCGATCAGGTGGGCGGCGCCGGCGGCGTGATGGCGGACGATGTAGGCGTCCACCTTGTACTGCGTGAGGACCTCGACAGTGTCGCGCAGGCTTTCGCCCTTGCTGGCGCTGCTGCTGCCGGCGGCGAAGGTGAACACGTCGGCGCTCATGCGGCGGGCGGCGAGTTCGAAGCTGGTGCGGGTGCGGGTGCTGTTCTCGAAGAACGCCACGCACACCGTCTGGCCCTGCAGGGCCGGGACCTTCTTCACGGGCCGGTCGAGGACCTGGAGCATGGTGTCGGCGTTGTCGAGCAGCGCGCCCAGGCGTTCGGGCGTCCAGTCGTGAAAGTCGAGCAGGTGGCGGGGGCGGGCGCTGGTGGCGGGGGCCGTCATCGGATGTCCTCCAGTTCCCACAGTTCGACGATGTCGGTGCCGTCGGTTTCCTGCAGTTTCACCTTCACGACCTCGTGCTTGGCGGTGGGCAGGTTCTTGCCGACGTAGTCGGCGCGGATGGGCAGTTCACGGTGCCCGCGGTCCACGAGCACGGCCAGCTGGATGCCTTCGGGGCGGCCCAGGTCGATCAGGGCGTCCAGGGCGGCGCGCACGGTGCGGCCGGTGTACAGCACGTCGTCCACCAGGATCACGCGGCGGTGGGCGATGTCAAAAGGCACGTTCGTCTCGCGGATGATGGGCTGGTGCGCGACCTCGCTGAGGTCGTCGCGGTACAGGGTGATGTCCAGCATGCCGCTGGGCACCTGCACGCCCTCGAGTTCGCTGAGTTTCTCGGCGAGGCGCCCGGCGAGCGGGATGCCGCGGGTGTGCACGCCGATCAGGGCGAGGTTCTCGGCGCCCTTGTTGCGTTCGATGATCTCGTGCGCGATGCGGGTCAGGCCGCGGCGGATCTCGTCGGCGGTCAGGATGGTGGCCTTGGGGGCGCGGTCGGTCATGCCCGGCCTCCGGGGGTCAGGCATGAAAAAAACGGGCCGTTCAGCGCAGGCTGACGGCGGGGGTGGGGTGTGTGCATGCGTACTCCTTCTCCTTGCCTCACGGGGCAGGCCGCCGGGGTGGCGGGCGCGACCTCACGGGATCGCTGGGAAAAAGGCGGGGCGGGGGCGCCCCTTGCCGCACAGGAGTGTAACAGGTCCGCTGCCGGAATCCCTTGCGCGTGTCTGGCCGGCCCGAGCGGCCGGGGGCCGGTTCAGGCGGCGCAGGACCGGCGCCAGGTGTCCTGTCTGGTGGGCCGTGTCCAGGCGCCGCAGCGCGAACCCGAAGCGCGCGGTGTTGGCCTTCAGGAGGAAGGCCTCCAGCCGCACGGAGGCCGCGAACCGGCCGTGGGTCCAGCTGTGGCAGGGCGCGCCAGGGTTCAGGGTTTCGTACCAGGTCGCCAGGCGGTCCAGGGGCTTCTCGGTGAAGCTCAGGCTCACGCCGGCCGTGACGCCGAGCAGGCGGGCCGCGGTTTCGGCGGTCCGGTGGTCGTCGCCGGTCAGGTCGGTGTGGTCGGTCAGGCCGGTGATCACGCGGGGGACGGGGTCGTGGTGAACGTCACGGCGGGCTGGGCAGCGTCCCGGACCTCGGAGGTGGTGACGCTGTGGGTGTCGTCCAGCTGGACGGTGTCCTGGCGCCGCAGGAGGTAGGGCCGGGTGCCCAGGGCGGCCGGCAGGGGGACTCGGGTGATGGTCAGCAGCAGGGGCAGCAGGAAGCAGGCGGCGCTCACGCGGAGACGATCACACGGCCGTCGGGGCGCCCGGGGACGAAATCGGGGGCGGGCGATGGTGGAGCTGTCCACGCTTAACGCGCACTAAACTTGACACACAGGCACTCAGGTTTTAGGATGCGTGCAGTTGAGCGCCGGTGTGCATGCCCGGACGCTTCCAATCCAAGGAGGTCACCCTAATGATGCGATTTGATCCCTTCCGCGAGATCGAGGAACTGTCCCAGCGCATGGACCGCGCCCTGGGCGGCACCCAGAGCGCCCGCCTGTCCCCGCCCGTGGACGTCCACGAGGACGAGACCGGCCTGGAACTCACCCTGGACCTGCCTGGCGTGCAGCCGGACGCCATCCAGATCGAGGCCGAGAACAACACCCTGACCGTGCAGGCCGAACGCAAGTACGCCCGCACCGAGGGCCGCACCGCCCACCGCGTGGAACGCGCCTACGGCACCCTGGCCCGCACCTTCAGCGTGCCCGCCAAGTACGACCTCACCAAGGTCGAGGCGGACTTCGACCACGGCACCCTGACCATCCGCGTGCCCCGCAGCGAGGCCGCGCAGAAACGCGCCATCAGCGTCCGCACCGGCGGGCAGGCCACGCCGAACCGCACCGTGGATGCCGGTCAGAGCGACCAGAACAGCCAGTAACCCGCCTCTCCCCCGTCCGGCCGGACGGGGGGTGTTCGCCCGCCCGGGACCTCACCCGGGCGGGCTGCTCCATTCCGCGGGGTTGTCCGGGTCCAGCGGCAGCAGCGCCCCCTGCACCAGGTAAGGCCGCGTGCCCGTCCCGCGCGACTCCTGCGCGCCCAGGCCCAGCAACAGCTCGTCCAGCGCCGCTTGCAGCGCGCGCGCCCGGTCCGGCGGCAGCCACACCACGCCCACGAAATCCCCGCCGATCACCCGGGAGCGCAGGCCGGGGTCCGGCAGGAACGTCTCGGAGTGCACGTCGCCGCGCAGGTCGTCGCGGTAGATCAGCCGGGCGTGGTCCGGCAGGGTCAGCAGCGACCGGGCCGCCGCGCGGGCCCGCAACCGGTCGAAGGCCCGGGCGTGCCGGGTGACCTGCGCTTCCAGGTCCTCGAAGGGCGTCAGGGCGAACGGGACGCGCAGCCCGGCGGGCGCGCGGTACAGGCGCATGGGCCGTCCGGCCCGCCGGACCTCGCCGGCCGGGTGCAGCAGCCCGGCCTGCACGAACTGCCGCGCGCGGTACATCATCCGCTCGGTGCTCACGCCCAGTTCCCGGGCCGCCTGACTGACGCTGAGGGTCCGGCCGATGAAGGGCTTGAAGTGCCGCAGGGCGGCGTTGTCGCTGAGCAGCTGCGCCTGCCGGGCGGTGTGGACGTCGAACCACTCCCCGGTGAACGAACCCAAAATCGTCTGCGGCATTTCAGGTAGGGTACGCCGGACCCTGACGGCATGCCTTCCTCTCCCGCTTCCGTGCCAACCGCCGCGCCGCCGCTGCCCGCCACCTTCTGGGCGTACCTGGGCGGCCTCACCCTGACCGGCCTGGCGTACTCGGTCGTCAGCATCGCCCTGCCGTTCGTGGTGCTGGGCCTGCACCCCGCCCACCCGGAGGGGGCGGTGGGCGCCACCGTGCTGGCCGGCAGCCTGCCGCTGTTCCTGGGCCCGCTGGTGGGCAGCCTCGCCGACCGCGTTCCGGCCCGGCGGCTGCTGCAGGCCGCGCCGCTGCTGCGCGCCCTGCTGGTGGCCGGCGCGGGCCTGCTCACCGTGCGGGGGGCCGTCAGTCTGGAAGCGCTGCTGGCGCTGTCGTTCCTGAACGGTCTGCTCACCACCCTGAGCGTCACCGCGGCCGGCGCCCTGCTGCCGCGGCTGGTCCCGCCCGCGCGGCTGGCCCAGGCGAACAGCCTGCAAAGCGGCGGCCTGATGGGCGCCCCCCTTGTCGGCTACGGGCTGGGCGGCGTGCTGGTGCACGCCCTCGGCGCCGGGGAGACGCTGCTGCTGGCCGCGCCCTTCATCGCCTCGCTGGCCGTGGCCGCCCGGGCCCTGCCCACTCTGCCGCCCGTGGGCACCCCGGGGCGCGGCGGGCCCGGCCTGGACCTGCTCGCCGCCGCGCGGGTGATGCGCGCCTCGCCGCTGCTGCTGGGCCTGGTGGGCACCAGTTTCCTGCTGAACCTCGCCATGAACCTGATGAACGTCCGCGCGCCGCTGTTCATGCGGGCCGCCGGGCGCGGCGCGGCCGACTACGCGGTGTTCGAGATGCTGATTTCCGGCGGGGTGCTGCTGGGCATCCTGCTCGTCACGCCCCTCGCGCGGCGGCTCACGCTGGACGGCGTGCTGGGCGTGAGCCGCTGGGTGCTGCCGGCCGGCACGGCGGCGCTGGTGCTGCCGCAGGTGGGCGCGTGGTGGGCGGCGGCTGCGGTGTTCGGCGTGGGCCTGGGCCTGCTGGAGGTGGCGGCCATGACCCGGATTCAGGAACTCATCCCGGACCACGTGCGCGGCCGGGTGATGGGCACCTTCCTGGGCGTGAACGCCGGGGGCCTGTCGCTGGGCGCGGCCCTGGCCGGCTGGACCGTGCCCACCGCCGTCCTGATGACCGTGCTGAGCACCGCCCTGCTGCTGCTGGCGCTGGGCTGGCCGCTGGTGGCCCGCGCCGAGGCCCGCCGCGCCCGGCCGCTTCCAGCCCTGCCGCAGCCGGCCGGCGATTGAATTGCCCTCTCTACTCGCCTTCCTGCACGGCCTTGAGCAGGTCGCCGGCGATCTCCAGCGCGGCCGGGCCCAGCGGCGCGCGCCCGGCGCCGAGCAGCACGCCCAGTTTCTCGCGGCGGGCGCTGCTCAGGTGCGGCCAGCGGGTCAGGTCCGGACGGTGCAGGCGGGCCGTCTCGTCCCGCAAAAGCCGCACCGCGCCGTCGTAGTACCCGCACTGGTAGGCGGCGCGGGCGCGTTTCTCCTGGTCCAGCAGGCCCAGGCCGCGCGTGGCGAGCAGCACCCGGCGCGCCTCCTCCTGCCCGCCGAAGGCATACAGGTGCTCCAGGTGGTACACCGCCTTCGGGTAGCGCAGCCCGGCCGCGGCGCGCCACGCGTGCGGCAGGCGGATCTCGAACTCCGGCCACTGGTGCAGGTGCGTGAGCAGCGCCGGGTACAGCGCCCCCAGGGCGATGTCGCGGGCGTCCGCCAGGGCCAGCAGGCTCTCCTGCGGGCCGTGCCCGGGGCCGGTGTGCGCCTGCCGGGACGCCTGGATCTGCTCGCGGGCGGTGTTCAACAGTTCGGCGCGGTGCGCGGCCAGCTGCGAGGGGTTCAGGTGCCACAGGGTGCGCTGGATGCGGCCGTACCCGCCGGTGGGGTCGTACAGCACGCGGCTGGTGGCCAGCAGGGCCAGCGGGGCGTCCGTGCGGGCCACGTCCCAGTCCCGCCAGGCCTCGAGCTGCTCGTACGGGAAGCGGTGCACGGTCACGCCGGCGCGCGTGTCGGTCTGCGCGGCGCTCAGGCCGCGTTCGAAGGTCACGAAGGTGGGCACGCTGCCGGTCCACTGCTCGTCCGTGCCGTAACTGCCGGCCTGCGCCAGCGCGCGCACCTTGCGGTCGGCGGTGAGGCGCTCCACGACGCGTTCGGTGGTGGCGTGGCGGTCGGTGCGGTCGGGGGTTCGGTCGGTCATGGGGCGGGTCCACCGTCCAGCATACGCAGGGGCGGGCCGGTCACACCGTTGCCGGGGCTCCTTCAGTGCCCTGCTCGCCGCGCCGGGCCAGCGGGGTGAGGCCGGCCTGCACGCGTCCGCCCACGCTGACCTGCGGCACGAACGCCTCCGGGACGTGCAGCAGGACCAGGGCGCCCTCCGGCAGGAAGGCGAGCTTCACGCCGGCCTGCACGGCGTCTCCCGGGGCCACGTACCGGCGGGCGTTCAGGGCCCGGCCCGGCGCGACCAGCGCCAGCGTGACCGGCGTGCCGTCCGGCCCGGTCAGGCGCAGGGTCAGGCGTTCGTTTTCCAGCGTGCCCCGCCCGGCCAGCAGGTTCCCGGCCGGGCCGGTCAGGGCCGCCAGCGGGCCGGCCAGAGGCACGTTCACGCGGCTGCCGTGAAATGGCGCGGCCTCCACCGCCCCGGCCAGGGGGGCGGTCACGAAGCGCACGTCCAGCGCGCCCACGTGCACGCCCAGCAGCCAGCCGTCCGCAAGGCCGGCGGGGGCGCCCAGCAGGTCGGCGGCGTCCAGGGGGCCGTTCAGGCCGGGCACGTCCAGGCGGCCGCCGGTCACGCGCCGCACGAACGCCACGCGCCCGTCGGCCGGGGCCAGCAGCTCACCGGGGCCGGGCCGCGCCAGCCGCACGGGGTCACGGTAGCGGTGCACCGTCCGGCCGTACGTCAGGGCGGCGCCTGCCGCGGCCAACATCCACACCCGTCGGGGAACACGCATGGCGTGCAGTGTAGCCCTGCCCGGCGTGGCGTCAGGCGGGGTGCATAGTTTCGGTCAGCCATTCGCGGCGCAGCAGGTGCGCCTCCACGGCGGCCGGCAGCCACGGCAGGCTGTCGGCGGGCAGGGCATCCGGCGCGAACCACCCGAGTTCGCCCGTATGCTCCAGGGCCCGGGGGTCGCCGGTCCAGGTGCGGGTCAGGAAAAAGAAGTCCACGCCGCGTGCCGGGCCTTCCCCGGCCGCGCCGGTCAGGTCGTATCTCGCCACGCCCAGGCACTCCAGGTCCTGCGGGCGGACGTGCAGCCCCACCTCCTCGCGCACCTCGCGGGCGGCGGCCTGCGCCAGTCGCTCGCCGGGTTCGACCCGTCCGCCCGGCGGGTTCCACAGGCCGGCGGCACACCGGGTGCCCTCGCGGCGGCCGAGCAGCAACCGGCCCTGCGCGTCCTGCAGGAACGTCCAGACGACCAGCGTGAGGTCCATGCGCGGCAGCGTACCGCCCGGCGGGACGAAAGGTGCGGCCGGGGCCGCGGGGGGGCGGGCGGTGCGCTATGCTCCGCGCTGCGTCACCTGGGGTGCCCCGCGGCAGAAGTGGGGCTGAGACACACCCAAGGAACCTGAACCGGGTCATACCGGCGGAGGGAGTGTGACCGGCCCGGCCACCGGCCGGGTCAGGACCTCCCCTCTCGTGACGCGAGGGGGATTTTTCATGCGGACCATCCTGCTTTCCACCGTTCTGGCCCTCGGCGCTCAAACCGCCGCCGCCCAGACCACGCTGACCGTGATCACGCACGACAGCTTCGACCTCGACAAGAAACTCGTGGCGGCTTTCGAGAAGGCCAATAACGCCCGGGTGCGCTTCGTGAAGGGCGGGGACGCCGGGGAGCTCCTGAACCGCCTGGTGCTCACGCGCCGCGCGCCGGTCGCGGACGTGGTGTACGGCCTGGACAACAGCCTGCTCGCCCGCGCCCGGCAGATGGACCTGCTGCAGGCGTACCGCTCGCCGCTGACCGCGAAGGTCCCGGCCGCGTACCGCCTGGACGACGCGGGGCTGTTGAACACCGTGGATTACGGGTTCGTGGCCCTGAACTACGACCGTGCGGCCTTCGCGAAGACCGGCCTGCCCCTCCCGAAGTCGCTGGACGATCTGAAGAAACCTGAGTACGCGCGCTTGACCGTGGTGCCCAGCCCGGCCACCAGCAGCCCCGGCCTGGCGTTCCTGCTCGCCACCGTGAACCACTACGGCGAGGCGGGCGCCTGGGCGTGGTGGCGCGAGGCGCGCGCGAACGGCCTGAAGGTCGTGCGCGGCTGGAGTGACGCGTACTACAAGGACTTCACCCGCGGCGGCGGGAAGTACCCCATCGTGCTCAGTTACGCCAGCAGCCCCGCCGCCGAGGTGTACTACGCCGACGGGTACAGCGCCGCGCGGCCCCCGAAGGAGAGCCCCACCGCGAACCTGCTGCTGCCGGGCAGCACCTGGCTGCAGCTGGAAGGCGTGGGCATCCTGAAGGGCGCCAAACAGCCTGCCCTGGCCCGCAAGTTCGTGGATTTCATGCTGGGCGCCGGCGTGCAGGCGGACCTGCCCACCCGCATGTGGGTGTACCCGGCGGTGGGCGGCGTGAAACTGGACCCGGTGTTCCGGTTTGCGCAGACGCCCGCGCCGGCGAAGGTGAACGCGGCCATGACCGCCAACCCGCAGCGGCTGGTGGACGCCTGGGTGACGGGCGTCCTGCGCGCCCGCTGAGACTGGCCCCCGCGCGCATGCAGCCCGCCACGCACAGGACGGCCCGGTGACCGGGTCGCGGCTGGCCGGCTGGCTGCTGGCGCTGCCGGCGTTGCTGTTCACGGCGCTGTTCCTGGCGGTGCCGCTGGGCCGCACCCTGGCCGAAGGCGGCCTGAACCTGGCGGTGTGGCGCGACCCGTACTTCCTGGGCCGGCTGGGCTGGACGCTGGCGCAGGCGGGCGTGACGGCCCTGGCGGCGCTGCTGCTGGGCGCGCCGCTGGCGTACCTGCTGTCGCGCTATGAGGTGCCGGGCAAGGCGCTGTTCCTGCGGCTGCTGCTGCTGCCCTTCGTCACGCCCACCCTGGTGGCGGTGCTGGGCCTCTCGGCGCTGCTGGGCCCGCAGGGCTGGGTCACGCGCCTGACCGGCCTGGACCTGTCGGACACGCCCGCGCTGCTGGTACTGGGGAACCTCTTTTTCAACCTGCCGGTGATGATCCGCCTGGGGTACGGCGGGTTCTCACGCGTGCCGCCCAGCCTGATCGGCGCGGCGCGGTCGCTGGGCGCCGGGGCCACCCGCGCCGCGCTGGACGTGGCGCTGCCGCTGGCGCTGCCGGGCCTCGCGGCGGGCGCGGTGCTGGTGTTCCTGTACTCGGCCCTGAGTTTCGGGCTGCCGCTGGCGCTGGGCGGCGAGCGGTACGCCACGCTGGAGGTCGAGATCTACACCCTGACCGCCCTGCAACTCCGGCTCCCGGAGGCCAGCGCCCTGATCGCCGGGCAGCTGCTGCTCACCCTGGTGGCGACGTGGGGGTACACGCACCTCACGCGCGGCGGGGTGGGCGTGCCGGCCAGCGGGCTGCCCCGCGCGCGCGGCGGGGCAGCGTGGGCGCTCCTGGCACTGGGGGCGGTGACGGTCCTGGTGTGCTTCGCGCCGCTGGCGGCCGTGGTGGCCCGAGGGCTGCTCGGGTCGGCCGGCCCCACCCTGGCGTACTGGCAGGGCGTGCTCTCCAGTGAGGACACGCCCCTGCTGGTGTGGAACACCGTGCGCTTCGGGCTGATGGCGCTGCTGGGCGCCGGCGTCCTGGGCGGCCTGTACGCCTGGGGCGCGTGGCTGGCGCGGTCCCGGGCGCTGGACGTGGTGTCGTTGCTGCCGCTGATGGTCTCCCCCGTCAGTCTGGCGGTGGGGTACCTGCTGGCGTACCCGGTGCTGGCGGCCACGCTGCCCCTGCTGATCGCCGCTTACGTGCTGCTGGCGCTGCCGCTGGTGATCCGCTCGGCGCTGCCGGCCCTGCGGGCGGTGCCGCCGCGGCTGCTGGAGGCCGCCCGGACGCTCGGCGCGGGCGGGTTCACCGCGCACCGGACCGTGACCTTCCCGCTGGTCCTGCCGGCCCTGCGCGGCGGGTCGGCGCTGGCGCTGGCGACCGTGCTGGGCGAGTTCGGCGCGACCCTGGTCCTGACCCGCCCGGAGTGGGCGACCCTCAGCACCGGCCTGTACGAGCGCCTGGGCCGGCCCGGCGAACGGAACCTGGGCGAGGCCTGCGCCCTGGCGACCGTGCTGCTGCTGCTGTCCGCCGCGGCGTTCACCGTGCTGGACGGCGGGGAGGGTGAGGTCACGTGAGCCCGCCCTGCCCGCGTCGTACCCTGGGCGGCATGCCGCCCGCCGACGCCCTGCACGCCGAGCACCTCAGCAAGGCGTTCGGGCCGGTGCAGGCGCTGCGGGACGTGACGCTGGGCGTGGCGCGCGGGGAGACGCTGGCGCTGCTGGGGCCGTCCGGGTGCGGGAAGAGCACCGCGCTGCGCTGCGTGGCGGGCCTGGAACGCCCGGACGCGGGCTGGGTGCGGGTCGGCGGGCGGGACGTGACGGGGGAAGCGCCGGAGGCGCGGCACCTGGGGCTGGTGTTCCAGGATTACGCGCTGTTCCCGCACCTGAGCGTGCTGGGCAACGTGGCGTACGGCCCGCGGGTGCGGGGGCTGCGCCGGGCGGAGGCCGAGGCCAGAGCGCGGGAGGCGCTGGAGCTGGTGAACCTGCCGGACCTGGCCGGGCGCCGGCCGGCGCAGCTGTCCGGCGGGCAGCAGCAGCGGGTGGCGCTGGCCCGCGCCCTGGCGACGCACTCGCCGCTGCTGCTGCTGGACGAGCCGCTCAGCAACCTGGACGAGCAGCTGCGCGCCGAACTGCGGGTGGACCTGCGGGCCCTGTTTCACCGCCTGGACGCGGGGGTGCTGCTGGTCACGCACGACCAGCGCGAAGCCCTGGCCCTGGCGGACCGGGTGGCGGTCATGCGCGCGGGGCAGGTCATGCAGGTGGGCGCGGCCGCGGAGGTGTTCGCGCGGCCCGCGACGGCGTGGGTGGCGGCGTTCCTGGGCTGGGCGAACGTGCTCCCGGGGGGGGCTGGGGAGGCGCTGCTGGTGCCGGAGGACGCCGCGCAGCTGGGCGTGGGCGAGGCGTGGCCAGTCACGGCCCGGCAGGGCACCGAGGCGGGCGAGACGGTCACCGTGGCGCACGCGCTGGGCCCGCTGACGCTGCACCTGAGCGCCCGGGAGGCGGCCCTCGCCGGGGGCACCCTGACCCTGCGGGTGGACGAGGGCCGGGTGCGGCGCGTCCCGGACGACCGGCCAGCGTCGGCCAGCGGGGGGAACGCGTGACGGCCTGGATTCTGGTAGGCGGGCGGCTGGTGCGCACCCAGGCGCTGGAGGCCCTGCCCCGCCCGGCGCTGGTGGTGGCCGCAGACGGCGGGGCGCGGCATGCGGCGGCGCTGGGCGTGCGGGTGGACGCCTGGGTCGGCGACTTCGACAGTTCGCAGGGCGTGCACGTGGACGCCCCGCGGGAGGTGCACCCGGCCGCGAAGGACCAGACGGACGCGGAACTGGCCGCCCGGGTGGCGCTGGCCCGCGGCGCGCGGGAACTGGTGTTCGTGGGGGCGTTCGGGGGCCGCTTCGATCACGCCGCGGCGCTGATGCTGGGGGGGCTGCGGCTGGTGCGGGAGGGGCACGCCGTTACGCTGACCAGCGGGGACGAGTGGGCGTGGCCGCTGCTGCCGGGCGCGCCGCTGGTCCGGTCGCTGGAGGCCGGGGTGACCCTGAGCGTGCTGGCGGTGGCCGACCTGCGGGGCCTGACGCTGCGCGGCGTGCGCTGGCCGCTGGAAGGCGCGGACGTGCCGCTGGGCAGCGGCTGGACGGTCAGCAACGAGGTCGTGGGCGGGCCGGTGATGGCCGCGCTGGCGGGTGGGCAGGCGCTGGTGACGGCCCTGACCCCGGCGGCGCCCGGGAACCATCCTCAGGACGAACCCGTACCCTGAACGTATGACACGTCGTGGACCTGGATGCGGCTGCCTCGGATGCGGGGGCAGTCTGCTGATCATCGCGGCCCTGCTGGGCGCCGCGTGGCTGTTCGTGCTGAAACCTGCGCAGGACTTCCTGAACGGCATGCGCACCGGCCCCTCGCAATCGCAGTCGCAGACGGACCCCACGCCGGGCGGCAGCGGCGTGAACGTGCCCCAGCTTCCCGGCGGGAACGGCGGGAGCAGCGCGCCGGCCTCCACCCCGGGCACCGTGAACGCGCCCGTCACGAAGGCGGACGTGCAGGCGTTCGTGCGGGTGCGGCGTCAGGCGGCGCAGGCGCTGGGCGGCAGCTTCACGGAGCTGCAGAACGTGTGGACGCAGATCCAGAACGGGCAGACGCCGAACCTGCTGCAGGTGTTCACGGTGCTGCGCAACACCACCGGCAGCGTGAACCAGGCCCGCGCCGCGCAAGGCGCGCAGCTGGACAAGGAGAACATGAGCGCCGAGCGGTACGCGGTGGTCCGCGCGACCGTGAACCGGGCGCTGGGCCTACCGAACATCGATTTCGCGCAGGCGGCCGAGGCCGTGCAGCAGGGCCGGATGCCGGACCTGAACCGCACCGTGGTGGCGGCCACGCCCGAGGAACGCGCGCTGGTGGAGCCCTTCCGGGCGGAGTTGCAGCAGACGGCCGCGGCGGGCCTGCTGGGCCTGTAATCCCCTCCGATCCTCAGGCGTCCCCCACCCGGTCACGCGGGCGGGGGACGCACTTCCTCATGGGTTTCCGGTAGGTTGGGCGGCATGACCACGCCCCCCAGCAGCGTTCCGACCGACGTTCCGTTGCCGCCGAGCACCACGCAGTCCGAGCGGCTGTTCGCCCGCGCGAAGGCGGTCACGCCGGGCGGCGTGAACAGCCCCGTGCGGGCCTTCCGCAGCGTGGGCGGCACGCCCCGGTTCATCCGCGAGGCGCACGGCGCGTACCTGACCGACGCGGACGGCACGCGGTACGTGGACTACATCGGGTCGTGGGGCCCCATGATCCTGGGCCATGACTTCCCGGCCGTGCGCAACGCCATTCAGGCGGCGCTGCTGCGCGGCACGAGTTTCGGCGCGCCCGGCGAGGGCGAGGTGGAACTGGCCGAACTGGTCACCCGCCTGACCGGCGCGGAGCGCGTGCGGTTCGTGAACAGCGGCACGGAGGCCACCATGAGCGCCCTGCGGCTGGCGCGGGGCTTCACGGGCCGGAATTTCATCCTGAAGTTCCGCGGGAACTACCACGGGCACGCCGACGGCCTGCTGGTGGAGGCCGGCAGCGGCCTGCTCACGAACGCCGACGCGCTGGGCGCCGCCGCCCCCAGCAGCGCGGGCGTGCCGGCCGAGTACGCCGCCCTGACGCTGGTCAGCGAGTACAACGACCCCGCCGCGCTGGACGCGCTGATGCAGGAACGCGGGCATGAGATCGCCGCCGTGATCTTCGAGCCGGTGGTGGGCAACGCGGGCGTGCTGATTCCCACGCCGGAATTCCTGGCGGCGCTGCACCGCGTGAAGGACCGCGGCGTGGTCCTGATCGCCGACGAGGTCATGACCGGTTTCCGGCTGTCGCTGAACGGCGCGACCGGCCTGCTGGGCCTGCAGCCGGACCTGACCTGCTGGGGCAAGATCATCGGCGGGGGCCTGCCGGTCGGCGCGTACGGCGGCCGGGCCGAGATCATGGACTTCGTGTCCCCGCAGGGCCCGGTGTACCAGGCCGGCACCCTCAGCGGGAACCCGCTGGCGATGGCCGCGGGCCTCGCCACGCTGCGCGAACTGGAAGCGGACCCGGAGCTGTACGCCCGGCTGGAGGCGTACACCACGCAGCTCGCGGCCGGCCTGAAGGACCTCGCGGCGAAGGCCGGGGTGCCGCTCACCGTGAACCACGTGGGCTCCATGCTCACGGCGTTCTTCGTGGACGCGCCCGGCGGCATCCGCACGTACGCGCAGGCGGCGCCCAGCGACACGAAGGCGTTCGCGGCGTGGTTCCAGCACCTGCTCGCCCGCGGCATCTACTGGGCACCGTCGCAGTTCGAGAGCATCTTCGTGAGTGCGGCGCATACCGACCTTGAGCTGAACGCCACACTGGAAGCCGCCCGCGGCGCCTATAAAGAGCTGTGATGCCGCTCCCTGCCGCCCTGTCCCCCCGCCGAGGCCGCCCATGACCCTGATCGAACAGACGCCCGACATCATCCGCGTCCTCCAGGACCACAAGGTCATCGCGGTGGTCGGCTTTCACCGCGACACCATGAAACCCGCGCACTACGTGCCGGAGTACATGTACCGCCAGGGCTACACCGTGATTCCCGTGAACCCGGCCCTGGCCGCGCGGGGCGAATCGTTCTTCGGTGTGCGGGCGGTGGCCTCCCTGGCCGAGATCACCACCCCGGTGGACGTGGTGGAGGTCTTCCGCCGCAGCGACCGGGTGCACGAGCACCTGCCGGACATCCTGAGCATGGCCCCGCTGCCGAAGGTGGTGTGGCTGCAGCTCGGCATCCGCGACGACGCCACCGCCCAGGCCCTGATGCAGCGCGGCATCAGCGTGGTGCAGGACCGCTGCATGCTCGCCGACCACCGCGCCCTCCTCTGAGTTCCCGCCCCACACGAGACCCCCATGACCAACACGACCGGCCGGATGGACGCCCTGAAAACCCTCTACAAACAGGTCATCCTGGAACACTCCCGCCACCCCCGCAATTACGGCGACCTGCCCGGCGCCACCCACACCGAAGGCGGCCACAACCCCAGCTGCGGCGACCAGCTGCAGCTGCAGCTGAAACTGGAGGGCGACCACCTGCAGGCGGTGCAGTTCACCGCCAAGGGCTGCGCGATCAGCACCGCCAGCGCCAGCCTGATGACGCAGGCCGTGAAAGGCAGGACGCCCGCCGAGGCGCTGGATCTCGCCGAACGCTTCCGGCAGATGCTCCGCACCGGGGACGCCCCCGCCGACCTCGGCGACCTCGCGGCGTTGCAGGGCGTGAGTGCCCTGGCGACCCGCACCAAGTGCGCCAGCCTGCCCTGGCAGACGCTGGAGGTCATGCTGAAAGGCGAGGGCCGCGCCACCACAGAGGACTGAGCCGGCCCGCCTGCCCGGTGCCCGACGACGGGGGCCCTACTGCCGGGTGTAGGTGGTGCCGCCGATGTTCAGGCTCTTCCGGTCCTTGGTCCAGTAGAAGGCGTACGTGCGCGTGACCTGTCCGTCCGGGCCCTTCAGTTCCAGGGTGTAGCCCTCGAAGCGGTACGTGCCGCCCGCCCGGCTGCCCGGCCCGGACGCCGCGCCCGTGGTGACGGCCGCGCCGGTGTTCAGCGTGCCGGCCACGCCGCTGCTGCCCAGCCGCGTGAACTGCCGGCCCGGCCCGAAGGTGTAGGCGTCCGAGCGGGTGGCGGTGGCGCCGTTCATCAGCGTGCCGGACGTGTACGCGCTGAAAAAGCGGTAGGTGCCCGTGATGGCCTCGTCCTTGCCGCCGGGCACGCCGAGGGTGCCGCGGCTGGGCGTCCAGCGGCCGCCCTGCCACAGCTCGTATCCGCCGCCCCCGCGGCGCCATTTCGTCCAGGCCTTTGGTTCGCCCTTGCGGGAGGCGGCCACGTCCAGGTCGTGCGGGCTCCACCGCAGGTTGAGGTACGCGGTGCCGTCCCTGAGCAGCAGCACCGTGGTCTCCCGGCCGGTCACGTTGATGCCGGCGTACTCGTTCTCGTAGGTGTGCAGCAGGCCCTCGATGCGCGCCAGGGCCGGGCCGGCGCCGGGCTTCAGGCGGTAGCGGTTGAAGCGTTCCGCCTCGGCCTGAGCGGCCTGCCGGGCCTGCGCCACCGGGGACACGCCGGCCGCGCCGCCGGCGTAGCGGCACACGGTCAGGCGGCCGTCGTTCAGGCCGTACGCCTGTTGGCCGTAGATCATGGGCGTGCCGGCCCGGTCGGTCAGCACGCGAAAGATGTTGTGCAGCGGCGCGTCGCCGGTCACGCTGTCATAGCGGCCGTTCGGGAAGATCAGGTCGGTCAGGTCGCGGTGGTCGGAGTCCGCCTGCGCTCCCAGTTCCCCGGTCGCGGGCACGTACCGGTAGGTGCCGTGCGTGTCCTTCAGGCGACTGGGTGTCCCGCCAGCCCCGCTGATCGTCTCAGCCCCGGTGACGCGCACGCCCCCGTCCCCGTACAGGGTCAGGGTGTACCTCGTCGTGCCCCACAGTCTCTCGAAGTCGTGGGTGAGCTGCATCACGCAGCCGTACGCGCCCGCCTTCAGCGGCCCGCCGGTGCGGTAGGGGGCCTGCCCGCCGGCGTGGCCCAGCAGTGCCTGCACACCGGCCCCCGTGAGCGGCCCGAACGCCGTGCCTGTGATGAACGGTCCGCCGGCTGCCGGGGCACTGCCCGCGCCCGCACCCTGCCGGAGCGGCTGCGTCAGGGCGTACTCCTGCGGATTCAGGCGGGCGAGGTTCACCTGCTCCGTGAGCTCCGCCTGGATGTTCCGGCAGTCCCCGGCCGGATCACGGCTGGCGCGGCTGAGCTCCGCGTACAGCTGCGCCCGGCGGTCCTCCACGACGCGGCGCAGCTGCGGCAGCTGGGCGGCCGCGTGCTGCTGCAGGTAGGCCTCGATGCCCGGCAGGCCGAACGCGGCCCGCCACGCGGCGTACCCCTGCTCGGTCGCGGCCCGCTGCGCCGGCACTTCCTTTAGGCACCAGTCACGCGCCACCGCGCCCACCTGCGCGGTGGCGTACAGGGTGGCCGCCGCGCGCAGCAGGGCCGGGTCGGGGGCCTGCCCCCGGGCCGTGGGAAGACAGCCCGCGGTCAGCACGAGCAGGGCGGTGCGGGCGGCCGGGAACGGGTGGCGCATGGGAACCTCGGAGGAAAACGCAGGAGAGAAAGAGGGTCGCGGCAGGTTCACCCGCAGGATACGCGCCCGGCCCGCTCCGCCGGGGCGCACCTGCCGGCCGGTCAGAACACCACGGTCTTGTTCCCGTGCACCAGGACGCGGTCCTCGGCGTGGGCTTTCACGGCGCGGGCCAGCACCTGGCGTTCCACGTCACGGCCCAGGCGCATCAGGCTCTCGGGCGTCTCGCGGTGCGTGACGGGAATGACGTCCTGCGCGATGATCGGCCCGGCGTCGAGTTCCTCGGTGACGTAGTGGCTGGTCGCGCCGATCAGTTTCACGCCCCGGTCGAAGGCCGCGCGGTACGGATTCGCGCCGACGAAAGCCGGCAGGAAGCTATGGTGAATGTTGATCACAGGCCGCGCCAGGGCGTGCAGAAAGTCCCCGGACAGGATCTGCATGTACCGCGCCAGCACCGCGAAGTCCACGCCGGCCTCGTGCATCAGGCGGATCTGCTCGGCCTCGGCCTCGGCCTTGTTGGCCTTCGTGACCGGGATGACGTGGTACGGAATGCCAAACATCTCCGCGTCCCGGCGCAGGTCCTCGTGGTTGCTGATCACCAGCGGAATCTCCACGTTCAGGTCGCCGCGCCGCACGCGCCACAGCAGGTCCAGGAAGCAGTGGTCGTACCGGCTGACCAGCACTGCCATGCGCTTGGGCCGCGTGGCGGCACTCAGGGTCCAGGTCATGTCGAAGGGCCCCGCCACCGTCTCCGCGAACGCCCGCTCGAAGTCCGCCCAGGCGCCGGGCAGGCCCTCCAGGTGAAACTCCATGCGCATGAAGAACGTTCCGCCCTCGGGGTCGGTGCTGTGCTGATCGCTGTGGATGATGTTCGCGCCGTGGCGGTGCAGGCACTGCGACGTGGCAGCCACGATGCCCTGCCGGTCCGGGCAGGTGATCGTCAGGGTGGCGGTGTTCGGGGCGTCCGGCGCGGCCGTCATAGGGGCGGAGGATACTGCCAGGCGCGGTGCTAGCCTCGGGGGTGATGCAGACGAACACGCCCGCCCCCAACCTGATCGCGTACGACCCGGCCAAGCACGCCGAACTGCTCGCCAGCTACTGCCTCAGTGCCCAGCCGGGCGAGCGGCTGCTCGTCGCAGGCGGCCTGGGCAGCGTGCCCCTGATGCAGGAACTCACCCGGGCCCTGCTGCGCCGCGGCGCGCGCCCGGCCGTGCAGCTCAGCTACCCCGGGCAGGCCGAGGACTTCGCCGAGTTCGCCAGCGACGCCGTGCTCGACGCCCACCACCCCGCCGACCTCGCGGACGTGGAGGCCATGGACGGCAGCATGCGCCTCCTCACCCCGGAAGACGCCCGGGACGTGGACGCCGCCCGCCGCGCCCGGCACCTCAAGTCCCTGGCCCCCCTCGCCGCCGCCCGCGCCCGCAAGAAGTGGGGCCTGACCCTGTACCCCACCGCGCACGCCGCGCAGCAGGCCGGCATGACCGGGCCCGAATTCGACGATTTCGTCATGCGCGCCATGTTCCTCGACCGCCCCGACCCGGTCGCCGCCTGGGGTGAAATCCGCGAGACGCAGGCGCGCATCATCGAGCGCCTCACCCGCGCGGACGTCGTGCGCATCGAGGCGCCCGGCACCGACCTGACCCTGCGCGTCGGCGGGAGAAGCTGGGCGAACAGCGACGGAAAACGCAACATGCCCAGCGGAGAGGTCTTCACCGGCCCCCTGGAAGACAGCGCCGAGGGCTTCGTGACCTTCACCATTCCCGCCAGTTACCAGGGCCGCATGGTCCGCGGCGCCCGCCTGGAATTCCGCGCCGGCGAGGTCGTGAACGCCACCGCCGACGAGGGAGAGGACGTCCTGCTCGCCGCGCTGAACACCGACGCCGGCGCCCGCCGCCTGGGAGAACTGGGCATCGGCACGAACTTCGGCATTCAACACCCCACCGGGAACATCCTGTTCGACGAGAAGATCGGCGGCACCGTGCACCTCGCCCTGGGCAAGAGCTACCCGGAAACCGGAGGCGTGAACGCCAGCGCCATCCACTGGGACCTCATCACCGACCTCCGCACCGGCGGGCGCCTCAGCCTCGACGGCGAGGTCGTGCAGGAAAACGGCGTGTTCAGGATCTGATGGTGCGGCAGCTGGGCTGGATGCTGGGTCTCATCTGGCTCTGGACGGCCAGTTTCGCCCTGGCCGTGGGTCTTGGTGCGCTCGTGGTGTATCGCGGACAAAGGCAGATCGTCCATCAGTGGACCAGTCCGGACGGCATGTCAACTGCAAACCTCTGGGAAAGTCAACCAGGGTGGACAGTGCCCTTCGTGCCGTTTCAGCCTGTCGGCACAGGGTCGTATCAACTGGTGCTGGGGCAGGACCCCAGTGGGTCCTACGGCCATTACATCGAGCTGGCAGGCCTTGCTCATTACCTCGGGGAGTACAGCACCCAGCAGGAATTGCGGAGGTTCTGGGAGTCCAGCACCCTGACCTGGCGGCGGGAGGGCCTGCGGCTGCGCACACTGCACGGTCATGAACTGTTCGTGCCCAGCCGCTATTACCTGGGCGGGCGGTAAAGCAACCGTCCGGACCGGTTCAGAAACTGAGCAGCACATACCCGGAAGAACTCCGTCTGGAACGTGCTTATATTCCTTCCCTTGCTTCGTTCGCCTTCGAGCCCCAATGGGTTAAGGGGAATGACACCGTCGTGATCGGGCACCTTAATACATGCCCTTGCAAAACGTCCGAACCGTGGGGTCAAAGCGGATCAAGGGCTGAGCGTCACACGCCGGGCCTCGCACTGGCCAAGGCGAGATTCCTGGCCCTCGTCCATGCGGCGGAGGTCACCGTACAGGTGGGTACGGGCAGGACCGGTGTCACGAATAAGGCAGTCGTACAGGATGCCGGGCCGCCCGGCGTTCCAGATGATGTTCGTGTCCCCGGTGCGCTGGTCGCGGGCGATGAGGGGTGCGCCGCCCGGCCAGACGAGGCGCAGCATGAGCAGAGGGTCCTGGTTCATGCTCGTGTGGCGGGCTTTCTCACCGTTCCGTTGGGCGGTCGGCGTCTCGGCGTTCATGTAGTCGCTGAACAGATGGGTGTGGGCTTGGATGGACAGCGGGGTGGTGCCATCCTGGCCTGTGATCTGCCACGTCTGGAAGGCGCCGAAGCTGCTGTTCGGGTCGTTGAAGCGGGCGCAACTGCTGAGGCTCAACGCGGCCACGGTGAGGACGGGAAGGAGGCGCATGCGATCAGTGTAGGTGCGCGCCTGACGGCAGGATTCTGGAGTTGAGCCCCGGGCAGGGAGTGCCTACCCGATGACGTTCTTCACGGTGGCGGCGAGGCGGGGGGGGTACAGGACGGCGAACTGGCCGCGGTGGTCTTTCCAGACGTACTGGAAGTCGGTGTAACTGATGGCGACGTGTCCGAGGAGGGGGTCCATCAGGTAGACCTGCTGTGTGGCGTCGTTGTAGCCGGCGATGACGCGCCAGTGGGGGATGACCTTGCCGGTGTCGGTGATGTGGCTTTGCAGGGCGATGAGGGGGAGGCCGTTTTTCATGGCGGCGCGGACGGTGTCGAGGGTGCCGCCGCTGTACAGGCGGGCCTGCATGCCGACCAGGGGGGCGAAGTTCACGATGGCCTGGGCGGTCATGTAGGAGGTTTCGCTGGGGCGGGTGTGGCGGCTGACGTCGGCCATGTTCACCTTCACGCCGAAGTACCCGAGGACCTGGGTGATGCTGGCGGGTCCGCAGGCGTTGTACGTCTGGCGGATCAGCGGCATGCCCTCGAGCGCGTAGCCGGTCGTGGCAGGCTTGGCGGGGGCGGCGCTGGCGGTGCTCAGGGGCAGCAGCAGGCTGAGGGCAAGGGAACGGGCGGCGCGCACCTCTGAAGTATGCGCCGCCGCCCGTAACACGCTTCTGACGTCAGCCGACGCGGGTGAGGTCCTTGGGGAGGGGGAGGAATTCGATCTCGGGGTGTTGTTCGGCGGTGTATTCGAGGTCGTATTTGCTGCGGAAGAGCATGACGGGGCGGCCCTGGTCGTCCTCGACGTGCCGGGCGAAGCGGGCGACATTGGTGGGGTCCCCGGCGAGCCAGCGCACGAGCTGGTAGCTGGTGACGTGCATGTCGACGTCCACGCCGTACTCTTCCTGGAGCCGGGCCTGAAACACCTCGAACTGGAGGGGGCCGACCGCGCCGAGGTAGGGGTCGCGGGCGCCGTCGGTGGGGTAGAAGACCTGCACGACGCCTTCCTCGGCGAGCTGGGTGAGGCCTTTCATGAAGGCCTTTCGTTTGCCGACGTCGCGGAGGCTGATGGTGGCAAATGTCTCCGGGGTGAAGCGGGGGAAGCCGGGCAGCTGGAGTTTGCCGTCCACGCTGATCACGTCGCCGATCTGGAACACGCCGGGGTTGACGAGGCCCACGATGTCGCCGGGGTAGGCTTCCTCGACCTTCTCGCGGTCCTGGGCGAAGAGGGTGTGCGCCTGGGAGAGCCGGAGTTTGCGGCCGGTGCGGGTGTGGGTGACGTCCATGCCGCGTTCGAAGTGGCCGCTCATGACGCGCATGTAGGCGGTGCGGTCGCGGTGCTGTTTGCTCATGTTCGCCTGGAGTTTGAAGATGAAGCCCGCGAAGCCCGTGGTGGGGTCGCGTTCGCCGAGGTTCGTCTCGACCGGGCCGGGGGGTGGGGCGAGGTCCACGAAGTTGCTCAGGAAGTGCTCCACGCCGAAGTTGTTCATGGCGCTGCCGAAGAAGACCGGGGTGAGTTCGCCGGTGAGGAAGGCGGCGGGGTCGAATTCGGGCATGGCGCCCTGGATGAGTTCGACGTCCTCGCGGAGTTTCGCGGCGAGGTCGGGGCCGACCATCTCGGCGAGTTTGGGGTCGGCCAGGCCGGCGGTGTGCACGGGCGCGCGGTGTTTGCCGCCGCTGGTGCGGTCGAAGGTGAGGACCTGGCCGGTCTGGAGGTCGTACACGCCCTTGAAGTCGGGGCCGTCGCCGATGGGCCAGGTGAGGGGCACGGCGGTGATCTTCAGGGTGTCCTCGACCTGGGAGAGCAGGTCGAAGGGGTCCAGGGCGGGGCGGTCCATCTTGTTCACGAAGGTGAGGATGGGAATGCCGCGGTTGCGGCACACCGCGAAGAGTTTCTCGGTCTGGGTCTGCACGCCGCGGGCGGCGTCGAGGACCATCAGGGCGCTGTCGGCGGCGGTGAGGGTGCGGTAGGTGTCCTCGCTGAAGTCCTGGTGGCCGGGGGTGTCGAGGAGGTTGATGTGCCGGCCCTGGTATTCGAAGGTCAGGGCGCTGCTGGAGATGCTGATGCCGCGCTGCTGTTCGATGCTCATCCAGTCGGATTTGGTGTGGCTGCGGCCTTCCTTGGCGGTGACGCTGCCGGCTTCCTGGATGGCGCCTCCGTACAGCAGGAGTTTTTCGGTGATGGTGGTCTTCCCGGCGTCCGGGTGGGAGATGATCGCGAAGGTGCGGCGGCGGGCGATCTCGGCCGCGAGGGCGGTGGGGGTGGGGTTCTGGGCAGTCATGGGAACTCCGGCGGGCGGCAGGGGGCCCGGGGTGGTGAAGCGGCGGTGCGGGGTCGAGCTGGGGGAACGCGGTTCTCGACTCGCGCTAGGGGGGCGTGAGGAGAACGGTCATGGGGTCATGATACCTGATGCTCCGGGCTGCAAATCCGGCAGGCGGCCCGCCCGGCAGGGGCGTACGCTGGAGCATGACTGCTTCCGGTTTCCGCGTCTCCCCTGCTGTCGTTGCCACCACCATCGCCTCGCTGGCTTTTTTGGGCACGGGGGCGCTGGTGGCGCGGTCGTTCGTGGACGTGAAGAACGCGTCGGACGTGATCAACGTGACCGGCAGCGCGCGGCGCAGCATCACGTCCGATCAGGCGGTGTGGCGCTTCACGGTGCAGAGCACGGACGGCGCCAGTCTGCAGACGGCGTACCGGAACTTTCGGGCGACGCAGCCGGCCATCGAGGCGTTCCTGAAGGCGCAGGCGCTGACGGGGGCGGAGTTGCGGCGCGAGCCGGTGAACGCTGGGCCGCAGACGTACGCGGTGTACGAGGACGTGGGCGGCGAGGCGCGGGAGGTGCAGCGGACGCGGTACGTGGTGTCCGAGACGTACCGGCTGCAGTCCAACGACATCGGGAAGGTGCAGCGGGCAGTGGGCGAGGCGACCGCGGCGTTCGTGGACGCCAGCACGGCGGGCGTGGACATCCAGAGCGGCGACATCGAGTACCTGTACACAAAGCTCGCGGACGTGCGATTGGAACTGCTGAAGGAAGCCAGTCAGGACGCGCAGCGCCGCGCGCAGGCGATCGCGCAGAGCGCCGGGAACAGCGTGGGCGCCGTGAAGAACGCCCGGATGGGCGTGTTCCAGATCACGCCGCGCTTCGAGACGAGCGTGGAGGACAGCGGCAGCTACGACACCAGCAGCCTGGAAAAGGACGTGACGGCCGTCGTCGAGATCGATTTTCTGGTGAAGTGAGCGGCATGAGTGACGTGACGCTGCGCCCCCTGACCCTGGACGACGTGGAGCCCTTCGTGCGCTGGGCGGCCGATCCGGACTTCTGCCGGGCCATCGGCTGGGCCGTGGACCGCGACCCGGAGGAGGTGCGCGCCTCCCGGGTCCGGCTGCTGACCGACCCGCCCGCCGGGTTCATGCGGCAGGGTATCGTGCTGGACGGGCAGCTGGTCGGGTACGTTGACCTGGCCGGGATGACGGCGGACACGGCGGAGTTCGGGATTGCCGTCGCGGAGCGGGCTCAGTAGGGGCGCGGGGTGGGCCGCCGGGCGGGGGAGCTGACGCTCCGGTACGGGTTCGGGACGCTGGGCCTCAGGACGATCACGGCGGAGGTGCACCGGCCGAACGTCCGGTCCCACGCGCTGATGAGGGCCCTGGGGTTCCGGGAGGTCGGCCTGGGCGACCTGGACGAGTATTACGGGGAGCCGGTGCCGCTGGTGCGGTACGCGCTGCGCCGGGCGGAGTTCAGCGGCTGACCAGTCCCGGCCGGGGCCACAGGCGCAGGTTGGCGGGACCGGCGACGTCCCTGAGGGACACCGGGCCGTACACGCGGCTGTCCAGGCTGGAGCCCTGCTGGCGGTTGTCGCCGATCACCCAGACGTGCCCGGCCGGGACGGTCAGGGGCGGCTGGTCCTGCACGAAGCCTTCCGAGGCGTAGGGTTCGGTGAGGGGGCGGCCGTTGAGGATCAGGGTGCCGTCCGTGATGGCGACCGTGTCGCCGGGCAGCGCCACGGCGCGTTTGATGTTGTAGGGCCGGTGGCGCAGGCCGTACTTGGTCTCGTAGGCGTACTCGCTGCCTTCGGGCGCCTTGAAGATCAGCACGTCGCCGCGCCGGGGGTAGGGCTGTCCGGTGGGGGTCAGGCCCCAGGCGTGCAGCCAGCGGGGGGTTTTCACGAGCAGCAGCACGTCGCCGTTGTGGAGGGTGGGGTTCATGCTGTCGCCGTCCACGCGGGCGATGGTGCCCAGGAAGGTGGTGAGCAGGTAGATGGGCAGCAGCGCGCCCAGCACCCAGGTGCGCCAGAAGGACCGCCCCGGGCTGACGGGGGCGGGCGGGGCGGGTGGGGGAGCGGTCACGCCGGGAAGGGTAGCAGGGCGCGGCGGGCGGGGCGCGCGGGCCTTCATGCGGTCTTCAGCGTTGTCCGGGGCCGGGTGGGGCAGCCGGGATGGTGGGAAGGGCGTGCTGGGCGGGGCGCGGCCGCGGGGGACGGGGCTGTGCCCCCGCTTCCGGCGGGGGCCGGCGGGCTGGGCGGGACGCGGCGGGGTGTCGTACCCTGGCGGGCATGACGGAAGGTCTGAAGGTCGAGAAGTACGAGGAAGGCACCGGAGTGCAGGCGCAGGCGGGCAAGATGGTGCGGGTGCACTACACCGGCATGCTGGAGGACGGCACGAAGTTCGACTCCAGCCGGGACCGCGGCGAGCCGATCGAGTTCCCGCTGGGCGTGGGGTACGTGATCGCGGGTTGGGACCAGGGCATCGCGCAGCTGCGGGTGGGCGACAAGGCCCGGCTGACCATCCCGGCGGAACTGGGCTACGGCGCGGCGGGCGTGCCCGGGGCGATTCCGGGCGGCGCGACCCTGATCTTCGACGTGGAACTGGTGGACGTCCGCTGAGGAAGCGGCGCTGACCAGGCCGGGCCGGGGGTGACCTCCGGCCCGGTCCCTGTATCTGGTCCAGACGACCTGACGTTCCGCCGACTTCATTTCGTGTATTCTGGACACGAAGCTGGGGGTGTCCCTCCCCGGACGCAACCCCACCCCGGCCCCGCGGCCCGCCCTTCCTGGGACGCTGCGCAGAGGACGCCCCCATGTTCGCCCACGATCAGGCCAGACAGGACCTTCAGCGGGCCCGCCGTGCGCGGGAACTGCGTGACGTCCTGGCCATCCTGCGCCGGCAGCCGAACGAACTGATTCCCTTCGACTGGGTGCGTCACCTCTCCCCGCAGGGCGAACGCTGGCTGGGCGTGCGCCCCATCGACGTGGACCAGATCATCGGGTCGGTGGACCGCTACCGCGAGTTCGACCGGCACTACCTCCCGCGCGAGAAGCACCTGGACGAACGCTGGATCGGCGTGCGCGAGGCGCAGCTGCGCGGCAAGGAACTCCCGCCGATCCAGGTGTACAGCGTGGGCGGGCGGTACTTCGTCAAGGACGGCAACCACCGCGTGTCCATCGCCCGGCGCCAGGGCCAGAAGTACATCGACGCCGAGGTGATCGAGCTGGGCGTGACCATTCCCCCGGACAGCACGGACACCCTGAAGGACATCATCATCAAGGGCGAGTACGCGCGCTTCCTGAAAGACTCCCGCCTGGATACGGCGGTGCCCGGGCACCTGGAGATCGTGTTCACCACGCCGGGGCGCTACGAGCGCGTGCTGGAACACATCCGCACCCGGCAGTACTACCTGGACCGCAAACCCGAACGCGCCGGCCTGCCGCCCGTGAGCTGGGAGGACGCCGTGCGCAGCTGGTACGAGCGCCTCTACCTGCGGGTGGTGCAGGAACTCGCCGAGCACGACGTGATGCGCCGCTTCCCGGGCCGCACCGAGGCGGACCTGTACCTGTGGATCATGGACCACCGCTACTTCCTGACGCAGGCCGCCGGGCACGACGTGGGCACCGAGGAAGCCACCGTGGACTTCAGCGCCCATCACGCCCCGCCTATCTACCGGCGGCTGGGGCAGCGGGCGAAACTGCTGCTGCGCGGCCAGCTGCACCCGGCGCGGTAGGCGCGTCCGGCGGGAGTGCGGGCCTCACGTATACTGGCCTTTACTGTGAGTGGCTCCATTCAAATAACGGAGGCGGCCCTCGCGTCGCTGATCGGGCTGACCGCCCACGAGATCCCCGGGGTGGTGGGCATGGCGCCCGCCAGCATCAAGGAGGGCCTCAGCCGCGTGCTGGGCCGCGCGAACGTGAGCGAAGGCGTGGTGATCGGCAAGGACGGCGGGAAGTTCACGGCTGACCTCTACATCGTCGCGGCGTACGGCGTGAGCATCCCCACCGTGGCCCGCAACATCGTGGAGCGGGTCGAGCACGTCTGCCGCACGCAGGCGAGCATCGAACTGGCCGCCACCCGCGTGCACGCCGTGGGGGTTCAGCGTGTCTGAGCACCGCACCCTGAAGCCCGCCGACGTGGCCCGCATGTTCCGCTACGCCACCGACTGGCTGGGCGTGTACCGCGAACAGGTGAACGCCCTGAACGTGTACCCGGTGCCGGACGGCGACACCGGCACGAACATGCACCTGACCATGCAGTCGGTGCGCCGCGAACTGGACACCGCCGACGAGCACAGCATGGCGGCCGTGGCCAAGGCCATCAGTTACGGCGCGCTGCTGGGCGCCCGCGGGAACAGCGGCGTGATCCTCTCGCAGCTGCTCAAGGGCTTCGCCGAGACCATCCGCGACGCCCAGGAGATCGACGCGGCGCTGCTGGGCCGGGCCTTCGAGGCCGCCCGCAAATCCGGGTACGGCGCCGTGATGAAACCCGTGGAGGGCACCATCCTGACCGTCGCGCGCGGCGTGGCCGAGGGCGCCGCGCAGCCGGCAGACGCGGTGGAACTCGTGCTGGAAAACGCCCTGATCCGCGGGCAGGACCTGCTGGACCAGACGCCCGACATGCTCCCGGCGCTCAAGCAGGCGGGCGTGATCGACTCGGGCGGGCAGGGCTACCTGTACATCGTGCAGGGCCTGCTCGCGCAGCTGCGCGGCGAGGCGCTGCCGCCCGCGCCGGAAATCACCAGTTACGCCCAGGAACAGTTCGAGACCGAGGAGTTCGGGTTCTGCACCGAGTTCCTCATGAGTGACGCCACCAAACCCATCGAGGAGATCCGCGAACTGGTCAGCCCGTTCGGGGACAGCCTGCTGGTCGTGGGCGCCGAGGGGTACGTCAAGGGCCACATCCACACCAACGAACCCGACCAGCTGCTCGCCACGGTGGGCCGCTACGGCCGGATGCTGAAGACGAAGGTGGAGGACATGGCCGAGCAGCACACCGAGATTCTCGGCATGACCGGCGCCGCCGCCCGCGCCGAGGAGGAGGTCGCGCCCAGCGGGCTGGTGGCCGTGGCGAACGGCTACGGGCTGGTGAAACTGTTCCGCAGCCTGGGCGCGCGCATCGTGTCCGGCGGGCAGACCGCCAACCCCAGCGTGCAGGACATCGTGGACGCCGTCCGGTCGGTGAGCGCCGAGCAGGTCGTGATCTTGCCGAACAACAAGAACGTCCTGATGGCCGCCGAGAAGGCCATGGAACTCATGGAGGGCCGCGCGGTCGTGATTCCCACCCGCACACTCGGGCAGGGCATCGGCGCGGCGCTGGCCTTCAACCCGGAAGCGAGCGCCAATGACCTGAAAGAAGGCATGGAGGCCGGCGCGCAGGCGGTCACGACCTTCGAGGTCACGCGCGCCAGCCGCACCACCAACATCACCACCAGGGGCGGCCGGACGCTGAACATCGCCGAGGGCGACGTGATCGGCCTGATGGACGACGAGCTCGTGCAGGCCGGCGGCACCCCCGAGGACAGCGTGCTGGACATGCTCGGGCAGGGCTTCCAGGGCCAGGAGATCGCCACGGTGTTCGGCGGCCCGCAGAAGACCGAGGAGGACCTGGAGGCCCTCGCCGGGCGCATCCGCAAGGAGTTCCCGTCCCTGGAAGTGGAGACGCACGCCGGCGGCCCGGACCTCTACGACTACCTCGTGACGCTGGAATAACCGAGGTTCCCACCGGGTGGCAGGTCCCGACCGGGGCCGGTCACCCGGCGCCTGTTCCGCACCCTGGGGGCGTTAACGGCCCGATAACGCCCCCCCGGGCATGCTGCGCGCATGAGTCCCAAGGCCCGCCTCCTGGTCCGCCGGCGTTCCCGCCCGGCGCCCGCCGCGCCCACCACCGCCGAGATCCTGCAGGCGCTGCCCGTGCCGCTGCTGTGGCAGGAGGGGACCGGGCGGCCCCTGTGCGCCAACGCCGCGTACCACGCCCGCTGGGCGGCCCTGCCGGAGTGCGCGCAGCTGGAAGAGCCGGGCGCCACCCTGATCCGGCTGCCCACCCCGGACGGCCCGCTCCGCTACGCCCGCCTGAGTGCCCACCCGGCCCCGGCCCTGTTGCAGGGCCTGCACCGCTGCTGGACGGCCGAGGACGTGCACGACTTCCTGGTGGACGCCCTGACCGGCCTGCCCACCCGGCAGGCCTGGGAGCGCGAGCGGCTTCCCTGCCCGGTCTCGCCGGCCCTGCACGTCACGCTGCTGGACCTGAACGGCTTCAAGGCCGTGAATGACACGCACGGCCACGCGGCCGGGGACGCCGCGCTGCGCCTGCTGGGCCGACTGCTGGCGCGGGCCTGCGCCGGCCGGCCCGTGCAGGCCTACCGGCTGGGCGGCGACGAGTTCCTGCTGGCGGGCTGCGGCGGCGACGGCGTGAACCTGGGTCAGCTGGAACGCGAGTTTCAGGCCTCGGCCCGCCGGGAGCTGGGGCTGACCGGCCTGAGCTTCGCGGTGGGGCAGGCGACCGCGCCGCGGGACGGGCAGCGCGTCTCCGAGCTGCTGCGCGTCGCGGACGCGCGCATGTACCGCGCCAAGCATTCCGGGCGCGCGGGCACCCGGCCGCTGGGCGTGCGGGGCACCCTGATCCGTCTGGTGGCGGGCCGGCAGACCTTGCTGAAGGTCGCGCCGCCGCTGTGGACAGCGGCCCGCGGGGAAGCGTGGTCCTTCTGACCCCCTCCTCCCTGGTCAGGGGCTTGGAATTCTCGGCGGACCTGCCCGGCGGGACGGTGGCGGGGCCGCCCACCCTGACGGTCGTGGTGGAGGCCGGGCGCCTGCACGTGCGGCAGCCGGGCGGGCTGAGCCCGCTGTACCGCTTCACGCCGCTGCGGCTGGCGATGATGTGCGGGCAGCAGGTGCCGTTCGCGAGCGAGTGGCCGGAGTACCTCAAGCCCTTCGTGTACCGCTTCGTGCCGCTGCCGGCGCTGGACGTGCGGTCCACGCCGCTGGGCCTGCCCGGGGCGTTCGGCCGCCGGGCCCGGAGCCCGCACGGGCTGCGGCCCTGGCCGCAAGCGACGTACAACGGCTGGCCGCTGTACTACCGGGAGGACACGCCCGGCCTGGCCGGCCACCACGCCATCTCGGACCTGTTCGATCTGGTGCAGGTGACCGTGCAGCCGCCCGTGCCGGACCCTCTGGCGGCCCCCTCCGGCGGACCGTGAACTAGACTTCAATGAGAGTTTTCCCACGTTCCCGGAGGAACCCGATGCCCCACATGCCCGAGATCCTGGCCGTCACGACCCTGAACGAGTACCTGTACGTCGTCACGCGTGCCGGGCACCTGCTGCCCGTCTACCGCTACGGGCCGCTGACGCCCAGCACGACCGGCAATGTCCCCTGGGCGGAAAGCTGGCCCGAGTACAACCGCAGCGCCGTGGACACCTACCAGCCCGTGCCGCAGCTGGACCCCGCCTACACCCCGGACCATCTGGAGACCTACTTCGGGGTTCAGCCGCGCCCCGGCAGTCACCGCTGCCCGTGGCCGCAGGCGGTGTACCGCGGCTGGCCGCTGTACCTGCTGGGGGACGGCACGCGGCCCTCCCCCGACCCGACCGCCGTTCATGACGCGGAGGGCGCCCTGTTCCGCATGGTGCGCGTGGACATCGAGCAGGGGCCGGTCATCGGGGAGACGGCCGGTACCGTCGCCCGCATCCGGCCGGTGAACGCGCCGGCCACCGCCGACGGGGACGCGGCGCCGACCCTGTCTGTCCAGGCGATTTCGGACCCGGGCCTCGGAGGCCCCGGGCTGGACGACGGCGGCCTGCACGTGGAGGGCGTACCGGGGTTCTGCGGGCCCTGACCCACCCGGCGGGTCAGCCCAGCAGGTGCCGCAGGTCGGCGAGCAGGGCCGCTTCCGACCGGGGCGGCCCTGCCTCCATCCCCGGGCGCTGGTGGGCCACGAGGGTCCGGGCGGTGCCGTGGTCCAGCCGCTCGTCCTGGCAGACGGCCGCCACCAGCGTCCCGAAGGCCTCCGGGTGCCGGGCGGTCAGGTCAGGCGCGACCCGCTGGAGGACTTCCACCAGATTCTCGAAGCTGGGCTGCGCGAGGATCCGGTCCACGGCCTGCGCCGCGCAGGCCCGCGCCTGCGGGGTGCGGCCCAGGGCGTACAGCGCCTCGGTTTCCATGGTCAGCGCGTTGATGACCCATTCCGGGCTCTCGGCCTGTTCGGCGAGCCGCCGCGCCGCCTGGAACTGCGCCTGGGCACGCCGGGCCTCGCCCTGGGCGAGCAGCGCCATGCCCTGGAACACCAGGATCTGCGCCTGATGGTCCAGGTCGTGCGCGGCGCGGGCCTCCTCCAGCAGCGCCGCGGCCTGCTGCACGATTCCGGCGTGGTCGGGGGCGGTGACGTGCAGGTTCAGCCACAGGTTCTTCACGCGCACCTGCAGGGGGGCGCCGGGCCCGAACAGCGGCGCGGCGCGCGGCAGGAGTTCCGTGACGCGGGCCGCGTCGCCGACCTTCACCAGCGCGATCAGCAGGTTCATCAGGTACATCTGCTCCCGGCCGGGGTCGTTCAGGGCCTGCGCGAGGGCCAGCGCCTGTTCCAGCAGGCCCGCGGCGACCCGGGTGCGGCCCTGCTTCTGCCGGATCACGGCCAGGGTGTTCAGGGCGCGCATGCGGTGGCCGGGATCGTCGGCCAGCTGGCCCTGCAGGAAACGGCCGGCGAGCGTCTGGGCGTCCAGGAGCCGCTCGGCGCTCTGCGCGAGCCACATGGTGCAGATGGCCGCGGTGGCCTGCGTGTCGGCGGGCGCGCCGGCGTCCTCCAGCGCGTCGCACAGCTGCTGGAAGACGTCCGTGCCGCTCTCCGCGGTGCCGCGCCCCAGGTGGTGGGCCATCAGCTGGTTCAGGAGGGCGGGCGTGACCTCGCCAGATGAGATGGCGGCGTGCAGGGCCCGGACGATGTTCCCGAGGTCCGCCGCGACCTCCGGGCGGGTGGGCGCGCCCTCACCCAGCAGGGTCAGGTAGTGGCGGGCATGGTCGCGTTCGGCCGTCCGGATCAGGGCCGGGTGTGCGGCGCCCACGTCGCGCAGGAAAGGCGTGAGGGCGGCCGGGACGCGCAGGCGGTCACTGCCCGGACGGTAGGCCTCCAGGAACGCGCGGGCCAGCAGGGCGTCCAGTGCCGCGTCCGGAATGCCGAGCTGCGCCGCGTCGTGCGGGTCGAGGTCCGCGAAGACGCTGAGTTTCAGGGCCGCCTCGCGCTCGGGGCCACCCAGCAGCGCCCAGGCGGGCCGGGCGGCCAGCAGCAGCCCCCGGTCCCCGTCGGCACCGGCGCCCAGGCCCGCCTCGCGCAGGATGCGGGCGTGCACGTCCGCGAGGCCCTCGCGGCCCAGCCAGGACGCGGCCAGCGTCAGCGCCAGCGGGTGGCCTTCCAGGCGCCGGACGATTCCGGAGAGCAGCGCGGCGTCCGGCCCGCTGAAGTTCAGGTCGCGGCGCACGCGGGCGGCCTCGCGCATGAACAGCGCCGCGGCGGGGCTGGCGTGCAGTTCCGGTTCGGTGGCGTCCGGCGCAGGGCACGGCAGGCCGCCCACGTGCAGCGTGAGGGCCGCGGGGGCGTCCGGGCGGGGCCGGCGGGTGCTGACCAGCCAGCGGACTCCGGGCAGCTGCGCCGCGGCGGCCGTGAGCCAGCGGCCCAGGTCCACGAGGTCGTCCGGGCCGTCCAGCAACACCAGCGTGCCCGGCGCCAGCGCGGCGCGCAGGGCCGCCCAGCCCCCTGGCCCGCCGTGCGCTCCGGCGAGGCCCTCCTGCACCTCGCTGGGGTGGTGCAGGCCCTGCGCACTCAGGTGCGTGACCGGGCGGCCCAGGGCGTGCCATTCGCGCAGCACCTCGCGCCCCAGCGCGGACTTCCCGATGCCTGGCGGGCCGGTGATCAGGGCCGCCGGCGCGGCCTGGGGGTCGGCCGCCCAGGCCAGCAGCCGGCCCACCTCGGCCGCGCGCCCCAGCAGCCGGCCCCCGGCGCTCACGTGGCCGCCGTCCCGCTGCTCGCCGTCCGGGCCGGTCAGGTCGGCGAGTTCGGCGCGGAGTTCGGCTTCCAGGGCGCTGCCGGGCAGGGTCAGGGCCAGCGCCTGTCGCAGCAGGTCCGGGGTGGCGGCCGCCGCGCCCGGCAGGCGGTAGGCCAGTTCGGCGTGGTGGGCCGCCGCGCCCGGGTCCAGCCCTGCGGCGGCCCGCAGGGTTTCGAGCTGCACGTGCAGCGCCAGCCGTTCGCGCTGCGCGAGCACCCAGTCCTCGAATTCGGGCAGGGTGCCGCTCAGGTCCGCGCCGTGCAGGAAGGGCCCGGGGTAGGTGTGCAGCGCCGCCAGCCCGCGGGCCGAGAGCAGGGTCAGGGCGTCGCAGGGGCCGGTCCAGGCCAGCGGGTCGTCGCCGTGCACGGCCGCGCCGGCCGCCTCACGCAGGGCGTGCAGGGCGACGCGCAGGCTGCTGTCCGGCTGCCGCGCCTGCGGCCACAGCAGTTCCGCCAGTGCCCGCCGGGCCGTGGGGCCCTCCACGGCGAGGTACGCGGCGAGCAGCAGCGGTTTGACCCGCCGGAAAGTGTGGAAGTGTAGTCCGCCCAGCGTCTGTAACGTCATTGCCTGATGTCCTGTGGGCCTCCCGGGTGCCCCGCATTGTAGAGGCCGGCCGCCGCCGGGGGGGCATGGCGGGGCGCTGACCGGCGGGTGGTAGCGTAACCGGATGCTGGACCCGCACGCCTCCCTGCCGTTTTCCGCGACTGTTCACCCGGACGCCCGGCGCGCCAAACGCCTCACCTGGGATTCCCGCGAGGCGGGCCCGGACGTGGCGTTCGTGGCGCTGCCCGGCGAGAAGATGCATGGCAACGCCTTCGTGCAGCAGGCCCTGGACCGCGGCGCGCCCTTCGTGCTCACCGACCAGGACGTGCCCCGCGCGGTGCGCGTGCCGGAGGGCGGGGCGCAGGCGGCGCTGTTCGCGTGGGCGCGGCGGGAACGCGCGAGGAACCGGCTGGTGGTGGGCATCACCGGCAGCGCCGGCAAGACCACCGCGAAGACGTACGTGGCGGCCGCCCTGGACGCGCACGCGATGCCGGTGTTCAACACCATGCCGGCCATCGCGTGCTTCCTGATCCAGTTCGGGGCGAGCCCGCGCCCGCTGGTGGTGGAGATGGGCATCGACCGGCTGGGTGAGATGGCGGAACTGATGGACCTCGTGCGGCCCGACGTGGGCGTGGTCACGACCATCGGCCCGGCGCACCTGGAGGGGCTGGGCAGCGTGGAGAACATCGTGCGGGAGAAGGGCCTGATCCTGGCGGCCCCGCGCGCGCTGGTGGGGGCGCAGGCGGCCGCCCACTACCCGGGCGTGGACAGCTACGGTTTCGGGGACGTGACCTTCGCGGGGCAGGACCTGGAGATCACGCCGCAGGTGGCACGCTTCTGCTTCGGGTCCTGGCGGGTGATCCTGCCGCTCGCCTCGCGCGTGCAGGCGGAGGCGGCCGTGCTGGGTTTGCAGCTCGCGCGGGAGGCGGGCCTCACGATGCTGGACGCCGCGGTGCGCCTGTCGGTCGCCAGCGTGCCCGGCGGGCGGTACCGGGTGCTGCCCGGGCGCTTCACGATCATCGACGACGCGTACAACGCCTCCCCCGTGGCGGTCCGCGCGGCGCTGGACGCACTCCAGGCCCAGCCGGGGCGGCACGTCAGCGTGCTGGGGCACATGCTGGAACTCGGGGAGCAGGAGCGCGCCCTGCACGCCGAGGTGGGCGCCTACGCCCGTGAGCGGGCCGACCTGACCTTCGGCGTGGGGCCCCGGGCGGCGGAGCTGGGCGACCGGGCGTACGCGACCGTGCCGGAGCTGCTGGACGCGCTGAAGGCCGAGCTGCGGGACGGGGACGTGGTGCTGGTCAAGGCCAGCCGGGGCATCTCCATGACGCCCGCCGAACGCCTGCAGGCCGGGGTGGGCCTGGACGTCGTGGTGAACGAACTGCAGGCGTGGCGTGACACGCCCACCCCGGCCGCGGGCCACTAGGCCGCCCGCCCGCCTCACCGGGTTCTCGGGCGCGGTGCGGAGAATGGGAAGCATGCTGCGACTGCTGCCCGCGTCCCGTCTCGCCTCCGCCGCCCTGCTGGGGGCCGCCCTGCTGGCGGCCTGCGCCCCGGCACCCGCCCGGACGGCGGGACCGGCGGCCGCGGGCACGCCGGGACTGCAGGTGGCGGCGGAGGTCGAGGCGGACGCGGCCGCCTTCCGCGCGGCGTTCAGTGACCTGGGCGTGGCCTGGGTGGCGGCGGGGCGGGCGTGCGTGGCGCGCGCGCCGGAGTATCGCGTGACCTGCCCGAAGCTGCCGCCGGTGGTGGACGTCGCCTGGGACGGCCTGGACGTCTGGGCGGCGGTGCCGTCGCTGGCGCAGGTGGTGACCGTGGACCGCGCGCCCCGGAACGTGAACGTGGGGCGGGTGGTGCGCCTGAGTGCGGTCGCGGCCTACCGTGAGGACGGCAGCGCCGTGTCGTACGCCGGCGTGGCACGGCCGGGCGTGCTGGGCGCGCCCAGCGCCGCCCTGACCGGCGGGGACGGCGTGGATTACGCGCGGGTGCGGGGCACGCTGGTGCGCGTGCCGGACGGCGTGCTGCTGCGCGGCGCGGCCGGGCCGTACCTGGTGGTCACGCCGGGCGGCGCCGAGGCGGCCGAGGCGCCGGAGGTCGTGACGGCCGCCGGGCGGTACCGCCTGGCCGGTGAGGTGCTGGACTGGCGGGACGGGGCGGGCGTGGTGCGGGCCCGGGTGCCGCACGGTCCGGGCCGGGTGGGCCGGGTGGGGCAGGAGATCGTGACGGTCAGTGCGGCGGGCGCCGTGCGGCGGTTCACGCCGGACCTGTCGGCCGAGCTGACCCGCTGATCTGCCCCCGTCCGGGAGCCCGGGACCGCCAGGAAGCTGCACCTGGCGGACCTTTCTTTTGACCGTGAAAAACCTCTGAGAATTGATGTGCGGAAGGTGTCAGAGTGCCGAGAGATTGCTAATGTTTTGATGTCCCCGTGAGGTTTCTCACCGACTTGAGTCCGGTTTCGGTTCGTCCCCTCCGTCTTCTCGCACCTCTGGATGCCTCCCACCAGATGAGTGAATGCTAAACTTCGCCTGATCCTGGAGGGAGAATGTCGAGTTTCCTGCAACGCCTGCTTAACCCGCGCCCGAACGCCCTCGGAGTGGAAATCGGAACGAGTTCCATCAAGGTCGTCGCGCTGCGCCCCGGCTCTCCGCCCTCTCTCCAGCACGCGCTGATGATCCCCACCCCGATCGGCAGCATGCGTGACGGTCTGGTCGTCGAACCCCAGGCGGTCGCCACCGAGCTGAAAAACCTGCTGGCGGAACACAAGATCACCACCCGCCACGCCGTGACCGCCGTGCCCAACCAATCGGCCGTCACGCGCAACATCATGGTGCCCAAGATGGACCGCAAGGACCTTCAGGAAGCCATCAAGTGGGAGGCCGAGCGGTACATCCCGTACCCCATCGACGAGGTCAGCCTGGACTTCGACCTGCTCGACGACCCCACCACCATCCCCGAGGACGGCCAGATGGAGGTCCTGATCGCCGCGGCGCCCAGCGAGGCCGTCGCGCGGCAGATCGAGGTGCTGCGCCTCGCCGGCCTGGAACCCACCGTGGTGGACCTCAAGTCCTTCGCGGCGCTGCGCGCCCTGCGCGGCAACCTGCTCGGCGAGCACCTCACCAAGAGCACCCTGACCGGCACCAACTACACCGAGTCCGGCGAGGTCGCCCTGGTGCTGGAGATCGGCGCGAGCGGCAGCGTGATCAACCTCGTGCGCGGCGACCGCGTCCTGATGGCCCGCAACATCAACATCAGCGCCGACGACTTCACCACCGCCCTCCAGAAGGCCTTCGACCTGGACTTCACGGCCGCCGAGGAAGTCAAGCTGGGCTACGCGACCGCCACCACGCCCACCGAGGACGAGGAAGACCTCCTGAACTTCGACATGGCGCGCGAGCAGTACAGCCCCGCCCGGGTGTTCGAGGTGATCCGCCCCGTGCTGGGCGACCTGATCACCGAGATCCGCCGCAGCCTGGAATTCTACCGCGTGCAGAGCGGCGACGTGGTCATCGACCGGACCTTCCTCGCCGGCGGCGGCGCGAAACTCCGCGGCCTGTCCGCGGCCATCAGCGACGCGCTGGGCTTCCGGGTGGAGGTCGCCAGCCCCTGGCTGACCGTCCAGACCGACCAGGCGAACGTGGACACCGGCTACCTCCAGGCGAACGGCCCGGAATTCACCGTGCCGCTGGGCCTGGCGCTGCGGGGGGTGAAAGCCAATGGTTGAGATCAACCTGCTGCCGCAACAGGACCGCGCGCGCACGCAGCCCAGCGCCTGGCGCTACGCCACGGTGGTGCTGCCCATCGTGACCGCCGCCGGGATCCTGATTCCGGAAGTGATGACCGCCACGACCATCTCCAACCTGCGCAAGGAACTCGACCAGCTCAACGGCGAGATCACCACCCTGACACCCGCGAAAAACGAGTTCGACGCGCTCACCACCGAGAAACGCAACCTGATGCAGACCACGGCGATCGCGCAGCAGCTCGCCAGCGGCAAGTCCTACTGGTCCAACGACATCGCGTCGTTCACCCGCCGCCTCCCGCAGAGCAGCGGCGTGGCGGTCAAGACCATGACCATCAAGCCCATGGACGCTGCGCAGCTCACCACCAACCAGCAGAGCGGCATCTACGTCGGCAAGAGCGTCACGCGCGAAATCGACATCACCGGGCAGGCCACCGGCCAGCAGGCGGTCGTGAACTTCCTGAACACCTACGAGAACGACCCGAGCTTCGGCGTGAACTTCAAGAGCATGCAGAAAGACGGTGAGACCAGCGACTACACCTTCAGCGCCACGGTCGGCGTGGTCGGCGCGGCCCCCACGCCCGCCGCCGGCACGCCGGGCACGGCCACCCCCACCGCCGCTCCGGCGGCCCCCCCGGCCGCGCCCGCCAGCGGAGGCCAATGATGTTCGACAAGATGCCGCCCCGCAACCTGTTCCTGATCACGCTGGCCGCCTGCCTGGCGGTGGCCGGCATGTGGTACACGCTGCGCTTCAAACCCCGCCAGGACGAGATCGCCCTGCTGCGCACCGACGTGCAGACCGCGCAGGACCGGGTCGCGCAGTACCGCACCGCGCAGGCGCAGCTCCCGGCCCTGCGGGAGGAAGTCGCCAAACTGCGCGTCGAGCAGGCCGAGTTCCTCCGCGCCCTGCCGAACACCGCGAACTTCGGCTCGGTCCTGAACGAACTGCGCCAGACCAGCGCCTCCAACGGCGTGAACCTCACCAACGTGACCGTCTCCACCGGCGCGGCCACCGGGCTCCCGGCCGGCGTGCGCCCCATCGCGCTGACCCTGAACCTCAACGGCAAGTTCCGCAACGTGTACCGCACCATCCAGTCCGTGGAGACCATGGGGCGGTTCACGAACATCAACAGCGTGGCCCTGCAACTGCCGCAGGCAGACAGCCTGGACCCGGACCTGGAAAGCAACCTGGGCCTGACCGTGTACACCTATGATCCCAACCTGGCGGCCGCCCCGGCCGACCCGAACGCTGCCCCGGCGGCGCCGGCGGCCGCGCCGGCCGCCCCGGCTGGAGGTGCCCAGTGACCCGTGAGCCTGCCTCCATGAAACCGGCCGGGCCGGGGGGCCTCGCCCTGTCCCGCGAGATGAAACTGGTGCTGCTGCTGCTGGGCATGGTCGCCCTGATCGGCGCGTGGTACCTGTGGACCAGCACCCGCGCGCCCGCCGAGGAAACCGTGGTGCCCACCCCGCCCACCGCCGAGGGCACCCCCAATGCCGGCACGGACGGCACCGGCACCCCGGACGGCGCGGGTGAGACCGGCGGCGTGACCACCGTGACGCCCGCCCCGAACTCAGAGGCCGGCAGCCCCGACCAGGGCGGCGTGAACGTCGCCACGCCTGGCCCGGTGGACGTGGAAGTGGCCCCGCCCTTCCCGGACGCCGAGACCGGCACGACCGCCGAAACGGCCCCCAAGACGCCCACCCCGGACGGCATCAACCCCGACACGGCGCTCGCCAGCGTGCCCGGGCAGAACCCCTTCCAGCCCCTGCGCGTCGAGACGGACGCGACGGCCAGCACCCCGGCCGCCAGTGTGCCCACGCCCGCCCCGACCGCCAGCGTGCCCGTCCCCGAGGCGCCTGTCAGCGTCGCGCCGATCAGCGTGGATCCCATCGGCACCAGCGGCGGCGCCCTGAGCATCACCCCGGTGCCCGGCAGCACCACCAGCAGCGCCCGGCCCGGCACCAGCGGCGGCCTGGCCTTCCCGACCATCCCCGGCAGCAGCACCCCGCCGAAGGTCACCATCACGCCCATTCCCGCGTCGGGCGGCAGCGTGACCAGCATCCCCGGCACCACCATCCCGGGCGGCACCGTGAGCATTCCGGGCAGCACCGTCACCCCACCTCCTGTGGCGCCGCCCGTGGCCGGCGTGACTGCCCCCACCCCCACCACGCCCGTGCCCGCCGGCACGCCCGGCGACACCGTCAGCAGCGCGCCCGCGGCCGGCAACCCGCAGGTCATCACCGAACTGGGCGCCGCGGCCCCCACGCCCACCCCGATCACCACCACGTCCGCACTGGATTCCGCCCTGCAGACCCGCGGCGTGAGCCTGAACGGCGTGGTGCTGGGCCCGCAGAGCACCGCGATCTTCAAGGGCAACGACGGGTTCACGGTCGTGTCGGTCGGCCAGACGCTTCCCGACTCGCAGATCACCCTGAAAGCCGTCAGCGCGACCTCCGCGACCCTGGCCCTCGGCAACGAAACCAAGACTCTTGAACTGGACAAAAGGTGAGCCATGAGTAAACGTCACGCCCTTCTCCTGACCGCCATGCTCGGCATGGCCGCCCCCGCGCTCGCGCAGACGACCTCCAGCACCTCCACCGCCGACCCGCAGCTGACCGCGGCCCGCGTCACCTTCGACGTGCAGCGCACCGGCAGTGACCTCGCCTCGCTGCTGATCGCCGTGGCCCAGAGCGCCGGGTACGAGATCATCATCGAGCCGGCCGCCGACGCGGTTCTGAAGGCCAACAGCGTGAACGCCGCCGGGGCTGCCGCGGGCGGACAGGCGGGCGCCGTGACCACCGTGAACTACAAGGTCAGCGACAAGCCCTTCAACGAGGTCTGGCCGCTGCTGCTGGACATGTACGGCCTGAGCTACGAGACCATCAAGGTCGGCGGGAAGGACATCCTGCGCGTCAGCGTGCGGCCCATCCAGCGGGTCGTGAAGCTCAACCCGCCGCTGATCGCCTCCCAGGTCGAGTACCAGCTCAAGCTCGCCTTCGGCACGCCCAGGGCCGCGGCCCCGGCCACCACGGCGGCCACCGGCAACACCGCGCCCGCCACCACGGCCACCGCCCCTGAGGTGGTGCTGGACTCCCCCACCATGCGCATCGTGGCGGAGAACTCCTCGAACAGCATCATCATCCGCGGCACCAACCAGGAAGTCGCGCAGGTCGAGCGGCTGCTGAGCCAGATCGTGGCCGTGCAGTCCCCGCTGGTCACGCAGGCCGCCCCCACCGCCGCGCAGCCCGTTCAGCGCGTGTACACCGTCAAGGGCCTCCAGGCCGACGCGACCGCCCTGCTCGCCGCGCAGTACCCGGAGCTGAAGGTCACGGCCGTGGGCCAGACCGGGCAGCTGGTCATCACCGGCCCGCAGGCGACCGTGGACGCCGCGCTGACCCTGCTGGCGCAGGTGGACCGCGTCGCGCCGGCCGTGGTGGCCGCCACGGTCGTGCAGCGCGTGTTCCAGCTTGTGAACGCCAGCGCCGAGGAAGTCAAGGCGACGCTGGAAGGCACGCTGTCCCGCGACCTGAATGCCGGCAGCGCGCTCACGCCCAACGCCACGCTGATCAACCCCCTGACCGGACAGCCATACACCAGCGGCACCCTGGCGAACATGCCGGTGAGCACCGCGGCCGCCGCGACCGGCCAGGGCACGGCGACGGCCAGTACCACCCCGGCCAGCACGCAGGCTGCCACGCTGATCGCGGACAAGCGCACCAACACCCTGATCGTGCGCGGCACGCCCGAGCAGGTCGCGCAGGTGGCCGAACTGGTGCCCCAGCTGGACCAGAAGGTCCCGCAGGTGAACGTGCAGGTCCGCATCCACGAGATCACCGAGCGTGCCGCGCGCACGCTGGGCGTGGACTGGAAGATCGGGTTCGGCGGCTTCAGCATCAGCATGGGCGGCGCCGGCCTTCAGGCGGCCTTCGACCCGACCCGGAACCTGGTGGGCTTCAACATCGGGCCGACACTGAACGCGCTGCAGACGCAGGGCCTGAGCAAGTCCATCTACGACGGCACCATCACCATGCAGAGCGGCCAGCGTTCCCTGGGCGGCACCACCGACACCCAGAACGCCTCGGCGACCGCAGCGGCCACCATCAAGTCCGGCGGGCGTCTGGAAGTGAACATTCCCAGCCAGGCGGCGAACGTGCCCGCCATTCAGAAGCAGATCGATTACGGCGTGAACCTGGACTTCTTCAGCCCCCAGGTCGCCCCGGACGGCACCATCACCATGCGTGTGCGCGGTCAGGTGAACGACCTGCAGACGGCCGTGAACGCCAGCACCATCCCCAACCTGCTGCAGTTCACGAACAGCGAGGCGCAGACCACCCTGACCTTCAAGAACGGGGAGACGCTGCTGCTCGCGGGCCTGCTGGCCACCAAGGAAACCAAGACGAACAGCGGCACGCCCTTCCTGTCGCAGCTGCCGATCATCGGCGGGCTGTTCGGGAAGGAAGACACCGTCAAGCAGCAGACCCAGCTGCTCGTGGTGATCACCGGCACCCTGGTCAAGTAACCCCTCCATTCCAAGGCAGGCACCTCCGCGCGGGGTGCCTTTCTGCTGCCGGCTCTGTTTGGGCAGGGCCGCCCTATGAGGCGTGCGGGGCCGCTACAGTCGGCCGTATGAGGTACCTGACCGCCGGGGAGTCACACGGGCCGCAGCTGACGGCCATCATCGAGGGGCTGCCCTCCCAGCTTCCGCTCGGCAAGGCCGACATCGACCCGTGGCTGCGCCGGCGCCAGGGCGGGTACGGCCGCGGGCGACGCATGGTGATCGAGACGGACGAGGCACAGGTCCTCTCGGGGGTGCGGGCGGGCCGCACAACCGGCGCGCCGGTCACGCTGGTGATCGAGAACCGCGACCACCGCAACTGGACGGAGATCATGAGCCCGGAACCGGGCGGCGAGCCGCGCAAGAAGGCCCTCACAGACGCCCGGCCCGGACACGCGGACCTGACCGGCGGAATCAAGTACCGCCATAAGGATCTGCGCGACGTGCTGGAGCGCGCCAGTGCCCGGGAGACGGCCGCACGGGTCGCGGTGGGCAGCGTGGCCCTGAAGCTGCTCTCGGAGCTGGGCGTGGAGGGCGCGAACTATGTGTCCAGCCTGGGCGGCATCGAGACGCGGGAGGCGTTCTCCTGGGACGCGCTGGACGCCATCGAGGCGTCGGACCTGCGCACACCGGATGCGGACGCAGCCGCGCAGATGCGCGAGCGGATCGATCAGGCAAAACGGGACGGGGACACGCTGGGCGGCATCCTGGAGGTGCGCTTCCGGGGACTGCCGGTGGGTCTGGGCAGTTTCGTGCACGCGGACCGCAAGCTGGACGGGCGGATCGCGGCGGCGGTCCTGAGCGTGCAGGCGATGAAGGGCGTGGAGATCGGCCGGGCCTTCGAGAACGCCGTGAAGCCGGGCAGCGGCGTGCACGACGCGGTGCACTACCGCGAGGGCACGTACGCGCGGGACACGAACGGCGCGGGCGGCCTGGAGGGCGGCATGACAAACGGCGAGGACCTGATCGTGCGGGTCGCGATGAAACCCATCGCCACGCTGATGAAGCCGCTGCCGACCGTGAACGTGGTCACGCACGAAGCCAGCGACGCCGCGCGGGAACGCAGCGACACCACCGCCGTGCCGGCGGCCGGTGTGATCCTGCAGTGCGTGATCGGGTGGGTGCTGGCCGAGGCGGTGCTGGAGAAGTTCGGCGGGGACACTCTGCCGGAGTTGCAGGAGCGGGTGGCGGCGGCGCGAGCGTACGCGCACGCGTACTGAAGGCCCGTGGAGTCCGGCGCGCCGGAGGGCGCATCCCTAAGTCCAGCCATAAGCCCCGCTGACCTGTTCGCGGGATGGGGCTGCCGTACACTGTCCCCCATGTTCACGGGCCTCATCGAACGGCCGGTCACGTGGGTGGCCCTGGCGGGGTTCATGGGAACCGGGAAAAGCCGCATCGGCTGGGAGCTGTCCCGGGCGCTGGCGCTGCATTTCGTGGACACCGACAAGCTGATCACGCGGGTGGTCGGCAAGAGCATCCCCGAGGTCTTCGCGCAGGAAGGCGAGGCGTTCTTCCGTGCCTGCGAGCGCGAGGTGGTGGGCCGCGTCACCCGGCTGGACCACGCGGTGATCAGCCTGGGCGGCGGGACCTTCATTCACGAGGAGAACCGCCGGGTGCTGCTGGAACGCGGGCCGGTGGTGGTGCTGTGGGCCAGCCCGGAAACGGTGTACCAGCGCACCCGGCACAGCGAGCGGCCCCTGCTGCGCACCGAGGACCCCCTGGAGCGCATCCGGACCCTGATGGACGAGCGGGAGCCCGTGTACCGGCAGGGCACCATTCACGTGCACAGCGACGGCCGGCCCAGCGAGGAACTGGTAGAGGAGATCATTGAGCGGCTGTGGTCGTGGAGTGACGTGCACCGCGCGTGGCCGGCGGAGGACACCGAGCGGCCCGCGGAGGGCGTGCTGGTCGGGGACCGTGCGCCGGATTGAGGTCGGGGGGGGCGCGGCTCCCTACGCGGTGGAGGTGGGGCCCGGGCTGCTGGGGGGGCTGCGGGTGCCGGAGCGGCAGGTCGCGCTGATCCACCCGGAGGATCTGCCGGCCGTGTGGGTGGCACAGGCGCAGGCGAGCCTGAACCCGGTCGTGACACTGCCGGTGCCCGCGCGGGACGACTGCAAGACCCTGGAGGTGTACGCCGGGGTGCTGTCGGCGCTGGCCGCGGTGAACCTGCCACGGGACGGCGCGGTGGTGGGCGTGGGCGGCGGGGCGGCCACCGACCTGGCCGGGTTCGTCGCGGCCAGTTACCTGAGGGGCGTGGCGTACTACTCTGCCCCGACCACGCTGCTGGGCATGGTGGATGCGGCGGTGGGCGGCAAGACCGGCGTGAACCTGCCGGAAGGCAAGAACCTGGTGGGCGCCTTCTGGCCGCCCCGGGCGGTGTGGTGCGACGTGGCGACGCTGGGTACGCTGCCGCCCGCGGTGTTCCGTGAGGGGGCGGCGGAGGCCTTCAAGCACGGTCTGATCTCCGATCCGGGCCTGATGGCTCGGGTGCTGTCCCCGGACTTCCGGCCGGACGGTCCCGGCCTGGAGGACACGGTGGCCGACGCCATCGCCGTGAAGGCGGGCGTGGTGACCCGCGACCTGTTCGAGCGGGGGGAGCGGGCCTTCCTGAATTTCGGGCACACGCTGGCGCACGCACTGGAAGCGGTCACGCACCACGCGGTCCCGCACGGGGAGGCGGTGGGCTACGGCATGCACTACGCCGCGCGCCTGTCCCGGGCGCTGGGCGGCGAGGACGTGACCGGTCACACCCGCGCCTTCCTTGAGTGGCAGCGGCCCTCTCCCCTGCCGGCCCTGGAGTTCGGGGACCTGGCGCCCTTCATGGCGCGGGACAAGAAGGCCGATTCGGACGGCGTGCGCTTCGTGCTGCTGCCCGCGCTGGCGGCGCCGGAACTGGCGCGCGTGCCGGAGGCCGTGCTGCGCGCCGAGTACCTGGGGTTCCAGGCGGACCTGGGGGCGCTGGGGTTGCTGCGCTGACGATCCGCCCGGCACTTGCTACGCTGGGCGCATGCTGCTCGTCCTGAACGGCCCGAACCTCAATCGCCTCGGCCGGCGTGAACCGGGCGTGTACGGCTCTCAGACCCTGGAGGACCTGGAACGCCAGTGCGAGGCGTGGGGCGCGGAACTCGGGGAGAGCGTCACCTGTCGCCAGAGCAACTACGAGGGCCAGCTCATCGACTGGATTCACGAGGCCGAGGAACAGGGCTACGACGGCATCGTCCTGAACCCGGGGGCGCTGACGCACAGCAGTTACGCGCTGCGGGACGCGATTGCCTCGCAGCCGCTGCCGGTCGTGGAGGTGCACATCAGCAACGTGGACGCCCGCGAGGCGTTCCGGCACGTCAGCCTGACCGCGCCGGTGTGCAGGGGCAAGATCAGCGGCCTGGGGTTCCTGGGCTACCGGCTGGCGATGGAGGCCCTGACCGAAAGCGCGTCCTGACTTGACAAGCCGCTCAGTCTGCCGGAGGGGTGAATTCAGCCCTCCCAGCATCTGAAAAAGCGCGACGCCCCAAATGGAGCGTCGCGGGTGCAGTGATTCTCAGGCGCTGGCGGGCGCTTCGGTGGACTCGGGGGCTGCGGCCGGAGCGGCCTGCTCGCCCTTGTCGGCGGCCTTGCTGCTCTGGTCGGCGGCCTCCTCGGCGCGTTCCTTCTTGGTCACGCCGGGTTTGGGGGCCATGATCATGTTCATGTCCATGCCCATCATGCTGGGCATCCCTTCGGGCGTGCCGATCTCGGCGAGGGCCTCGGCGACGCGGACCAGGATGCGCTCCCCGAGTTCGGGGTGGGTGCGTTCACGGCCGCGGAACATGATGGTGACCTTGACCTTATGGCCGTCCTGCAGGAAGCGGCGGACGTGGCCGGTCTTCGTGTTGAAGTCGTGGTCGTCGATCTTCACGCGGAACTTGATGGCCTTGACTTCCGTGTGACGCGCGCGCTTGCGGGTCTCCTTTTCGTTCTGCTGCTGTTCGTAGCGGAACCGGCCATAGTCGAGCAGGCGGCAGACGGGCGGGACGGCCTGCGGGCTGACCATCACGAGGTCCAGGCCTTTCTCGCGGGCCATCTGCATGGCGTCGCGGGTGTCGATGATCCCGATCTGCTCCCCTTCGTCGCCGATCAGTCGGATCTGGCGCACGCGAATCTGCTCGTTGACCTTGTGTTCTTTCGCTATGTTCATCACCTCCGCCGCGCCCGGCGCACGCTGGCGCCCGGGCGGCGCCCCTCCGGCCACGGCCCCGTGCGGGGGCGGTTTCGGGGCAAGTACCGCCGAGTTTACCACGCCGCACTCCCGCCCCGCTGACGGCGCCGCCGGACGCCGGCGCGGGTCTGGCATGCTGGGGGGATGACAGGCACGGGCGACGCAGGGCAGGCGGTGGTCGAGCGGCGGTTCGGGCCCTGGGAGGCCCGGGACGTGGACCGGGAGGTGCTGCTCACCGATGGGCTGGGCGGGTTCTCGCTGGGAAGCCTGGCGGGCGTGCCGACCCGCTGTTACGGCGCGCTGAACGCCAGCCGGCGGCCGCCCGTGGACCGCTTCGCGCATCTGGTGGCGCCGCTGGAGGAACTGAGCGCGGCCGGGGGCGGAGAGGTGGCGCTGCACGCGCTGGAGGTCGCGCCGGACGCGTTCGAGGGCCGGGGGCTGGAGCTGCTGGCCGGGGTGACGCTGCGGGACCTGCTGCCGGAACGCGAGCAGCTGTGGCGGGGCGTGCGGGTGACGCGCCGGGCGTTCATGCCGCCCGGTTCAGGTACGGTCGTGTACCTGTACGACATCGAGGCCCGGGAGGCGGTCACCCTGACGCTGGGGGGGTTCTTCGTGGACCGGGACATGCATGACCTTCACCGCGGCGTCCCGGACCTGCGCGTGCAGGTGCAGGGGCGGCGGGCGGCCGTGACCGGGGGCCGGGGCACGCGGGTGCGGGTGGTGGCGCCGGACGCGGTAGTACACCCTCTGGAGGCCATGCCCTTCCCGCAGCGGGTGTACTACCGCTATGACCGGGCGCGTGGCGAGCCGGACACCGAGACGGTGCTGGGCGCGCGGCTGTGGCAGGTGCAGGTGCCGGCGGGCGGCGCGCGGGTGGCGCTGGTGGTGTCGGCCGGCCTGGAGGGCCCGGACGTGCTGGACCCCTGGGCGGCGTACGCGCAGGAGGCCGCGCGGCGCCGGGCGCTGGTGGAGGGCGCCTGGGCGGCGTCCGGCGTGCGGGACGAGGTGGTGGCGACCCTGGCGGTCGCGGCGGACGCGTACCTGGTGCAGCGGGCGCAGCCGCCGGGCCGCAGCGTGATCGCGGGGTACCCGTGGTTCGCGGACTGGGGCCGGGACGCGATGATCTCCCTGACGGGCCTGACGCTGCTCACCGGCCGCGCCGCGGACGCGCGGAGCCTGCTGGGCACGTTCCTGCAGGCGCTGCGGCGGGGCCTGACGCCGAACAACTTCCACGAGGACGGCGGGGGCGCCGGGTACAACACGGTGGACGGCGCGCTGTGGCTGGTGGTGGCGCTGGAACGCTACGTGGCGCTGACCGGGGACCTGGCGTTCGCGCGGGAGGCGCTGCCGCAGGTGCGGGAGTTGCTGCGCTGGCACCTGGACGGCACGGACCACGGCATCCGCGCGGACCGGGAGGACGGGCTGCTGTGGTCGGGCGAGGCGGGCGTGCAGCTGACCTGGATGGACGTGAAGATTCACGACTGGGTGGTCACGCCCCGCAGCGGGAAGCCGGTGGAGATCCAGGCGCTGTGGCTGGGGGCCCTGGCCGCCGAGGAGCGGCTCTCGGAGGGGCTGGGGCAGGTGCCGGCCTGCTCGGCGGCGCTGGCGCGGGCGCGCGGGCAGTTCGGGAAGCTGTGGCGCGGCGAGCAGTTCGCGGATTTCCTGACGGAGGCGGGCGGCGCGGACCTGAGCGTGCGGCCGAACGTGGCGCTGGCGCTGGCGCTGCCGGACACGCCCGTCTCCGGGGTGCAGCTGGACCTGACGCTGCGCCTGATCGAGTCGCAGCTGCTCACGCCGGTGGGCCTGCACACGCTGTCCCCGCTGGACGCGCGGTACCTGGGGAACTACGGCGGGGTGCGGGTGCAGCGGGATGCGGCGTACCACCAGGGCACGGTGTGGGCGTGGCCGCTGGCGTCGTATGTGGACCTGCTGCTGCGTGGGGGCGAGGTCGCGCGGGCCCGCGCGGCGCTGTCCGGGCTGACCGGCCACCTCTGGGAGGCGGGGGTGGGGCACGTGTCGGAAGTGTTCAGCGGGGACAGCCTGCGGCCCGGGGGGTGCCCCTTCCAGGCGTGGAGCGTGGCGGAGTTCCTGCGCGCGCACGTGCTGGTGACGCAGGCCGAAAGCCGCGCGGGGGCCGCGGGGCCGGGCCCGGCCTGAACCGGACCGGGCCGGGGAAGTGTCCGGCCCAGGCGGCCTTCTTCCCTTGACGTCAAACGGACACGAACCCTAGCATCCGGTCATGCCGTCCACCATGCCTCCCCTGCCCGCCGACGCCCTGGTCGTGGGCCTGGCCGTGGACGTCGCCGCCTTCGCCATTCACGACGGCGAACTCCGGGTCCTGCTCGTCCAGCGCGGCGAGGGCCCGCACCTGCGCGCCTGGGCCCTGCCGGGCGGCCTCGTGCACCCCGGGGAGGAACTCGCCGAGGCGTCCCTGCGCGTCCTGCACGACGAGACCAGCATGGACCTGGAACCCCGCCACCTGGAACAGCTGCACACCTTCGCGGAGGTCGGGCGGGACCCGCGCGGGCGGGTGGTGAGCGTGGCGCACCTCGCGGTGCTGCCGCACGGCACCGTGGCCGTGCAGGGCGGCAACGAGGTGCTGGGCGCCGAGTGGCTCAGCGCGCACAATCCGCCGCCGCTGGCCTTCGATCACGCCGACATCCTGGCGCATGCGCTGGCGCGGCTGCAGGTGCGGCTGGAGTACGCGAACCTGGCGCTGGAGTTCCTGCCGGAAGCCTTCACGCTGCCGGAGTTGCAGGGCGTGTACGAGGCGATCCTGAACCGGCAGCTCGACAAGCGGAACTTCCGCAAGAAGCTGCTCGCGCAGGGCGTCCTGACCCCCAGCGGGGAGCGGCGGTCCGGTGTGGGGCGCCCCGCGCAGCTGTACCGCCGCGCGAAACACGCCCGCACCGCCGCGCTGTAACCGCGCCCGGTTTCCGGCTCAGCCGGCGGTGACGGTGTGCCGGCGGGGCGTCAGGCCCCGTTCACGCACCAGGGCCCGCACCTCCTGGCAGCGGCAGCCTCGGTACGTGCACAGCAGGCCCTCCGGGTCGTGCTGCAGAAACCGCACCGTGGTGTCCACCAGGTCCCGCACGCGGTACAGCCGCAGCAGGGCGCTGCCCACGGTGACGCGGCGGTCGCGGCCGTGCAGCCACGGCAGCAGGTTGTCGAAGTCCGCCGAGCAGTTCGGGAAGGCGGTGGGCAGCACCTGCCCCTCCAGCGGCACGTACCGCGTGAGGTTCGGCACGCCCGCCACGTGCTCACCGTAGTGGATGGTGGTGTTGCTGCCGAAGTCCACCCCCATCAGCAGGGCGTACCCGTCCAGGTCGTACAGCGCTCCGACCGGCTGGTAGGGGCTGTCCAGCGTCTGCGCGGCCGTGATGGGCGCCGCCTGCGCGCCCAGGGCGATGAAGCTCAGGGTGGGGTGAAAGGACCGCAGCGCTTCGGGGCGCTCCACGAGGTCCTGCGGCACCCGCCCGATGTCCCGGCTCACGCGGCTGAGCCGGTGAAACGAGGACCGCGGCGTGGCGGTGGGCCGGGTGAGCAGGGTGTCGTAGGTGAAGGCCGGGGCGACCACCGTCCGGCAGCGCCGCGCCAGGGCGTCCACCAGGGCCGGGGCGCCGCCCTCCACCGTACCGAAGGCCCGGAGGCTGGCGTGCACGATCACGTCCTGCGTTCCGTCCAGCCCCAGCCCGCTCAGCCCCTCGTCCAGATCCCGGGCCGTCACGGTCGGCTTGCGCAGCAGGTTCAACACGCCCGCAGCATAACCCTGAAGCCGCCTGCCCATCGGAACGGGCAGGCGGCTTCCGCTTGATTCGTGGGCTCAGGCGCAGGGGCTCATTTCACGAACAGCATCTGGCGGTAGGTGGGCAGCGGCCAGTGCTTCTGGCTCACGATGCGTTCCAGGCGGTCGGCGGCGGCGCGGACCTGCTGCATGGCGGGAAGCACGTGGTCGCGCATGTGGTGGGCTTTTTCGTGGACCTCGTCGCCGCCCAGGGCCTCGTTCTGCTGGCGGAGTTCCTGCAGGGCGTCGTACAGGGTGTCGCTGAGCTGCACGAGTTCCTTGGTGGTGCCGGTCGCGGCCTTGCTCTTGACCTCCACCTCGCCGAGTTCCGCGAGGTAGCTGAACGCGGCGGGCAGGATGGCGGTCTGCGCCATGTACTCGGTGGTTTCACCCTCGATGTTCACGGTCTTGAAGTAGATGTCGTACATGATTTCCTGGCGGGCGGCCAGTTCGCGTTCGTTCAGCACGCCGAAGTCACCGAAGAGCTTGAGGTTTTTCGGGCTGACGAGGGTTTCCACGGCGTCCAGGGTGGTGCGCAGGTTCAGCAGCCCCCGTTTCTTCTCGGCTTCCTCGTGCCAGTCGGTGCTGTAGCCGTCGCCGTTGAACACGATCCGCTGGTATTTCTTGTAGGTGTCCTTGACGACGTCCGTCACGGCCTGTTCCAGCGTGGCGCCCTTCTTGCCCAGGCGCTTTTGCAGGTCGGCGGTGAGCTGCGTGATGGCGTCGGCGGCGATCACGTTCAGCACCGTGATGGGGAAGGAGATGCTCTG
>JAANMV010000314.1_pt1 | contig 60245 bp, 50 predicted proteins | sample 7279661 | NCBI WGS metagenome assembly JAANMV01 (sample SAMN14094540, study PRJNA606508) | bioreactor metagenome | isolation source: A lab-scale SPAN reactor treating ammonium-rich wastewater day 121 | place: Ireland: Galway | collected 2017-05-16 | reverse complement strand
AGGGGCCCATAAGGCCTACAATGGCACTGTCTGCGGTGCTGCCGGATTTAATTTCCTTGAACCAATGCTCATTGAGCCCGGGCTTGGTACATCGCCCGGTGAGCGTGATCATCTCGCGTCAGATGAACCCAACGCCTGGCTGCCCTCGCCCACCTGAACCCCCGGTTCAGGATGACGGTCCGGTGGCATTCGCAGACACCTTTTTTCGTGCGGGTGCCACGGCACCCCACAGCCTCCGCAAGGCACGCGCCTTGCCTCTGTGCCAAGCCCCATGCTCGACCCACTCCTGATCACCGAACTGGCCCTGCTGGGCCTGTGCACCGGCTTTCTGGCCGGGTTGCTGGGCATTGGCGGAGGCATGGTGCTGGTGCCCTTCCTGACCTACTTTCTCGGCCAGCAGCAGGTGGCACCGGGGCTGGCCGTCAAGATGGCCATTGCCACCTCGATGGCCACCATTGTCTTCACCTCGATCTCCAGCGTGCGCGCGCACCACCAGCGTGGCGCCGTGCGCTGGGACATCGCCCGGCGTCTGGCCCCCGGCATCGTGCTGGGCAGCATGGCCGCGAGCCTGGGCGTCTTTGCGCTGCTCAAGGGCTCGGTTCTGGCCTTCGTTTTTGCCATGTTTGTCAGCTTCTCGGCCTGGCAGATGCTGCGCAACAAAAAGCCGGCGCCCTCACGCCAGTTGCCGGGCACAGCAGGGCAACTGGCCGCAGGCGGCACCATCGGCTTTCTCTCGGGGCTGGTGGGGGCGGGTGGTGGTTTCGTCAGCGTGCCCTTCATGGTGTGGTGCAACGTGCCCATCCACAACGCCGTGGCCACGAGCGCGGCACTGGGCTTTCCGATCGCCCTGGCCAACGCCGCAGGCTATGTGCTGAGCGGCCAGTCGGTCACCGGATTGCCTCCGGCGTCGCTGGGTTATGTGTGGCTGCCGGCGCTCGGGGTGATCGCCTTGTGCAGTGTCTTCACCGCTCCTTGGGGGGCACGCGCGGCGCACCAGTTGCCTGTGGCAAGGCTCAAGCAGGTGTTCGCCACGCTGCTGATGGCCCTGGCCGCATACATGTTCTGGAAGGGCTTCACGGCGGGCTGAGAGTCTTTCAGCCTCTGAGGCCGGGGCCTTCGGCCCCCGTCAAGGGCGCCAGGGCGCCCTCCACCAGCAAGAGGGCAAAGTCCGCCGCAGGCAAGGCCGGCGCGCACAGGTAGCCCTGGTAGTGGTCGCACTGCATTTCCTGCAATGCGGCGCGCTGTGCCGGCGTTTCCACCCCCTCGGCCACCACGCACAGGTGCAGTGCCCGCCCCAGATGCACGATGGCGCTGACAATGGCGCGGTCACCGTCGTGGTCCGGCAATCCGCGCACGAAGGACTGATCGATCTTGAGCTTGTGAATGGGCAGATTCTTGAGGTACGCCAGACTCGAATAGCCCGTTCCAAAGTCGTCAATTGCCAGCCCCACCCCCATTGCCGCCACCAGCGCCAAACGCTGGGCAGCCTCCTGGGCATCCTGCAGCAGGATGGATTCGGTCAGCTCCAGTTCGAGCAGTTCCGGAGGAAGGCTGTTTTCCTGCAGCAACCGCGTCAGGCGCTCCAGAAAATCGGGCTGACGCATCTCCAGTGCCGAGACGTTCACCGACACCACGATCGGCGTGCCGGCCTGCATCCAGCGCGCAGCCTCCTGCACCGCCTGTTCCAGCACCCAGGCCCCCAAGGTGATGATGTAGCCGGTCTCCTCGGCCAGCGGGATGAAAACCGACGGAGCAATAGCCCCAAGCTCTGCGTCTTGCCAGCGCAGCAAGGCCTCGGCACCGATGATGCGTCCCGACTCCATGTCCACCTGCGGTTGGTAGTGCACGCTCATCTGCTGGCGCCCCAGGGCCTGTCGCATCGCATGTTCCAGCTGCATGCGCTCAAGGAGGTTGGCATTCATCTGCGGCTGATAAAAGCCGAAGTTGCCGCGCCCGCGCTCCTTGACCCGGTACATCGCCGTGTCGGCCTGCTTGATCAGCTCGTCCAGCGTACGGCCGTCCTGCGGATACAGTGCCACGCCAATACTGCACTGGATGGAAAAGCCCACGCCATCGAGCGTGAAGGGGCGCCGCATCACATCGAGCATGCGACGCGCCACCTGCTCGGCCCCCATGGCGTCGCCCGCGTGCAGGTACATGGCAAATTCATCGCCTCCAATGCGGCACAGCATGTCGGTCTGGCGCAGACAGGTCTGCAGGCGCGAAGCCACGAGCTGCAAAACGCGGTCGCCAAAGAGGTGGCCCAGCGAATCGTTGATGACCTTGAACCGGTCCAGATCGAGAAAGAGAATGGCAAAACCGGCGCCTTCGGGACTCGCCGACCGTATGGCTGATTCCACCTTTTGCGACAGCAAAAGGCGGTTGGGCAGACCGGTCAGCACATCGCTGTAGGCCAGTTCGTCAATGCGCTTTTGCGCCGCATGCTGTTGCGTGAGGTCCCTCACAAAGCCGATGCTTTGTTCAATGCCCCCATCTTCTCCTCGCAAGGCCACCCAGGAGAGATGCACCGCACACCCGTTTTCCCCTTCGCGGGGAAGCCACAGTTCGCCATTCCAGAGTCCACTGTGCTGCCAGTCCGACCGCACAGAGTCCAGGAACGGCTGCGCCACGCCCATGCCGAAGAATGCGGTGACCTCCTGGCCCTGCAGACTCTGGCTGGTGCGCCCCGAGAGCTGCTCGCAGGCCGGATTCAGGCGTGCCAGCCGGTTCTGGCGGTCGGCAATGAAAATGGCGTACGGGCTGGAATCGAAGACCCGGGCCGCCAGTCGCAGCGCCGCCTGGGCCTGCACCTCCTGGGTGATATCGCGAAACGAATACACCCGTCCGGTGACGCTGGCATGGTTCCACAAAGGCACGCTGCGCCGTTCGATCACCTGGCCCTCATGCAGCTCGATCACGTCATGGCTGCTTCCCTGCACATCGGCCGCAATGGCGTCGAGCCGCGCCTTGTAGAGCCGGGGATCGCTCACGCGCGACACCAGGAAAGCATGCACCGATGCATCGTTGCGCTGCAGCAGCAGATCCTGGGGCAAGCCCCAGATCTGTACCAGACGCTGATTGAAGGCGCGCACCGCGCCATCGAGCCCGCAGACCAGCATGCCATCGGCTGCCGAATCGAGCGTGGCCCGCAGCTCGGCCAGCAAGATTTCCAACCCGCGTTCTGCGGCCTGTCGGGCACTGCAATCGATCATGGTCACCAACAGCGCCGCCCCGCTCGCTGCCAGCGAAAAGGGTGCCACCCGGCGCTCCACCGGGACGAGCTGTCCGTCAGCGCGCAGCAGGCTGGTCATGGAATGGATACCCAGGGCCATCGCCTCTTCGCTGTCGGCCCAGAAGCACTGGTCCTGGGGCGTTGCCGCCAGACGCTGGACGGGCAGGCCCGTCAGCTCCTCGCGCGCCATGCCCACCAGCGTGGCCGCACTCAGATTGGCGAACAGGATGGAGCGCGTGCGCGCATCCACAAGCCAGATGGCCTCCTGCAGCCCATCAAAGGTGGCTTGCCAGAGAACATCTTGCGAACGGACGTTGACGTTCACAACCCCGCCTCGACTGCGGCCGGATTGACGGCCCTTTCAAAAAAGTAACAGATTCGCTTGCGCGGAGACAGGTACTCCAGTGCCTCCCTGGGAAGCTGGGAAGGCCGCAGACTGCGCCGGATACCCAGCTCGGGGACGGTTTCCAGGTCCAGCACCAGCGCTTCGTCCTTGGGCACCCGTGGGTCATGCACGATCACCCGGGGACGCAAGGGGCGCGATGAATTGACCGACACGACCATGGCAAAGCGGTCGTTGACCAGTTGCACGACCGAACCCGGCGGGTAAACCCCCATCATCCGGATGAAGATACCCAGTTCGACTGCGTCAAAACGGTTTTTCTGCTGAGCGAACATGACGGAAAGCGCCTCATGCGGCGTCATCGTCTGGGCGCTGCGCCCGGGATTGCACAGGCGCTCGTAATGGTTGACCAGCGACAGAATGCGCCCGGCCAGACACAGCTCCTCGCCGCGGAGCTTGAGGGGAAATCCGCTGCCATCGGCCATTTCATGGTGCTGAGCCATGGCCAGCAGGACGCCTTTGGACAATCCCATGCTCTGCCCCAGGCGGACGGATTCACCCACATGGCTTCGGTAGCGCGTCTCTTCTGCGGGGGTCATGCCCGGAAATGGGCTACTGAGGGCCGCAGGCAGGCGCAGCTTGCCAATGTCGTGCAGCAGCGCCGCCATGCCGAGGTCCTGCATGGCCATGGGCGACAGGCCTTGTGCCTTGCCCATGAGCAGACACAGCACCATGACATTGACGGGATGCAGCGCGTTGCGCTCGCCCACCCCGTCGGACAGGAGGCTGATCACGGATTCGGTGTTGCCCAGCAGCTCCTGCACACTGTCCGTGACGAGTGCCTCGCTTTCCACCCGGGCCATCGCCGGACTGCCCTCCGCGCTTTCGGCGAGCTTGCGGTACTGCCGCGTGATGGCCATGAAACGCTGGTCGCACGCGTCCAGGCGGCGCTGCTGCTCCAGCAGCTTGCGCTTGAGCTGCTGGGCGGCGCGCCGCGAATCGCTCTCGGGGGCCACCGAAGGCTCCGACGCACCATGGCTAGCTGCTTGCGCTAGAGCCGCATCCTCTGCCGATTCATCGGAGGCAGCCGGGTCCAGCTGCGAGTCGGGCGGCGGCAGGTCGCTTTTGGAGGGGTGGTAGCGGATCTGGGTCAAACCCAGCTCACGCAAAATTTCAATCTGGGACTCTGAGGCAATACGAAAACTGCTGACCGGGAAAGGGTGACTCATCCAGTTCAGGTCGAGCTGGATATACATGCCAATGCGCAACTGGCTTATATCGATCAATACGTCAGTGTTTTCATCCATCGCGGGAAGTCTCGCGGTATTTCATCCGCAGGCGGTTTCTCGGTGCATTATGTCGCCCATCGGGCACCGCTTTGGCCAACACCACCCCGATGGCGCTTTTGTGCAACAAATCGCTATTGGCAGATCAATGATGGTCGATAGACCAGATCCATCCACAACGCCCAGGCCGCGACACCACACAGCAGCAGACCCGCCAGGCGCGTCCCCCAACTGGCACGCAGGGCATTCACGCGATGGCGCAGATGCTGCCAGAGCCAGGGCCCCGCCAGCAACCAGACCCCACCGCCCACAGCAAACAGCGCCATGGTGAGCGCCCCCTGCCAGATGCCGCCGCTCAGCGCAGCCACCAGCAAGGCGGAATACAGCAATCCGCAGGGCATCAATGCCCACAGGAAGCCTGTCGCGAAAACACCACCGGGCGCCTCGACCAGAGGGCGTACGCGGCCCCATACCGATCGTCCGGCGTTCTCGACCCATGCCGGCTGCCGGGCCTGCAGCACCATCATGGCACCCCAGGCCAGCATGGCCACGTGAAAAAACGTCCAGAGGGGGCGCAGCGCAGTGCTTTGCTGCGTCAGCCACGCCAGGCTCTGCATGGCCATGGCGGCCAGCGCGCCCACAGCGGCGTAGCCGAGCAGACGCCCCAGGTGATATGCCAAAAGCCGGCGCAACTGGCTGCCTCGGGGCAACCACTGCACGACGTGTTCCTGCGAGCGCCCCTGCCCCGTCACCACCGCGCAGGGCCCTGCGCACATGGCCAGGCAATGGGGCCCGCCCGCGAGCCCCATGAGCAACGCGGTGGAGGCCATGGATACCAACATGGAAGCTAGATGATGCGGGAAAACCGCGCGCGGTTCTTGTCGGCCTGCAAATACTTGTCAAACACCATGGCAATGCCGCGGACGAAATACCATCCCATGGCCGTAACCTCGATCCCCTCAGCGCTGAGCTTCACCAAACCCTGCTGCTCCATTTCCTGCAACTGCTCCAGCTCGGGTGCGAAATATTTGCGGAAATCGATCAGCCAAGAGGTCTCCAGGGGTTCAAACAACAGTTCGCCCTGGCACATCAGCGCCATGATGACTGCGCGCCGGACCAGGTCATCGCGCGTCAGCGCCAACCCACGGACCACCGGCAACCGCCCCTGATTGAGCCTGTCGTAATAGTCATCGAGCGTCTTGGCATTCTGGCTGTAGGTGGCCCCCACCCGGCCGATGGCCGAGACCCCGAGACCAATCAGGTCGCAGTCGGGCTGCGTGCTGTAACCCTGGAAGTTGCGGTGCAGGCGCCCCTGGCGCTTGGCAATGGCCAGCGCGTCCTCGGGCAATGCGAAATGGTCCATGCCCACATACACATAGCCTGCGGAGCTGAAAGCCTCCAGCGACCGCGACAGCATCGCCACCTTGGATGACGCCATGGGCAGATCGGCCCAGATGATGCGCCGCTGGGGCTTGAAGCGGTCCGGCAGATGAGCGTAGGCATAAAGGGCAATGCGATCCGGGCGCAGTTGCGCAACCTGCGCCAGCGTGCGGTCGAACGAATCGGGGGTCTGCTTGGGCAGGCCGTAGATCAGATCCACGTTGATCGAATCAAATCCGATGGAACGGGCCGACTCGACCAGCGCAAACACCTGCTCCGCAGGCTGGATGCGGTGCACGGCCTTCTGGACTTCGGGGTCGAAATCCTGCACACCGAAACTCAGCCGATTGAACCCCAGCTCATGCAACAGGGCCAGGCGGCTGGCGTCTACCGTGCGAGGATCCACCTCGATCGAGTACTCACCCCCCGGCACGAGCGTGAAGTTGCTGCGCAGCATGCCCATGAGCTCGCGCAGACCATCGTCGGACAGAAACGTCGGCGTTCCACCACCGAAGTGGATCTGGCTGACCGTCTGCCCGACACCACAATGGGCCGTGTGCAGATCAATCTCGCGGCTCAGGTAGCGCAGATAGACATCGGCCCGATCATGGTGCTTGGTGATGATCTTGTTGCAGGCACAGTAGTAGCAGAGCGATTCGCAAAAAGGAATGTGAACATAAATCGACAGCGGCAGGGACTTGCCCACGGCACTTTGCCGACGCTGCTGCAGGGCCAGCACGTACTCATCCTCCCCAAAGGCATCCACAAAACGGTCTGCAGTAGGGTAGGACGTGTAGCGGGGGCCCGATACATCAAACCGGGTCAGCAATTCAGGGGTTACAACTGTCATGTAGGCTCCTCACAAGCTTGGTAATGTGCCCGACTTTTCAGACCCATCTCTTGATTCCAGTCAAGCACCCCGCAGGAGAACAGGGCGTTAGAGCAAAGGGGAAGAATGAGTGATAATTTGACCCATGTCAGCCCCACCTCGCATCCCCATCGTTCCGGCCCCTACCGAAAGCGCTTCGGATCTCCCGACCGAAGTCGGTCAGGTGCCTATACACATGACGCAGCAGACCATCAAGGTGGCATGTTCAAACTGCAACCTGCGTGAGCTGTGCATGCCCGTCGGACTGACGGACGATCAGATCAAGCGCATCGACAACGTGGTGGCCATTCGCCGCAAAATCAAGCGCGGCAGCACGCTCTTTCGCAATGGCGAACAGTTCACGTCGCTGTTTGCCATCCGCACGGGGTTTTTCAAGACCTGCGTGGCCACCGAGGATGGGCGCGACCAGGTCACGGGTTTTCAGATGGCGGGCGAGATCATCGGGCTCGACGGCATCGTGAACGACCACCACACCTGTGATGCCGTGGCACTGGAAGACGCCGAGGTGTGCGTGATGCCCTTTGACCGCATCGAGGACATTTCCCGCGAAGTCAATGCGCTGCAGCACCATGTGCACAAGATCATGAGCCGTGAGATCGTGCGCGAACACGGCGTCATGCTGCTGCTGGGCAGCATGCGTGCCGAAGAGCGTCTGGCGGCCTTCCTGCTGAACCTGGTGCAGCGCCTGCATGCGCGCGGTTTCTCGCAGTCTGAGCTGGTGCTGCGCATGACCCGCGAGGAAATCGGCAGTTATCTTGGCCTGAAACTCGAAACCGTGAGCCGTACGTTCTCGAAATTTGTGGACGACGGCATCGTCGAGGTCAAGCAGCGCCACGTGCGCATCCTCAGCCCTGAGGCGCTCAAGCGCATCGTCAACAACCAGCAAGCCTGCCACTGAGAAAGGGCTCCTTGCAGCCGCCAGATGGTGCTGGCGCGCGTTTATGACGGATTCCATGGCGCCGCTGCAACATGGAGACGCAAAAAAAGGCATTCGCAGCTTGGAAAGCCGTTTTTTTACCAGTAGCATCACCGTGCCAGTGGAGAAGCAGGTTTTCGCTGGTGAAATGACCACTCCCAAAAAGGAAAACCCAACATGGCAACTGCAAAAAAAGCTCCGGCAAAAACAGCCGCTGCTGCCAAGACCGCTGCCCCCGCCAAGAAGCGCACCCCGAATGCAGCTTTCATGAAGGCCCTGACACCCAGCCCCGCCCTTGCTGCCGTGGTTGGAGCAGCTCCCCTGCCCCGTACTGAAATCATCAGCAAGCTGTGGGTCTACATCAAGGCCAACAACCTGCAAGACGCGGCGAACAAGCGCATGATCAATGCCGACGCCAAGCTCAAGGACGTCTTTGGCAAGCCCCAGGTCTCGATGTTCGAGATGGCCGGCCTGATCGGCAAGCACGTCAAATAAGCGCGCTGCACGGCATCCCATCCAAGGTCGGCTCAGCCGGCCTTTTTTTTCGCCTGTTTTTCCATGATTGTTGCGAAATTACATCAATACGAATAGGAATGACTATCATTTGACTTAATATTGCCGTGCGAGACATTGCACAGCCATGCCATTGCCAGCCACTGCCCCTCGCCTGACCGGGATGCCCTTGAACGGCATCCACTGCAACGAACCATCCGACGGAGGCCCGATTGGCACATTCACGCGCTCAGCGCCGCAGCGGCACAGCCCTGCAGACCCCACCATCCGACAAACGACTCCTGCCGCTGGGCGCCTTGATGCTGGCAGCTTCTGTCGGCGTACAGGCCCAGACCGGCAGCACACCTGCGGACAAAACCCTAGCCACCGTCACGGTGAAGGAACAGGCCGAGGCCCCCGAGGGCAAGGACAGCGTGCGCGCGACCGAGACCACCATCGGCAAGGGCCGGCAGCAATTGCGCGATATCCCTCAATCGGTGACCGTGGTGACCGAGCGGCTCATCGATGACCGCAACCTCGACACCGTCAAGGAAGCCCTGAAGAACACCGCCGGCATCACCTTTCTGGCGGCCGAAGGCGGCGAGGAAGACATCCGCCTGCGCGGCTTTGCGCTGCAAAGCACGGGCGACATGTTCATTGACGGGATGCGCGACCCGGCTTTCTACGACCGCGACACCTTCAACCTCGACCGCGTGGAGTTGCTGCGCGGCTCGGCGTCCATGCTGTTCGGGCGGGGCTCCACCGGCGGCGCGGTCAACCAGGTGAGCAAGACCCCGCGGCTCATCGACGCACACCAGGTGGACCTGACGCTGGGCAACCACCAGCACCGGCGTATCACCGGCGACTTCAACATCCACACCGGTGAAAACGCGGCTCTGCGCATCAACGCCATGAGCACCACCGCCGACAACAACGGTGCCGGCAGCAGCATCGAGAAAAAAGGGATCGCTGGCAGCTACGCCTGGGGCATCGGCACGCGCGACGAGTTCGCGGTGAGCCTCTACCACCTGGACAACAACAATGGCATGAACTACGGCCTGCCCTGGATCCGCCGTACCGCGACTTCGGCCGTCAGCGACACCACCATGCTGCCGCTCGACCCCACGGCCTACTACGGCGCCGCCAGCGACTACAACGCGGGCAGTGCCACCATGGCCACGCTGCAGCATGTGCACCGCTTCGATGGCGACAGCGAACTCAAGACCCAGTTGCGTGCCGGCAGTTTCGAACGCGACCAGCGTGCCGGAGCGGTGCGCCTGGCCGCTGCGGCCCAGCAACCCGGAGGCGTGGCGGCCAACCTGTCGAACTTCGGCCCCGGTACCCGCCTGACACGCGGCAACCACCTGAAGATGCAGGACATGGACACCGTGCACCTGCAAAGCGACTTCAGCAGCAAGTTTGAAGCCCTGGGCGTGCGCCACGAACTGCTCACGGGGGCCGATTTTTCCCACGAAAAGAAGCGCGTCTACGGGGCGCTCAGCGCCGCCCAGGGCGGTATCAACATCACCAAACCGACAACCACCGTGGGCACACCCAACGACGGCGCCAGCGTGGATGAGGCCGGACGTGTGCGACGCACCACCAGCGATTTCGACGCCCAGGGCTGGGGGGTGTACGCCCAGGACCTGGTGCAGGTGGCTCCGCACTGGAAAATTCTGGGCGGCCTGCGCTACGACAGCATGGACGGCAGCTACAACAGCTTCGCCATTCCCAACAACGCACCGGGCCCCGTCACCACCACCAGCTACCGCCAGAAGATCTCGGTGTGGAGCAAGCGCCTGGGCGCGCTGTACCAGCCGACGCCGCTGCAGTCGTACCACTTCTCCTACGGCACCTCGTTCAACACGTCGGGTGACACGTATTCGTACAGCCCGCAGACGGTGAATACGCCCCCCGAGTCGAGCCGCAACATCGAGATCGGCGCCAAGATCGACTCCAGCGACAAGCGCTTCACCACACGCCTGGCCGTGTTCCATTCGACCAAGCTGCACGAGCGCAACGTCGACCCCGATCTGAACATCGCCGTGCTCTCGGGCAAGCGCCATGCCGCTGGAGCGGAAATCGACATCACGGGGCGCCTCACACCGAAGTGGGAGGTCTATGGTTCGTATATGTGGATACCCAGCGCCAAGATCGACATCGGCGCCGAGGGTGCGGAAGGTCAGGGCAGCCGTCCCTCGCTCACCCCGCGCCACAGCGGCACGATCTGGACAACCTACCAGCTCACGCCGCAGTTGCGCGTGGGCGGTGGCCTGAACTTCCGCAGCGCACAGACACCCAACCGCAACCCCGGCTGGGAAGCGCCGGGTTACGTGACCGCCGACCTGATGGCCGAATACAGCCTGAGCGACAACTTCACACTCAAGGCCAACCTGAGCAATGTCACCAACAAGCTCTATGCCGATGCGGTGTACAGCGGCCACTACGTGCCCGGCGCAGGCCGCATCTTCCAGATCACGGCCAGCATGAAGTTCTGACCGGCTGCTCCCGTTCCTCCAAGGTTTGCCGCCCCGCCCGGGGCGGCTTTTTGCATTCCGCCATGCTGCTCACACTGCCCCAGCTTCTCACACCCACCGACCTGCACACCGCTCGACAACTCCTGGCCAACGCCCCCTGGGCCGATGGAAGTGACAGCGCAGGGCCACAGGCCCGCCTGGCCAAGAACAACGAACAGCTGCCGCGCGACTGCGAGGCCGCGCAAGCCATCTCCGCCATGGTGATGGCAGCACTGGAGCGCAGCGCGCTGTTCCTCACCGCCACCCTGCCCAAACGGGTGTTCCCGCCGCGCATCAACCGCTACGGCGGCGCTGCCAACCACTATGGTGACCATGTCGATGCCGCCATCCGCCAGATGCCCGGGCGGCACGAACGCCTGCGCACCGACATCTCCTGCACTGTCTTCCTGTCCGAGCCCGAGGCATACGAGGGCGGCGAACTCTGCATCGCCGATACCTTCGGCGAGCAGCAGATCAAGCTGCCCGCCGGCCACGCCGTGATCTACCCCGGCACCAGCGTGCACCAGGTCCGCCCTGTCACACGCGGCCAGCGCATGGCCTGCTTTTTCTGGATCGAGAGCATGGTGCGCAGCGATGAGCAGCGCCGCCTGCTCTACGAGATGGATATGGCCCTGCTGCGTCTGCGCGAACAACATGGCGACTCGCCCCAGACCGTGACCCTCACCGGCACCTACCACAACCTCCTGCGCATGTGGGCCGATACCTGAGAACCACAGCCGCCCGAAGAGCCCACAGCCATTGCAAATAATATAGATTCTCATTTACAATGGGGTTTATCGGACTGCAGCAGCGCACCATGGCATCGCACTTCCCTTTCATCCTCCAGAGCCAGCCCATTACCCCTGCCCCCTTTGCGGGCATGGCAACCGCTCCCGGCACCCTGTTGTCGCGCCACTGCGCCTTGCCTCCAGGGCTTTTGCGCCAGGTCCGGGATGTGATGAACGCTTTTGTGCTATGCCAAGCGTTTACCGCACTGCACAATACTGCCTGCTTGCAGGCCCATCCAGATTGACTGGCAAACCCTCCATGGCCTACGTCACCACGCTGCTGGCAGCTTTGCTGATCGTGGCAGGTTCCGCTGGGTGGTTCCTGCGCCCATAGTTTTTTGAACAAATACGGCTCTACCGCAATACCATCAAGCGCTGGCAGCTATCATTTTTATGTCAACCTACGACCGTTTCGCGCAACCCCGGGGACTGAGCCGCAACGCCCTGATTGCCATTGGCGTGGTGCTGCTGCATGTCGGGGCCTTGTGGGCGCTGCAAACGGGTTTGCTGCGCCGTGCCGTGGAAATCATCGTCCCCGCCACGCTCCTGACGGAATACGTCAGCCCGCCCGCCCCCGTGACCCAGACCGCGCCGCCGCCCCCGGCACCGGCCCCCAAGCCCCAGCGCCCCACGCAGGTCAAGGCACCTGCGCCCCGCCCCGCCCCCGAGCCGCTGCCCATCGCCGACACCACCCCGTCGCCCAACGCCATCACGGTCAGCCCCGCCAAGGCCGACCCGGAGCCCCCCGCGCCGATCACAGCCGCAGGCCCCGCGACGCCCACCGCAGCGCCACCGGCGCCGGCCGCGCCCAAGATCGAGCTGCCTTCGAGCAACGCCGCCTACCTGCAGAACCCGGCCCCGGCCTATCCGGCCATCAGCAAGCGCATGGGCGAGCAAGGCAAGGTGGTGCTGCGCGTGTTCATCAGCACCGACGGGTTACCGCAAAAAATCGAAATCAACCAGTCCAGCGGGTTCGACCGCCTGGATCGCCAGGCACAGGACACGGTCCTGCGCTGGAAGTTCGTGCCCGGCAAGCGCAATGGCGTGCCCGAGGCCATGTGGTACCTGGTCCCCATCAATTTTGTTCTCGAATAATCTTCAGGAGTTTTCATGGAATCGCAATTCGGACTTGCCAACGTCTGGCTTCAGGGCGACTTTGTCACCCGCGCCGTGGCCGTGCTGCTGCTGGGCATGTCGCTGGCGTCGTGGATCGTCATCCTCATCAAGGCGCTGGACATCGTCAAATTCAAGAAGCACGCCCGCAACGTGCACACCTTCTGGCACAGCGAGGACTTTGCTGACGGCTTGAGTCGCCTGGGCGCCGACCCGTCCAACCCATTTCGCCAGTTGGCCGTCGAGGGGCGCGAGGCCACGCAGCATCACCGCAACACCAAGGCCCAGTTGCACGACAGCCTGGATGTGAGCGACTGGGTCACCGGTTGCCTGCGCAACTGCATCGACGAATTCACCGCCCGCCTGCAGTCGGGCCTGGCCATCCTGGCATCGGTGGGCTCCACGGCGCCGTTCATCGGCCTGTTCGGCACGGTCTGGGGCATCTACCACGCACTGCTGGCCATCGGCACCTCGGGCCAGTCCACCATCGACAAGGTGGCCGGCCCCATTGGCGAGGCGCTCATCATGACGGCCCTCGGTCTGGCCGTGGCCATTCCGGCCGTGCTGGGCTACAACGCGCTGGTGCGTGGCAACAAGCACATCCTGATCCGCCTCAACAGCTTCGCGCACGACCTGCACGCCTACTTCGTGACCGGTGCGCGCGTCACCTCCAGCGGTGACAACGGCAACGTGCGTCCGCTCAAGAAAGGCAACTGACCATGGCCTTCGGAACCCAGGACGAAGCCGATGAGGTGATGAACGAGATCAACATGACGCCGCTGGTCGACGTCATGCTGGTGCTGCTCATCATCTTCATCATCACCGTGCCGGTGATGAAGCACTCGGTCAATGTCGATCTGCCCCGGGCCACCAACCAGCCCGAGCAGGTCAAGCCCGAAACCCTGCGCCTGAGCGTGGCCGCCGACGGCAGCTACTACTGGAACGGCCAAGCCATCGCCGACGCCGAACTGGCCACGCGCCTGCAGGCCGAGGCGATCAAGGAGCCGCAGCCCGACCTGCACATCCGCGGCGACAAGGAAGTGCGCTACGAGCGCGTGGCGCAGGTCATGGCGGCAGCCCAGCGCGCCGGGCTGCGCAAGATCGGTTTCGTCACCGACCCGCAGTAAAAAAAACATCCCAAAAGACTGGACAAGTTATTGCGAATCGTTATCATTAACGCATCGTACCGTTCGGGATCTTTTCCATGCAAGCCACCCTGCACCTTTCCACGCTCTTGAGCACCGCCGGCGCCCAGCCCGCCGATGCGGCACAAGGCGCCCAGGACCGGCTGCCCTCCGTGGACAGCCATGCACTGTTGCAAGGCCAGAAGGCCGTCACCATCCACCACAACGGCGCCCTCTACCGCCTGCAGGCCACCCGGCTGGGCAAGCTGATCCTGACCAAATGAGCCTGTGCACCATCTTTTCATGGTGCAAAGGCTCCAGTTTCATCGTGGGGCGACTCCCGGACGGGTTCCACCGTCCGCAAGGGTCGTTTTTTGCCAGCCAACGGGTTCCCCGCGTAGCCAGGCTTTTTTTCACGCACCGATAAAAAAACCGGCCCAGGGCCGGTTTTTTTTGATCAAAAGTGGCTCAGAGGCTTATACATAAAGCGTCAGCAGCTATCATTTCGAAAGCAAATGGGCCGCTTACAGGCCCAGCGCGGCGATGCCGGCCTTCGCGATCTGCGCATCCTCGGTGGACTTCACGCCGCTCACGCCCACGGCGCCCAGGCACTGGCCGCCCTGCAGGATGGGAACGCCGCCTTCAAGCATGCCTTCGATCTCGGGGGCGCTCAGGAACGAGGTGCGGCCGTTGTTGATGATGTCCTCGTAGACCTTGCTCTCGCGCCGGCCCAGCGCCGCCGTACGGGCCTTGGCCGGGGCGATGTGTGCGGACACGGGTGCGGCGCCATCCAGGCGCTGCAGCCAGAGCAGGTGTCCGCCGGCATCCACAATGGCAATCGTCACGGCCCACTGGTGTTTCAGGGCTTCGGCTTCGGCAGCGGCAGCGATCGTCTTGACATCGGCCAGTTCGAGTTCAGAGGTGGTTTTCATGGTGCATGCGGCCTGGTGGGCCGGAGATGGATCGGCCCAGGCGGCCGGGGAGGGGTAAGCTGGCAAGCATAGCGCCGCCACCGGTGCGCGTCACCCGCCTGCAAGGCAAAAGAACCTTGCGCAAAAGCGGGGTATTGCGGCAAGGTATTGCAAGCACTGTATGCATCCCCATCTAGAATGCTCCCACCTGCGCTGTGCAGGTCACTCAGGAGAGCAACGATGAACGACCGGGTCACCACCCTCCCCTCTGCGGACTATGGCTACGGCATTTCGCAGGAGCAGCGCCACAAGGTGCTGCGCAATACCTACTGGCTGCTGGCGCTGAGCCTGCTGCCCACCGTGCTGGGCGCCTGGATCGGCGTGGCCACGGGCATCACCCAGTCGCTGCGCGGCGGCGTGGGCCTGATCGTCTTCCTGGGCGGCGCCTTCGGCTTCATGTACGCGATCGAGAAGACCAAGCGCTCGGCCGCCGGTGTACCGGTGCTGCTCGCCTTCACCTTCTTCATGGGCCTGATGCTCTCGCGCATGATCGGCATGGTGCTGGGCTTCAAGAACGGCTCCGAACTCATCATGACGGCCTTTGCCGGCACGGCGGGCGTGTTCTTCGTCATGGCCAGCCTGGCCAGCGTGATCAAGCGCGACCTCTCGGGCATGGGCAAATGGCTGTTCGTGGGCGCCATGGTGCTGATGGTCGGCGCCATCATCAATGTGTTCGTCGGCTCGTCGGTCGGCATGATGGCCATCTCGGTGGCCGCCATCGGCATCTTCAGCGCCTACATGCTGTACGACCTCAAGCAGATCCTTGACGGTGGCGAAACCAACTACATCAGTGCCACGCTGGCGCTGTACCTGGACATCTTCAACGTGTTCCAGAGCCTGCTGGCCCTGCTGGGCATCATGGGCGGCGAACGCGACTGAGCGGCGCTTCTCCACAGCAAAAGGCTCCTTCGGGAGCCTTTTTGTTGCACATTTCGTCCGGTAGCGCTCAATCGGGTCGGCAGCGTGCCGATAATGAAAGAAGATGTTTCCGAAAGAACCCGCCATGCCACGCCGCATCCTCCTTGCCGTTGCCCTGGTCTCGCTGCTGGCGGGCTGTGACAAGATTTCCGCGATTCCGGGCCTGGGCCCCGACCCCCGGATTGCCCAGCGCGAGGAAGAGGCCAAGGCCATCGGCGGCGCCTGCCGCCATGCCCTGCGCGGCCTGGAGGACTGCTACATGCTCAACCCCAAGGCCAACAAGGCGGCCGTGTTCACGGGCTGGAAGGACATGGACCAGTACATGCGCGACAACAAGATCGAAGGCACGCCCTCGGTCATCAGCGCACCGGCCAAGCCTGCGGCCTCCGACAACATCGAGACCGAATCCCGCAGCACGCCCGCGAGCAAGAAGTCCTGATTCTCGGGGCGCTGCGGCCCCGTCCCCCCCTCAGTCCCGCTCGAACACCGCCATGCTCTCCACATGCGCCGTGTGCGGGAACATGTTGACCATGCCCGCCGCCGTGCAGCGGTAGCCCGCCAGATGCACCAGCAGCCCCGCGTCGCGCGCCAGCGTGGCCGGGTTGCAGCTCACGTAGACGATGCGCTTGGGCGGTGTCCAGCCTTCGGCGCCTGCAGGCAGGGGCAAGGCCCCTTCCGCGCCGAGCCGTGCCTGTTCGATGTCGGCCAGCGCCTTGGCCAGCGCAAAGGCCCCCTCGCGCGGCGGATCGACCAGCCATTTGTCGGCAACGCCATCCTGCACCAGCATCTCTGGGGTCATCTCAAAAAGATTTCGCGCTACAAATTGCGTAGCTGCCAGCGCTTTTCCATCCTGCCTGGAGGCCTGATTGAATGCGTAATTCTGACGGGAACGCGCCACCAGCGCTTCGCTGCCCTCGATGCCCAGCACCTCGTGCGCCTGCGTGGCCAGCGGCAGCGTGAAGTTGCCCAGGCCGCAAAACCAGTCAATCACACGCTCGTGCGGCTGCACATCGAGCAGGCGCAGCGCGCGCGAGACCAGCACGCGGTTGATGTGCGGGTTGACCTGGGTGAAATCGGTCGGCTTGAACGGCATGGTGATGCCGAAATCGGGCAGCGCATAGGCCAGCGGCTCACCGCCTTCGTCGAGCAGGTGCACGGTATCCGGCCCCTTGGGCTGCAGCCACCACTGCACACCCTGCTCGGCAGCAAAGGCGCGCAGCAAGCCCACGTCGCCCGCACTGAGGGGTTCGAGGTGGCGCAGCACCAGCGCGGTGACGGTGTCGCCGCAGGCCAGTTCGATCTGCGGGCAGGTGTCACGGGCCTCCATCGAGGCGATCAGCGCGCGGAGCTGCATGAGCATGGCGCTGACATGCGGCGGCAGCACGGGGCAGACTTCCATGTCGGCCACGTAGCGACTCTTGCGCTCATGAAAGCCCACCAGCACCGTACCCTTCTTGATGACATGGCGCACCGAGAGGCGCGCGCGGTAGCGGTAGCCCCAGGAAGGGCCTTCGATGGGGCGCAGCAGCATCTCGGCCTTGACCTTGCCCAGGTGCCAGAGGTTGTCTTCGAGCACGCGCTGCTTCACGGCCACCTGGGCCCCCACGTGCAGGTGCTGCATCTTGCAGCCTCCGCACGCGCCTGCGTGCAGGCCGAAATGCGGACAACCCGGGCGCACGCGCTGCGACGATTCGCGGTGGATGGCCACCAGGCTCGCCTGCTCCCAGTTGTTCTTTTTGCGGTGGGCGTTGGCAGTCACCACCTCGGACGGCAGGGCGCCGTCGATGAAAACCACCTTGCCATCGGGCTTGCGCGCAACGCCCTGGGCATCGAGGTCGAGGGACTGCACCAGCAACTGCCCCTCGGGCAAGGCGTCCTGGGATTGTTCAGAGGGTTCAAAGGAGGGGGAAAGTTCGGTCGGTTCGCTCATCCCCCGATTGTCTCAGGCCCGCCCGCACCCCCGAGCCCGCTGCCCGAAAAGACAGGTCAGCCCGGGTTGCGCACGCCCTGCGCGGGGCGCTGCGGTGCACGGGCCTGGGGCTGCTGGGGCAACTTGTTGATCTCCAGCTCACACCCCTGGGAATCAAGCGAAAAAACCAGCTTGCCGCCCGGTGCCACGCGCGGCAGGGTTTCGTGCAGTGGGCGCGACAGATCCACGGGCGGCTCCACCGAGCGGTAGATGACCTCCTGATCGGGGCCATAGACGACATAGCAGGCGGCCAGGGCCGGCTGGCTGAAAAGGCCCGCCAGCACGGTGGCGGCGACGGCGGCATAACGAAGTGCGCGCATGGTTCTTCTCCTTCGCTGGATGGATGGTTTGCGACCCATTATGCCGACGCGGCGCACGACTTCACAGCGGCAATCGCGTGGTGTGTTTCACCTCTTCCATCACGGCGTAGGTGCGGGTCTCGCGCACGCCGGGCAATTGCCACAGCACGGCACCGGCAAACTCTCGGTAGGCATTCATGTCGGCGGTGCGGGTTTTGAGCAGGTAGTCGAAGCCACCCGCCACCATGTGGCATTCCATGATCTCGGGGCGCACCTGCACCGCCGCCTTGAACTGGTCAAACACATTGGGCGTGGTGCGGTCGAGCAGCACTTCGACAAACACAAGCATGCCCGCACCCAGCTTCAGGGGGTTCAGACGCGCCTCATAGCCCAGGATATAGCCCTCGCGCGTGAGCCGCTGCACACGGGCCAGCACGGCCGTGGGCGAGAGGGCCACGCTCTCGGCGAGCTTGAGGTTGGCGATGCGCCCATCGTCCTGCAGGATCGCCAGAATCTTGCGGTCGATGCGGTCCAGATCAGTTCCGAATACAGTCATAGATAGAGAATTATTCTACTTTACTGCCAATTTTCAGATATTAATTCGTCATTCTTGCACGCATGATCTCGCCATTGCGGGGCACCCCACTGAAACCGTGCCCCCTTCCACCCACCGAGAGCCTTGCCATGAACTCCACCGCCTCTGCTGCCCAGCCCTTCGCCGGTTTCGCCCCGCGCCCGACCCTCGACAACCCGCTGCGCAAGGCCATCACCGCCGCCTGCCGCGTGCCCGAACCCGAGGCCCTGGCGCCGCTGCTGGAGCAGGCGCGCCTGCCGCAGCCGATGGAGGACGCCGCCCAGGCTCTGGCCCTGCGCATCGCCGGCACGCTGCGCCAGCGCAAGGCCTCAGCGGGCCGCGCCGGCATCGTGCAGGGGCTGCTGCAGGAATTCGCGCTGTCATCGCAGGAGGGTGTGGCGCTGATGTGCCTGGCCGAAGCGCTTTTGCGCATTCCCGACGCGGCCACGCGCGACGCGCTGATCCGCGACAAGATCAGCAGCGGCCAGTGGGAACCGCACCTGGGCAGAAGCCCTTCGCTGTTCGTCAACGCCGCCACCTGGGGCCTGTTGTTGACGGGCAAGCTCGTCAGCACGCACAACGAGGGGAGCCTGTCGGCCTCGCTCGGCCGCCTGATCGGCAAGGGCGGCGAGCCCCTGATCCGCAAGGGCGTGGACATGGCCATGCGCATGATGGGTGAGCAGTTCGTCACGGGCGAAACCATTGGCGAAGCCCTGGCCAACGCGCGCAAGATGGAGGCCGAAGGCTTCCGCTACTCTTACGACATGCTCGGCGAGGCCGCGCTCACCAGCGAGGACGCGGCGCGCTACTACGCGTCCTACGAGCAGGCCATCCATGCCATCGGCAAGGCCTCGAACGGACGCGGCATCTACGAAGGCCCGGGCATCTCCATCAAGCTCTCGGCCCTGCACCCGCGCTACAGCCGCGCGCAATACGACCGCGTGATCCATGAACTCTTCCCACAGGTGCTGCGCCTGACCGAGCTGGCGCGCCAGTACGACATCGGCCTGAACATCGACGCCGAGGAAACCGAACGCCTCGAAATCTCCCTCGACCTGCTCGAACGCCTGTGCCAGGCGCCCAGCCTGCAGGGCTGGAACGGCATCGGCTTCGTGATCCAGGCCTACCAGAAGCGCTGTCCCTACGTGATCGACTTCGTCATCGACCTGGCCCGCCGCACGCGCCGCCGCCTCATGGTGCGCCTGGTCAAGGGCGCCTACTGGGACAGCGAGATCAAGCGCGCCCAGGTCGATGGCCTGGCCGACTACCCGGTCTACACGCGCAAGGCGCACACCGACGTGTCCTACCTCGCCTGCGCACGCAAGCTGCTGGGCGCGCCCGAAGCCATCTACCCGCAGTTCGCCACGCACAACGCGCAGACGCTGGCCGCCATCTACCACCTGGCCGGCAACAACTACTACGCCGGCCAGTATGAATTCCAATGCCTGCACGGCATGGGGGAGCCGCTGTACGAACAGGTGGTGGGTGCCGTCACGGCCGGCAAGCTCGGCCGGCCCTGCCGCATCTACGCCCCGGTGGGCACGCACGAGACGCTGCTGGCCTACCTGGTGCGCCGCCTGCTGGAGAACGGCGCCAACACCTCGTTCGTGAACCGCATCGCCGACAGCTCCATCGCGCTGGAGGAACTCGTGTGCAACCCCGTGGCCACGGTGCAACAGGCCGCCGAGACCGAGGGCCGTGCCGGTCAGCCCCACCTGCGCATCCCGCTGCCCGGCCAGCTCTACGGTGACGAACGAGCCAACTCGCGCGGGCTGGACCTGGCCAGCGAGCAGGTGCTCACCGACCTGACCGCCGCCCTGCAGGCCAGCGCGCGCCAGCCGTGGCACGCTGCCCCGCTGCTGGCGCAGGACGCCGCCGCCGGGGCCACCGTGCCCGTGCACAACCCCGCCGACCACCGCGACGTGGTGGGCCAGGTACAGGAAGCCACAGAGGCCGATGTGGACAACGCACTGACCTGGGCCCACCAGGCCGCGCCGCAATGGGCCGCAACGGCGCCCGTCGAGCGCGCCGCCGCCCTGCTGCGCGCCGCCGACCTGCTGGAAGAGCAGATGCCCCAGCTCCTGGGTCTGCTGATGCGCGAGGCGGGCAAGACCGCCGCCAATGCCATCGCCGAAGTGCGCGAGGCCGTGGACTTTCTGCGCTACTACGCCGCACAGGCCCAAGCCAGCTTCTCCAACGCCACCCATGTGCCCCTGGGCCCCGTGGTCTGCATCAGCCCCTGGAATTTCCCGCTGGCCATCTTCATCGGCCAGGTGGCCGCGGCGCTGGCCGCCGGCAACACCGTGCTGGCCAAGCCGGCAGAACAAACGCCGCTGATCGCGGCCCAGGCCGTGCGCACCCTATGGCAGGCCGGCGTGCCACGCGCCGCCGTGCAGCTGCTGCCCGGCCAGGGCGAGACCGTGGGCGCGCGCCTGGTGGCCGACGAACGCACCATGGGTGTGGTTTTCACCGGCTCAACCGACGTGGCGCGCATCCTGCAGCGCACCATTGCCGGCCGGCTGGATACCGCAGGCAACCCGGTGGCGCTGATCGCCGAAACCGGCGGCCAGAACGCCATGATCGTGGACTCCTCGGCCCTGGTGGAACAGGTGGTGGGCGATGCCGTGGCCTCGGCCTTCGACAGCGCGGGCCAGCGCTGCTCGGCGCTGCGCGTGCTGTGCGTGCAGGAAGACGCCGCCGACCGCGTGGTGGCCATGCTGCAAGGCGCCATGGGCGAGTTGCGCATGGGCAACCCCGATGCCTTGCGCGTGGACGTGGGGCCCGTGATCGACGCCGAGGCACGTGCCGGCATCCTGGCCCACATCGAGGCCCTGCGCGCCAAGGGCCACCGCGTGTTCCAGCCCATGGCCGCCAACGCACAGGCTCTGTCAGAAGGCACCTTCGTGCCGCCCACGCTGATCGAGATCGGCAGCATCGGCGAGCTGGAGCGCGAAGTCTTCGGCCCCGTGCTGCACCTCGTGCGCTACGCCCGCAAGGACCTGCCGCGCCTGCTGCAGCAGATCAACGCCACTGGCTACGGCCTGACGCTGGGCGTGCACACGCGCATCGACGAGACCATCGCCCAGGTGGTGGACCAGGCGCACGCTGGCAACATCTACGTCAACCGCAACATGGTGGGCGCCGTGGTGGGCGTGCAGCCTTTTGGCGGTGAAGGCCTCTCGGGCACCGGCCCCAAGGCGGGCGGGCCGATGTATCTGCTGCGCATGCTGTCACGCTATCCCGCAAGCGCGCTGGCCAGCACGCTGGCACCCGCCGACGCACTGCGCCCCTGCGACGACACGCAGCGCCGTGCCCTGCAGGCCACGCTGAAGGTGCTGCAGGACTGGGCCCGCAGCCAACAGAGCAAGACACTTGAGCAGACCTGCCAGCGCCTGGCCGCCACCACGCCCAGCGGGGTGCTGCGCTCCCTGCCCGGCCCCACGGGCGAGAACAACAGCTACCAGATCCTCCCGCGCGAGCGCGTGCTGTGCCTGGCCACGCAAGAAGCCGATCTGCTGACCCAGCTGGCTTGCGTGCTGGCCACGGGCGGCCAGGCCCTGTGGCCTGTGCATCACCAGGCCCTGCATGCGCGCCTGCCCAGCGCGCTGCAGGAGCGCGTGGCGCTGGTGGCGCAATGGCAGGCCGACGGCGTATGGCTCGACGCCGTGCTGCACCATGGCGACAGCGATGCGCTGCGCACCGCCTGCCGTGCCATTGCCACCCGCCCCGGCCCCATCGTGACCGTGACCGGCCTGCCGTCGGGCAGCGCGGAGGTGCCACTCGAGCGCCTGGTGCTGGAGCGCTCGCTCAGCGTGAACACGGCAGCTGCGGGCGGCAATGCCAGCCTGATGACCATCGGGTGAGATGAAACACCCCCCTGAGCCGCTTCGCGGCTTCCCCCCTTCTCTCGAATCGCTGCGCGATTCGGGAGGGGGGACGCTCCCGGCGCTGCGGGGCGGCCCTTGCGCGGGAGCCCTGGCCTAGGCCGCGCCCATTTCATGCGACGCGGGTGGCTCGTAGCCCAATGGACGGCTGAAAGACCCGGCCGCCCGCCGCTGGCAGCGCCGGGCGTGGGAAACTCGGTGCCCCATCGGCTTTTCCGGAAGAACGGGGCAGCGCATGCAGAAAGATGGAACATTTCCCCGGTCTGTGCGTTGACACGTCCACAGACATGGGAATCTTCAGCCACCTTCAGGACGACGAATGCGTCGCCCACGCGCAGCGGGGCGATCGCGCAGCGTTCTCGGAGCTGGTGGGGCGCTACCAGGACCGCATCTACCGGTTCCTGGTGCGGCTCACGCGCTCCCAGGACGACGCCCTGGAGCTGACCCAGGAAACCTTCCTCCACGCCTACGAGGCGCTGGAGCGCTGGCGCCCCGAGGCGCGCTTCACGACCTGGCTGTTCCAGATCGCGCGCAACCAGGCCTTTGACTGGCTGCGGCGCGGCAAGCGGGTCGAATTCGTGGCGCTGGAAGACGACGACGAGGCCACCCTGCCCGACCCGGCCCCCGCGCCCGATGCGGCCCTGGAAACCCGGCAGCGCTTTCACGGCCTGGAGCGGGCGCTGGCGCGCCTACCCACCGAGCACCGGGAGATCCTGCTGCTGCGGGAGATCGAGGAAATGTCCTATGAGGATATCGCGGCCGTGCTGGAGATCAGCCTGGGCACCGTGAAATCACGCATCGCCCGGGCACGCACCGGACTGCTGGAAAAAATGCCGCGCTGACAGGAGGAAATGCCATGACTTGCCCCGGAACCGAAGAACTTTCCGCCTACGCCGACCACATGCTCACACCGCGCGATCACGCACGGCTCCAGCAGCACCTGCAGGGCTGCCCTGCGTGCCAGCACCGGCTTGGCGAACTGGCCTCCCTGCAACACGCCCTGCGCGCTCTGCCGTCGCCCACGCTGGGCTTTGACCTCGCCTCCCGCCTGGAAGGCCGCCTGCGGTCGCGGCCGCAGCACCCACCGACCCGACGCTGGCTGGGCGACTGGTCTGGCTGGGTACCGGCGGGCCTCGCAGCCGGCATGGCGCTGGCATCGGGTGTCTGGCTCGGCGGTCTGTTGCTCGGCGGCGCTGGCGCGGCCACCCAGCCGGCAGCCATGGTGCGCGTATTCGACCCGGTGCCACCGGGCGGGCTGTGCGCCGCCGCCGAACTGTGCCGCCTGACGAAAGGAATGCCATGAACCGCCGCCATTGGACCCGCTACCTGCTGATCGTCTCTCTGTCGCTCAATCTGGGGATTGTCGGCGCCCTGCTCTGGCCATCGTCGAAGCCCCAGCCGGCGGGAAGCCCGGCGAGCCCGGCACCCCTGAACCTGCAGGACCACCTCGAACTGAACACCGAGCAGCGCACACGCTGGCAGGCGCTGGAGCCAGCATTCCTCCAGGAACTGGCGGCCAACTGGCAGGCCATCCGCCAGCACCGGGAAGCCCTGGTCCGGCACATCTTCGCCGCCATACCGGACCGTGCCGCCATCGACGCGGAGCAGGCCGCGATCGCGCGCCTGCAGGGGGCGCAGCAGCAACGCGTGATCACGCAGCTGCTGGCAGAGCGTGCCCTGCTGGACGAGCGCCAGCGCACGCGCCTGATGGAATTGCTGCTGAACCGCTATGCCCAGGAAACCACGGAGGAAGAACAGTTGCACCGGGACTGAGGCGGCGCTCCTGCAAACCGCTGCAGGCATGGCGCCCGAGAAAGATGCAAAAAAGATGGAACATTTGCGGGGGCGGTTCGTTGAAACCAGCAAGGCCCCGCAGCAGCGGTGCCCCCGTTTCCATCCACCCTCACGGAGTTTCCATGAAATCACCCATCGCCCTGATGCTCGCCCTTGCCCTGTCGTCCCCCCTGGCCGTACTGGCCGCCAGCGACGCCCACGACCACGGCAAGTCCGCCCCGCACAAGCTCGAACTCAACGCCGGCAAGAAGTGGGGCACCGACGATGCGCTGCGCAAGGCCATGTCGGGCATCCAGGCGTCGGTGACGCAGACCCTGCCCGCCGCCCATGCCGGCAAGGCCTCGGCCGCCGACTACGATGCCTTCGGCAAGGACGTGACGGCACAGGTCACCTACATGGTGGAGAACTGCAAGCTCGACCCCCAAGCCGACGCCCAGCTCCACATCATCGTGGCCGACCTCATGGCCGGCGTCGAAGCGGCCCAGGGCAAGCACGGCGAGAAGAAACGCGCCTCGGGCGTCGTCAAGGTGGCCCAGGCCGCCAATGCCTACGGAAAGCATTTCGACCACGCTGGCTGGAAAGCCATCCAGATGCCCCACTGAACGCCAGCAAGGCGGTGCCGCGCACGCTTTTTACAGCGTGTGCGACACCATCTTGAACTCGGGGTCGTCGGCAAAAGGCTTGATCGAGAATCCCAGATTGCGCATCAGCTTGAGCATGTCAGGGTTGTTCGCCAGCACCAGCCCTTCGATGTCGGAGAGGCCCTTCTCGCGGGCGACATCCATGATGCTCAGCATCAACCGGGAGCCCAGGCCCTTGCCGGCGAAATCGTCGGCCACCACCAGCGCAAACTCGCAGCTCGTGTGGTCGGGGTTGGTGATGTAGCGCGACACACCGACGATGCGCTCGGTTTCGGTGATCTCCCCATCGGGCCCCGCCTTGCGCTCCTTGAAGACGGCCACGAGCGCCATTTCGCGGTCGTAATCGATCAGCGTGAAACGCGCCAGCATCATCGGAGGCAGCTGTGCCATCGACGAAATGAAGCGGAAATAACGGCTTTCCGGAGACAGGCTCTGCACCAGGGCCTGCAACATCTGCGCATCGTCCGGCCGGATCGGGCGCACGGTGTATTCGCCACCTCCGCGCAAGGGCCAGACCTGCTCGAATCGAGCGGGATACGGCAGGATGGCCAGGTGGCCATAGTGGTTGGCGCTGCCGCTGGTGGCCTGGGGGGCATGGTCGATGACAATGCGCGCATCAACGGCCACGGCCCCCGACGCATCGACGATCAGGGGGTTGATGTCCATTTCGCGCAGCTGGGGCAGCTCGCAGACCATTTCCGACACGCGCAGCAGCACCTGCTCCAGGGCCTCCATGTTCACGGCGCTGGCGCCGCGCCATTCACCCAATGTTTCGGCCACCCGCGAACGCTCGATGAGGCGCCGTGCCAGAAACTGGTTCAGCGGCGGCAGTTCCATCGCACGGTCGTTGATCAGCTCGATCATCGTGCCGCCAGCGCCGAAGGCAATCACCGGGCCGAACGGATCGTCGGTCACCAGCCCGATGCAGACCTCGCGGCCGCGCCGGGCGCCGGCCATGTTCTGCACGGTCACACCGTTGATGCGGGCACCCGGCTGCAGGCGCGCCACGCGCTCGACCATGTTGGTGTAGGTGTCGCGCGCACTGGCGCCGTCCATGATGTTCAACGCCACGCCCTGCACATCCGACTTGTGGCTGATGTCCGGCGAGTCGATCTTGAGCGCCACCGGAAAGCCCAGTTGTGTGGCAATCATCATGGCCTCATGGGCACTGCGCGCGAGGATGGTCTTGGTGACGGGAATGTGGAAGGCCGCGAGCAGGGTCTTGGACTCCATCTCGGTCAGCACCTTGCGGCGCTCGGCGAGCACGCTCTCGATGACCAGGCGCGCACCTTCAATATCAGGCTTGGCCAGCGCCGACAGGGGCGGCGGCGTCTGCTGAAGGAGCTGCTGGTTCTGGTGGAACGAGGCGATGTTGCCGAAGGCGCCGACGGCTGCCTCGGGCGTGCGAAAGCTCGGAATCTGCGCTTCCAGCAGAATGCCGCGCGCCGGAACCACCGTGGCGTCGCCCATCCAGCACGCCAGCAGCGGCTTGGTCATCTGGCGTTTGACCTCGGCCAGCGCGCGCGCCACCTCCGCGGTATCCACGCCCGACTTGGGTGAATGAATGGCCAAAACGCCGTCGATCTGCCGGTCCTTGGAGGCGGCCTCGACGGCCAGCCGGTAATGCTCGGGAGACGCGTCCTCTGACAAATCGATCAGGTCCGCCAGCGACGCCAGTGCCGGCAGCTGGGGCTTGAGGGCTTTGGCCGACTCCTGCGATAGCTTGCCGAGATCCAGGAAAATTTCATTGACCCAGTCCGCCGCCAGCACGCCCGGCCCCCCGCCATTGGTCACGATGGCCAGCCTGCGCCCCACCGGGCGGTAGCGGGAAGCCAGGCATTTGGCGGCCGAGAACAAGGCCACAAAGGAGCGCACGCGCACCGCGCCCGCGCGCCGCAGGGCGGCGTCGAACACATCGTCGCTGCCGACGATGGTGCCGCTGTGCGTTTGAGCCGCCTCGTTGCCTGCAGGCTTGCGCCCTGCCTTGAGCACGACCACCGGCTTGGCGTTGGCAGCCGAGCGCAGCGCGCTCATGAAAGTGCGCGCACTCGAAATGCCTTCCAGGTACACCACGATGCTGTGGGTCTGCGGGTCGTTGGCGAGGAAATCCAGCACCTGCGCAATATCCACTGCTGTATTGGGCCCGAGCGACACCACGGAGGAAAAACCCACGGCATTGTTGCGTGCCCAGTCCAGAATGGACGCCGTGAGCGCCCCCGACTGCGAGACCAGTGCCAGCGAGCCCGGTCGGGCCAGCGGACCTGCGGCACTCGCATTGAGCTGCAGCGCCGGGCGCTGGATGCCCAGGCAGTTGGGGCCAAGCAGATGAACCCCTTCGCGCTGAGCGATCTTCTTCAGATCGGCGGCCAGTTCCGGTCCGATCCCGCTGGAAATCACCAGCACGGCACGGCAGGCCATGCGCCCGGCCACTTCCAGGGCAGACGCCACATCGTCGGGCGGCAATGCAATGACCGCCAGATCGGCGCGCGTCTGTGCCAGGTCGGCCAGGGTGCCGGTGGTATGGATATCGAGAAAAACCAGACGACCGGTGTAGCGCTGCGCCCGCAGGGCTTCATGGACGGCTCTGGCGTGGGGCGTCAGGCTGGCTTCGTCTTCCTGGCGACCGGCAAAGACGACGATGGTCTCGGGGGCGAAAAGGGGGGTGAGGTAATGCTTATCCATGGTCAGCTCCAACAAAACCTTGCACCACCGGCAGGGCCCAGGCCGCGTGGATTGGCCCCATCCAGCAGGGGCCCAAAAATGAAAACGGGTTACAGCATCGCTACTGTAACCCGTGGACATATCGAAAAAATGGTCGGTGTGAAAGGATTCGAACCTTCGACCCCTTGCACCCCATACAAGTAAGGATCGATTCATGGCGTTCCAGTATGATCCAGGCAAAAATGGAAAACCATTTAAAAACAATAACATAGACAAAATCTTTGAATTCCAAAGTCCAGGTGGTGCCAACAAAGTACACTGGAAGCCAGACGAAACGGTTCCTGCAACGGTTCCTGCAACGACAAGGCTTAGGCGGACATGGCACTCACGATTCTTGAACTCAAGTCACTCAAGCCGACCGACAAGGGGCGCATCTTGTCCGATGGCAATAGCGTGTGGGGCAAGGTCTATGCTTCAGCCGCTGGCGTGGTGACGGTGCAATTCAACTTGACCTACAAGTTCCAAGGCAGCAAGCGCACGGTCCGGCTGGGGACGTGGCCTGAGGCGGCGATCACCGACATTCGAGCGGAGCGTGATCGAATCAAGGCTGCTACCGCAGCGGGTAAGGGCACTGACCCCGTGGCGATGCGGCGCAAGCAAGCTGATGAGGCTTTGGCGCAGCGGGAGCTTGAGCGCAAGCGCGCACAGGCTGCACATGAGGCCGAACTGGTCAAGATCGAAGCCGACAAGCAAGAGGCGCTGTTGCAGCAACGCCAGCGGCTACAAGACCTGGCCGCGATGCAGTCCCGCCTGACGATCAAAGAGTTGTTCAAGCAATGGCAGCGATTGCAACTGGTGCAGCGTGCTGACCTTGGCGCGGAGGTTGAACGGTCTTTCAAAGCCGACGTGTTCCCTTTGATCGGTGATATGGCTGCTGAAGATGTGAAGAAAGCCCACGTTCAAGAGATTGTGGACTCCATCAAGTCACGCGCGACCGGCAGCCAGACCATGACCCGCACGGCGAAAAAGACCCTGGCCGATTTGCGTCAGATGTTTGGTTTTGCGATGGACCGCGATTACATCGAGGTCGACCCCACGGCACGCATCAAGAAAGCGAAGATCGGAAAGGACGTGGAACGCGACCGCGTGCTGACTGAGCCCGAACTGATCGACTTGTTCCAGAAGTTGCCCCGGGCTGGCATGGCTGACACCAGTCAATTGGCGCTGCTCCTGCAACTGGCGAGCATTGCCCGTATTGGTGAGGTACTGGGGGCGCGGTGGGAGCACGTCGATCTGGATCGGCGTATTTGGACTTTGCCAGAAACCAAAAACGGCAAGCGGCATGAAATCTGGCTCAGCGACTTTGCCCTACGCCAGCTTGAACGGCTGAAGGAAGTCACCGGTCTGACACCCTGGTTGTTCCCAGCAGCGAGAGCGAAGAAAGACAGGCCGGACTTTGCCGACCCGGTCTGCGAAAAGACCGTCACAAAGCAAGTAGGCGACCGTCAGCGACCGGGCAGCGAGCCCATGTCAGGAAGGTCAAAGCACGTTGACGCACTGGTGCTGGTGGGCGGTAAATGGACCCCCCACGACTTGCGACGCACTGGAGCCACGATGATGGCCGAATTGGGGGCATTGCCTGACGTGGTGGAGAAGTGCCTGAACCACACCGAGGAAAAGAAGGTCAAGCGGATTTATCAGCGGGCGCAGTACGAAGGCCCCATGCGCGATGCGTGGCGATTGTTGGGTGAGCGGCTGGAACTTTTACAGCGACGAGCCAGTGGTGAAGCCGATAACGTGGTGACGCTGAAATTGGCGTGAGGTGTGATGTGAATGAGATTAGAGTTAACGAAGGTGGCTTTTCCGACATGGCTGTGGCATCCCGTCCGTTGTCATTGGAGAACACATCAGACGCTTTTTTTTCAGATCGAGACTGAGCGCAAATTGCATATACCGGCATACGAATCATCGACTTGCAACATCCAGATGTAGCAACGTTGGGAAACTTCTGAAAAAACACAAAGGATCCTCAAGTGGCGACACGCATCCGTTCAGTTCAGGCAAAAAAGGACGATCTCATTTCTCCTCCAGATTGGGGGTCAGAGGCTCTTGTCGCCCATCGAGCTTTGTGGGAGATCGCCGCAATGGCTGGTGATGTGGAGCCGAAACTTGCGGCAGTCAAAGCCAAAAAGGACTCTGATCTGGAGTGGAAGGAAGAATATGACAGACGTGTTCGAGTGATGGCGAATGCGATCTCGGAGTCACGAGGGCCTCTTCCTGACCATATCTACTACGACCGCCACCGGGCCGGAAATGCTGCACGGGCACAAGAGCCATCAAAGCTAAGGCAGATTCGAGTTGACGTCGCAAGCGCGATTGAATTTCTCTGGAGCACGTTTGGAAAAGGCAGCTTTCCAGCGGGACTTCTGGAAATCCATCAGAAGCTCAGCAAGCAAGATGCCAATGCGTCCGAGTATGGGGTGGCAGAAAGGCTCAAAGAGCCCATTGCATCCACTGAGCAGCCCCGCGCAGCCAAAGGCCCTTCACACCGAGATCAAAAGTTGGCAAATGCCACGAAGGAAATTAACCGCCTGCAGACCCTGGTCTACATCCTCTCGCGCGAACTGTATGGCGTCCCACCAGACAGCGAAACTCCACCGCCGACACTGCAAGACGATGTGCTCGACTCCGTCGAAAAGGCTGGACTCAAAGGGCGTGAAGGCTTGGGAGCAGATGGCGTGCAGACTCTGCTAGAGAAAAGCTTCAAGTACTTTTGGCAGTTGAAGCGGTGAACCCATGATGGATTCCATCATCAGTCCTGATGAGGCCATGATCGGTTAGAAATTCAGCACTGCTGCGCCTTCAAGATTGAACCCATCCGGATGCTGATGGGTTCGACGGGACTCATCGAACAACTTCCACAGTTCTTTCGAGGAGGCCTATATGGCACAGCAATTTCAAGAGGCGCTGATTCGCAAGCGCACCGTACTGGAGTTGACCGGATGGTCCAACTCCACTCTCTACAACCGTATCGCCATGGGGCAGTTCAAGCCTGGCGTCAAGGTCGGCCCCCGCATGGTCGCATGGCCGCTCAGCGAAGTCGAGGCGTACATCCAGGCACGTATCGCTGAGCGCGACATGGAGATCGGGGGCTCGGCATGAGCCACGAAGTTCAAAGTCTCTCCCCTCGGAAAGCGTTGAAGCGCCGTGCGGTCAGCGAAGTCGGCGAAGCGCCGACTTCGCCCAAAAGTGCTTGCAGTGCTAAAAAAACTGCGGGGCTTGCCAGTAGCGGTGTGCTGTCGCCTATCCCTAAGGCTATCAAGGCTGTCTATCGTGTGGTCGGAGAGTCAGGCCAGAACACCGGTAGATTGGCTGTTGAAGCGGTAAATCAAGCGGGTGATACCGTGCTCAACCTTATTGACCTGAAGCAGTTGAGCCTTGGGAAGCTGGATGACACCGCGCAGTTCGCAATAGATGCTGATCTCTACGCATTCCAGTCCCGAAAAGGCGCCAATGAGCTTTCTGCTCTGATCCGCCAAGCCGACAAGCTGCCTTGCTACATCGCTGGCCGTGACGGTTACCACCGGGTGGACTACGGTGATCACCTCATCGAGTTCTTTGTGTGGCGCAACCTGATCCACGTGTTCGACGGCAAAACGCCCCCACTGGCGTTGCGAATCCTCCAGGGGCTTCCGACTTACCCACCTCCATCTGGCACCTTGGAAGACTGGAAGTCGGAAGTCGGGGTACTCGTCGTACGTAACCCCTACATGCTCATTGCCGTTCTCGCGGGATTCGCGGCCCTGCTGCATCAGGCCTTTGGTCTGCCCAAATTGGTGCTGATGTTCGTCGGGCCAAGCAGCCAAGGGAAAACGACATTGCTGTGTGCGGGTCAGTCGATTGTGACCTCTGGTAAGGACATTGAGACTTTTGCAGGAACAACCAAAGGTATAGAGGCCAAGCTGCGGGAACATTCGGACGCGCCAGCGTTCATGGATGAACTACGCCAAGCAGACGTCCCTGCTGACTTGGTCAAGCTTGTGTTTGATCTTGAGAACGGAGCGAGTCGCAAGGTCAGCTCGGGAAGTCAGCAGGTTGTCCAGCGTGGTGCGCTACGCAATGGAATGGTGATTGCTAACGAAGGCAGTTTGGCCGAGATTACGTTGACATCGCAAGTCAAGGTCCACGAGGGCACTGGCGCACGCTTGCTCGAGGTGCGTATCCAAGCACCACACGGGGCATTCCACGTGTTGCCAGCCAATATGACCGCCAAGCAGTTCTCGGAGCACATGAAAGACGTCACGTCTCGTTTTCATGGTGCCGTGTGGGACGCCTGGGTGACTTTGATTGCAAAAAAAGCGCAGAAGGTCCGCAAATGGCTTGCCGAGAACCTTGCCCAGGTGGAGGAAGAGTTACTGCAAGGGCTGAAAGTCAACAACCCTGTCACTGCTCGTCTGGTGCGAGGCATGGCCGCTTGGGCTTGTGCTGGTTTGCTGGCTGTGCGCTACAAGCTGCTGGACGCTGATCGCAAGGTCATCATCGCTGCCGTTCGCCTGGTGCTTGAGGAGCATCTGAAGCGCAACGTTCATGGCAGTCATAGCATCGCAGAGCAGGTGCTGGGAGCGGTACGCGCCTGTATCGACCAAAACGCGAGCAAGTTTCCGCCCTTGGCACAGTTCCACTCGCCAGAGCACTCAGGCATCTTTGGCTATCGCGTTGGACATGGCGAGGATGCCGAGTTTTTGTTCCTCCCCTCCGTGTTCGAGCAGCAGTTCGGTCAGAAATATGGCAGTGAGGCAACTGCTCGCGCATTGAAGGACGCTGGCTATCTGAAATGCACCAAAGGTGCTGGCTACCAGTACCAAAAACGCGTGCCTAGTTTGGGCGGCGGATCAGAGCGCAAACGGTTTTATACGGTGTTGGCACGCATTCGTTTCGACTGATTTTCTCGATAGCTGGCTAGTGCTGTCACGTTGTCACAACCATTTGGCATGACAGCGTGGCACTAACGTCAATCAAATTTCGGCTGGCTGTAATACATGACATCAGCCCCCTCGATACCAGGTATTCAATATGAAACTCAATAGTATTCGTCATCGTCTTCGCTCACTGCCTTCGTTCAATCGCAGCAAGATCTCCAAAGCTAATCGCAATCCTGTGAAGGAGTTCACGCCGGTTCCAGACTTGCCTTCGATAGAGCCCTGTTTGCGTCACCAAGCTAACGTCGCTGGATGGAAACCGTTTTCCTCGTTCTTGATTGACACGGTCAAGGTCAAGATTCGGGTGAAACACCCGCCCCTGTCTGAACTCGCTCAAGGCAATCCTTACGTCAAGCAAGATGGGTTTAAGTTTCTGATTCGTTGTCCCCGTACAGATGCTGTTGCTCGGCTGTTCAGCATGGAAAACGGCACCGTCTTGCTGATTGAGTACAGCATGCCGAAGTTTCTCACCGGTCAGAACGTCATCGGTCATATGAATGTTCATGATGGGTGTTTGGAGGGCATCAATAAAGCGTTGAATCTCTTGGGGCTCATGCCCACCAAGAAAGAGCGCATAGACATCATTTGTGGTGATTACCTCTTGACTCGCGTTGATATAACGGCGCACGTCGATTGCCAAACGCCTGATCGTGCTCAAGCTTTGTTGTTGGCCTTGCGGACTTTCATCGTCCGTTACGCCAGTGACGTCAGCATGTATGGCTACAAAGGGCTATACATCGGTCAAAGCTCTAAACGTCGAACCCTGAAGATCTACCCCAAAGGCATCGAGTTGAAGGAAAAGGGCCAGATTCCTGAGCATGTGTACAACTGCAAGTACTTGACGAGAAAGGCTGATAGTCTGGTTCGCTTTGAACTGACGCTTCGTGGCAAGGAGTTGACCCGCCTCGGTTTGTCATCGCCGATGACATGGAATAAGCAGGTCGCCATGGAGCAGATCCAGCCATGGCTTGAGAAGCTGCGAGGAGCGGGTGGTGTCGTGCCCAACTTGGCTGCCATCAAAAACCTATCACCTGTCATGCAAAACAAGCTCCTGCTTTGGCTTGGTGGGCATGTGGATGCTTTCACCCGTGGTGTTAAACGGGACTCCTATCTTGAAGCCCGCAAGAAAGTGAAGGTAGTCACTGGTATCGACGTTGAGCAATCGCCGGATGTTGGCTTGCAAGCCGCTGCAGTCGTCACCATCAGCCAACTGTTCTCGGAGGGCCTGGGCTTTAGGACACACAAGAAAAAGTGGCCGAAGCTGTTGGCAGCAATCCAGGCATACCAGCCAACGCAGGCTGTCACAGCGTCACGACCGAAATCATGCACAGCGCATAAATAGGGCGACAGGGATGAGCGAGGGGGTTAACAGATTCCCTCATCTGTTAACCCCCGGATGTCACAATGTCACAGCCATTGCCAAACACCTAGTTCTGCACTCGGCAAACTAAACCCACCATCCCGCAGGTGCAGGTGAATTCTCTTTTTGGGTATATGATGTACAAGATTTTGTACCATCTGCGTCACCCGGAGGCCCCATGGCAATCTCAGCCAGCGACGTGATCCCCCTGTCCCACGCTCGTGCCAACTTTTCTGAGTTGGCGGAGGACGTTCGAGCGGGCGCCGAGAAGATCATCACCAAGAACGGCGAGGCGTTCATCGCCATCATTGATGCGAAACGCCTCGACTACTACCACCAGCTAGAGCGCGAGCGCATCCACCTGCTGCTGATCGACGAGGCATCCAAGGGCCTGGATGACGTGGTTGCCGGACGCACCCAAGATGCTCGCTCAGCACTGACAGCCATCAAAAAACGACGCGCAGCCGCTTGAGTACCGTTGGCATCCCATGACCAACCGCGTGACCATCAAGCTCACCGCCAATTTTGAGCGGAACTTGGCCGACATCGAACAGTTCCTGACCGAGGCAGAAGCCCCTCAGGCATTCGACGGACTGATCGACGAGTTACTCGGCACGGTGCTGCCCAACCTTGAACGGTTTCCCGAGCTAGGCAGGCCGTTTTTCAATCGGGCCGTCGGCTCTGCTGAGGCTACCAACGCCACTGCCGCACTGAAAGCCAAGCTGGCTGCTCTGGTGGGCACCTCGTTGACCAGCTTGCGTGAGTACGTGATGAACCACTACCTGGTGCTGTACGTGCAGGTTGAAGACACCCTTTTCCTGCTGTCGATCAAGCACCACAAGCAACTGTCATTCGACTTCGAGGGGCATTGGGGAGGCAGTGCGTGAGCGAAGCAAAAAGAATCAACGGGATCGCGAGCGAGGGGGAGCGCAATGAAGTTTGTCAGTAACGCTGGATCTGATCGGGTTTTGGACCTGATCCGCCCTTGGCTCAAGCCCAACCATCGGATGGACATGGTGTCGCCATCCTTCTCTCTGTATGCCTTCTCCGAAGTCTTGACTGAACTGCCGCACCTGTCGAATGCACGCCTGGTGGTGCCACCAACCTCCACCGCACCAACAAAGGGCACAGAGCAAGAGCAGTTGGGCTTGTTGGGGACGGCGGCTGACAGAGCCTCCCGAAACAAGTTGCAAGCTCCCTGGCTGGCGAGAAAGTTGGCTGCCTGGCTTGAAAGCAAAGCCGATGTGCGTCACGCCAGCGGCCCCATTCCCCAGGGAACGTTGGTTCTGAGGGATGCTCAAGGCTCCGCACAACAGGCTGCGCTCGGCTCCTTTTCATTCAGCAGCGAAGGCTTGGGCGTCACCCCTGGCAACCCTCTCAGCTTGATTCAGGCGTCCGAAAGCCCTGCTGAGGCGCAAATGCTCAGCCAGTGGTTTGACATGCAATGGGCCACGCTGAAGGAGCACCCCCAAGCCAAAGCCGACCTGATCGCAGCGGTCAAAAGCCTCTCTGCCCATCGAGACGCCACCAGCGTGTATGCGTTGATGCTGCAACGCCTGTTTGCCTCCAGCGGTGACGGGCTTGACGAGGAGCGCATCGTCAAATCGGCCACAGGCATTCGCAACACGGTGGTTTGGAAGAAGCTGTACAAGTTCCAGCGGGATGGCGTCGTGGGGGCCATTGACAAGCTGGAACGATTTGGCGGCTGCATCATCGCCGACAGCGTTGGCTTGGGGAAGACGTTCGAGGCTCTGGCGATCATCAAGTACCACGAGCTACGTAACGACCGCGTGCTGGTGCTTTGCCCGAAACGCCTGCGGGACAACTGGACACTCTACAAGGCCAACGACCGGCGCAACGTTCTAGCTCCTGATCGCCTGAACTATGACGTGCTCAACCACACCGATTTGTCACGTGACGGCGGTCATTCCGGCGACATCGATCTGTCTCACATCAACTGGGGCAACTACGACCTGGTGGTGATCGACGAGTCGCACAACTTCCGCAACAAGAAATCGCCCCGCCAAGGCAACGAGACGCGGTATGACCGGCTGATGCGAAAGATCATCCGCGAGGGCGTGAAGACCCGTGTGCTGATGCTGTCAGCCACGCCGGTCAACAACCGTTTGGCTGACTTGCGAAACCAGATTTCCTTCGTCACAGAAGGCGATGACACCGCCTTGTTTGAGCACGGCATTGCCAGCATCGACAGCACCACACGGCGAGCGCAGAAGGCCTTCAACCGCTGGCTTGAGTTACCCAACGAAGAAAAGACACCCTCGCTGCTGGTGGAGATGCTTGGCTTTGACTACTTCGCCTTGCTCGACCACCTGACCATTGCCCGTTCCCGCCGTCACATTGAAAAGTACTACGGCACAAGCGAGACTGGTCGCTTCCCTGACCGCTTGCCGCCGATCAACATCAAGGCTGATGTGGACCGGGCTGGCGAGTTTCGCTCGATCCGGGACATCAACCTGGAAATCAAGCGGCTTAACCTCGCTGCCTACGCCCCCCTGCGTTATGTGCTGCCCCACAAGCAGGCTGCCTACGATGCCAAGTACAGCACCCAGATTCGTGGTGGCGAGAGCTTCTTCCGACAGGTGGACCGCGAAGAAAGCCTCATTCACCTGCTGCGCGTCAATGTGCTCAAGCGCATGGAAAGTGCTGTGTCGTCATTTGCATTGACGGTGCATCGCCAGCTTAAGGACGTCGAAAAAACCCTGGCACAGATCGAAGCACACAGCGAGGAGATCGAAGAGCTGGACATCGAAGACGTGGACATCGATGACCCGGCCTTTGAAACCTTGCTGGTTGGTCGCAAGGTCAAGGTGCTGTTGGGCGATGTTGATCTGTTGCGCTGGAAACAAGACCTGATCGAGGACCGCAACCGCCTTGCCACGCTGTATGCGGCGGCAGAGCAAGTCAGCATTGCACGGGACGACAAGCTGCTGAAACTGCGGGAGCAAATCGCCAGCAAGTGCAAGAACCCCATCAATCCCGGAAACCGCAAGGTCATGGTGTTCACGGCTTTCGCCGACACCGCCACCTACCTGTACGAGCAACTGGCTGGATGGGCCAAGGCCGACCTGGGTCTTGAAACGGCCTTGGTCACCGGGTCTGGTCGCAACCAAACCACCCTTCCCAGCTTGCGGCGTGATCTGACGAGCATCCTGACAGCCTTCTCGCCACGCTCGAAAGAGCGCCCCGAGGAGTTGGCCGGTGAAGGCGAAATCGACTTGTTGATCGCCACGGACTGCATCAGTGAGGGCCAGAACCTGCAAGACTGCGACTGGCTCATCAACTACGACATTCACTGGAACCCCGTTCGCATCATCCAGCGTTTTGGCCGTATCGACCGCATCGGCTCCACCAATGGCCGCATTCAACTGGTCAACTTCTGGCCCAACATGGAGCTGGAGGAGTACATCAACCTGGAGCAGCGCGTCAGTGGCCGCATGGTGCTACTCGACATCTCCGCCACAGGCGAGGAAAACATCATCGAGCAGCAGTCCGGCAACCAGATGAACGATCTGGAGTACCGGCGCAACCAGTTGCTCAAACTGCAAGAGACCGTCATCGATTTGGAAGACCTGTCCAGCGGCGTTGCCATCACCGACCTGACACTGACCGACTTCCGCATTGACCTGGCCGAGTTCGTCAAAGCGCATCCCGGCAAGCTGGAGTCCCTGCCATTGGGGTGCTTTGCGGTCACCACCAGCATCGATGCAGAGATACCCCCAGGCATCATTTTTTGCCTGCGTGCCGAGGACGCAGCGGCTGAAAAAGCCATCGATCCTGGTTACCCCCTTGCGCCGCATTACTTGGTTCACGTGGGGGAGGACGGCACCGTGCTGTTGCCCTACACGCAAGCCAAGCGCATTTTGGATCGGCTCAAGCGCCTGAGCCTTGGTCGTGACCTGCCTGACGCCTCCGCGTGCGCCCAGTTCGACCGTGCCACCAAGCAAGGCGAAGACATGCGCCACGCACAAAAGCTCTTGTCTGCCGCAGTGTCGTCCATCGTTGGAAAGTCAGAAGAGCGGGCTATCGCCAGCTTGTTCTCCCCTGGCGGCACCCATGCCATGAAGGGCGAGTTCGCTGGCTCGAATGACTTTGAAGTGTTGGCCTACCTGGTGGTTCTCCCCGGCCATGCCCAGGGAGCGGAGGCGTGAGCGGTACCCCTGAGCACGTGACTCCCGCGCAGATTCTTTCCGGCATGAGGCTTCCGCCGTCTGCCATGGTGAATCAGCGGGTGCCCAAAAAAATGCTGGTTGAATCGGGGGCGCCAACCGCTGCCGACAAACGACTGATTTCGGACGGCATCGAAGACATTCATTGGCTTGCCGCGCTAAAGCCCGTGACAGTTGGCATCCCAGCGTACCAAGATGCGGTGCGGGACTACCTCGAAATCGCTGTCCTGGACATTAACTTGCGCCCCTTGGGCAAGGCGAGCCGCATCGCTGAACTGGTTCACCGCGCCATACCGTATCCCACTTTTTTGACGATCCGCTGCGAGGACGAGTTGTGCATCTCCTTGGCACATAAACGCTGGGCACAGAACGAAGCCGACAAGACGGTGTTGGACGGTGATTTGTTGGAAGTCAGCTTGGATTCCTCATCGCAGCCCGATCTGTTGCAACGGTTCACCAGTGCCCTTTCACTCGACCAGCAGCCTCACCTGTCCCTCCATGCGCTGTATCAAGGCTGGATGGACACCGTGATCGCATTAAAGGCTGCGCTCATTACAGGCGTCTTTACTGCATCCCTTACCCCCGAACAGGCGGCTGCGCGGCATCAAGCACTCCTGCATGTTAAAAAACTGCAGGCTGAAATTGCCCGGATCAAGGCTCTTGCTGCCAAGGAAAAGCAAATGTCACGGCAGGTTGAACTGAATATGGCGCTCAAACGTCTTGAAAAAGAAAAAACCGAACAGCTCGGGCTGCTCGGCATGGAGAACACATGAAGATTTCAACCATCCTCGACCACATCGACAGCGGCCACATGGCCTTGCCAGAGTTCCAGCGCGGCTACGTTTGGAGTGGCGATCAGGTGCGCGGTCTGTTTGATTCCCTGTACCGCCGCCACCCTGTGGGTGGGCTCCTGGTTTGGGCAACAGAGGCCAAGACGGCAGCACATCGCGGCGATGGCCCTGTGGTCTCCGGCATCGTCAAACTGCTGCTCGACGGCCAGCAACGGATGACTTCTTTGTACGGCGTGATCCGTGGCAAGCCGCCTAAATTCTTCGACGGCAACGCCAAGGCATTTTCTGGTCTGCACTTTCATCTGGAGAACGAGACGTTTGCTTTCTACCAGCCATTGAAAATGGAAGGTGACCCGCTCTGGGTTGACGTCAGTGCCTTGATGCAGGCTGGCACCGCTGGCTTGGGCGGGTTTGTCACCAAGCTCACTCAACAGCCTGAGCTGGCGCCCAAAATCGGTGTCTATGTAGGGCGCTTGAGCCAGTTGCTGGGCATCTCCGATGTGGACCTGCACATCGAAGAGGTCACCGGGGCCGACAAGTCCCTGGATGTGGTGGTGGATATTTTCAACCGGGTGAACAGCGGCGGCACCAAGTTGTCCAAGGGCGACCTGGCCCTGGCGAAGATCTGTGCCGATTGGCCGGAAGCCCGCCCCACCATGAAAACCAAGCTGAAAGCCTGGGCACAAGCTGACTTCAACTTCAACCTCGACTGGTTGTTGCGCTCTCTGAACACCGTGCTGACCGGCGAAGCCAAGTTCAGCCACCTTGACAACAAGACTGCCGATGACATTCAAGACGGCCTGAAGCGTTCCACCAAGGCGATTGACACCTCCCTCAACCTGATCGGTGGGCGTCTTGGTCTCGACCACGAGCAAGTGCTTTTTGGCCGCTTTGCCATACCAGTCATGGTGCGCTTTCTCGACCAAAACAAGGGTCAACTGGATGAGAAACAGCGTGACAAGCTACTTTTCTGGTTTGCACAGGCCGGCATGTGGGGGCGCTATTCCGGCAATACCGAATCCACCATCGATGAAGACCTGGCGGCCTTGGAAAGCGGCGGCATTGATGGGCTTTTGACCAAGCTGCGCTTTTGGCGTGGTGGCTTGCGCGTAGAGCCCGAGCATTTCACCGGCTGGAGCCTTGGGGCACGCTTCTACCCCGTGCTGTACATGCTCACCCGCATGGGTGGTGCACGTGACTGGGGCACCGGCATCGAACTCAAAGCCAACCTGCTGGGCAAGATGAGCAAGCTAGAAGTGCATCACATCTTCCCCAAGGCGCAGCTCTACAAGCTCGACCACAAGCGTGCCGAGGTGAACGCCCTGGCGAACTTCTGCTTCCAGACCAAACAGACCAACCTGGAAATCAGCGACCGCTTCCCCGAAGAGTACTTCGCCGAGTTCGAGAAACGCCATCCTGGTGCGCTGGCTACGCAGTGGATACCGATGGACACAGAACTCTGGAAGATGAAGAACTACCGCGACTTCCTGGAAGCGCGCAAAGAGTTGCTAGCCGCCGAAGCCAACAAACGCATGGAGGAGTTGCTGCACGGCGAAACGCATTGGCTGGAAGGGGCCGCCGCCAAGAAGCCGCAGAGCACCCCGGTGCCTGGCGGCGTGAGCAGCGACGCGGAAGAGGCGCAACTGACGGCATTGAACGATTGGGTTGCTAGCTTGGGGTTGGCGCACGGCGAAATGAACTACGACTTTGCTGACCCGGTGACTGGTGAGCAAATGGCCGTCTTTGACCTAGCCTGGCCGAACGGCATTCAAGAAGAGCTGTCAGCACCTGTGGCCGTTCTGCTGGACGAGTCAGCGGAAATGATCGCGCTGGCGAGCGGTGCTGGCTACCGTTGCTTCACCTCTGCAGCAGCCTTCCGTGATTACATCGAAAAAGACATCCTGGCGCTGGAAAAAGCTGCCTGACGCACGAAACCATGACCATGCAAAAAATAGAAGCTCAAAGCCCTGAAGCACAGTCCGCGAACATCGTGGCCGACAACATTGCCAAGCTGCAGGCCATGTTTCCCGAACTGTTGACGGAAACCGGAGGAACTGCGGCCATCAATGTGGACGTGCTGAAGGCGCTGGTGGGAGATGCCACCGCTTATGACGGGGATGAGAAGTACGGCTTGAATTGGCATGGCAAGCGCAAGGCGCGGCAGATTGCGCTTACGCCGAGCACCGGCACCCTGCGTCCTTGCCTAGAGGAAAGTGTTGATTGGGAAACGACTCAGAACTTGATGATCGAGGGTGACAACCTTGAAGTGCTGAAGTTGCTTCAGAAGAGCTATGCCGGAAAGGTGAAGCTGATCTATATCGATCCGCCCTACAACACTGGCAAGGATTTTGTATACCCAGACAACTTCCAAGACAATATTGCCAACTATCAACAATTGATGGGATGGCGAGATACTCAGGGCGAAAGAATTAGCTCCTTAGCATCTAGAAGAAATACAGAGGCCAGCGGGCGATTTCACACCGACTGGCTAAACATGATGTACCCGCGACTGCGTTTAGCCAAAAGCCTGCTCAAAGAGGATGGCGCACTATTTGTTTCGCTTGATGATTGCGAGGTTGCTCATTTGAGATTGCTCTTAGATGACATCTTTGGATCTGAAAACTTTGTCGCGAATATTATTTGGGAGAAAAAGTTCGCCCCTCAGAATGACGAGAAGTACTTTTCCGAGCGGCATGATTTTGTGGTTGTTTTTGCCAAAAATAAGGAGCTTTGGAAGCGCAACCTGCTGCCACGAAGTGAAGAAGCTGCGGCAAGATACAAAAATCCTGATAATGACCCTCGTGGCCCTTGGGCATCGAGCGATTTGCTTAGGATGGAGCACAGGGATAACTGCGTTTACTCGATAACGGGACCTGGAGGCACTGAATGGACCCCTGAGCCGGGCACAAGCTGGCGACACCCTGAAGATGAAATGTTGGAGCTTATTAGAACCAATCAGGTATGGTTCGGCTCAGACGGAAAAAGTAAGCCACGAAGAAAGCGGTATCTATCTGAGGTTAGTGATGGAGTTGTGCCTGAAACCATGTGGTTTCATAAGGACTGCGGACACAATCAAGAGGGCACCCAAGAGGTTAAATCCCTCTTTTCCGATGTGGGCGTCGCATTCTCTAACCCTAAGCCAACCAGGCTTATTCGCCAAATGATTAATATCGGCACGAATCCAAATGGCGATGATATTATTATGGATTTCTTTGCCGGCTCCGGAACCACCGGTCATGCAGTAATGGCTCAAAACCTAGATGACGGTGGACGCAGAAGGTTTATATTGGTTCAACTGCCTGAACCATTGGATGTCGATGTCAAGGAGCAAGCTATGGCCGCAAATTGCTGCGACGTACTTGGCCTTGAGAGAAATATTGCTGCACTCACAAAGGAGAGGCTCAAGCGGTCGGCAAAACGGCTGAAAGAAAAGTCTCAGTTATTGGTTAGCGATCTGGGATTTAGGGCATTTAAACTGGATACTTCTAACATTCGTGCCTGGAACCCCAACAGCAGCAATCTGAAAACATCCCTGTTCGATCACCTCGAACACCTAGAAACAGGCCGCAGCAGCGACGACATCCTCTACGAAATCCTGCTCAAGCTCGGGCTGGACCTTTGTGTTCCCATCGAGAAGCGTGAAATCGCTGGCAAACAAGTCAGCAGCGTCGGCGCGGGCGTGCTGATGGCTTGCCTGGATGAAAGCATCAAGGCGTCTGAAGCGGAGGCGCTGGCACTGGGTATGGCCGCCTGGCGCGAAGAGCAAGGCACCGTGGGTGACACCACTGCAGTCTTCCGGGACAGCGCGTTCGAGAACGACATTGCCAAAAGCAACCTGGCCGCCATCTTGGAGCAGCACGGCGTGAAGCACGTGCGCAGCTTGTGATGCATGGACGCACCACTGCTCATACTCTTCTGATGGAGTCGGTTGTAAACCGCTGGTCGGCACCGGACCACCGACGCCATTCACAGAGCGGCGTTTTGACGACAAAAAACTAGAGACTAAATCGAGGGAAGAAACATGGCTCTGAGCGACAAGAACAAGCGCGACTACAGTGCGGTAGAGATTGCCATTTTGGAAGGCGTGATCGACTACGCCGACCGGATGATCTACGAGGATCAAAAACTTGACGCGCTCGGCGGCTTTGCAGATACCCGCGGATATGTCTCTCACTCTAGCGCCCCCTTGTACAAACAGCTTCGCCGCAGTGCCTATGCAAAGACGGTTGTTATCGACACTGAGCTGAAAGGGCGGCTGGAATTTCGCCTTAGCCCCACTGAAGCTGTTTACCCAAACCAAGCATCTGGCTACTGTACGCCCCACTCCCCCGTGGGGCGGGTCGCCACCATTTTTCAGCCTGGCTACGAAGGCCGAAGCAAGCTTTGGGGCGACTACCGCATCATCGAGGTTCGTTCATTTGACCGCTTCGGAGGCCCGGACTTTGAGCCCAATGTGCGCAACTTCTTGCACATGGGCATCTTGGGCGACGACGGCAAGGATGCTGTTACGGATTTGCGGGCCTTCATCGGCAAGAAGAAGCCAGCCAAGCCGTCGGTGCCGACCGAAGCTGAGCAGGCAGCAGAAGTCCGACCAGTCGCCCCCGCCGCCACACCAGAACCAGTCATTGAACTGCCGCCTGCTGAAGTCCAGATTGCGGAGTTCACCGTTGTGGAAGAAGCAGACGACGCTGAAACCGAGCTGGAGATTGATGGCGACGAAGACTGGAATCCTGATGAACCCCCGGTCAAGCAAGAAGAGTACTTTGGCCTGAGCGAGCGTTTCTTCACTCACCAGACCATTGAACAAAACCAGATCATCGCGCGTTCGCCTGTGGGTGCGATGTTCGTAGAAGGTATTGCCGGCTCCGGCAAGACTTCAGCGGCACTGGGTCGCACGAAGATGCTGACCACCTTCAACGCTGCAAGCGTCACAGATGAACAGCTGTTCCGTGACGTGGTGGGGCAAGATCAAGATTACTGGTCTGCAGACTTTGCCGGGCAGTTCTCGCAAGAGAGTTGTGTCGGCTTTGTTCGCACGGGCGAGTTGATTCAATACCTGCAAGAGACCTGTCGTCGTATCGACTTGCCCAATCTTCCAGTGCATGAATACAAGGAGCTGCAGACCCGGCTTCGTGAACATCGCAGCCTGACCCGCAGCTCGGTTCCGGGACGTCGATGGGTTGGATTCACCGAAGCACGCAATGCGCATGCAGCGTCAACCATGGCGTGGTTGCACGCCGCAGACCAAGCCATTGCCAGGCAAATTGCAACTCAATTGATTGCGGCGTTGCCCAACACAACGGAGTTGGCAGAGCCCTTTGAGCCGGATGTCCGTGCCAAGGTGGTGCGGGTTGCCAAAGTTGCGCTTGAGTACTTGCAACACGACCTGCAGGAAGTGGCAGACGAACTGGCTCAGACCCCGCGTCAAGGCGCATTTGCTCTGGATCGACTCGCAACTAGGCTACTGAACAAAGTCGAGGACGTTCGCAAACGGGTAATGGGGGCCAAAGTGATTTGGACCCGTGTGGATGGCAAAACTCTATTCGCTCCAGATGAGAACGCCTTGGCACGCAAGCTGGTGGAGCACAAGGCTGCGCTGTACTTTGCATCGGGTCAGCGTCTGGTTTTCCTTGATGCAAATGGACCTATCGATGCCTCGTTGCAGTTACTGACGACGACTGGCGAGCCTTTGGCTTGGTCGGACGAGACAAGGGCGCTGATGGCGTCCGGCAAAGTGATCGCCCGCGAGCCATCAGGCAAGAATGTTTATGCAGTGGCGTCTGACGTGAATCACCTTTTCATGCGACTGCTGCCCGAGGCCACGGAGCTGATTTATGCACCCGTGGACGGAGCCTTGCACCGCTTACCGCGAATGCTGGGCTGGGGCCGCGCCAAGCTACCGTTGTTGCCTGTGATGAATGAGAAGGCCGAAGAAGAGCTGGCCGAAGAAGAAGCAGATGGCGCGGGAGAGCCGCCAGGACCCGGTCAACCGCGAAACAGCACACCAGACGCTGTATTTCGACGTGTTGTACGCCGCAAACTGCTGCAGCCGCTGGCGAGCGTAGCCGACCAATACCTTGCTGCATTGCAGTCGTCCGCAGGCATGTTCCCGGATGCTGACCTTGCCCAGCGACTCTATGCGCAGCTGAGCAAGTTCAAGTTGGCGGACGAAGACATTGACCTCCTGCTGTGCTTGAGCCATTTGATGGGCCGAGGCCTGAAACAAGGTGGATTGAGGCAGCTGCAGGAACCCACGTTCTATCAAGCCGTGTTTGTGGACGAGGTTCAAGACTTCACTGAACAGCAGGTCTTTCTGATGGTCGAGCAGGCGAACCCCAAGTACCGAGCGGTAACGGTCGTGGGAGATATCGCACAAAAGCTGCACCATGGCAGCAGCATTGATCTGAAGGCCTGTTTCCCAGGCCAACCTGTGCCTCATGTGAAGCTGACCGAAAACCTTCGCCAAGCCGAAGCGCCAGGATTGGCCCTGTTCAGCGCCAGCTTCCGTGCCGTCTTGCAAGGCGGGGAACCTCCGCCGCCCGCGTTGGCCGACAAGGCCAAACAACAAGGTGCGACCCTGATACGTCCGCGTATTCAAGTGTGCGAGACAGATGAACTCATGGACGCACGCATTCTTGAGGCTTTGGTCTCTGCTAAGCGATACCAAACCGTGGCTGTGCTGTTCCCCGACTCTGTGACAGCCGCAAAGGTCTACAAGCGCCTAGAAGTAGAGCTTCGTGAACGCATGGTTGAGGCGGAGCTTTCAGAGAAGGTAAATCTGGCCCGGCGGCATGTTCGCCATTTCGCTGATGTGGCGAACTCCAAGGGGCTGGAGTTCGACGTAGTGCTGTTGGCTGGTGTTGACCAATACGACCTCAGTAACGCGTCGCATATCAATCGTCTGTACGTAGGTATCACGCGCGCACGACAAAACCTTGTACTGCTGTCTGGAACCAAGACCTTGGCGCCGCAGCTGGCCGAAGTGCGTGCCGTCTATCAAGACTTGGCGGGGCGTCCATGACGCGCAAGACAATCTTCACAAGAATTCGACTCCGGCCCTCGCAAGTACGCGTTGACCAGAGCGTGGCATGAACATGAAGCTGCATTTTGAATCCGACCTGCCTTACCAAAGGGAGGCCATCGAGGCTGTGTGTGACCTGTTCCGTGGTCAGGAGGTCTGCCGCTCGGTTTTCACGGTCACCGCACAGGCGCTGGGTGGGGACGCTCAGCAGAGCTTTGAGGGCAAGCACTTCACCGAAAGTGGCGGCATTGGCAACGCGCTGAAACTGGTTGTCGATGAAGAGCTGAATGCCAACCTTCAACAGGTACAGCTACGCAATGGCCTGCCGCCGTCTCAGCCTTTGTCGGCGTCCCTGCCCCTGGACTTCACCGTGGAGATGGAAACCGGCACGGGCAAGACTTACGTGTACTTGCGAACCGTGTTCGAGCTGAACCAGCGGTATGGCTTCACGAAGTTCGTGGTTGTGGTGCCATCGGTCGCTATCAAAGAGGGGGTGAACAAGACTCTGCAGATCACCCGTGAGCACTTCGAGGCCCTGTACCCCGGTGCCAAAGGCTACGAGTTCTTCCAGTACGACTCGGACAAGCTCGGCCAGGTGCGTAACTTTGCGACCAGCCCGAACATTCAGATCATGGTCATCACGGTCGGTGCCATCAACAAGTTCGGGGATGAAGCTGCCGCGCTGGCAGAAGAGTCGGATGAAGCCAAACGCCGGGAAAAGTCCAAGAACAAGATGTACCGCGCCAGTGAAAAAACGGGCGGTGAGCGCCCCATCGACCTGATTCGTGGCACTCAACCCATCTTGATCGTGGACGAACCACAGAGCGTGGACGGCGGCATAGACGGCAAAGGCAAGAAAGCCTTGGCCCACATGTCACCCCTCTGCACTTTGCGCTATTCGGCCACCCACGTTGACAAGCACAACATGGTGTACCGCTTGGATGCGGTGGATGCGTACGAGCAGCGGCTGGTGAAGCAAATCGAGGTGGCGGCAGCCACGGTGCAAGGGGGGAACAACAAGCCCTACGTCAAGCTGCTGGCGGTCAGCAATAAGCGTGGCGTCATCACGGCCAGCATCGAAGTGGATCGTGAGAACGCAGCCGGTGTGGTGCGTCGTGATGTCATCACAGTACAAGACGGTTTTGACCTGGAGCAGGAGACGGGCCGCCCGCTGTACGCCGACATCCGTATCGGTGAGATCCGTACCGCTAAGGGCGATCAGTACCTGGAGCTGAAGGTGCCTGGGAGCGAGGTGTACTTGCGGGTGGGGGAAGCCTGGGGCGATGTGGACGCCAGTGCCATCCAACGCGAAATGATCCGCCGCACCATCAAGGAGCACCTGGACAAGGAAAAACGGCTGCGCCCGCTGGGGGTGAAGGTGCTGAGCCTGTTCTTCATCGACGAGGTGGCGAAGTACCGCCAGTACGACGACCAAGGCAACCCGGTGAAGGGGGACTACGCCTTGATGTTCGAGGAAGAATACAAACGCTGGGCACGTCACCCCGACTACCAAAGCCTGTTCGCCGAGGTGGACCTGAGCATGGCCGCCCACGAGGTGCACAACGGCTACTTCTCCATCGACAAGAAAAAGATCGCTGGCAAGACGGTGGAGATGGTCAAGGACACAAGTGGCAGCACAGCGGCTGACGATGACACCTACAACCTCATCATGCGCGACAAGGAAAAGCTGCTGAGCTTTGAGTCGCCATTGAAGTTCATCTTCTCGCACTCTGCCCTGAAGGAAGGCTGGGACAACCCCAACGTCTTCCAGATCTGCAACTTCTCAACCCGCGAAACCGAGCGTTGGCGCAGGCAGACCATTGGCCGAGGCTTGCGGCTGTGCGTGAACCAAAAGGGTGAGCGGCTGCGCGGTTTCGAGGTCAACACGCTGACGGTGATCGCCACCGAAAGCTATGAGCAGTTCGCCGAAAACCTGCAGAAGGACATCGAGAAAGACACCGGGATTCTGTTCGGCGTGGTGCAAGACCACGAGTTCGCTGGCATTGCCGTGGTGCAAGCCGCTGGTGATGTGCAGCCAATGGGGTTCGAGGCCTCCAAGACCTTGTGGGCACACCTGAAGGCGCAGGGCTACATCAACGACAAGGGCAAGGTGCAGGACACGTTAAAGACTGCGCTGAAGGACGGCACCCTGTCGTTGCCCAACGAGTTCGAGGCGCAACGTCAACAAGTCGTCGCGGTGCTCAAGAAGCTTTCTGGCAAGCTGGAAGTCAAGAACGCCGATGATCGCAAGCAGATTGCCGTGCGTAAGTCGGTGCTCATCAGCCCAGAATTCCGCGCCCTGTGGGATCGCATCAAACACAAAACCACGTACCGGGTGCAGTTTGACAACGAGAAGCTGATCGAACGCTGCATTGAAGCCTTGAACGACGCCCCTCCCGTTGCCAAGACACGGCTGCAATGGAAAAAAGCCGGCATGGCGATTAACAAGGCCGGCGTCGATGCGTCCCTGTTGTCAGTGTCTGATTCGATCACCTTGAACGAGGGTGACATTGAACTGCCTGACGTGCTGACAGAGCTGCAGGACCGCACACACCTCACCCGCAAAACAATTGCTCGCATCCTGACCGAAAGCACGCGACTGAACGACTTCAAACGCAATCCGCAACAGTTCATCGAGTTGGCTGCCGATGCCATCAACCGATGCAAGCGGCTGGCGTTGGTGGACGGTATCAAGTACCAGCGACTTGGCGATGAGCATTTCTATGCCCAGGAACTTTTCGAGACCGAAGAGCTGACGGGCTACCTGAAGAACCTGGTGCAGGACACCACGAAATCGGTTTACGAACACGTGGTGTACGACTCAACGGTCGAGCGTGACTTCGCCCAAGCGTTGGAGCGCAACGAGGCCATCAAGGTCTATGCCAAGCTGCCAGGCTGGTTCAAGGTGCCTACACCATTGGGAACGTACAACCCCGACTGGGCTGTGCTGGTTGAACGTGACGGCCAAGAGCGCCTGTACTTTGTCGTGGAAACCAAAAGCAGCCTGTTTGATGACGACCTGCGTGACCTGGAGAGCGGAAAGATCAAATGCGGTGCCGCGCACTTCAAGGCGCTGGGGGTGGGAGAAAACCCGGCGATCTATGGGAAGTTCAGGAATGTAGATGGGCTTTTGGATCAAAAATGAAAACCGAACACAAGCCAAATTCAATATTATATTGAATCCATAAATAACTTCGCCTATCAACAAGACGCACCGGGGATTAGCATGGATCTTGTCACTCAAAATCTCGTAAATTCATTCAAAACTGAGGAGTCGCTTCCAAAGAAGATGGATGATCCCACAGTTCTCGAACATTTCGTTAATTACTGCGCCATATCCACTGAATATGGGGAGGAATTTGATGTTGAGGATTTACACACCGGAGGGGCGGATGACTTAGGGGTTGACGGTGTGGCCGCAATAGTGAACGGGAGTCTTGTATTCGATGAGCTAGAGGTGCAAGATCTCGCCTCAACCAACAAATACCTAGATGTAAGCCTGATTTTTTGCCAATCCAAATCGGGAGGATTCTCTGGGGATGAGATATCCAATACATTTTTCGGAATCAAAGACCTCTTGTCACCCACGCCCTCGATGCCACGCAACGAGAGAATCGCAGCAAAAGAGAAGCTGATTAGGTTTATATATAGTCAAAGCTCCCTATTTAAACGCGGCAATCCTTCGGTAAAGATTTACTATGCAACCACTGGCAAGTGGGTTGACGATCAAAAGCTAACCAGAAGGATAGAGGTTGAACGAGACGCACTCATAGATCTCGACATATTCGCGTCCGTCGAATTCATTCCAGTGGACGCAAAGACTCTTCAGAGGCTCTACTCGAACGCCAAAAACCGCTTTTCAAAGTCCATCGAGTTCACAAGCAAGATCACTCTACCTGCACTGCCTGGCGTTAAAGAGTCATACTTGGGATACCTGCCATCAGATGAGTTCCTAAAACTAATATCGGATGATTCAGGAAACATGCTGAAAGGTCTATTCTATGACAATGTACGGGACTTCCAAGGCGACAATGATGTCAACAAGGAAATACAAAAGACGCTTGAGGATGACTCAAGGCAACTGTTTGTACTCATGAATAATGGCGTTACTGTCGTGGCAGACTCTATCCAAAAGACCGGAGATACATTCACGCTCGAAGGCTATCAGGTGGTAAATGGATGCCAAACAAGCAATGTACTTTTTCAGAATAAAGATCATTTAGAAAAGGTCCAGATTCCCTTTAAGCTAATTGTATCTCAGGATGGTGCGGTAAAAAATAAAATCATAAAGGCCACAAATCGCCAGACAACCGTCAAGCCAGAGGAGCTAACATCCCTGACCGACTTCCAAAAATCGCTCGAAGACTATTACGAAGCACATCAAGGCGACTCCAGGCTATATTACGAACGGCGTTCTCAGCAATTCCGATCTACAAATGGAATAGAGAAGATAAGGATTGTTACCATCCCCAACCAAATTCGGGCCTTCGCTTCGATGTTCTTAGGTCTCCCTCATCAAGCCAGTCGATACTATGGTGCGCTTCTGACTTCTATAGAGTCGAAAATTTTCGTTTCAGATCATCCACCTGGTGCGTACTACGCAAGCGCCCTTGCCCTTTATCGCCTAGAGTCACTCTTTCGGCGCAAGTTGCTTGACCCAAAATACAAGCCATTCAAGTATCACCTGCTGCCAATTGCACGGCATATTGCCGTAGGCGATACAGCGGATCGAATGAATTCAAATAAGTTTGAAAAATATTGCGAAAATATTATCGCCACGTTTAAAGACGATGGGGGTTCATCTGCAGCATTTGGCAAGGCTGCGACCGCTCTTGATATTACTCTAGCTGGAAACTACGCACGCGACAAGGCGAAGGATGCATCACTGCTTTCTTCAGCGTTGGCAAATATATAAGCCTCATACGCCGCATACGCCGCATACCATCTTATTTTCTAAAAAACCACGCTTGGATAACATTAGCGTCGATTTTGGCATCGCGGCGGCAGCACCCCTGCAAATTGGATCGGACGATTCGGTATATTTGACAATTACGTAATATTTGATATACTGAAAATGCGTCAAAAATCTTTAATATTCCTTATATAGGGTATTCTTGACAACTTTCGCCCCATATTCTCCCTATCGGGGCGCCCCCTTTCCTGATCCTGTTCACGTGTGTTCGCACCACGGTCACCGTGCTGTGCGCGCTCGTTTGTCACGTTTTGGTCAGTAATTGACCATGGCTGTGGCGGTAATCGGCCACCGCAAACCGAATACCAACAGCAATCACGTTAGATGGGGTGACGCACCGGCTGGTCGGTGACGGCTCACGCGCACCGACCGATTTCACCGCAATCCTTCTGGAGAAAAAACCATGGCTGATACCAGTCAGGCCGCTGCATGGCCGAAACAAACCGCACTCATACGTCCTTTTTTCCCCCTTGGGAAGGTCGTCGCCACACAGGGTGCGATGTCGTTGTTCGAGGCGTTGAACACCTCACCCCTTGAATATCTGGTTCGACACGTCATCGGAGATTGGGGCGAGCTGGATGTCGAGGACCGCCAAGCCAACGATGCCGCACTGGTTCATGGCACTCGAATTGTGTCCAGCTACCGCCTTCAAGGAGAACACCGCATCTGGCTCATCACCGAAGCCGACCGCAATGCCACCACGTTCCTGCTGCCAGAGGAGTATTGACATGACCGCTTTCGCTCAAACCCTGCAGCGCCAACAACAAGAGGCTGCTGCCATTCAAACCAGCGAGCGCACCAAGCGCCGCGTCGTTCGCCGCTCGCCAGTCGTCGTTGAGCCGTCGGAGCCTGCTGAGTCACCTGATGATGTTTTCGACGACGAGCATCACGAACCGGGGGCATTTGCCATGGCCGGTTCACCTAAGACGGAGCAGCCTGCCTTGCCAGCCACAGTGACACCCTCGACACAGCCCAGCAGTACCGAACTGGGGCCGCTTCACGACACAGCAACCAGCACTGCCATCAGTGTTTCCCCACTGGACCTGCCCACCGAGTTCTTCAGTGCTGGGCTGGATCGCCGCAAACGCAACCGCGCCTTGTTGATGGAATGGCTGCGTACGGCTCTGGTGGATGGGGTGGACTTCGGTCGCATTCACATCGCAGGCAAAGACCGCTGCCAGCTGGTTCGCATGGGGAGGGTTCATGAATGCAAAGACCCAGGACACTGGAGCAAGCCGGCACTCTTCAAAGCCGGTGCCGAGAAGATCACCGGCATGTTGGGCATGACGGTGCATTACCCGACGCTGCCTGCCTACGAAGACGCCTTTCTGGCGCAAGCCGACATCCGCACCATCATGCTGCGCTGCGAATTGCGTGACGCACATGGCCACGTGGTGGCGCAAGGCGCGGGCGCTCGGCATATCAGCCAGGACTACGGTGACCTCAACAAGACACTCAAGATGGTCGCCAAGTCGGCGCACATTGACGCAACGTTGCGTTTGGCAGGGTTGAGCGAAGTGTTCACGCAAGACCTTGAAGACCGTCCTCTGGCGGGGGACTCGGACGTAGCAGTAACCGCACCAACTACACCCTCTCGGCCACCAGCGAAAGCACTGCCCCGACAGCCTTTGGCGACCACCAACGAGTTGATCGGTGTCGAACAGCTTCAGGACCTGCGCGAGGCCATCGCCGACCACGGCTTTGCGGAGCAGCGCGTCTTGAACTGGTTGTACCAAGCCACGAAAGGGCAAGTGTCACGGCTTGAACAACTTCCGCTCCCCATGCTGACCACCTTGCACAAGAAGCTGGGTCAGTGGGCAGATGCCGAAGCGGCTGCCAGTTCGGCAGGCCATCACAACTGACACCGAGGGAAGGAGTATTCCATGAACACACCGCTCTACAAGTTGGCCGACGAATACCTGGCTATCGCCCAACTGCTGGCCGACCACGATCTGCCCGAGGAAGTCATAGCTGACACGCTGGAAGGCGCATCGGGCGACCTGGAAGAAAAGGCCTGGAACGTGGCTGCGCTGATCCAGCAAAGCGAAGGCGAAGCCGCCATGATCAAGGATGCCGAGCAGCGTATGAGCCAGCGCCGCAAGTCGCTCGAAAAACGCATCGACTGGCTGCGGCAATACCTGCTGGTGCAACTGCTGCGAACCGGCATCACCGAAATCGACAGCCCCGAATTCGTCATTCGCACCCGCGAAAACCCGCCCAGGACCGTGATCGACGACGAGGACGCTATCCCGAAGGCGTTCAAAGTCAAGGAAACCATCGTCACGATCCGCAAGGATGAAATCCGCAAGCGGCTGCTCGATGGTGAAGAGGTCCCCGGTGCGCACTTGGAGCGCGACAAACGCCTGGTGATCAAGTAAGCCTGTCAGATCTAGGCGTCAATGAAGTTGAGCTTCTGCGCGCTTCGTTTTCCTTCCTTTTTTCCCTTTCTTCTCAGGAGCTTTCCCATGACCTCATCGCCTGGTCAGGCCGCCGCATTGGCGCAAGACAAAAAACAAACCGCCCCTTTGTTCACTTTGGGCGCCGTGCTAATTACCCCCGGTGCACTCGACATGCTCGAAGCACTGCAGTTGGCACCGCTGCCGTTTATCCTGCGCCACGTTGCCGGGGATTGGGGTGACCTGTGCACAGAGGACAAGCAAGCGAATGCTGCAGCGCTCACTTACGGCAGCCGTTTGCTGTCGGCCTACGACATCCCTCCGAACCACCGGCTGTGGATCATCACCGAGGCAGACCGGCGCTCGACCACGTTGCTGCTGCCGGAGGAATACTGAGCAATGCTGCATTCCTACCATTGCCACCCCCGAATCAGTGCTGGCATGCATGGCCCCATGGTTGGCAACCAGCGGCTGCATGTGCGCCAGGGGGAGGTGGATGCCACCTGCGGCTACCACTGCGTTTTGATGGCGTTGATGGTGTTTGGCCAAGTGCGGCGCAATGCGTTGATTTGGGACACCCGCGACGCGCGCCTGCAAGCCCTGCGCAAAGTGGCGCAGCGCTACTACTTTGATGGCTGTGAAGTCGAAGAGCTGCAGCAACAACTGGCGCCCTATGCCGAGCGGGTGCACTGCAAGGAATTGCGCTCGCGCGTGGCGGAACGCACCTTGGATGCCCTGGCCGAAGGCAAGCTGTGTTTGGTGTGCTTCTCTACCGAGCGATACATGCACTGGGTGCTGGCCGTGGGTGTGCGCTGCGAGGCAGGTGACCCTGTCGATTTGTTAGTGCTTGACCCTGCCATGGCGCCGACACCGCTGGTGCCCTGGAATGCCATGCTGACCGGCTGGGCGAGCAAGCAGCCACGGCGCGCTGTAGCGACGTTCAGCGAGCGCGTGAACATCGACGCGGTGTTGGTGCTGTCGCCTGTGGCGCCAGTGAACGAGGACGAGTAGGCCGTTCGACACGGCTCGTCTTTCCGCTTCGCTCGCCCACTTTTTCTCTTTCTTTTCTTCCTGAACTTCCGTTTGCAGTCGCCGGGCTTGGTACCAGGTGCAGCCGCCGCATGGGCGAGCGGATGGGCGGGAGTTCTTTTGTACGTTGTTTTGCTTTTTTGGAGGTGCTTTGTTATGCCCAACGATTCCTTGATGCCCCCGCCGCTGGAGCGGCTACTCACCGCGCTGCTGGCGTTACCACCCTCGCCTGAGCAGGCATCCCCCCACGACGCCAGTGATAGTGCGGCGTTACTGCTGCTGGAGTTGATGGATATGGCGCTGCACACACCGCCCGCTGAGCCACTGCGAATGGCAATGGTGCAATATTTCTGCAAGCACGCCCGCCACCGCCTGGGCTTGGTGTCCTGGCGGGATCTGCAAGCCTTGCTGGAGCAGTACCCGCAAAGTGACGAAGGCGATGCCGAAGTGGCGCGCTTGCTATGGGGGGTGGAAGCCCAGGAGCATGTGCGGGCGCTGCACTTGCTGGTGTGGTTCATGGCGGCGTATGACGTTACCGAGCTGGGGCAGTGGCATGCGTGGATGGACACGGTGGGGTTTGAAGAAGCTTTGCGCGAATCGCTCGAAACGCTGGGCGCGGGGGCGGTGGTGCTGCTGTGGCAGGCCAAGTCAGGGCGCACTGATCATGCCTGGGTCTCGCGGTTTGCCCGCAGGGCGCTGGGGAATTCGGTGAGTGAGGGGTCAGCCATGCTGGCGTTTCGGGATGCGGCAGAGGCAATGGGCGTGCCGCAAAGGGTGCTGGCCCGGCAAGTAGCCCATTGGGAGCGGGCGGCGATGGGCGTTGACGATGCGTCGGGCCTGCGAGTGCTGTGGTGGCAGTGTGTGGCCGAGGCGTTGCAGGTGCATGTGGCCCAAGAAACAAGCACCGCCGCCAGCAGCGACGAATGGCGTGTTGAATTATCACCAGCGTTGGCATTGCGCTATTCCGAGGCGGGCGTGATGCTGGAGCCGCAAGCGAGGGAACTGCAGGCCCATACGCCCGTGGTCACAGCGCTGCGACTACGCCAAAGGAGCTGGGCACAAAGATTGGGGCTGTGGCTGGAGATTCAGGGGGAGGGGCGGCTGTCGGCGGCGCACCAAGCGACCATTGCCGAGCGGTTTGAGGCGGCTGGGCATCGGGCACCGCAGGTGCGATATGCCAGTGCAAATGGTGGTCACCAAGCCACATGGCTAGCGACATGGCAGTGGGACGAAGCGGTGTGGGTGCCTCGGGATATGCCAGTGGCTGATGTGAAGCGCTGGGCGCTGGATACGGCGCTCAAAGCGACCGAGCACTGGCTGCTGATGTGCGGCATGGTGGCGCTAGCGGGAAGGCAGCTGGGGGCTGCATTGGCGCTCAATATCGGGCTGGTGGGCGTTGATGTCAAAAGGGAAGCCACCAATGAAAAAAAGTTCTAGTGCCAGGGTCGCTAGAACTTTTTCAGGCTGGAGGGAGTGCCACTTTTTCGAGCAAAAACTGTCTGGAAAAAACACTGCACCGCTACTTGAGCTTCGATGGCACCAGCAAAGTCGTCATCGACTCGGTGCTGGCACTCAACAGCGTCATCGCGGAGGAAATGGTGCTTGATTTGGCCGACTGATTGCCAAAGCCGTTCTCCATCCAACTCAGATCACCATGAAAAAGAAACAACTCACGCCTGAGCAGTTCCAGCAGCTGCTGATCGCCACAGCCAACTTGCCCTTCATTCGCCAGCAACGCCAACCGACCAGCTACCTATCAGACGTACTGGAAACTGTGCTGAATTTCCAGATGCAAGAGCCGGTGGTGGTCAAGGCCCTGCTGTACTTTGAGCACAACATACAGCACCAGCATGACATTCACACGCACGAGCAACTGCAAGGCGCCCTGAACATCTACCCGGACACGGAGGATGGCAACAAGGCAGCAGCGCAGTTCTTTTGGGGCAACAAGCACTGGACACGCATTGAGCTGCTGCGCCGCTTCCTACCGTTCCTGGCTTCTATCGGTGTCACCGACCAAGCGAGCCTTCACGCATGGGCGAAGCAGGCCGACTTTGATCGGGACTTCAAGGGACGGGTCAAAGGCATGGGCATCGCAGTGTTTCACTGGCTGCTGCTGCGCTGCGGGGTCTCCACCATCAAGCCCGACGTGTGGGTCATCAACTTTGGTCAGCGGGTGCTGGGCAAGCGCATCCCGGAAGATCGCCTGGTGACCGCGTTCAATGACATCGCACCGCTGATTGGCGAGAGCCTGGAGACGCTGGATGTGACCATCTGGTATCACGAGAAAATGAACATGGCGACCGCCGACGTACCGGCATTGCGCCTGGTCTGGTGGCAACTGCTGGTCGATGAAATCAACCGAAAACTGAGCACCGCCAATGACTCGTCAGGAGTGCCCTCCGCATGGAAGCTGCAACTGGATGCCAAGGATCGCCTGCGCTATGACAAGGCGGGATTGACGCTGACGCCCGAAAGCTTGTGGCTGCGTTGCGGACAGGTGCAAGCCGCAGAGGTTCGGCTTGAGCAGTCGGTCTGGTACGAGGGCATGGTGTTGTCACTGACGGTCACGACCGACCAGGCATTGACCGCCGAGTGTTTCGAGCGACTGGCCCCGCAGATGAGCGCCAAAGGCTGGAAGGTCAACAATGCCTCTGTGTTCACAGGCACCACAGAGGTGGAGGACAGCTTGTTGGTTCCGCCCACCACACTGGTTTCCGAGCTACAAACCTGGGCCTCCGAGGTGGCCGCGACGGTGACCGAAGCCATCGAGGGCTTGCACCACATCCTGCACGGCCTTGAAAACAATCAGGCAGTGCTCAGAGATCCTGCGGCACAGCCAGTGCTCGTGCTGGTCGCTGCCGAGAACCACGGTCGCGGGTTGGCCAGCAATGATGGTCACGTGGAGGCCAGGGAATCGCCGGGCTCGGATGTCGGCGAGGTCATTGACATGGCTGAGTGCCTGACGTGGATCGGGGACACCATCGATGAGCACCTAAACGGTAAACCAACCTTGTCGCCAAAAACCGACTCGCCTTGATTGGGATCAATAGGTAGAAGGCGCTGGGGGCCAGTTTCGGCATCGCTGTGCGACCAATCAAGCGGGCCGTATCACTCACAGAGTGACGCTGTTCAGCGGTACTACTGATCAGCTATCTTGAATGTTGTGATGTGCCGCACACCATAGGAGACTGCAGGAGTTCCTGCAACGGTTCCTGCAATGGCAGTTTGAAGACCGGAAAAGAAAAACGACTTACAGCCTTGCGAGCTGTAAGTCGTTGATTTTAATGGTCGGTGTGAAAGGATTCGAACCTTCGACCCCTTGCACCCCATGCAAGTGCGCTACCAGGCTGCGCCACACACCGACAAGACCGCAATTATATACCGAATCTCAGGCATCCAAAGAGAGCAACGCACGAATTTCCAACAATTCCTGCTTCACGGTGCCCAGGCTGTGCACCGGCGTCTGCGGCGGCTCGCCTGCCACGGCGTCGGTGTCACTGATGGAGAGTGATGGGGAGGCATCGGCATCCCCCGCTTCGCGCACGCCATGCAGGATTTCCTGCAGCTTGTTGCGCGCACCGCTGATCGTGAAACCCTGGTCGTACAGCAGATCGCGGATGCGGCGGATCATGAGCACTTCATGGTGCTGGTAGTACCGCCGGTTGCCGCGCCGCTTCATGGGGCGCAACTGGGTGAACTCTTGCTCCCAATAGCGCAGCACATGGGGCTTGACGCCGCACAGCTCGGCAACCTCACCAATAGTGAAATAGCGCTTGGCCGGGATGGAGGGAAGCAGCGTACCCATGGGTTATGGCAGGAACAATGCAGCGGAAAACCTGTGAGGGTACCGCAGGCGCGAGCGCAGCGCCAGCCGCATGCGGCAATTGAGCCACACCGGCCCGGACGCCAGGCAAGCGGTCGCTCTCAGGACCCCGTGCCGTTCTGGATCTGTTCCTTGAGCTTGCTGCTGGCGTGGAACGTCACCACGCGGCGCGCGCCGATCGGAATCGCCTCACCCGTGCGCGGGTTGCGCCCGGGGCGCGGCGCCTTGGTGCGGATCTGGAAATTGCCAAAACCCGAGAGCTTGACGTCTTCGCCATCGACCAGGCTTTTCGCGATCAGGTCGAAAAACGCATCGATCATGTCCTTGGACTCTCGCTTGTTCAGGCCGATGTGCTCGAACAGCAGATCCGCCAGCTGCGCCTTGGTCAGGGCCGGGGTTTCCAGGCTTTCTACGGCAAATTCGATCACGTCGTTGCTCCGATCCTGCATGGCAGTCATACGCGCAGCTTCGCGCCCGTTTGCTCCGCCAGCCGTGCCAGCACGGACTGCACGGCAGCGTCGATTTCGGCGTCGGTCAGCGTGGCCTCGCCGCCCAGGGTCAGGCGCACGGCCAGGCTCTTCTCGCCCAGGGCCAGGCCACCGGTGACGCTGCCGTCCTTGGCCACCTTGGGCCGGTACACGTCGAACAGCACGGCACCGCGCAGCAGCGTGGCCGGCAGAGCCGCGTGGATGGCGCCCATGATGTCCGCGTGCGTGACCTTCTCGGCCACCACCACGGCCAGGTCGCGCTCCACGGCCTGGTGCTTGTGCACGGGCGCGAAACGCGGCACCGCGCGGCGCAGCACGGCGTCGAGCTCCAGCTCGAACAGCACGGGCACCTGGGGCAGCTCCCACGACTGGCGCCACTGCGGGTGCAGTTCGCCCACAAAACCGATGGCGCGGCCGTCCAGCAGCACGCGCGCGCAGCGGCCCGGGTGCATGGCCGGGTGGTTGGCGGGCTCGAAGCTGGGCTGCAGCGGCGCCAGCAGCGCCTCGACATCGCCCTTGACGTCGTAGAAGTCGATGGCCTGTTCCTTGCGGCCCCACTGCAGCATGTCGGTGCTGCCACAGGCCAGGCCCGCTACACGCATGGGCTGGTGGAAGCCTTCGACAGTGGTGTCGGTGTTCTGCACGGAGGCGTCACGCAGGAACACGCGGCCCACTTCGAACAGGCGCACGCGCTCGGCGCGGCGGTCCAGGTTGAACTTCAGCACCTGCAGCAGCGAACCGAGCAGCGACGAGCGCATCACGCTCATCTGGCTGGCAATCGGGTTCAGCAGCTTGATCGGGTGGAGGTTGCCAGCCAGCTCACGCTCCCACTGCTCTTCGACAAAGCTGAAGTTGATGGTTTCCTGGTAGCCCAGGCCCGCGAGCTGGCGGCGCACCGCGAACGGGCTGCGCTGGTTTTCCAGCGGCAGCTTGGGCGTGATGGGCGCCAGCGGCGGCGTGGTGGGCAGGTTGTTGTAACCCACCATGCGCGCCACTTCCTCGATCAGGTCTTCCTCGATGGCGAGGTCGAAGCGGTACGAGGGCGGCGCCACGGTGACCGTGCCCTCGCCCAGCGTGACAGGCAGGCCCAGGCCCTGCAAGGCATCGGCACATTGCGCCTGCGTCAGCGGCATGCCGATGACTTTGACCGCACGCGCCACGCGCAGCGTCACGGGCTGGGGCTGGGGCATGGCCACCTGCTGGTCCACCACCGGGCCGCAGACGGTCTCGGGCGTGCCGCAGATCTCGATGACGAGCTGGGTGATGCGCTCGATGTGCTCCACGGTGAGCTGCGGGTCCACACCGCGCTCGAAGCGGTGGCCGGCATCGGTGGAGAAGTTGTAGCGGCGCGAGCGGCCGGCAATGGCCTTGGGCCACCAGAACGCGGCCTCGACGTAGATGTGGCG
>JAANMV010000310.1_pt1 | contig 60726 bp, 39 predicted proteins | sample 7279661 | NCBI WGS metagenome assembly JAANMV01 (sample SAMN14094540, study PRJNA606508) | bioreactor metagenome | isolation source: A lab-scale SPAN reactor treating ammonium-rich wastewater day 121 | place: Ireland: Galway | collected 2017-05-16 | reverse complement strand
GCCTCGGCATCCAGGTCACCGCGCTGCCAGACCCGGAGGCTCTCCTACCTGTCTTTCGGGAGATCGAAGACTCCCTGTTCGGTCCGACCCTCACCTACCTCCGGCCCCCCGGCGTAACCGTCGAGCAGGTCCGTCGCCTGTTCGCGGAAGCGCGCGCCCTGTGGGACCTGGCCCCCTGGGAGCAAGGAATCGACGACCAGTTGCTCTTTCAAGTGGAGGGGCTCACCCCTGGACTGTCCTTCAGCGTGATGGGAGCCGCCGACATCGAGCGGGGACTCTCCATCTATCTGGATCAGGCGGCGGTCCGGGCGATGGCCAACCAGAACCAGGACCTGATTGAAGCATCCAACCTGATCAGCTTTACCTACAGCTGCGTTGAGGACATTCCGAGCGAGCTGATGGACGAGATTGAAGAACATGACTTCCCGCTGGTCGAAGAGTCCGATCTGGTCCCCCTGGTCCTGTGCCCGCACGGCGGAATGCCAGGGCCTGCCGAGCACGCCCTGCTGCAGGACCTGCTCGAGCTTCTCCGCCTCCTCTCGGAGCGAGCCGACTACCCCCAGGTCCTTCGGCCCGGAGCCCGCATCGTGGTCGAGATGGCCGACGGCCGGCAGGTCGCCGTCCACCTGGCCGACCTATTCGAGGTGGGCGAGCGCGGGCTGAACCGAAAGGAGCGGCGGAAGAAGGCTCGACGAATGGTCCGAATGGCGAGCCGATAGGCTGGCTGCGACGAGCACGGTCGCCGTGAACCGGGTCTCGAAGGGTCCGCCCGGCAGATCGTGCAGCACACGTGCATGGTCCCTGATTCAGTCCTCCAGGTGACGCTGCACACGGGTTGCGCTCGTCCTGGGGCCCCCGCCGACGGCAGGCATATGTCGCGTACTTGCGCTGTCCCGCAGTCTGACGCCCACATCCGCAAGCACAGAGGGGCTCGCCGCGCCGACGACACGCCTCACTGTAGCAGGCGTGTCCATACGGGAGCCACTCGCCGCAGCCACAGGCGCACCGCTCGCGAGGCTTGCGGGCGCGAACCGGGACATCACACTGCGCCAGGCACCGGAGCACCTCTTCGGTCGATTCGACCCCGTCGCGAAGCACGAGCGCAGGAGGCTCGCGCACCGCCGGACGCCCGCACCGCGGGCAGGTCGTCAGGCTCCGGTCCTCTGCGATTGCCTCGAAATAACCCGGCGGCCTGCGTGCAAAGTGCGTCTCGTCGTCGACGCGACATTTCGAAGAGAGTGCTCGACCTCGTCGATCAACTCCATAATGAGGTCGTCCCTGCGGAGGTAATGCTCTACCGCCATGCTGGATGCCACAGCAAGTATGAGATCTCGCTTCTCTGGTGGCACGCTCAAGAGCCTGCACGCTCGGGAGCCGCTTCCGTCAGGAATTTGGAACTCCTCAGAATCTCTGCCTTGCTGCACGGCATCCCTCTGCGCTCCATGGCGACATTGATAATGCTTCATCTTTCTCGAAGCTCGTCTCGGCTTCCTCTCGGTAGCTCGGAGGCGACCTCGCCGGCCGGCAGGTCAGGCGGGTGCTGCCTCGGCCTTCTCATACAGCCAGCTGGCCGGCAAGAAAACCGGGTGCGTGGCCACCGGCAGCGGCACCGGCCGGCCGTCCACCCTGGGCAGCTCGCCCTCCGAGCGGACAGCCGTCAGGACCCAGACCGGCCCGGGGCAGCCCGGCTGGCCGCTGCACGCCAGCAGCTCCTCGACCAGTTTGAGGTCCGGCTGGTAGCGGGCCAGCAGGCTCAGGCGCTCGAGCAAGACGGGCCCCGAGCGGAGCTTGAGCTCGGTTTCCACCCGGGCCAGAGCCAGTCGCACCACCTGCAGGAGGCGGCCCCAGTCCGGGTGGTCGGGCCCGGCCCGATCGGTGCGCAGCAGGGTCTCCCAGGGAATCCTGCGCTCGCGGCCGACCTCTTCCAGGGCGGCCAGCAGGGCCGCCTCCACGGACACGGGCTGAAAGGCCCAGCGCTCCACCAGGGCAGCCTGCGCGCTCTCCAGGTCCCGCGAGCGGGAGGTCACCACCAGGGGCGAGCGCTCGCGGACCAGCCGCGCCAGACGCTGGTGAAGCTGGGCCTGCGGGATCGGCTCCTGGGTCGGCTTGAGGAGCCCGCGCGAGCCGCTGGGAGTGGTCGTGGAGAGGTTCAGGCCCCCGAAGCGACGATGGTAGCCACCGCTCTCCTCGTTCCACACGAAGTCCAGCTCCAGGTCGGCCAGCAGCCGGTCCAGCTCCGGCCGCAGAGGCAGGTCCCGGGCCTCGGGATAGCGGCTCTTGACGCGCTCGGCCAGCTGGGCCGGGGTGAGCGACCAGGTTCCCAGAAGCGCCCCGTGCGACAGCAGCAGGGCCCGCCGCGCCTCCATTCCGACCGGGTAGAACTCGCCTCGGGACGAGAGGGCCGCCTGCCTGGCCATCCCCGCGGCCAGGCGCAGCAGCGAGGCCTCCGTCAACGGGCTGGCTCTCTCCGGGGGCGCAAGCTCCTGGAGGCGCTCGAGCACCCGAGCGCGGGAAGGCAGTGGCTCCTCGCTCGAGAGCTGATCGGCCACCTCTCCCAGGCGCAGGGCATAGGGCACCAGCGCGTTCTGGGCGGCCACCAGGTGACGGTCGCCCTCCATCCGCTGATGGAAGAACCGGGGTGTCTCGCTCAGGCCCTCGAGCTCGAGCGCGGCGCGCAGCAGGGCGCGGGCGCGTCCCTGGCGCTCCGACGGCTGGTTGGAGGTCGAGCCGCGCGCGATGAGAAGGGCCCGCACCACGTCCTCGGCCACAGCCACGCCACCGAGCCCCGCCAGCAGCTCGGCCACCTGATCGAGGACCGGAGACAGCTCCTCGACCTCCTGCCAGGTCCGCCGCAACCGGGGCATCTGCCGGCGCAGCTCGTTGGGGCCGGCGCGCAGAGCCTGGGCCAGCTCCTGCAGCGTAGGCCAGTGGAGGTCGGGCTGGAGAAACACGCGGGCCAGCGCCTGCTCGCCGGGGTCGGCAGCGCGCTCGAGAAACGCCAGCAGGCCTTCCAGCCCTTGCCCCGGAGCCACCTCCGGCTCGGGCTGACCGAGCAGCTCGAGCAGCCGATCCCGAACGGCCAGAAGCTCGCGGCGGGTCCGGCTGCCCAACCCTCGCTCGCGCGTGAGCCGTGCCCGGGTCAGGGCCACGAGGTCGCCGGCCCGCAGGATGCCCACCCGGTCCAGAGCCTGAACCCCCGCAGGGCTGAGGCCCAGCTCGGTGACCGGCGTGGCGGCGGCGACCTGGCTCCAGTCCGTACGCTCGGCCCCGATCTGGTCCTCCGCCTGGCGGCTCTCCAGCGCCTGGCGGAAGGCCGTGCGCAGCTCCTCGGCATTGTCGAAACGCTGGCTGGCGTCGCGAGCCAGGGCGCGCCGGAAGAACCCACCCAGGCTGGCCCGCAGCTCCGGGGGGAAGCGCTCCTCCTCCAGGACCAGCTTGCAGGCCACCACGGCCGGGTTGGTCTGTCCGTCACCCCAGCGGGGCAGCACGCCGGTCGCCATCTCGTAAAGGGTCAGTGCGGCGGCATAACGCTCGGCGGAGAGATCCCAGCGAGGGGGTCGGCGCAGGCTGAGGAACGGGTCCAGGTAATCACGCGTGCCCACCTCCAGCCGGTCCACGGGAACCCGGGAGAGCGAGAAATCGAAGAGCACCAGCCGCAGCTCGTTGTTCTCCCCCATCGGAAGAACGCCGAGGTTGGCCGGCTTGAGGTCGCGGTGATGGACTCCCGCTTTCTCGAGCACCTCGACCAGGCGCAGCAGGTCGTCTCCGAAACGGCTCAACAGCTCGAGCTGCAGCGGGCCCTCCCGGCGCAGACGCTCGGCCAGGGTCTCGGGACCCGCGAAGCTCAAGAGCAGGGCGCGGCGGTCGGAGACCTTGAGGGTCTGGCGAAGCTGCACCACTTGGCGGTCGTTGAGCCGGGCCAGCACCTCCGCCTCGTCCTCCAGCAGCTGGTTGCTCTCGGCCTTCAGGGCCACCTTGAGAACCAGGGTCTCGTTGCCCCGCTGCACCTGGTAGGCGACCGCCACCCCGCCCTGGCCCAGGGGCTTCTGGAAGAGGAGACCTCCCACCAGGGGATCGCCGGGCTGGGCCCGGGCCGGATCGATCTCCTCGGCCGCGGGCTCCAGCTCGCCGGCCAGAAGCGCCTCCACGCGGGCGAGCCGGCTCAGGAACTCGGGCACGGAATCCAGCCGCTCGGACAGGTCGGGATGCGTGCAGCGCTCCACCAGCTCCGCCAGCTCGGGCAGCACGCCGTCGAGCACGGACGTGAGGCGGAGCCCAGGGTACTCCTGAAGCCGGGTCTGCAGCTCGACCTGCGTGCTGGCCGGGGGCTGCCCGCTCAGGATGAAGTAGCCGAGGCAACCGAGCGAGAAGAGGTCGGCCTGCTCGGCGGCGCTCTCCGGATACAGCATGGCCTCGGGAGCCATGTAGGCCGTGGTCTGGTCTTCCACCAGGTCCTGGAGGTGCACGGTGCCGGTGGTCTGGTCCGAGGCGCGGGCCGTCTGCCAGTTCATGATGAGAGGACGCAGGCTCTCGGTGGACGGGCTCAGGATCAGCACATTCTGGGGCGCCAGGGCGCGATGGTAAAGCTTGCGCTCGTGGGCATACCTGAGGATGTCGGCCAGCTGGCGCCAGAGCTTCAAACGTTGGGCCCGGCCCTGACGCTCGCCCAGCTCGGGGGTGGCCAAAAAGTGGTCCAGCCGGGCGGCGTCCGGGTAGAAGGGATAGATCAGGCAGTGGCCCAGCTCGTGCTCCTTGTAGTCGATGGGCTTGAGAACCCCGTCGTGGTTGATCCACTCGAGCAGGCGGAACTCTCGCTGGGCGGCGCGCTTGGCGCGCTCGCGAGCCTCCCGGTCCTCGAGGCGGGCCGAGAAAGCCCGCACGCGCCGCACGTGGTCCATCGAGCGGTGCTTGCCCAGAAAGTCCTGCCAGTCGGGGCCCTCGCCCAGCAGAGTCTGCAGCACGTACTCGCCCACGAATACGCTGCGCCGGGTCTGCGTGCTGATCCCGCTGTCTTTCATGGCCTGCACGACTCGGGCCTCGGTGGCGCTGTCGATCACCGGCCGACCGGCGCTCCGAAGGAAAGCCGGCAGGGTGTTGCGCGTGTAGATGTGCTGCGGGATGCCCGGCTTGACCGTGAGGTGCACCTCCGGGTGGCTCAGAAAGAGCACGGCCTCGAGGCGGGGGATGTTGCGCCCCAGGGCCGAGCGCAGCACGCGGCACTTGTGGTTGGTGAGAGACAGCGGATTGGTCTCCACGAAGGGCGCTCCCTGCCCCTGGCGCCGGATGAGCTGGTAGGGGTCGGCCAGCACCTGCCCCGAGTAAGACTTGATCTCGACCAGGAAGAGCCCGTGCACGGTCAGGACCAGCGCGTCGATCTCATAGCGGCGCCCCTGCCCATCCACCACCTCGAAGTTGGACCAGCCGCGCAGGGCCCAGGGCCGATCCAGAATGCGGCGCAACCAGGCCAGGGCCTCTTCCTCCCAGGGGAACTGGCTGGGCGAGATGGCTTTCCAGTGCTGGCCGTCAAGCGGCATAAGATCCCTCCAAGAGCTCGTTTCGCATTACACGGCCGCTCCCAGAGCCGAGCGCAGGGCCCCGAGAGCCCGACGGCGCTCGAGCCGCGCCTCGGTCAGGAGAATCTGGGCGTCGATACTCATCAGGCAGTCGAGGCAGGCGCTGTTGCAGCGCTGGTCATGCTCGGGACTGACGAACAGGAGCCGTTCGGCCTCGCGCAGCCAGGCGGAGCCGAGCCGGTAGAGCTCGAGCACGTGCCCCGCGCCTCCGGGAACGTTGTCGTACACGACCCCGCCCCACTCGTCGGGGCGCAGGGGAACGACCATCGAGCCCAGCTCCCGCGAGTCCAGCTCCAGCAGCCGTGCACCCGCCAGCTGCAGGGCCACGGTCAGGGTCAGGACCAGGATCTCGTCGCGCAGCTCACGGCCCAGGACGCGCGACCAGTCCAGCAAGAGCACGTCGGTCGTCTGCCGGGCGGCCAGGTCGCGATTGCGCAGGACGGTGACCTGATCGTCCTTCCAGCACCGCGGCCCGTCCTTTTGATGAAGAGGCAGGTGATCGGCAAACCCTTTCGGGAGGTGCATGGCCTGCTGGCCCAGCTTCTTCTCGCTGTCGGCAAAGCCGCACCGGGTGCAGATGGCGAAGCCGCACTCGTGGGCACCCTGGTTGTAGACCAGGATCTCCCCCTCGGAGGCGTAGCGCGCCACCAGACCCGGGATGGCGCCGAAATTCTGGTCCTGAAGCTCTTGCTCGTCCTTCTGGAACGTGATGGTGGCCCGCTCCACCGAGCCCACCCTACTGGCCTGCGCAGCCTGCTGGGGCGGATCCCATTTGGCCGTGCTGAACCCGTGCCGGGGCAGCAACAGGGTTCGGATGCGGGTCTCGGGCGGGTCCGCGCAAATGGGGCAGGGGCCCAGGTCGCGGCCGGTCGTGTAGTAGAAGTGATTGAAACGGCATTCCCGGGCCAGGATCTGCAGGCCGAACGCCTCGTCCAGGTTCTCTCCGGTCCAGTGCTTGAGGAGGCCCCGGCTGGTGATCAGCCGACCGCCCACCAGGATCTCGCTGCCCGGCACATACTCCCTGAGGGCCAGGAGGCCCGGGCGCTCCAGGCGGTAACGGTCCTCCTCGCGCTGCTCGCGAAGGTCCTGATCGTCCAGCACGACCCTCAACCGCAGGAGCCCGATGGGGAACCCGTAGCGAGGCAGGAACTGGGCGTCCGCCAGCGCCTCGATGACCGTGACCCCGGCCAGGGAGCCCAACTGGTAGCGCAGCGAGTTGGCCAGACGGGCGTCCTCGGCCGCCAGCCAGCTGCCGACGAGCTGATCATACTCGCGCAGCCAATCGGAGGTGATTTTGGCGAACTGGTCCTCGGCTGCCTGGAGAGTCGCGTCCCAGGCTGACTCGAGATTCAGGACGGTGCCTCGAAAGAGCTCGGTCAAGAGCGGCTGGAGCTGCCCCCGGCCCGGCCCGCGCACGTAAGCCGTGAAACGCCGAAACTGCACCACCAGGCCATCCTCGGGCTGCTCGGCGGACTGGTCCCACCAGACGGGGGGAATGAACTCGCCTTCGACCACGGCGCGGGGTCTCGGAATCAGCTCGGGACGCGGCCGAGCGTGCCTGTCCACCCGGTCGGGCACGGCCCTCCCGCAGAAGGAGCCCATCTGACCGAAGGCACGCATGGCGCCCACCTGGTGGGTCGGCCGGTAAAGCTGGCCGAAGAAGGCGCCCATGAGCCAGGCGTGCAGGTGCCGGGTGACCACCCGGATGCGGTCGAGAAAGACCTGGGGCTTGCGCAGGCTGCGCCCGAAGAAGTCCCCCATGCGCTGAAAGACCTCCCGGTCATACGGCAGCGTGCGGGCGCCCGTCACGACGATCGAGCTGCCGTCCGCCCGGCGTCCCACGCGGCCGGCACGCTGGAGGTAGTTCGCTTTGCCCGGCGGGACGTTGGAGAGAAAGGCCGCCGAGAGACCCCCGATGTCGATGCCGAGCTCCATGGTGGTGGTGGCCGAGAGCAGATTCCGCAGGCCGGCCCGAAAGAGCTCTTGCAGGCGGCGCCCCTCCGCCGGAGAGAGCTGGGCGCTGTGCTCCTCGGCCCACAATCCGATGCGGAAAACCGGACTCTGCGCGTACTCCAGGCGAGCACGGCTGAAGGGAGGCGTGCGGTCCAGCTCCTCCGGGGCGATCTCCTCGAGAGTGACCTCCGAGCCCGGGTCCGGCGAGCAACCCAGCACCGAGCGGGGCCAGACGCGCCCGTTGACCTGGCAGCGGTACAGGCGGGTGGGCCGGCGCAGGCCCAACTCGGGGAAGCGCAGGCGCAGGGCGGTTGTCACTCCGTCCTTCTCGGTCACGTAGCCCGCGTAAACCTCGAGCCAGGGCAGCTGGCCGGACCCGGCCTCGCTCTTGAGACGGTCGCGGGCCCTGCCCGCCAGCTGGTCGAAGATCACGGCCAGCACCTCCGCGGCCGTCTTCTCGGCCTCGTCTCCGTCCATTCCTGCCTGGACCAGCACGGCGCGCAGGAACCGGCGGAGGCGCTGGCGCCTTTGCTTGCCGATGAAGCGGGGCCGCTCGAACCACGGCCCGTAGGGAACGTCGCCCGGCCGCCACAGCAGGTCGCGCTCGCGCGAGCCCAGAGTGATCGCGAACTCCCCGCGCAGGCAATCGAGCAAGGCCGCCAGCAGCTCGGTCCAGGCCGGGGCCAGGCTCTGGCGCGCCCGTCGGGGCAGCTCGCCCAGAAAGCCTTCCGGAGGCCCGAGGAGGTCCAGGCCCGGATAGGTGATCTCGGCCCACCCGATGGTCTCGAGGTTGTTGAAGCGCCGCCGGTTGGGAGCCGCCAGCTCGTTGCCCAGCCGCATCTCGGCCTGCAGCCTGACCCGAGCGTGATTGGCGGCCCAGACCCGCTGGCTCCACTCCTTCCACTGGTGGCGCTCGCCCCCCTCGAAGTCGAGCAGCTGCTCGAGCAGCTTATGCTCTCCCAGCTTGCGCCCCCAGTCCGCGATGGTGCCGCCCTGCTCCAGGGCCAGCAACTCCGCCTCGACCCGGCCCATGTCGGCGCGAATCTCGCGGGCCAGGGTCTCCGGAAGCTCGGGGGTGAGCTTCTTCTGCAGGTCGGCCAGCTGCGCGCGCCGGTAGGCGATGACGGCCGGGTCGGCTCCGCCGCCTTCGCGAAGCAGGTCCACCAGGGCCGCGCGAACGACCTGCTGCTCGTGCTGCACCCGAAGACGCGGACCCAGCCGCGCGGCCTCGGCCCGGCTGTCGCTGAAGGCCAGGAGCCGCCTGCCTTCCGCGGGGAGGATGTGGGGAGGGTGCTCGCCGACGAGAGGGGGAACTCCCGCCAGCAGGGTCTCGGCCACGATGGACTGGAAGAAGCCGCCCGGAGTGGCCACGGCGCGAAAAGCGTCCAGCTCATCCCCGCAGTTGGGGCACTCCTCCACGAGGGTCAGCTCCGTTCCCATCCCGGGCCCGACAGGACGCCCCTTCAGCGCGTCGAGATGGTAGGGGGTGCCCTGGCGGCCGGCCTGACAGAGAACCAGCTCGGCGGCGCGCGGCTTGAAGCCCCTGGGCTGGTGCGCCACGACTTTCCCTCCGGAGCGGTCCGCCGCCAGAGCCGCCTCACCGCAGTTGGAGCAGCGCAGCAGGCTGAGCACGAGATGTCCGCAGTGCTCGCAGACGTCACGGTTGCCATCCTGCACGCATCCGAAGGGTGGCCAGCGCACACCGGAGCAGCCCGCGCTCAAACAGACCGAGAGCCCGCTGGCAGGCCTCACCATGAGGTGCAGCCGATGGGGAATCAGGGGCAGCTCTTTGAGGTGAAGGCGAGCCGCGGAGCCGAGGGACAGGAGGCGTAAGGCGACCTCCTGACCCCGAGCATCGTCCTGGCCGAGCAGCGCGTGGGAGAGCTGGGGGACGGTCTGGAATCGCCGGCCGCGCAGGAGCTGATCGAGCCGCTGCATGACGGGCGCATGCCGCAGGCAGCCATGGAGGAAGCCGGCCACCTGTCCCTGGCAGTCGCGCAGGCTCTGCTGCACGGTTTCCTCCTCCACCAGGGTGGCCAGGAGCGGGGCCAGTTGTCGGCATTCCCGCTCGTCCACGACCAGCTCTTCCTCCTGGCGGTCCTGGCGGGCCAGCAGTCGGATGGTGGTGGCTCGCAGGCTGAGCTCGTTACGGTCGGCGTCCAGAAACGAGTCTGCGCTCGGCTCGACCCGGGGAGCACGGGGCGCCGGCCAGTCAGGCTCGGCCGGGACACCCCTCAGGAGCTTGACCAGCCAGCGAGGCTTCGAAAAGAGCACGGAGGTAAACTCGAGCAATTCCTCGTCCGCGCCCGTTCCGATGGTGGCGGAGGTCGCCAGGTGCAGGACGTCCTCTGCGCGCTTGCCGCAACGCTCGAGCGTTCGCCGCAGGAGCAAGGTCAGCTCGGCCGCCAGAGTACCGGTGTAGAGATGGGCCTCATCCAGGACCACGACCTGCAGGTCGCTCCCGAAGAAGACCCGGTCCTGAGGCCGGGCCAGCATGTATTCGAGCATGGAGTAGTTCGTGATCAAGATGTTCGGAACGCTCAGACGTTCCGCGGGGTCATCGATCTTCTTTCCTTTGTGCGTCTCCAGGCCGCGGGCCTGGCGCCGGGTTCGACAGCGCGACTCATCCCATTCGGGCACTCCCATCCTTCCCGCGTGGGCCCAGTCCTCCGGGGTGTCGGAGGTAAAGTGCGCAAAGCGCACATGCTTTTGTCCCGCCAGCCAGTTGGTGAGGCGATCCACCTGATCGTTCACCAGGGCATTCATCGGATACAGGATGAGCGCCTGGACCCCTCCGAACGGCTGGCGGGGCGCGTCCTCGATGGCCTGCAACATCGGAAACAGAAAAGCTTCAGTCTTTCCTCCGCCCGTTCCCGCGGTCACGATCACCGCGGGCCGGGCCCCGGTCTGGTTTGAGGCCCGCAGGCTTTCCTCCTGATGGGAATACAGCTTCTGGCCCGGAGGGAAGATGCCGCGACGGCCCAGGTGCTCGGCCAATCGGAGCGGGAACTCGCCCTCCCGAGCCAGCCCTCCGAGGTCATGCTCACTCAGTTTGTGGGGGACGGTCCCTTCGATCCACAAGTCGGACACGAGGCCGCCCCGCTCCGGCCTGTCCGCCCACAGGCTTAGAGCCAGGCGACGGAGCTCCGGGTCCCTCAGGAACCCGTCGCTCTCCGTGAACGCGAGCACCCTCGCGCGCAGCAGGCGGGAGAGGTCCAGTGCTTGCAGTCGTGCCATCCAGCCTTCCTCCAGTCAGTAATTGCACGGCCATCCAGCGGCGATACGCCGGCCGGCTGCAGGCCAGCTCGATATTCTGGAGCTGGCGAGCATCGGGCTGCTTGTCGGACAGGAACAGATCCCGGACCTTCTCCCCGAGGAGCCGCGCGAACCGATCGTCCACCCTCATCTCGTTCACCGCTTGGCGCAGCCAGAGGTCGGCCTGCCGGGCCAACTGCCCGAAATGTTCGGCCTCGGCCAGCTCGAGGAGCACCCCTTCGCGATCTACCCCGGCCTTGCGCACCACGCGATAGAGAAAGAAGGGACTGACGTCCAGCAGGGGCTGGCAGCCGACCCGGCTCAACAACTCCCGGCAGGACTCGGCCGGGGGTGCCCAGCCCCGGACCAGCTCACCCACCGCCTGAAGCCAGGCAGGGGAGAGGTCCCTCAGGGGGAGATTCTCATGGCCGGTCGCCTTGAGCCAGGCGGTCAGGGTCTCGACCGGGTGAGCGCGAACGAGCTCGCGAGCCGACTCTTTCCAACGCTCGTCCTGAAGCGGAAAGCCGAACCACCGGAGCCAGGGGGCGGCGGACGCGGGCAGGGGGTCGTCCGCGCTCAGGGGCTCCCACCACGCGCCCCGGCACTCGCCGGCGATGCTCAACCCGACCGCCTTCATCGGCGCCCCGTCCGGGGGAACGCTCCCTTCCCAGACCGGGCCTTCGCACACCTCGAGGTCGGAGGCCGGAAGCCGGTGAACCTCCTGCCCCCACCAGAGAAGGGTATGCTCGGGCCCGCCCTCGAGGTGCTTGTGGAAATGGAGCTCGAACGTCTCGTCCTTCCGGTGCATCGCGCGCACCCGGCCCTGGTTGACCAGGCTGGAGACGAGGCGGGTCCCGGGGTGGGACGCGTTGTAGGGACCGCGCGTCAGGGTGAGAGGCGCGCCATAGCCCTCCAGGCCCTCCAGGCTCTGGAAACCGGCACGAGGACGATGGGCCAGCAGCGCACCCTCCAGCACGGCATGCTCGCCGGGCGGGTCGGAGCCGGTATAAAAGCGCAGCACCCCCTCGCGCAACTGGCGGACGGTCAGGCTCTCCTGACCTCGGAGAAGCGACCAGCAGCCCCCCTCATGAAGCGTGACTCCCGTCACCGGCAGGTCCACCGCTCGTCGCAATCGGACGCTCCGGCTCTGATAACGCAAGCTCAGAAACACGGGGAGGCGGGCGCTCGTCAGCTCGGCGCCGACCTGGACGACGCCCTGAAAACCGAGATTCTGAGGAACAAGTTTCAAAGGGCGCTGTCCGGCCCGGCATGAGCGCAGGGTGCACCCCTCGGGGAGCCCGGCCACCCACAGGGTGACCTCGCCGGGAAGAACGCAGTCCCCTTGCGGGGCGACGGTCACCTGCTGGGCCCAGGCGGGGTCTCGCTCCGCCACCGAAGCGGCAACCGGGTCTCCGTCCTGGAGCAGTTGCTGCTCGCGGGTCCAGCCAGCGCCCAGCCGCCAGAGCTGACAGCCGTTGGGCAGCGGGAACCTCTCGTCGGCTCCCGCCGCCAGCTCAATGCCCTCCGACGTCAGAACCGCGAGCGCCCGGCCAGTCGGTCGCTCCTCGCGGCGCCCGGTCTCGAGGCTGAAGTAGAGAGCCGGGCTCTCCTGATCCCACAGGGAGATGACCTCGGTACGGGTTTCCTCGCTGTCGTAGCCGACCAGCGTCAGGTTGGCCTCGGAGAGGGTGGGACGAAGCTCGATCTCCTCCGGTTGGGCCCGATAGCCCTCGGGCAGCCGATACAGGCAGGCGGCCGAACGCCCGTCCAGGAGCACCTCGTAGCCCGACTCCTCCAGGTCGGGAAGATTCTCCGCCAGCGGCAACAGAAAGCGCGGGCTCCGGCCTTCCGGCCAGTCGAGCCGCACCCAGGCCTGGCCGGCCGAGACCTGTCCCTCCGGGCTCTCCGCTCGGGCTCGACGGGCCTGGAGGAGAATCGACTCGTGCCAGTCCGGCAGGACGAAGGAGCTGGCCCGCAAGACCTCGGTCAACTGCTTGTGGCGCACGGGATCCGGCCGGGTATGGTAGGCGCTGAGCGCGGACCAGAGGTTCCGGAACTCTGCGGAGTTGTCGCGCAGATACTGAACGGCGACCGTGTTCTGAGTGCCGGAGTTCAGCCAGCTGGGCAACTGGCTGATCCCCTGACGGGTAAAGCCGAATTGCAGGAACAGGCACTTGTACCAGGCCTGTCCTTCCTGGCCGAAGACCTGCCTGAGCCCGAATGCCTGCGCCGCTTCCTCGAGCAACCAGCGCAGCAGCTGCGTCGGGCCCTTCTGGGAGAAGAGGACGGTCTGGGCCTCCTCCGAGAAGCAGCGCATGACGACTCCCCAGGCGTCCCCTTCGCGTGCGTCTCGACGAGCGACCTCAGAGGCCAGGGTCCAGAACACCAAGCCGAGAACCTCGCGCGCGCGACAGGACTGGCCCTCGAGAGTCAGCCAGTTTCCTTCGGACCATCGTTCGATTCGGCTGCGATTCAGCAGGCGCGCCCAGAGACGCAACATCATGGAATCGCCCTGGCTCAGGCGCAGCTGGCAGAGGGAGAAGGGCCACTCTAGAATGCCCATCGCTCGAATCAGTGCGACCTCCCGCAGGAGTCGAGCCGCGAACTGGCTGAGGTCGGTTCCGGCGTGCAGGCCTTCAAACAGGCGCGGCGGATCGGTAGCCTCCGCAAGCACCTGTCGCCTGGGGGCGGGTGCCTCGGCCACTCGATCGGCCGTGGAGCCTACGCGTGACAGCAGGTCGAGAACTCGAGCATCTCCCTGCTCCTCGGCAAGCTGGCTCAGGATTCGGATGGCGTCGGCCGGCAGCTTGCCTTCGGAGGCCTCGAGCTGCTCCAGGTGAACCGGCAGGACGACCCAGGCAGCGGTGGCGGCCTGGCGCCAGCCTCGATCTCCCCACTCCCTCAGACCGAGCCAGCGATGGTGCCCGAAGGGATACTCGATCACTTCCTCGTGCTCGCGAAGGACCGCGTCGAGCCCGACCAGGTTGGTGACCTGGAAGTCGAGCCGCAGGCGGTCGCGCAGGTAGCGCACCGTGATCGGCCGCTCCTCGCTGGACAGGACGCGCGCGACCTGATCGGGGAGCGACTGAGGCGCCCGGGGACGCTCGGGAGGCCTGGTCTTCAAGAAGGTGACCACCCGGGTGGCGAGATGGAACTCGCAGACGAGGTCCCGGAGCGCCTCCTCCAGCTCCTCCCAGAGGGCGGTTCGCGCTCGCAGTGCGAGCGGATCGTAACTGAGAAGCGCCTCCAGGGAATCGATACCCAGTGCCGCCAGTTGGCGGAGCCTGGAGGCACTCAAGCCCAGGCTCAACAGGGTCGTGGCTTCGTCGGGTTCAGCCAAGCGCTTTTCGCTCCTCCTCGTTGGCCAGGGCGAGAACGGCTTCTCTGGTCGGGACAAAGTCTCTGAGCGGTTGATATTCCGGCTCCTGGTCGGTCAGATCAAGCGCCTGGAGGAAGAACCGAAGAAAGAGTCGAGGCGAGACCTCGAACTTGCCCTCAAAGATCTTCTCGAAACAGCTTACCGCGTGCTCCTGAAAGCCCGCCCCAGCTGCCGCCTGGAACCTGTCTGGATTGCTGGCCTGACCGCCGTACAGCTGGCAGACCTTCTCTGCCACCAGCAGCAGTCGATCTCGATTGAAGGGCTGGAGCGGAATCTGGGGCCCGCGATAGTTGACCCAGCCGGTGGACCGGTCGAGGAGAATTCTCTGATTCAGTGGCACCAGGGTGGGAATGCCGCGCTCCTGGTCCTCGAAGAGCTCCGGAGTACCGGTGACCACCAGGTAGAGTCCAGGGTAGCGGTTGGCCAGAATGGCGTCCACGAACTCGCGCAGAACCTCGTAGCTTTTCTTGCGCTGTTTCGGGAGAAGGTTCAGTTGCGTCTCTGCCTCATCCAGGATCAGGACCAGCCCGCGATACTGGAAGCGCACGATGTCCAGGAGGCCGCGCAGGTACACCCAGACCTCGTCGTCCTGGATGACGCCCTTGACGTCGAGCTTGCTGCGAACCTTGGCGGGGAGATTCTCGTTGCCGGCCAGCCAGTCGAGAGCAGCCCGCGCGTCTTCGTACCGTTGCTCGAACTTGAACCTGTGGTACCGGCGAAGCAGTTTCGACAGCGTGCCTCCATGCTCGTCGAGTTGCACCAGGTGCATCTCGACCTTCTGGCCCACGAGCTCGAAGAAAGTCTCGCTGTTCTCCGCGACATCGTTGTTCTGCAGTACCGGACCCTCGAGAAGAAAGAGCCATTGCTCGATGACCGCCCCCAGAGCACCCTTCTTCTTGTTGTGGCTGAGGTTGCGGCAGATCGCCCGGTAGAGGGAGGCTAGCTTGTAGATGGGGCACTCGTTGCTCGAGACTTCGACTTTGGAGACCAGCATCTTGTTGGCTCGGGCAGCTTCGGAGGCGATCAATGAGGCCAGGAAGGTCTTTCCCGATCCGTAGGCCCCACGGATGAATTTGAAGGCACTGTCGCGGCCGCCCGAGACCCGGCCCAGGTCCTCACGGATGGCCTCCATCGGCTGATCCAGGCCCACGGCAAAGTGCTCGAGGCCGTGCTCAGGGACTGCTCCCGAGCGAAGGGCAGCCATGATGCGTTGCAGCTCGGCCTTGGGAAGAGTGGATACGGAGAAAGTCAACTCGCATCTCCCCCACAAGATTGAAGGATGCTCCGATAAATAAGAAAGCTCCGTGATGGCGATTCGAACTCAACCGGAGACGTCCTCTCCAGCATCGGGGTGCTCACACCGGATCGATTTGTCCCTCCTCCTGCAAAGCAACGGGCGACTGCCAATCAGGAAGCCGCCCGGATGGTTGCCTGTCGCCGGCGGCAATCTTTGACACCGCTCGGCGAGCGGGTTGCTCCATGGTGTGACTACACCAAAGGAGCCACCCCCCATGAGCCCGGCCTTCATCCTGCGCCCCTTCGTGCTGGACCAGGTTGAACTTCTTCGACGGGATCGGCATGGATTACGGAGTTGGGCCAGGTGCGGGTCTGCGAAGGCTTGGACGTAGGCGGCTTGTGGACATGTGGAAAAGCCCCCGGGTAAATGGGCTGGGGCTTTACCACATGCCCACAAGCACGGGAGCTTTGTCAGGGCGGAAGGAAGGTGGGCATTGGCAGGCGGAGGGCCTGCTAAAAGAGAGTCTCGTCTGGGGTCAGGGTCTCGTCAGCACCAGATTGCAAGATTTGGAGAGGAGAACCGGGGCGACGGGAGCATTCGCCTCTCGAGGTTGGACTTGGTACCAGTTGGGTACCAAGTCCGCGCGCTTCGCCCGACCTGGGCGCAACTCAAACGAAATTGGAGACGTCGAAGAGCCCATCATACGGCCATTCAGACTCTCTGCGGCTACCTCGCCCGAACTCAGAACAACAGCCCGGATGCGCTCTCGTCATGAGCAGGTCGGGCGTTGCAGGCCGCTCATCCCAGGTCAGGCCAATGCCATCAACCCGGGCGACCGCCCCCTGCGACCGCAAGCTCCAGCCGAGCGACCCGACCGAGGTGGTGCTCGGCCAGGGACGCCTCCAGCGGCATTTGCTGCGCCTCGGCCAGGGCCAGGCTGCGTTCCAGGGAGGGCCGACCGTCTTTCCCCCTTCGACTCTGCCACAGACCGTTGCACAACCAGGCCCCGGGGGCGCAGAGTGGGAAGAAACGGGCCCGGTTGAGCAGGTAGCGGGCCCCACGCGCCCCCAGCGCCAACTCTCCGCGCAGCAGGGCCAGATAGCTGGCCCAGAAGACCCCCAGACGGCACCAGTGGGGTGAGGGAAGGCGGTCGACGCCGCGCAGCAGGGGAAGGGCCACGGCGGGATGGCCTTCGGCCAGGGCCGAGGCGCCTCGCCAGTTGGCCACCCCGATGGCGTCGCGCACCTCCACCAGGGGGCGGGCCTCGGCCAGGCAGGCCCGGGCCTCGTCGCTGCGGCCCGAAAGGCTCAGCACCAGCGAGCGTAGATTGCGGGCGTGCACTTCTTGCTGGGGGTCACAGCGAGCGCGACCTTCGATCAGCACCTCGTCGGCCGCGGCCAGGGCTGCTTGCAGCTTGCCCTGGCTGTAGAGAACGTCGGCCAGAATGACCTGGCACTCGGCCGCCTGGCGGGCGTCGCGGGTCTCGATCGAGAGCTGGCGGGCTTCCTTGAGCATGAGCTCAGCTTCGGTCCAGTCGGCCCGGCTCATGGCCACGGTGGACAGGCAGTAGAGCACCCGCGCCATCAGCACCGGATCCCCCAGCTCTCGGGCCAGCTGCAGGCTGTGCTTGTGGTAGAGGTCAGCCAGGCGGGGCAAGGGCAGAGTGGTGGAGCAGCCGGCGGCCATCATGGCATAGGCCCGGGCCAGCACCGGGGAAGGGCCTCCCAGGGCCTCGGCCCGGGCCACCAGCTCACCTCCGGCGTGAAATGACAGGTCCAGCTCCCCGGCTAGAGCCTCCACCATCGTGAGGCGATCCCAGGCCAGCACTGCCTCCATCTGCGCAGAAGGAGCGACGGCCGGGCGGCCGCACAGGCGGGCGGTGGGGCCTGCCAGTGCGGCAACCGAAGAGCGGTCGAACCAGTCGGCCAGCTTGCGACCGGCCTGGCCCGGCACCGAGAAGGGGCGCTCGAGGAGCCAGAACTGCCACCAGTGGGGGCTCGTCCACAGCGAAGAGCGAGAGCGGGGCACCCGGCAGCCTTTGCTCTCCAGAGAGCTGACCAGGTGGCGGCGGCATTCGACCAGGTCGCCCGCTCCATAGCAGGCCTCGGCCAGGAGTCGCGACAGGCGAGCGCGCTCCTGCGGCGGTGCCGCCTCCAGGGCCCGGCGCAGCAGGCCGGCCGCCTCGGGAAAGGCGCCCTGGTGGAGAGCCCGCTCGCCCACTTCGGCCAGGTAGGGGTAAGCCTGCTCGGGCTCCCCCGCCTCCCACCAGTGGTGAGCGAGTTGCACCGGGTCGATTTCGCGCTGGGCGACCGCCCGGTGCAGCTCGCGGCGCTGGGAATAGAGCAGGGTATTGTAAGCCGCTTCCCGGGTCAAAGCGTGCTTGAAGGCGTGCCGGCCGGTATCGAGGCGGGGGGTCAGCTCGAGCCGGTCAAGCTCCCCGAAGATCGCCTCCAGATTGTCGTTGGCTGCCTCGGCAGGGCGCACCTCGGCCACCATGGCCAGGGCGAAGATCCGCCCCACCACGCTGGCCACTTTCAGGGCCAGCTGGTGGGCCGGCTCAAGCCGGTCGATGCGACTGGTGATGGCTCCTCCCACGGTATCCAGAAGTTGCAGCAGCTCGGGCTCGCCTTTGAGGCGCAGGGTCTCTCCTTCTTGCTCGAGCAGCCCGGCACCGTCCAGGGCCAGCAGCAGCTCCTCGGTGAAGAAGGGGTTGCCCTCGGCCTTCTCTCGCAACAGGCGCAGCAAGCGCGCGTCCAGCTGCTGGGCTCCGGTTCGGGCTCGGGCCAGGGCCAGGATGGCCTCCTCGTCCAGCGGATCGAGCCCCAGACGCTCGAGACCATCCAGCCCGTGGCCCGGGCGGGCCACCAGCAGCAGTCGCCCGGGAGCTTGCATCAGCACTCCGCGCGAGACCGAGTCCAGCCAGTGGGCGTCCTCCACGATCACCAGATAGCTCTGGTTGGCCCAGTGATCGGTCAGGTCGAGTAGCAGCTCGCGCAACGCCTCGCCGCGGGCCGCTCCCGTCAGACTCCGGGTAGCGGCATTGTCGCTGAAGCTCTGGCCCGCCAGCTCGGCAGCCAGAGGGGCCAGCGGATGGCGCTCGAGCCAATCCCGGTCGGGCCGGTCGAGCTCTCGGAAGACCGAGCCGGGAATGCCCTGGCCCACCGGATCGGCCTGCAGCAGCACCACCGGCAGGGGGCACTCCTCGAGCAGGTCCTGAACCAGCCGCGACTTCCCCAGCCCCGGCTCCCCCTCGAGCAGAAGCTTGCCAGGCCCGTCGAGCAGCCTTTCGAGCTGCTGTCGCTCCCTTTTTCGTCCCACCAGGGGCGCGCTGGCGGAAGGACTGTCGCTGAGCCCGAGGGGCCGGTGGGGCGCGATGGTCTGGCTCTTGCCCTTGAGCGCGATGGGCTCGAGTTGCTCGAATTGCACCCGGTCGCGGACCAGGCGGGCCGTCTCGGGATCGCACAGAGCATCGCCCTTCTGCATCAAGCGGGCGGCCAGATTGACCCGATCGCCGATCAGGCAGTACTCGCGCCGCCGGGGGCTGCCGCGAATACCGCAGAAAACCCGCCCGGTCGCAATTCCGATGGAGCCCAGCGGGGCCAGCTCCAGGCCGGCCCGGATGGCCCGCAGGGCGTCGTCGGGGTGCGAGCGAGGCACGCCGAAAGCGGCCAAGAGGATGGTGCCCTTGTCGTCCATCAGGCACTGGATGAGACTGGCCTCCTCGCTCTCGAGCACCTGCTGGGATTGCAGCACGGCCTGGTGCAACCTCTCAAGCACATTGGCGGCCTGGTAGTCGAGCTTGCGCAAGCATAAGAAGAGCACCGAGACGGGTCGCAACTCGGCCAGCCAGGCGTCGCTGGTCTGGAGCCGGTCGAGCACGGCCGAGCTGAGGTAGGCCTGCAGCTCCTCGCCAGGGGCTGCGGACTCGGCCAGCCAGGGGACAGGGGGGGATTCGAGCAGGCGTGGGCCCTCCCGCCTGGCGTCGGGCAAGAAGGCCCAGACGGGCTCGGCCACGGTCACCTGGCCCGGTTGGGCCAGCCGCTCGGCGCTGGAGGCCTGCTCCAGGGGCTCGCCGGCCAGCACGAACTCCCAGCGGCCCCGGTGGCCTCCCACCCCGGCCAGCACCGCTTCGCCGGCCCCGAGACCCAGTCGCAGGGTCAGGCCGTCCTGGCTCAGGGCAGCCGCTTCCAGGGCACAGGCGGCGGCCCGGGGCACGGCCTCCGACAGGGGTCCGGGAAAGGCCACGATGGGAGCGTCCCCGGCGATCTTGACCACCTGTCCGCCGTGCCGGTGAAAGATCTCGAAGAGCTGCTCGAAGTAGCGGTCGAGCAGGGCCGAAAGCCGCTCGGCCCCGTCGGGGCCCTGCCGGGCCAGCTCTTCGGCCAGCCGGGTAAAGCCGCACAGGTCGGCCAGCAGAACGGCGGCCGGAAAGCGGTCCAGCCAGGGCTGGCCGGCGGGACGGCCGGCCAGCAGGGGGGGAACGAAGCTGGCCAGCCGGTCCATTGGGTCCGTTTCTCGCTCGCTCCGAGCGGCCCCTGTCCCGTCGGTCGCCCGAACCGCAACAAACCCGATACATCCCCCGGCCGGGGGGCGTGCTACCCTTCGCTCATGCGCATCCAGCCCGTCAACGACCTCTACCAGGAGGTCAAGAGCTCGGCCCCCGGCCTCATCGACATGCTCAAGGAAGACCGCCAGCAGTGGGAGCCGGTCTTCCAGGACATCGTGGAGCAGACGCTGGAGGGCGGCCAGCAGGCGCTGGACGAGATCAGGTCGCGCCCCGAGCTGCCCGAGCAGGCCCGCGAGACGGCCCTGGCCTTCCTGGAAGGCGGGCTGACGGCCGGCTGCTTTGGAGCCATGACCGCCTGGGCGCTGCGCTCGGTGGAGCTGCGCGACGGCATCGCCGGGCAGGCCGAGGAGCTGCGCCGGGAGATGCACCAGCAGGGCAAGCCGGCCCTGCAGCGGACGCTGGCCGCCGAGCAGGAGCGGGGACGCGCGCTCTATGCTCGCAGCGATCAGGCCGAGGATTATCGCTCCCTGGTGCAGGAGGCCTTCGTGGCCGGCTATCGCATCGGCGCGGCCGAGGCTTTGCTGGTCCTGGGCTGACCCTGGCGCGGCGCGAAGAAGCTCAGAGCGAGCTGCCCTCTGGCCCCACCTCGAGCACCCAGAAGCGTCCGAAGGTCGGGTTGCGCAGCTCCTGCAGCACCGGCTCCTGGGCGAACCCCAGCTCGACCAGCTCGGCGGCCAGCCTTTGCTTGAGCGGCTCGTCGGTGAACCAGGGAACGTGGTCCTTGAGCAGCTCGATGGCCGGCCTGCGGAAGATGGCGTTGACCTCGAAGTCCAGGTCGATGGCCAGCTTCTCCAGGTTGGAGCTGACTTGCGGCCAGTCCACCCCTGGCATGCTGAGACGGACCCAGCCCTGCTGCTGCAGTCGGTCGAGGAAGGCGGCATAGTCCCCGAATGTGCCCTCCAGGCGGGCGATCTCCTCGAAGTGGCGCAGCGACTTGAGCGGGAAGGGAGCGGCCGGGCCACTGACCACCCGCGAGACCCGGCTGGTGCCCTCTACGCCGGCCAAGAGACGCAGGAAGACCGGGTGCTGGCCGGTGGTCTCGGCCACGAACTGCTCAAGCCGCACCACCCGGGCCGGGCGACCGGCCTCCTGGGCGATGCGGGCGAACATGTCGAAGAGCAGGTCGCGGGTCGCCGAGGCGCCGTATCGGCGGATGACCTGCACCGCCTCCTCGTAGCTGCGTGCCGCGCCGCTCAGGTCGGGAATGCCGTAGTCCACGATGCGCAGGTAGTGGGCCCGCTCGAGCGACTCGCGGAAAAAGCGGGCCGGACCGTTCTGGTAGGAGAAGAGCACGTCCGACAGACCCTTGAGGGCCGGATCGTCGCACTCGAAGGGCTCAAAGCGCACCTCCCAGTCGACGTGCTCCAGCGTCTGCACCCCGAAGCGTCCCAGCGGCTCGAGCTCGCCGGCCGTGAGCCAGGCGTGCAGTTGCTCGGCGCTCACCTCGGGGGTCAACAGGGCCTCGGGGAAGGTGCCCCGCGCGGTGGCGCGATACAGCTTGCCCTGCTTGTCGGCATAGAGCACAGCGGCGCAGGGCAGGTCGGTGAAGAGCTCGTTGTGGCGCTGCAAGGCATAGGGGGCCAGGCGATTGAGCTCGTCCAGCCCCAGCACCTCGATGTCGCGCGAGGTGGGGCTGTGGGCCAGGGCGTCTTTGAGCATGGCGGGCGAGATGTCGCCCATGCAGTAGTGCACCGGGCGGCCCAGGCGGCGCGCGCAATCGGCCCGGAAGTCGGCCGCGTACTGGCCGCCGCCCACGCCTACCTCCAGCACCCGCAGGGGGTCTGGCAGAGAGCCGACCTGCGAGCAGAAACGCATGGCGTCGGCCTGAGCCTGCAATGGATCGTGGCTGACGGCGGTGATGAAGTCCTCGTAGATGGTGGAGCCGCGCAGGCGGTAGTAGACCAGGTTGGTCTGGTCGAGCACGTTGCCAGGCTCGTCGAAGGGGATGAAGGTCTCGCCCAGCCGGGCCCGCGGTCCCGGATCGCAGAAGTTACCGGCGGTGGCGTGGGCCAGCTCGAAAGTCTTGACCACCACCGCGATGTGGCGCAGCCACTCCTCGGTGCTCAGGGGTACCTCGCGGAGGAGCTCGGTGCAGCGCCCCACCAGGGCTTCGAGCTGGCGGCGCACCTCACGGTAGCCCGGCAATCCCAGGGGGCTCTCGGGATCGAGCTCGGCCACGGCCCGGGCCAGCGGGTCGATGCCGGCCGACTCGGTGTTGCGAATGCGATTGAGCAGCCTTCGCAGGGAGGCGTTCAGGCCGGCATAGTGGGCTCGCAGCTCGACCAGGCCCTCCTCCAGGGAGGGAGCGGCGCCGATGACATCTGGCCAGCGGGTGGGGAGGTTGTTCAGAAAGCGGGGGTCTTGCAGGGTGATCACCGCAGCGGCTTCGGGACCGGGCTCTCGCCCACCTCCGCCCTCTAGTGTCAACTCCGGTCGGGAAAGGTAGACAGCCTCAGCGTCTGCTCATGAGCTGACACCGAGCGTGTCAACTCCGGTCGGGAAAAGTAGACAGCCTCCGCGTCTGCTCATGAGCTGACACCGAGCGTGTCAACTCCGCTCGGGAAAGGTAGACAGCCTCCGCGTCTGCTCATGAGCTGACACCGAGCGTGTCAACTCCGCTCGGGAAAGGTAGACAGCCTACGCGTCTGCTCATGAGCTGACACCGAGCGTGTCAACTCCGGTCGGGAAAGGTAGACAGCCTCAACGTCTGCTCATGAGCTGACACCGAGCGTGTCAACTCGGCTCGAGGAAGAGTCGCCAGCCATGAGTTGACACTTAACGGGGCAAGACCGGGCTCGGCCACAACAGGTCGCTCACGCTGCGCACCAGAGCCTTGGATTGAGGGTCGTCGGGGCGCTTGCGGGAGACCTTCGCTGCTTCGTCCCAGGCCTCGCCGAGCAGCCCCTGCTCAAGGTAGACCCCGATCAGCAGCAGGTGGGGCGACAGATCGTCCTTGCGCGCCTTGAGGGCGGCGTTGGCATCCTTGCGAGCCAGGCCAACCTCTTCCGACTCTGAGGCCGTGAGCACCTGGAAGGGCAGCTCGCTCTCGACGCCTCCCTCGTCCACCGCCTTGATGGTGTAGCGGCCCGGGGCAAGTTTGGGACCCCGCACCTGGGCCCTGTCGGTTCTCTTCGTCCAGAGCACCTTTCCGGTCTGATCGACGATCTTCAGTTGGGACGGGCTCGTGGCCTTGATCCGGAACAAAGGAGGGCTGAGGAAGCGCTTCTGGCCCGAGAAAACGACCCCCATCTGGGAGAGGAACGGGGGAGGGATCGAGACCTTGTTGACATCCAGGTAAGCCTGCATGCTTCCACCGAGCCGCTCGAGATTCTCGCCTCGCGGAACCAGGGCCCTGGAATGGCTGGGGGGCAGGCTCTTGAGTTGACCGGGCGAGCCCTCCACGAGCAGCGTTCGGTCCGCGGTGACCTCCAGGCGACAGGGGCCGGTGGCCCGATCGGTCCGCCCATCCGAGTAGCAGGCCAGCGCGACGCGGGCTCCCGGGTCGAGCTCGAGCTGTTGGCCCGCTTCCAGCACTCGCAGCAGCTTGACCGGTGTGCGTCCGGCCGGGCCGGACAAATAGACGTTGCCGCTCACGTCGGTGATCACGGCCACGCGCTGGGCAGCTCCCACGACTGCCACCGCCAGCAAAACCAGGATCACGTATCTCATGGCTGCTCGACCTCCCAAACCTGCATTTCTTGCTGTTTTCCCTTGAAGTGATGAAGTCCCAGCGAGCGCCAGCGCAGTTGTCCGAGACCGGCCTCGTGCCGGGTCACGTCGCTGACCAGGATGACCGCCCCCAGGCTCTTGGCCAGCGACTCGATGCGGGCGGCCAGGTTGACCGGATCGCCCACGGCGGCGTATTCTGAGCGCTGCTCCGAGCCCACGTTGCCGACCACCACGTCGCCCGTGTGGATGCCGATCTTGACCTCGTAGAACCCGGTCTCGCGGGCTTGCTCGCGCATCTCCTTGAGCCGGGCCACCATGGCCAGGGCCGTGCGCACGGCCCGGGCGGCGTGGTCCTCGACCGGCTCGGGTGCCCCGTAGAGCACCATGATCTCGTCGCCGGCGAACTGCTTGACCGTGCCTCCGTGGGCGAAGATGACCTCCACCATGGCCTGAAAGAAGCGGTTGAGCATGGTGATCACTTCCTCGGGAGGGCGCCCCTCGCAGGTCGGGGTGAAGTTGTTGATGTCGCAGAAGAGCACCGTGATGCGGGCCCGACGGCCTCCCAGGGCCAGGTTGGCGGGCTGCTCGAGCAGGGTTTGCATCACCTGGGGCGAGACGAAGCGCCCGAAGATGCGCTTGAGCTGGCGGCGACTGCGCTCCAGGGTGGCCTGGCGCCAGCCCAGGTCGATCAGCCAGCCGCCCCCCAGGCTGAGGCTGCCCGTGGACAGCGGGATCCACAGTCCCTGGCTCAAGAGAGCCATGGTCAACGCGGTCAGGGCCAGTAGCGAGAGGGCCAGGCCCAGGGTGGCCAGGCGTAGTGAAGGATAGGTGGACCAGAGTCCGCCCAGCACTCCCAGACCCAGCACCAGGGCGAAGGCCAGGCCGGCCGAAGCTCGCCGGATGGGCGCTGCGGTGAGCAGGGTATTCAGCCCGGCCGCGTGCACCTCCACCCCGGCTGTGTGGCGGCCACGAAACCGGTCGATGGGGGTGGTGACGAAGTCCTGGAACTGCAGCGCCCCCGGACCGATCAAGACGATGCTGCCCGACAGCTCCCCGAGCTTCTCGCCCGCCTCGACCCGGCGCAGCAGGCGGGCGAAGGAGAGGCTGGGGAAGGTGAGCCCGCCGGGGCCGGGGTAGTTGACCCGCAGGCTGCCCGCTTCGGTTGGGAAGCTGAGGTCTTTGAGCTTGAGCCGGTCGGGCCCCAGCTTCAGGGTCTCCTTTTCGGCCAGTTCCGCCAGTCGCCCAGCCACGAAGCGCACCCGGCCCGCCTGGTCGGCGTAAAGAGGCAGACGGCGCACGACCCCGTCGGGGTCGGTGAGCAGGTTGGCCAGGGCCACGTTGCCCCGGGAATCGGCCGCATAGTAGAGCACCTCGCTCGAGCCCGGTCGGGGGAGAGCCTGACCACGGTCAAAGTCGATCAGCACCACCTGGCCGGAGAGCAGCACCTGGCCCAGCTCAAGGTCCGCCTGGTCCAGCTCCAGCGCCAGCGGGCTATCGGGGGGAAGGTTTTGCCAGGAGCGAGGAAAGAGCGAGTCCAACAAGACCACCCTGGCCCCCCCCTCCAGCATGGCAGCCGCAACCCGGGCGCAGGAGCGGCGCCAGAGCACCTGGGGCAGGCCCACCGTGGCCAGGGTGGCCTCGTCCAGCTCCACGATGCGGATCCGAGAGTCCACCTTGAGCTCTGAGCGCACGGCCATCAGGCCGTCCAGAGCCCGCAATTCGAGGGCCTCCAGGGCTCGCGAGTGGTGCAGCCAGCCCAGTGCCACCCCCACCAGGGCCGACCAGACCAGGGCTGCCAGCCGATAAGCGTGATCGGATCTCACGATCCTACCATGCCGTCTGAGGCCTGAGCGGGGTATGACACGGGTCATATCCCCGCTGCGGGAAGCCGGCTAGACTTGGTTCGTGGCTGCTGAGCACAAAATCTTTCTCGGCTCGCTGGCCAGGCTGTCGAGCCTGCACGAGCCCCTGACGCTGGAGGAGCTGCCCCGGGAGCAGTGGCAGACGGCTGACTTCGTGGTGGGCGAGCTCGTCAGCGCCGGCGGGCCGCTCTCACGCGTCGAGCTCAATACCGGACGGCTGATCGACGTGATCCGCGGCGACCGCCTGCTGGGGGCCCTGGGCAGTCGGGCGGCTACCCTGGAGGCGGTGGGAGACTGGCGCGCCATCGGTGAAGACGGCCTGATGGACCTGATGACGCCGGCCGGCCTGCTGGGCAAGATCACCTCCCAGTCCCCTTACCTCGGCCAGTTGCCGGTGCTGCGCTACCAGGGCCACGTGCTGGTGCAGGGGGCCAAAGCCAGCATGCGCGACTACGTGGGGGCCGTTCCCCAGCGTCCCCTGGGAGTGCCGGTGGTGCTGCTGGTGGGCACCAGCATGTCGGCCGGCAAGACCACCGCCGCCCGGGTGCTGGTGCGCATGCTCAAGGAGGCCGAGCGCCACGTGGTGGCCGCCAAGCTGACCGGGGCGGGCCGCTACCGAGACATTCTGAGCCTGCATGACGCCGGTGCCGACGCCATCTTCGACTTCGTGGACGTGGGCCTGCCCTCCACCGTGATGCCTGCCGAGGACTTCCGGCCGGCCATCGAGCAGCTCCTCACGCGGATGTCCCTGCTGGAGGCCGATGTGGTAGTGGCCGAGGTCGGCTCGTCCCCGCTCGAGCCCTACAACGGCGAGCTCGCCCTGGAGGCCCTGGGGGATCGCATCGCCATGCTGGTGCTGTGTGCCTCCGACCCCTACGCGGCCCTGGGCGTGATGGTGGCCTTCCAGCGTACTCCCGACCTGATCTGCGGAGTCTGCGCCAACACCAGCGCGGGCATCGAGTTGACCACCCGCCTGACCCGGGTTCCCACCGTCAACATCCTGGACGAAGCCTCCCATCCAATGGTGCAAGAGCTCCTGAGGAAGAAACTGGGCCTGCCATGATCGAGCTCGACCTCTCCCAGCCGATCTGGGCCAAATTTTTCTTGGTCTCACCGCTCGTGCTGATCGGCACCCACCACGCCGATGGCACGGTGGACATGGCCCCCAAGCACCTGGCCCTGCCGCTGAGCTGGGAAAACTTTTTTGGGTTCGTCTGCTCGCCCGAGCACGCCACCTATCGCAACATCCAGCGAGACGGCCGCTTCGGGGTCAGCTTCCCGAGACCGTCCCAGTTGCTGCAGACCTCGTTGGCGGCCGCTCCACGATGCGGAGACGGACCCGAGGCCCCCAAGCCCTCGCTGGCGGCGCTGACCACGCAGGAGGGCAGCACTCTGGGCTGTCCCCTGCTCCAGGGCGCCTACCTCTTTCTCGAGTGCGAGCTGGACCGGATCGTGGACGGCTTCGGGCCCAACAGCCTGATCGCCGGAGTGGTCCGGCACGCCGAGGTGGACGACATCGCCCTGCGGCGGGCCCAGCAAGATGACCACGACGCCATCGCCCACGACCCGATGCTGGTTTACCTCCAGCCAGGGCGCTTTGCAATCCTGTATGAAAGCCATGCCTTCCCCTTCCCCAAAGGCTTCCACCGCTGACGCGCTGATCGGCTGGCTCGAGCAGCGGGCCTCCGCCATGGAGGAGCTTTTGATCCAGCTGGTGAGCCTGGAGACTCCCTCCCAGGAGCCACCTCGCCTGGAGCCGGTCTACGACCTGCTGGGCCAGCGCTTCAGCCGGCTGGACATGCGCCAGAGCCGCTCGGCGGGCGCGTTTGTGGCCACTTCCTCACCGGCCCGGGCCCCCTGGCAGATGCTGGTCGGCCACGCCGACACGGTCTGGCCGGTGGGCACCCTGCAGACCTTCCCCGTGGAGCGCCGCGGCGAGCTTTTGCGCGGCCCGGGGGTCTACGACATGAAGGCCGGTCTGGTGCAGATGATCTACGCCCTGGAGGCCCTGCACGCCCTGGAGCTTTCTCCCGCCCTGCCGCTGGTGGTGGTGATCAACGGCGACGAGGAGATCGGCAGCCCCCGCTCGGCACGTCTGCTGCTGCAGCTGGCCCGGCGGGCGACGCGCGCCTTCGTGCTGGAGCCCTCGCTGGGCTCCACCGGCAAGCTGAAGACGGCCCGCAAAGGAGGGGGGCGTTTTCGGGTCAAAATTCAGGGCATCCCGGCCCACGCCGGTCTGAGCCCGGAGCAGGGCGCCAGCGCCATCCTGGAGCTCTCCTATGTGATTCAGGACCTTTTCCAGCTCAACGACCTGAGCCGGGGGGTGACGGTCAACGTGGGAGTAGTGGATGGAGGCCTGCGTCCTAACGTGGTGGCCCCTCACAGCAGTGCCGACGTGGACGTGCGGGTGCCCACCCATGAGGAGGCCGAGCGGGTGGAGCAGAAGCTCCGCTCCTTGCGGGCGCGGATTCCCGGGGTCAACCTGACGGTAGAAGGGAGCTGGGGTCGTCCTCCCATGGAGCCCACCCCCCGCAATCTGGCCCTCTTTGAGCAGGCTCGCGAGTTGGGGATGTTGCTGGGCCTGGATTTGGAAGGGGGAGCAGCGGGCGGATCCTCGGACGGGAGCACGCTGAGCCAGGTCACGGCCGTTCTGGACGGACTGGGAGCGGTGGGGGATGGGGCCCACTCGCTGGAAGAGCACTGCCTTCCCGCCCAGATGCCGGTGCGCTCAGCTCTGCTCGCGTTGCTACTGCTCAGTGAGCCCTGAAGTGCTTTCAACGCGGGAAAAGCGTTTTTGACGCCAAAGAACCCCTGACGACCGGAAAATGAACGGGGGTTTTGCCTGATGTCTGAAAGCCGCGAACGCGACCTGATCCTGGCTCCCAACGAATACGCCTACATTCTCGACGAGACCAAGGGCCACGTCATCGCTTACATCGGTCCTCACAAGACCAGCCTGGCCAACACCGATCGACCGGTCACCTATGACCACAACACTCGGCGGTTTCAGCGAGGCAACCTGGAGGAGGCTATCACCTCCTTCCCCTTCGCCGAGGAAGGCTGGTACGTGGTGCTCGAGAACCCCGCCCGTGAGGGCGACGAAGAGCACCCCAAGGGTGGCCCCAACAATCTGCCCAAGTTGATCTCGGGGCGCAAGGTGAACCTGCCGGGCCCGATCACGTTCCCCCTCTGGCCCGGTCAGGTGGCCCGCGTGATTCAAGGCCACCACCTGCGCTCCAACCAGTATCTGGTTGTGCGCGTCTACAACGAGGAGGCCGCTCGAGACAACTGGGCCCGGGCCGTCATCAAGCCCCAGCAGCCCCACACCGAGCCGGTCGAGACCGAGGTGCCCGACCTGACCATGGGCAAGCTGCTGGTGATCCGGGGCACGGATGTCTCGTTCTACATCCCGCCCACGGGCGTGGAGGTCGTACCCGATGTGGGAGGGGGCGGCTACGTGCGCGCCGCCGTCACGCTCGAGCGTCTGGAATACTGCATCCTGCTCGACGAGGACGGCAACAAGCGCTTCATCCGTGGACCGGCGGTGGTCTTCCCCGAGCCCACCGAGACCTTCGTGGAGAAGGCTGGCTCACGCAAGTTCAAGGCCATCGAGCTGAATGAGCTGACGGGTATCTATCTCAAGGTGATCGCGCCTTACACCGACGAGGCTCAAGTGGCTCATAAGGAGGGCGAGGAGCTGTTCTTGACCGGGAAAGAGCAGATGATCTACTTCCCCCGCCCCGAGCACGCCATCATCAAGTACGGCAACCAGGACATCCACCATTCGGTGGCCATCCCGGCCGGCAACGCCCTTTACATGCTGCACCGGCTGACCGGCGAGGTGAGCCTGGTGCGAGGACCGGCCATGTTCTTGCCCGATCCCCGCCGCGAGGTGGTGGTGCGCCGCGTGTTGCCGCTCCACCTGGTCGAGATGCTCTATCCCGGCAATCACGAGGCGCTGGAATATAACCGCAAGCTCTTGCAGCTCACGCGTCCCGAAATCGAGTATGTGGCCGACCGCGAGGTGCGAGCCAAGAAAGAGCGGGTGCAGGAGGATGCCAAGGTGCTGCAAGCCGCCCCCCGCGACTTCGCCGGGGACGAGCTGATGCGCACCCAGACCTACTCCAAGCCGCGCACCATCACGCTGGATACCCGCTACGAAGGGGCCGTCTCCATCGACGTCTGGACTGGCTATGCGGTGCTGGTCGTGGGCAAGAGCGGCCAGCGCAAGGTGGTGGTCGGTCCGGCCTCCTACCTGCTCGAGTACGACGAGAGCCCGGAGATGGTCGAGCTTTCCACCGGCACCCCCAAGACTGACGAGCAGCTTTTTCGCACCGTCTATCTGCGAGTGCTCAACAACACCGTTTCGGATATCGTCCAGGCCGAGACGGCCGACCTTTGCCAGGTGCGGGTGCAGCTTTCCTACCGGGTCAATTTCGAGGGAGATCCCGAGCGCTGGTTCAATGTGGAGAACTATGTGAAGTTCCTCACCGACCACATGCGAAGCATGCTGCGCAACGCCATCAAGTCCCACGGGCTCGAGCAGTTTTACCAGAATGCCATCTCGGTGGTGCGCGACTCGCTGCTCGGCGCTCCCGTCGAGGGCAAGCGCTCGGGCCGGCGCTTTGAGGAGAACGGCATGCACGTTTATGACGTGGAGGTTCTGGATGTGACCATCGGCGAGAACCAGATCGCCGATCTGTTGATGAAGGCGCAGCACCACGCGGTGCAACAGGCCATCGAGCTGGCCGCCGAGCAACGCCGTTTGGATGCAACCCGCAAGAGCGAGGAGATCAAGCAGCAGATCGCCGAGGCGGTCAGCAGCACGACCCTCAAAGAGCTGGCTTTGCGCAGCACCGAGCTGGAGATGCGGGCCGCCTATCTGGCCCAGGAGATTCGCACCCAGCATGAGACCGAGATGCAGCGATTGCAGGGCAAGAGCCAGGAGCAAGAACCCATCTCTCGCCTGCACGAGGCCGAGCTCGCGCGCGAGCGCGCCCGCCGCGATCAGGAGTTGGAGCTGGCTCAGCGCCAGCTCGGTCAGCGGCTGGAGGAGCTGCGCGCCGAGGTGCAGGGAGTGGTGGCCCGGGCCGAAGCCGTCTCGCCCGACCTGATCGCCGCTCTGCAGGGCTTCAGCGATCGGGCCCTGGCCGAGCGTATGGCCGAGACCATGGCGCCCCTGGCCATTCTGGGGGGCAAGAGCATCGGCGAGGTGTTCGCCGGCCTGCTCAAAGACACGCCCCTGGAAAACGTGCTCAAGCGCAACGGAGGCAACGGCGAGCCGCTGGCCTTAAAACCGGGCTCTTAGGGCACCGCGCGCTGGAACGCAGTTCCGGGGCGTTCCTTAGATTGTGCCAATGTGCAAGACCAAAGTGCGAGCGCATTAAAAACCGCGGTTGGCCGCCGAGCAGGCAGACCCAATTCCAGCAGGCCGTAGCTCTTTGTGGCCTGCGAGGTGACCACAGCCGAAGCGGGGCTCGCAGCTGTGAGGCGAATGGCTCGCGCCTGACGGGGGAGGACGGTCAGAAGCTGTCTCTGCCACTGCCGCGCTCAAGCTGGAAAACTGTTCGAGAAAAAACTTGTCCAGGAAGGTGAAACTCCTTCAATATCGAAGCCCCCTCGTCAGGTGATGGAGCTCACTTGGGCGGCCCTTTCTGCTGGGAAGGGGAGGCTCAAAAAAAATTCCATCTCCCCTGAGAGGGATCTGCTCGAACAGACGGAAGGACCGGTTTCAATTGTTGTTGTCTTTCTGTCACTAACCCAATGGAGGTAGGAATGATTGGAACTCGACCATTAGGCCGGCTGGCTCAGGCTCTGTTCGCACTCGTCTTGATGTGCCTGGCCACCATTTCGTGCGGTGGCCCCGGCTCGGCGGGTACCCCGAACCAGGATTTCGCCACGGCCGATGAGTTTTTCGCCGGCCAGTTCAGCGGGCGTGTTGCTCTCAACGCGAACCAGCGTTTAACCTTTACGTTCACGGGCTCGACCATCGGAACCGTAGCAGGGATCTCGGTTGATATTGAAGACGTCGTAGATTTTCCGGATGGGGTTATTCCTCCTTTCGAGGCGCGGACCTACACCGACGAAGAGGACGGTTGGACGGGCGTCTTCGACGAGACGAATGCTGCTTTCACCCTGGTCGGTATCGTGGAGACCGGTAGCGACGAGGACCTGGGAGTGATCGGTGTGGAGGTGCCCACGCAGATCACCGGTCAGGGGGGCGGACCCTTTGGCTCCACCACGCCAGGATCGTTCACTCTCACGTTGGGTGGAACCGCCTTCACGGGCACTCTGATCCGCGGGACCTTCGACTGATTTTCACGCAGAGATCGTTTCAGAGCGGCCCGGCACCACGCCGGGTCGCTTTTTGCGCTCAGAGAATCTGCTGCTGGTAATCGTAGCGCATCTTGGCTCCCGATGGATCGAACAGATAGACCCCGTCGCGTTTGCCCACCGAGGTGGCCAGCTCGTCCTCTAGCAACAGGAAACTATCTTTGTTGAGGCCCACGCATTGCCGGTTCTGGAAACGATAGGCCAGGTAGCTGAGGTTATCGGGATCGTCGGTCTGGATGCGGTCCATGCAGTGGGGGAAGAGCTGCAGGCTTCGAACCAGGCCGAAACCCCGGTCGTAAAGGTTGAACTCGGCCTCAGTGGCAAAGTCGTTGTAGACGATGATGCGCTCGCACATGATGAGCGACCCGGCCGAAACGGTGTAAAACGAAGTGCCGCGCCGCAGGGCCTCGACAAGCACCTCACCCAGCCTGAAAAAGTGCAGACAGCGATGCAGCGCGGCCAGGTTGCCACCAAAAAGGAAGATCGAGTTGGCGCTCAAGATGCGCTCCTCCAGGGTCTGGCGCAGACCGCGCCAGGTCTTATTGAAGTGCAGTCCGGTGCCCACCACGAAGTGCTCGTCCAACTCACCTAACAACTCGACCATGCGGTCGTCGTTATCGATCAGACGGCCGAGCGCGTCGCGAATGTCGCCACCCAGGAAGTAACCCATCAGGCGGTCTCCGTCGAGATCGGCAGGGGGATGCGAAAAGGCCCCGGTGACATCCTGCATGACTTTGGACAAAGTGCTGTCGCCCTGCCGTTCGTTGAGCTGGGCCAGGGAACGTCGCAACTGGCCCACATAGAACGAATTCTTCTCGAGATAGAGGCGGCGAGTGGCCTCCATCAGCTCGGCGCGGGCGTTCCAGGCGGTCGCCAGGGTCGGCTCGCGGTCCAGGAAAGCGCGATAGGAATGGTAGGCGGACAGGTTCTGGAGATTCGTGTCAAATCCGCCGACGAACCTCGAGGGGATGCCAATGTCGCGCAGGGCGGCCTTGATGGGCTCTTCTTCGAACTCATTCTCCAGCCAGCCAGCCGTGATCAGCAGCACCTTGAGCGACTCGCGCACGGCCCGGTCCTCGTGCAGCGAGCTGAGCAGCCAGTCGCGCGCCATCTTCACGAAGTCGCTTTCAAGCACGATATTGCCGTTGAAGAGGATACGGCCACGCATAGGGCGGCGTTACTTCGCGGTCGGCCCCGGGCGGGCCTACCTGTGGAGCAGGGCCCTGGCTCATGCTGGCAAACGGGTTCTGCCCAGGGGGACCTTGAGGGAGTCACCGTGCGCGCTGATTTGATCCTGACCAATGCCCGGGCCTGGACGGGCGACCGGGCGCGGCCCTGGGCTGATTCGCTGGCCATTCGGGGCAACCACCTGGTGGCTGTGGGCGAGGAAGTGAGTGCCACCGAACGTCTCGATCTGGGAGGGAGGCTGGTTATCCCCGGCCTGTGGGATGCCCACATCCACTACTACCACTGGAGCCTGGGCCTGAGCCAGGTGCAGCTGAGCGGCTGTTCGAGCCTGGCGGACCTGCTCGAGCGGGTGCGCCAGTTTATGGCGATGGAGCCCCGGGACACCTGGGTCTGCGGCTGGGGTTGGAATGAGACCTTCTGGCCCGACCCCACCCTGCCGTCACGCCACCATCTCGACGCCGTCACGGGGCCCGACCGTCCCTGCTTGCTCTACCGCTCGGACATGCACTCGGCCGTGGCCAATTCGCGCGCCCTCAACCTGGCCGGGATGCTGGAGCCGGACCTGGTGGTGGAGGGGGGCGTGATTGACCGCGACCCGGACGGCCAGCCCACCGGGGTGCTGCGCGAGCTGGCCATCAGCCGGATGCAAGAGCTTTTGCCCGGTCCCAGCGCCGGCCAGCTCGACCGGGCCCTGTTGGCGGGCATGGAGCGGCTGCACAGGCTGGGGATCACGGCCATTTGCGATCAGCGGCTCAAGGACCAGGACGATGGGCCCCGCGCCCTGGCTGCCTATGCGCGGCTCAATCGGCGCGAGCAGCTGAAGTTGCGGGTGAGCTGCAACGTGGCGGCCCACAACTTGCCTCTGCTGGAGGCCCTGGGTGTATCCTCAGCGATGGGGGACGACCGGCTGCAACTCGGCCATATCAAGATCTTCGCTGATGGCACGCTGGGCAGTCGCACAGCCTCGATGCTAAAGCCCTTTCTGCCCGGTCCGTTTGACGAGCATGACAACTGTGGCCTGGCTCTGACTCCTCGCGAGCAGATCGAGGACGAGTTGCAGCGGGCTCTGGCCATCGGATTTCCCGTGTCCATTCACGCCATTGGCGACCGGGCCAACCGGGTCTGCCTGGACCTGTTCGAGCAAGCTCGTCTGAGCGGTGGAGAGCCGCCAGCCATTGCGCACCGGATCGAGCACGCCCAGACCCTGGCCGACTCCGACCTGGGCCGGCTGGCCGAGCTGGGGATCACGGCCAGTTTACAGCCCGCCCACATCCTGGACGACATGGACACCGCCGACGCCTATCTCGGAGAGCGCGCCCGCCTGGCCTACCGCTTCGGGGGGCTGGCTCGCTCAGGGGCCTTGCTGGCTTTCGGCAGCGATGCGCCGGTTTCGGATGCCAATCCCTTTTACGGGATGCACGGAGCTATCTGCCGACAGCGCCCAGCTCGCATGGAACAGGGGGCCTGGTATCCAGCCGAGCGCCTCTCGCTCCAGGAAACCCTCACTGCCTACACGCTGGGCGCGGCGACGGCAGCCGGGCGCCAGCGCTTGACTGGCTCTCTGGCTGTGGGGAAACGGGCAGATCTGGCCGTGCTCGACCGCGATCTCTTCGAGATCGATCGCCAGGGGATCATGGGCAACGAGCTGGTCGAAACCCGGGTGCTGCTGACAATGTTCGATGGCCAGGTGGTCCACCGCGAGATTTAAAGTGAAGTGCTGAAGGTTTTGCAGTAAATCGCGCCGACAGACTTGTATGGAGGCGCCCCCGAAGGAGAGGCAAAACCTTCAGCACGGAACGCACATTAGAAGCGGCCGCGAACCCCCGTGTGGTGTCGGAGGAGCCAGGCTCTCGGGGGTCCCTGCCCCCGCCTCCGGCACCACAAGATAATGCAGGCGACCGGACTTCCAGCCCAACATGTTGGGCGTCGCGCAGCCGGAAAACTGTGTCAAGGGGGTTCCGGCCGCGCTCCTGGAGCGGTCCGGAAAACCGTGTCAAAGGGTCTCCTGATCCGATCTCGCGAAGCGGTAATGAGCCACCATGTATTCGCGACCGCCGGCGTAGCCGAAGTAGCCGGCGCAGGCCAGGAAGAAGAGCTCCCAGCGAAGGAACCACTTGCGGCTGTCTGGACCGTAGACGGGTCCGAAGATCTCCAGCACACGCGCCTTCTCGCGACGCAAATTTGCCAGCCAGGCCAGCGCGGTGCGCTGGTAGTGCCTGCCGTCCACCAGCCAGTGAGCTTCCGGAACCAGCTTTCCGCAGCATTGCAGGAAAAGGCTGGCGGAAGGGAGTGTCCCGCCGGCGAAAAAATGACGCTCCATCCAGCCCTGGCCCTCGAAAAGATAGGTCAGCGTCCGATGGCAGAAGATGTGGATGAACAGCTTGCCCCCCGGCCGGAGCCACCTCTCCAGGCGCTGAAAGAGCAATCGGTAGTTGCGCAGGTGCTCGAACATTTCGATCGAGACGATGCGATCGTAGCTCTGCGAAGGCTCGAATCGGTTGATATCGCAGGTCCGAGCCTCGACGTTCGGTAGTTGCAGGGAATTAATGAGCTCTCGCTGACTTTGCGAGTTCGAAACGGTCAGGATGCGGCTGGCGGGGTAGCTGCGGGCCATGAGCTCGGTGAGAGAGCCCCAGCCGCAGCCAAGCTCGAGGATGGTTTGCCCATCCCGGAGCTCGGCCCGTTCGCAATAGAGCTCGAGCATGGCCCGCTCGGCCTCCCCCAGGTCTTGACAGCTTGAGGTCCAGTAGGCGCTGGAATACTTACGGTGAGGCCCCAGCACGAGTTGGAAGAAGCTCGCGGGCAACTCGTAGTGCTGCCGATTGGCCTCCTCGACCTGCAAGGCCAGCGGACCCTGCGACAGCCTGTCCAGCAGAGTCAGCAAACGCTCCTGCTGGGCCTCGGGGCCGCCCCGGCGCTCGTGCCGCAGGCGCTGCCAGTTCAAAAAGCGGATCGCCTGCAAGATCAGGAAGTCTTTCATTTCTTGAACCAGGGGACCAGCACGCTGGTCGTCTCTTGATAGTGCCGGTAGGCCTCCCCCTTGCTGCGCAGGGCCTGCTGCTCCGTGGCCGGAATCCCTGTGACGCGCAGGATGAAATAAGCGATGAGAAGGGGGCTCAGCATTCCCAGCCAGCCGTAAGGTGAGGCCAGGGCGAAGGTCCCGTAGCCGATCCAGGTGATGATCTCGAAGAAGTAGTTGGGATGACGGCTGTAGTTCCAAAGCCCCCGCCGGCAGACCCCGCCCCGCCCCTCGCGCTTGAAACCCGCCAGTTGAGCGTCAGCCGTCGCCTCTCCGAGCAGGCCCGTCAGCCAGAGGGCGGTTCCAGCAAGCTCTATGGCATTGATCCGGGGCTCGGGGTTGAGGCAGATCAGCAGGAACGGCAGCGAGAGTAGCACGTCCAGCAGGCCCTGGGCCAGGAAAAAGGCCAGGAATTTGAGGCCAACGTTGCTCTCCCAGTCCTTGCGAAGCTGCTTGTAGCGTCCTTCTTCCTCGGCTCCCCAGATGCGCGTCAAAAAGAGATAGCCTCCAAGACGCAGAGCCCACAAGCTGACCATGGCGGCGCACAGCCAGCTGCGCACCGGCCAGCCGGTTCCCTTCCAAGCATAATAGAGAGCAAGCAGCATCAGGCCGAAGGTCCAGCCCACATCCACCAGGGCCGCGTTCTTGAGCGGGAAATGCAGCAACCACAGGACCAGCATCAGTCCGCTCACCAGCGCCATCCCGCCCAGCACGAGCTCCATGGGGCTGCGGTTGGAGAGACGATGGTCAGGCTCCTGCTGGCATTGAACTCGGTCCCGTGCGGACGGCGACGGAAGGTGTAGGAGTGGCTGAGGTGATTCATGAACTCCTCAAGGTCATCCGAACGTCATCGGGTAGCCCCGTTGGCACATCCGCAGAGAGGCGTGCCGTTGTTCCACCAGGGGGGCTGCCGAACCCGCCATGTGCTTTCCGGAGGATCGAAGGCCAAGCTCCTGCAGACGTTGAACCTGCAGGCGCAAGGCACCGCTGCTTGACCCCCCGCCTTTCCCGCCCCGCACAGTCGGGCTCGGACCTTTCGGGCGTGTCTGGGAACTCATCTAAGGAGGCAAGACCGATTGCGTATCGCTGTGGTGGGGGCCGGCGTGGCCGGCCTGACAGCGGCCTGGCTGCTGCAACGCCGGCACCAGGTGTGGGTTTTCGAGCAGAACAATTACGCGGGCGGCCACACCAATACAGTGGTCCTGCCCGATGGACCCGACGCTGGAACGCCGGTGGACACGGGTTTCATCGTGCTCAACGACCGGAACTACCCGACTTTCACGAAGGTGCTCCAACAACTGGGCGTGCCTGTGCGCACGGCAGACATGTCGTTTGGCTACCATGATCGGGTCAGTGGGCTCTGCTACTCGGGGCACGATGCCAACAGGCTCTTCGCGCAGCGCAAGAATCTGCTCGATCCGCGCTTCCTGAGACTGGTCGCCGACTTGTTGCGGTTCAACCTGGCCGGGCCTGCCAGGCCAGGAGAGACGCTGGGGAGCTATCTCGACCGCGGGCACTACAGCCGTTTCTTCCGCCAGCACTACCTGACGGCCATCGGAGCCGCGGTCTGGAGCACTCCCACCCGCCAGATGTTGGATTTTCCCGCCTCGACCCTGCTGGAGTTCTTCCGCAACCACGGAATGCGCAGCCTGACCGATCGCCCTGTCTGGCAGACCATCCCGGGAGGCAGCCAGACCTACGTGCGGAAGATGCTGACCGGGTTGAACGTCACAACAGGGGTGAAGGCTCGCGTGGCCCGCTTCACGGAGTGGGTCGAGGTTGAGGGCGAGCGATACGACGCGGTCGTCCTGGCCGGCCACGCGGATCAGAGCCTGAGCGCTCTGAACGACCCCACACCCGAGGAAAAAAGTCTCCTGGGAGCCTGGTGCTACCATCGCAACCATACCGTGCTCCACACGGACCTGAGCCTCATGCCACCCGAGCGGAGGGCGTGGGCGAGTTGGAGCTTCACCCGCCAGCGTCCTGACGAGCCAGCCTTCCTGAGCTATCACATGAATCGGCTCCAGGGGCTGTGCACCCACCGCCAGTATCTCGTCACGCTCAACCGCCCCGAGCCCTATCCGGAGGGCAGCGTGATCGCGGAATTTTTCTATGAGCACCCCGCCTATACCACCGCCAGCGTGGCCACGCAGCCCCTCTTGAAGAGCCTGAATCGCGACCGAACCTATTTCTGCGGCTCGTACTTCGGCTATGGCTTCCACGAGGATGCCGTCAAGTCGGCCGTGGCCGTGGCCGAGAGCCTGGGTTGCCCGTTGTGAGCAGCCTCATCTACCGCGGCCACGTCAGCCACGTGCGTCTGACTCCCGTCAAGCACGGCTTTCGTTATCCCATCTACGCCTATTGCCTGGACCTCGACGAGCTCCCAAGAATGAGCTCGCCCCTGTTTGGCTACAACCGCCCCGGGCTCAGCTCGGTCTATGACTGTGACTACCTCGAGCGCGGCCCCGGCACGCTGAGGCAGAAGCTCGAAGGCCATCTTCAGAGCCACGGGCTGCTGGGCGTTCAGAAGATCCATCTGATCACCAGCGCTCGCTACCTGGGCTATGTTTTCAACCCCGTCAGCTTCTACTATTGCTGGGACGCCCATGATCAGCTTGTGGGCTGTCTGGCCGAGGTCAACAATACCTTTGGAGAGCGTTTTCTGTATGTCCTCAACGAGTCTCGCGAGCCCCTCGAGGGAATGCTGGCTCGCTACACCGTGCCCAAGGGGTTCTATGTCTCTCCTTTCAACGCCATCGAAGGCGATTACGACTTTCACTTCGGTGATCCCCGCGAGAAACTCGACATCCAGATTCATATCCTGGATCAGGGCAAAGTCGTCTTCCGCTCGGCTCTGAAAGGTCGCCCTTGCGAGTTGACCCCCGGGAACCATCTGGCCACCCTCCTGCATTATCCTGTTACCGCGGCCATGACCGTCCCCCGGATTCTGTGGCAAGCGGCCACACTGCACTATCGGAAAGGATTGCCCCCCGTGCCCAAGCCGTTCCCGGAAGCCCCGACCATTCTGCGCGCTGAGCCGCCCGGATGGCTGGAGCGCTACTGCCAGAGGCTGGTAGAGAGCTATCTGAGCCTCATTCATACCGGCCGGTTGACCCTGACGCTGCCCGATCGCACCCAGAAGGTCTTCGAAGGAAAGGGTGGCCGCAACGCCGAGTTGATCGTCAACGACTACGACTTCTTCCGCCGCGTGGCCATGGATGGCGACGTCGGGTTGGGGGAGTCGTTCCAGCTCGAGCTCTGGGACAGCCCCGACGTGGTGGCCTTCATCCAGCTCATGGTGGACAACCGCCAGGCCGTGGATGACAGGAAGTTCTGGCTCAGCCACGGGTTCCGATGGCTCCAACGGCTCAAGCACTTGCTGCGCAGAAACACCCTGTCGGGCAGCCGGCGCAACATTCGCCAGCACTATGATCTGGGCAACGAGTTCTTCCAGCATTTCCTGGACGAGAGCATGACTTACTCCTGCGCTCTTTATCGCAGGGGCAACGAGACGCTCGAGGAGGCGCAGGAAGAAAAGCTCCTGGCGGTGCTGGACAAGGCCCGCGTGTCCCCCCACCACCACCTGCTGGAGATGGGCTCCGGCTGGGGGAGTTTCGCATTTCTGGCGGCCCGACGCACGGGTTGCCGGGTTACCACCCTGACGCTGTCCGAGCGGCAGTATGAGTATGTTCGGCAACGCTCGCGGGAGCTGGGACTTCAAGATCTCGTTCAGGCCAGACTGTGCGATTATCGCCAGACACAGGGGCAGTTCGACCGCATCGTCTCCATCGAAATGCTGGAGGCCGTCGGGCACGAGCATTACGGCCAGTTTTTCTCGACCTGTGATCGGCTGCTGAAGCCGGACGGCCTGATGGTGTTGCAGACCATCACCATCCCAGACCAGGGCTACGAGGTCTACCGGCGCAGCGTCGAGTGGACCCAGAAGCACATTTTCCCCGGCTCCAACATCCCCAGCCTGACGGCGCTCACGAACGCGATGACGAAGAACAGTCGGTTCTTGATCGAAAGCCTGGAGAACATCGGCATCCATTACGCCCGCACCCTGCGCGAATGGCGCCGACGGTTCTTGAGCTCGAAAGAGCGCCTGGGCAAAGATCGCTATTTCCTGCGCACCTGGGAATACTACTTCTGCTACTGCGAGGCCGGCTTTGCCACTCGCACACTGGGCGATCTCCAACTGGTCCTCACGCGGGTGAATAACCCCAGCCTGCCCTTATGACCGAGGTCGAAACCGACCGGTTGGACTACCGCGGTGCAATTCCCTATGTAATGCTGCACCTGGCTCCCCTGGCCGTCTTCCTGGTGGGCTGGACCCCGCTGGCCGTTGCGGCCTGCTTGTTTAGCTACCTGCTGCGCATGTTCGGCATCACGGCCGGCTACCACCGATATTTCTCGCACCGCTCCTATCAGACCTCGCGCGCCTTCCAGTTCGTGCTGGCTGTGCTGGGGGCCACCGCGGGGCAGAACGGCCCGCTCTGGTGGGCGGCTCACCACCGCCACCACCATCGGCATGCGGACACCGGGCAGGACCCGCACTCGCCGGGTCTGAGGGGTTTTTTCTGGTCCCACACGGTCTGGTTCTTGACCTGTCGCAGCTCTAAGACCAACCTGGAGGCCGTGCGCGATCTGGCTCGCTATCCCGAGCTTCACCTTTTCGAGCGCCACCCTCATAAAGCCACCTGGATTTACGCTTTCTGCTGGTTCTTCCTGGGAATTTTCATCGAGACCAGGATGCCCTTCCTGGGCACCACACGCTGGCAGCTGCTGGTGTGGGCTTACTTCGTGAGCACCATCCTGGTGTATCACGCGACTTTTAGCATCAATTCGCTGAGCCACGTCTTCGGCAGCCGGCGTTATGAGACCCGAGACAGCAGCAGGAATCACTTCTGGCTGGCCCTGATCACGCTGGGGGAGGGCTGGCACAACAACCACCACCGCTACCCGGGCAGCGAGCGTCAGGGCTTCTTCTGGTGGGAGCTTGATCTCACCCACTATGCGCTCAAGGGGCTGGAACGGCTGGGGCTGGTGTGGGGGTTGCGCGAGCCGCCCAGGAGCCTGCTCGGTGCCGAGCGGACCGTCTGAAGCCAGCTCCAGGCAAAGGACTCACCCTCTGGTAGTGGAACATCCCGGCCGAATGCCGAGCCCCAGAGTCACCACGATGCTCCTTCTTGGCGTGCTGGTCGTGGCGCTGGTGGGGTGGCAGCTGCGTCCCGCCCCCACCGTCGATGTCGTCTTGCCCCGAGAGCGCGAGGTGGTCGAGCTGATTCTGGCCAGCGGTCGGCTCCGAGCGGTGCGACAGAGCCAGCTCGGGAGCAGCGTCTCGGGTAGCGTGGCCAGAGTGCTGGTGGAGGAAGGCGACCAGGTGCGCAAGGGTCAGCTTCTGATCGAGCTTGACGACGGCGACATCCTGGCTCAGCGCGATCAGGCCCGGCACGCCGTGGAGACCGCCTCCAGCGAGCTGGCTCGGGTCGAGCGCGGCGCCCAACCGGAGGAGCTCGCTCGGGCCCGGGCCGAGCTCGAGCAGGCCAGCCAGGTCAATCGCGCCCGCCTGGAGCAGGCGCGCCAGAGGCTCGACCAGCTCGAGCGCGGCGGGCGGCCCGAGGAGCGGGGGGAAGCTCGGGCAAACCTGGCTCGAGCTCGCTCGGAGCGCGAGCAGGCCGACCGCGACATGGCTCGGGCCCGCGACCTCTTTGCCCAGGGGGCCATCTCGCGCTCCGAGCTCGAGCAGGCCACCCTCGCCCAGAGCCGTGCCCTGGCCAGCCAGCAGGCCCTGCAGGAACGCCTGCGGTTGGCCAGCCAGCCGGCTCGCCCTGAAGAGATCGCCGCCGCCCGAGCCGAGCTCGAGGCCGCCCGCGCCACGCTCTCCACCAGCGAGCAGGTGGCCCGCCAGAACCTCGGCCTGCTGGCCCGGCAGCCCTACCCGGAGGACCGCAGCCTGGCCCGAGCCCGCCTGGCCGAAGCCGAGTCTGCCTTCCGGAACGCCGTCGAGCAGGTGGAGCGACGCCAGATCCGGGCCCCCATGGCGGGGCTGATCACCCGTCGCAACGTCGAGCCGGGCCAGAGCATCAATACGGGCACCGCCCTGCTGACGCTGGCAGCCATGGAGCGCACCGAGATCTATGTCGAGACGGATGAGACCAACCTTCCCCGCCTCAAGGTGGGGCAGAGCGCGACCGTCTTCCCGCCAGCCTTCCGCGAGCAGCCGTTCACGGCTCGGGTCAGCCAGATCGGGCCCGACGTCGATGCCACGCGCGGGGTCGTGCCGGTGCGGCTCAAGCCCGAGCGGTTGCCGGAGAATGCCCGTCCCGACATGACCCTGGATGTCAGCATCGAGGTCCGGCGCCTGAAAGCTCTCAGCCTTCCCCTGTCCTGCCTGATCAACGACAACACCTGCCTGGTGGTCGAAGGGGGACGATTGCGCGCGCTGACGGTCAAGGTGCTGGCTCGCGGCCAGAACTGGGCCGCCATCGAGGGTCTCGACGAGGGTCGGGCGGTCGTGCAGAACGCCACCACCGTCGAGCCCGGGCAACGCGCTCGAGCCCGGACGGTCGAGCCCCCCGAGCTCGAGTCGGGGCCCCCCGCCGCCGGCAATGATCCCAATGGCAAGACCAACTACGAGCCGGTGGGCCAGTGATCCCCGACTACTTCATGGTCACGGTGGCCCTGCGCCACCTCCGCTTCGGGCGCGGCGAGACGCTGCTGACCACTGGCGTGGTGGCCATGAGTGTGACCCTGATCATCTTCCTGACCGGCCTGATCGGGGGCCTGCAGCGCCGGTTGATCGCCACCGTGACGGGAGCGGTGGCTCATGTCACCGTCGAGCAGGTCGAGCGTCCGCCCCTTGCGCTGTGGGAAGAGTCGCCCGAGCCGGGCTTGCTCTACACCGCCCGCACCGTCAAGCTGCCCCAGCAGAAGCAAAAAATCGAGGACTGGCAGGCCTGGCTTCCCCGACTGGAGCGCTTTGATCCCGCGGTCATGGCAGTCTCTCCTACGGTCAGCGGCCAGGGAACCCTGGCGCGGGGCACCAAGAAGGTTACGGTGCAAATCTACGGGGTTCTCCCCGAGCGCCAGGACCGGGTGGTCGCTCTGCAGAGCAACCTGGCCCGGGGACGCTTTTTCGGACTCAATGGGGGCGAGCTGGCCATGGGCTATCGCCTGGCCGAGGAGCTGGGAGTCGACCTGGGCGACAAGCTGCGCCTCACCAGCACCGAGGAGGTGGCCCGCACCTATACTGTGGCGGGCATCTTCGATACCGGATTTCGCGCCCTGGACTCGAGCACGGTCTACCTGCCCCTGCGCGACGGACAGTCGCTATTCGGGTTGGGCACCGCGGTCACCTCGCTGGGAATCAGGCTGCGCCACGTCTTTGAAGCAGAGGAGCTGGCCCGGCGGTTGTCTCTCCAGGTCCCCTACCAGGTCGAGCCCTGGACCAGAGATAATCAGAGCCTGCTGGTTGCCCTCAAGGCCCAGTCCGGGTCCTCCAACATGATCCTGGCCATCACCACCCTGGCCGCGGCCTTCGGCATCGCGAGCATCATGATCACGGCTGTGGTCAGCCGTTCCAGAGAGATCGGCATCCTCAAGGCCATGGGAGCGACAGACCATCAGATTCTGGGAGTGTTCGCCCTGGAAGGAAGCCTTCTCTCGCTCCTGGGGGGAGTGCTGGGCAGTGCCACCGGGTTGTTTTTGGTGAGCCAGCTCAAGAAGGCCCGCACCCTGTCGGCCAGCGGTCGCAGCATCGAGCTCTTCCCGGTGGAGCTCAGCCCCGAGATGGTCCTGGGAGCGGTAGCCCTGGCCCTCACCGTGGGCCTGCTCTCTTCGCTCTATCCGGCCTGGCAGGCCGCTCGGGTCGATCCCATCGAGGTGATCCGGGGAAGCTGATGGTGGCCGAGCTGATCAAGGTCGACAAGACCTACGCGGGGGAGGTTCCCACGCGGGTGCTCTTCGAGGTCAACCTGACCGTCGCGCCCGGAGAGTTCCTGGCCATCCAGGGAACCTCGGGAAGCGGGAAGTCGACCCTGCTCAATCTGCTCGGGCTGCTTGACAGCCCCACCGGCGGGGTGCTGCGCCTGGGAGATCGGGATACGGCCGGCTTCACTGCTCGCCAGCGGGCCGAGTATCGACGCGATTACCTGGGTTTCATCTTCCAGTTCCACTACCTCTTGCCCGAGTTTACCGTGCTCGAGAACGCCCTCATGCCCTGTCGCTTGAAAGGGCGGGAGGCCGAGCAGGCAGCTCGCGCGCGGGTGCAGGCACTTCTTGAGCAGGTCGGACTGGGCGAGCGGCTGCACTATCGCCCATCCCAGCTCTCGGGTGGGCAGCAGCAGCGGGTGGCCATCATCCGCTCACTGGCCAACGATCCCGTGCTGGTTCTGGCCGACGAGCCCACCGGGAACCTCGACTCCAAGACCGCCCGGGGCGCCTACGACCTGATGCGCGAGCTCAGCCGCACCAGCGGCAAGAGCTTCGTGATGGTGAGCCACGACGAGAGATTTACCCGGATGGCTGACCGGGTCGTGCAACTGCTGGACGGGCGCGTCCAGCAGGCCTGAAAGTCGGGGTGCCCGCGAGCGCCGAAAGCTCCGTCGCGACCCCTGGCCTGCGCCCCCCCCGCTCCCGGCAAATACTTTAAAAAGTAGGCACATAAGAACGTGCCTACTTTAATGGAATATTCATCCGAGTTGCTACCGTCTCTTCACTCGACCGCCTTATGCTGGGTTTGGAGGTGAAGAGCAAAGATGATGCAGGGACTGGTGCTGATGATTCTGGTTGTCAGCCTGATGCTGACGTTGCCCGCGACCTTCAGTTTCTCGACTGTCAGGCAGACTGTGCAGCCCTGGAGCGAGCGCTCTTTCTATCGGTAAAAGGAGAAATGTCATGTTGAGCTGGAGAACCCGCACCACTTTATTGGAAGTCCAGGGCGATCGAGCGACCGTTTTGTCCTCGCGACCCGTGGACCGGGGACGTGAGGTCGCCCTGGATGGCAAGGCGCGGCTTACGGTGGAAGGGTGTCGCCCTCACAGCCAGGGAGGTTACGTCCTTTCGGGGGTGGCCAGGGACGCCAACCGTCTTCCGATGCCTCCGGCCCCTCCGGAGGGGGTCAGGCGCCGCCCGCGCGCGGTGCTGCGCAGTCGGGTGATGTCAGCCCAGCTGCCTGGCTACCGGGCTGTGACCCGTGATTGCAGCGTCACGGGCCTCTTGCTGGAAGCCGAAGGACCGGTTTCTCCCGGGACCAGGCTGAGCCTGGAGATCGAGCTCGAGTCGGTGGAGATTCCCCTGAGGACGACCGCACGCGCCGTCTGGTGCGAGCAGGACGTTCCCAAGCGATGGCTGGTCGGGGTGGAGCTCGTTCAGCCAGACGCGGGCCTGGTCCACCTTCTCAAGCAGCTCACCGGTGAGCCTGCTGCTTCATCGGACGAGGGGCACGGGGCTCAGGCCTCGGGTCAGCGGCCGGTGACGGCTCCCCCCCTCCCCAGGAGTACGCGGCGGGCCGAGCTGGTCGCCCAGTTGCGCCACTATCGATTCGAGCCTTCCGGCCTGAAGGTCGACATCGTTCTCCCCCATGGCACGCTGCACTGTCTCGAGATTCCTGAGCCCAGGTCGCTGCGGGACAATCGCCCTCTGGCTGGCACCCAGTTGAGCTTCCTGGAGTACGAGCAGGACGCTTTCCAGGCCGTTTACCGTCTTCAGAGTCCCTGGAACGAGGTGGTCCTGGAAGTAACGGCCGCGCCTGGCTCCCAGGAAATCTGGCGAGGTCTGCCTCCTCTTCATCCGCGGCGAATTCGGCTGGCCCTCTCCTGAGCAGCCCGCTCCGCTGGTGTTGACACCAGAGCAGCCAACAAAACGGCCGATGCTGTTTTGGGCTGCGCTCCGGCCATGGTGGGTGAGCCAGACCTTCGGCTCGACGCGAGAACAAGTTGAAGTGAAGTGCTGAAGGTTTTGCAGGAATATTCGCGCCAGCAGACATGTGTTGAGGCCGCCGTGGTCCGCGCTGGCCAGGTGGATGCAGGAGCAGGGAGGCTCCATCGTGCTCATGAGCTCGGCCGCCGCCTCGCTGGGGCTGGCCAATCACGAAGCTATCGCTGCCGCCAAGGCGGGTGTGGAGGGGCTGGTTCGCTCGGCGGCCGCTACCTACGCCAGTTGGAACGTGCGCATTAACGCGGTCGCTCCGGGTCTGGTGGACACCCCTCTGGCGACCTCCATCACCCGGCCTCGAGGTGGCCAGCAAGTTGCACCCGCTGGGACGAGTCGGGAGTGCGTGGGAGGTGGCCAGGGCTGTGGTCTTTCTGCTCGAGCAGAGCTGGCTTACCGGCCAGGTGCTGGGCGTCGACGGGGGCTGGCGCGGGTGCGAAGCCGATGAAAATTCTCGTTACCGGAGCTTCCGGATACATCGGCGGCCGCCTGGTCCGCGTGCTCCTCGAGAGGGGTCACCAGGTGCGCGTGCTGGTTCGCGATGCCGACCAGGTGCAAGGTCGACGCTGGGCCGACCAGGTTGAGGTGTATGTGGGCGATCTGACGCGCCTGGAGACCCTCACGAGCCTGTGCCAGGGAGTGGACGTCGCCTACTATCTGGTTCACTCGATGGTGGACGGGGCCGACTTTGCCCGTCGCGACCGTCAGGCCGCTGAGAATTTCGCAGCCGTCGCCGGGGGCTTGAGCCACGTGATCTACCTGGGCGGATTGCTGCCCCGCTCGGCCAGGGTGTCGCGCCATCTTGGCAGCCGGGCCGAGGTGGGCTCGCTCCTGCGCGAGCGCCTTCCAACCACGGAGTTTCGGGCCGGTCCCATCATCGGAAGCGGCTCGGCCTCGTTTGAGATGGTCCGCTACCTTACCGAGCGTCTGCCGGTGATGGTCGCCCCTTACTGGATCCTCAACCCGGTGCAACCCATCGGCATCGCGGACGTGCTCAGCTACCTGGTGGCCGCTCTGGATCGGGGTCCCTCGGGTGTGGTTGACCTGGGCGCCGATGTCCTGAGTTTCAAGTCCATGATGGAGGTCTATGCCCGGGTGAGGGGCCTGCGCCGGCTCATCTTTCCGTTGCCGGTGCTGGCGCCGGGCCTGGCTGCTCGTTGGGTGGGCCTGGTCACCCCGATCCCCAACCGCCTGGCCATCCCTCTGGTTCAGGGAGTGGTTCATCCCGTGGTGGGCGACACCGAGAAGGCTCGTCGTCTCTTCCCGGAAATCCGGCCCTTGAGCTACCGCGAGGCAGTGCAGAAGGCTTTGCGGGGGGTCTCGGAGCACCAGGTCGAGACCCGCTGGAGCGGGGCCCGCACGTCTTTTGAGACTTCCGAGTTGACCGATCGGGAAGGCGTCATTCGCGAGGTGCGCTCGGTGTGGGTGAAGGCTGCGCCCGAGCAGGTCTTCTCGAGCTTCACAAGCATCGGGGGAGAGCGGGGTTGGCTGGTCTGGCGCTGGGCCTGGGAGCTCCGAGGCTTCATCGACCGGATCCTGGGCGGCCCGGGCTTGCGCCGAGGTCGCCGCCACCCCACCGAGCTTTTGCCTGGAGAGGCGCTCGACTTCTGGCGGGTGGAAGAAATCGAGGCTCCCCGCAGAATGCTGCTGAGGGCCGAGATGAAGGTTCCCGGGCGGGCCTGGTTGGAGTGGGAGAGTCGTCCCGAGGAAGGTGGAGCGCGTCTGATCCAGACGGCGATCTTCGAGCCTTTCGGGTTGGCGGGCGCGCTTTACTGGTATGCCCTCTACCCCCTGCATCGACTCATCTTCTCTGATCTGGCGCGAGCGGTCGCGAAAGGGGCCGGGGCCAGGCACGGACGACCGATTTCGCTGCAACCGGCCCCTTTCGCTTCCAATGAGCCAGAGAGCCTCCCGCGAGCTTGATCTGACTTGAGCCCTGGCTGAGGGAGGTATCCCGGGCGCGGCAGCCCTGCGGGCTGGCCAAATCGCTATGTGCCGTCGTCGCGACGAGCGCACCTTCGTGGGGCCTCGTGCCTGGCCAGCACGACCTGAGAGCACGAGTCCATCCCGGCTGGCGGGTGGCCCGAAAAGGGAGCTCGCCTCGCGCGAGATCGTCCCGGAAGCCTTCCGGGCGAGCCAGCACTTGCTTCTGGGTCAAACGTGGGGTCCAGCGCCCGCGGCTCGGTCGGGCCAGAGCCGGCATCACGACGTGAGCGCGCGCCCTCCTTCGGCGAATGGAACTCCCTGTTGCCTCTATCCCGGGCCCAACCAAAGTCACATCCTGGTTGTCTAGATTCGGCCTAAAAAGTCTTGACAAAAAATAGACAAGGTGCTATTGTCTGGTCACAGCACCTTGAAAGGAAAATCAAGAATGAAAAAGATCCTTGCTACTACTCTGGTTCTCGCTCTATCGACCTTGCTCGCAATCCCCACCAGGGCCAACGGAGCCTGCGACTCGCAAGCAAATTCTGGGAGTCGTTCGAGTATCGTTGAGTCTGCCATCGCCAATGGACAGTTTACGACCCTGGTCGCGGCCGTGAAGGCGGCTGGCCTGGCTGAGGCCCTGCAGGGCCCCGGACCGTTCACCGTCTTTGCTCCCACCGACGCCGCCTTCCAGAAGCTCCCGGCTGGCACGCTCGAGGCCCTTCTGGCGAACCCGGAGCAACTGCGCGAGGTGCTCACTTATCACGTCGTGTCGGGACGCGTTGATTCCTCGCACGTCCTCTCGCGCGTGCCTATGGTGACTCTGCAGGGCCAGTCTCTCCAGGTTGACCTCGTTGATGGCCAGCCGCGACTGCAGGGAGCGAATTTTGTCGCCACCGACATCGCCTGCTCCAATGGCGTCATCCACGTCATCGACTCGGTCGTGTTACCGGCTGCCAGGTGATTGTCGTCGGGGGGGGATTCGATTTCTGTCTAGAATCTGTCTCGCGACCGGGCGGTCCGATTGGCTGATGTGCTCGCACTTTGGTCTGGTACGTTAGCACAATCTGACGAACGCGCCGGAACTGCGTTCCAGCGCGTTGTAAAGTGCAAGACCAAAGGCCTTGCACTTTAGCTGCAAACCCCTGTGGTGTCGGGGTAGCCTCCGGCACCACAGGAAAGGTAAATCCCCAGATGCAATCGGAGAGAGCACAAATCAGATCACCCCACAGCATCGAAGCTGTGTCTCGCAAGACAGGGCTTACCCAGCATCTGATTCGTGCCTGGGAGCGCCGTTACAAAGCCGTTGAGCCCGAGCGGACACCGACCGGGCGCCGAGTCTACTCCGAGCGTGACATCCTGAAGCTGCGGCTGCTCAAGAGCCTGGTTCGCTCGGGCCATTCCATCGGTCAGATCGCCCGACTGTCAGTGAGCGAGCTCGAGTCGCTCAGCGGGACACGCCTGCCAGAGAACCAGCCCCCCGAAGGCCGCCTGGAGGAAGTCCTCAGGGCCGCCGGCGAGATGAAGGCAGGCGAAGTGCAAAACCGAATCCTTTCAGCCCTGACCGAGCTCACCGCCCCGAAATTTCTCAGCGAGTTCGTCACTCCACTGCTCGAGGAGGTCGGGAACGGTTGGCGAGAAGGGCGCCTTTCGATAGCCGCCGAGCACTTGATCAGCGCCTGTCTGCGCTCGGTGCTCGAGCAGCAGAGGCTGCTCACGCGGACCTCCGGGGGAGCCCCTCTCCTCGTCGTCGCCACCCCTTCGGGTCAACACCACGAGATGGGAGCCATGATGGTGGCCTTGACGGCTGCCCAGGAGGGCTGGGAGGTGAGCTACCTCGGCTCGCACCTGCCAGCCGAGGAGATTGCACGCTCTGCCAGCCTCGGCCGCGCGAGAGCCGTATGCCTCAGCCTGGCCTACCCGGCTGATGACCCTCTCTTGCCTGGCGAGATCACCCGGCTGAGCCGGCTGCTCGGCCCGGGCGTGGCCCTCATCGCCGGAGGACGTGCGTCCGGGGCTTATCGGGAGCGGGTCGACGCGAACGTCCGCTGGCTCGATGGGCTTGATGCTTTGCGCGACGAACTCTCAGAGCTGCGTCTACCTTGAGTCTGCCCGGGTGGGCGGAGCATCCTCGAGTCCACCCCCAAGCGTTCCTGGATCGCCCCGGGCGCCTTCCCTGAAGCGCTGGCTGGAGGGTGCCAGCCCCGTGCGCCAACGTCGAGCCCGACGGTGCTGAGGTTCGTATGCGAACGAGGCTCGCACGTTTCGGGTCAGGTGCTGCTACACCTCAATCTTGGCGGCGATTCGCAAGAATTGCTTCCGGTTCTTGGTGAAGAGGTCGATGAGGTAGTGGACACAGTCCCAATCTGCCTGGCTTTCAGGCGCACGGGCATACATGAAAACGAAGGCCCAGGCGGAGATCTTGACGTGCCGAAGCTTGTCGGGGGGAAGGCTCGTGTCAGCTTCCGCACTTTGAAAGAACCTCAAGAGATCAACATACAGCAACTGGTACTTCTCTTGCATGCGGTCGACGATGTCGGGGCTGGGGATACCGTCCAGGACCAGCAGTGGCGCGATCACACCGATGGCGTCCTCGGCTCGTTCCGGGCGAGGAGCCATTCCTGGCGAACTCCTCGGCCATCACGCTGTTGACCCAGTGCATGCCGACAGACATCAACTGGACATGCGTCTTATAATCCGCTTCTGGCAGTGGTTTCTTCTTGAACAGGTTGAACACCCTGCGTGGTTCGTCGCAGGGGGAAGGGAGCCTGCCGACGCCAGCGACTGAAGGATTCACTTTCGCGATCAATGAGCCCGGGCCAGCAACTCCGTGTCCTCTCCCCGGCGAATCCTGACCGGAGCCCACTGTTCGAAAAGATTGCCCCTCTCAGGCCCGAATTGCTCGAGCTTTTGTCGCTGGAGAAGCGTGGCATGGACTTCTAGATCGAAACGTCGTCCCGCTCTCCCCCCCCGCCAGAGCCGCTCTTTTGAGCCCGCACCAGCGTGTAGTAGAGCGCTTCCTTTCCCTCGGGGCAAATCTCCAGGCGTGCCTCGGGGCCCTCCCAGCGGACCGAGGTGGCCTCGGGCCTGCCGTTGACCTCCACCTCCGGCTCGGGCACCACCGACAGGCTCCCGAAGCGCTGGCGCAGGCGGGCAAGCTCCAGGCCGTTGGGGCTGCAGATCAGGTAGCTGCCGGCCAGGTAGGGCAGGCTCAGCTCCTCGTCCTCTCCCGGACCCTCCAGGCGATAGGCTGACCTGAGCCCGAAGGCGGCCCAGCCAACCAGCAGCGCGACCGCCAGCCCTCCCAGGCCCAGGAGGCCCACCATGATGGCCCCCAGCGGATTGGCGCGGGTGCGCACGATCAACTTGCGCTGAAAGGAGATGCTGCGCTGGTTGTCCTGCTGATCCCCCCCCTGGTAGACCATCAGCTCCTCGATGGCGGCCAGGTTGGGCACGTGGGCCACCCGCTCGGTCATCTCGGGGGAGAGGGAGGGGCGCAGGTCTCCCTCCTCCACCCCTTCGCGCGACAACTCGATGGTGGCTCGCAGTTTGACCCGGCCCTCGATGTCCTGGAGAGAGCTGGCGAACATGTCGCTCAGGAGGGGGCGCTCGAGCTTCAGGGGAGTCTCGCGGGCTTGCAGGTCGATAAGGAAGAAGTCGGCGCTCTCCTGGCCTGCGTCCACGGTCAGCTTCTGGGGGGTGACCTTCTTGCTGAACTTCTGCTCGCCGGCCTCGGGGTAGCTGTCGGGGATGGTCAGCTCGACCTCGGCGTCCTCCATCGTGGCATCCACGATCTTCCAGCCCTTGAGGTGAGAGCGCACTCGGAACTTGAGCTGACCGGCCAGCTCGTCCCCCTCCTCGAAGTTGAGCACCGTGGTGCCGCCCTCTTCCTCCACCTGGTGCTCACCGAACGGAGTCTGGACCTGCAACTCTTTGCCGAAATCGAGCACCGAGCGACCCGGGTCGCTGTAGAGGGGTCGAAACAGCACTCCCTCGTAGCCAGTCTTGCGCTTGACCTCGCTGGCCAGCTCGTCCACCCAGGCCGAATCCGGCTCAGCCCTGACAAGCAGATACATCACCAGGGCCTCGCCCTGCTGGTCGGTGCGAGCCAGCGGGAAGAAGTAGACGTGGGTGAAGGCCGGATCGCCTGCCAGGCGCTCGTAGAACTCGCGATCGCTGCGGTTGCCGGCCAGGTTGTTCTCGTTATCGGTCAAGATCCAGGTCAGCACCACATCGGATCGATTCTGCTCCAGAGCCAGATCAAGACAGCGGTTCATGTCGGTGGCCCCGCCACCGGGAAGGGGGAGCAGAGCGGGGTCGAGCGCCGAGAGCGGCACCGAAGGCAGCGCCGCGCGCCCTTCGCGGGCATCGGTGGCGGCGTCCGAGAAGGGCACGATAGTCAGCGAGTCGGAGGCGGCGAACTTCTCTGAGCCGGGCTGGAATAACTTCTGCACCAGCTCAAGCACGGTCGGGCCCCAGCCCTCGCGGGTGGCGTAGCCCCGGTCGCGCATGCTCCCCGAGACGTCCAGCATCAAAATGTGCTGGGTCTCGGCGGCGACCGGCGCGAGCAACAACAAGAGTAGCAGAAGTAGCCTCACCAGCAGCGGTTTCGCGACCGAGCCGGGCTCAGACCTGCAAAGGCAGGGCCGCCACGCCCCCCCAGGCGTCGGACACGAAGAGGTGGGCGCGCGTCAGCACGGGCGAGACCACTCCCGGCTCGGGGGGCGACAGCACCTTGCGCGAGGCCAGCACCTGGAAATGATCAGGGCTCAGCTCGAGCAGATAAACGGTTCCGTCGGCGGCCGCCACCAGAGCCCGGTTGCCCACCACCAGGGGCTCGCTGGTGCAGTGCTGGGGAATTTGCTGATGGGAGACGCGGCCCGAGTGCAGGTTCACCCGCCGCAACGTCCGCCCGTGACAGGAAACCACGTCCTCCTGCGAGGCCCCCAGAGCGAACAGGGGCTGGGGGCTTGGCTCGCAGATGGCCAGCGGGGGACCGCCGGCAGGATCGAGTCGATACAAAGCCCCGTCGCTGGCCGCCACCAGGGCGAAATCGGTGCGGCCCAGCAGCGGGCAGGGGGCCAGCGGCGTAGGAAGGCGAGCCTCACCCCGCGCGCGACCATCGGGGATGTGGTAGCTGAACAGGCTCCCCCCGCCCTCGGCGGCCACCAGGTGGTCGCCCACGATAGCCAGGGCCAGGAAGGCGTGCTCGGGATTGAGGCGGCCGGGCGAGCGCTTCCACAGCAGCTGCAGACCCTGACGGGTCAGCTCGAAGACGTGCAGCCAGGCCGAATCGTCCGAGCTGGTGGCCAGGGCGGCGTAACGACGGCCATCCGAGGCCACATGCGAGCACACGTTTCCCTGCAGCTCGATGACCCGCTTGCGACTGCCCGAGCCGGGACTCACCTCCAACAGATCCACCAGATCGGCCGCGTAGAGGCGGTCCTCAGCGGCCACCAGCAACAGCTCGTCGAGCAGGGCCGGCGAGGCCACCACCTCGCTGACGCCCGGAAGGGGTTTGGAATGGATCGGGGCCGAGCCCGTGGAGGCGGCGAAGATCTCCACCCGTCCCTGGCGGTCCAGGCGAACCATGAGCTCGGAGGCCACCAGAGGAGAACCGGCCACAGGCTGGCTTTGAGAAGACTGGTAGACCCAGACGGCGGGCAAATCCGAGTCCAGCGCCAGATTCGCTCGCAGGGCCGGCGCCCCACTCTGTCCGCCCCGCGTGCTCCAGCCCAGCGATTGCAGAGCACTGCCGCAGTGGCGGCAGTAGCGAGCCAGCACCCGATTGGGGGTGCGGCAATGGGCGCACGACACCAGGGGACGACCGCACTCCGAGCAGCGACCCTGGGAGGGGTCGGCCAGAGGATGCTCCTCGCGGGCGAGGTAGGGACACTCGCTGGACACGATTGGCCCATTCTGCCGCAAGGGAACAAATCCCGCCCGAGTGCGACAGAGCCACGGTAGCGCAGGGAAATTCGGAGGTTCGGGGAGGTTTGCAGGACCCGGGGTAGAACCTCTGGATCAGGGGAGAGTTTGAGATTTGCGGCGTGCGAGGCGGTAGACGATGGCGAACTTGAACGATTGGGCCTCCAACAACGAGAAGGGCGGACCTGCCAACGGCGGTCGCGCCCCCCTGCCTCCACCCCCTCGCAGCGGCTCTCTGCCCCCTCCGCGACCCGGCGCCCTGCCTCCGCCCCCATCATCGGCAGCCACGCCCACTCCCAGCACCCTTCCCCCCCCGCCTTCGGCCCGCTCGGCCGGGGTGGGCACTTCCTGGCCGGCCTGGGGGGAGGAAGAGGAAGATGTTCGCAAGCCTCTGCCCAAAACTCCCACCTCGAGTCAAGGCCGCCCGGCCGCCCGCGGAGGTCCGCCCGGCGCAGCCCCGAGCTGGCCAAGCTGGGCCGAGGAGGAGGAGGACGAAGGTCCTGCTCGACCGTCCGCCCGGGGCAAGTCTTCCGGTTGGGACTCGGAGGGCAAGTCATCCAGCCGCGGCTCCTCGTCGTCCATGCCGGCCTGGGCGGCCGACCAGCCTGAGGCTCAGGAAGGCTGGTTGACCAGCACTCCCACGGCGACACCGCAAGGAGGGCTGCCTCCAGTCGCCCCCTCGACCCAGTCCGGGCCTCAGGCCGAGGCCACGTCCTCGGCTGCCGTCTGGGAGAGCGATGGCTTGATGGGTCCGGCCACCATCCCGGTGGACGACTCCGACCCGCTGCCCAGCATGCGCCCCTCGGAGGCGCACAACAAGAAGATGCTGATGATCGCCGTGGGCCTGCTGTTGCTGGTGGTGGCCGGCCTGGGGTTCATGCTGACCCGCCCGGCCGCCAAGCCGGTGACCGTGGCCAGCGCCGATGTCACCTCCCCCTCCGAGCTGATGGACAAAGCCCGCGGCCTGGCCGAGAAGAAGAACTACAAGGGCGCCTCGTTAGAAGCCGAGGCAGCGGCCACCATGCTGCAAGAATCCTTGAAGGATGACCCGACCAACGCCGAGATCAAGAAGCAGTGGGTCCAGGCCAGAGAGCTGCAGGCCTCGATGCACCTCAAGTCGGAGGAGTTCGACCGGGCCTACAAGACCTATAAAGATCTGCACAACGCAACCGGGGTGAAGAAATACGCCGCTTCCGCCCAGGAGGCCGAGAAGCTGCGCCTCAAGGCCATCCGCGCAGAGGGTCAGGAGAAGCTCGACCTGGCCAAACAGATGCTCAAGAACAATAATCCCGCCGGGGCCATCATGGAAGGCCTGCACGCCGAGCAGCTGTTCACCGACGGCAAGGCCACCAGCGCCCAGAAGGCGGCCGTCTGCTACACCCTCGGCAGGGCCTTCGAGGCCCAGCAGCAGGACGAGCGAGCCGAGAATTATTACAAGAAGGCCGTGACCCTGGCCTACAACGGGGAGTATGCCGCCGCCCTGGCCCGGGTGCGCAGTCGCACCGCGCCGGTGACGGTCAGCGCCCCCCAGGTTCAGGAAGTGGAAGTCGTCAACAGCGTTCCCCAGGGGCCTCGCAATGTGCGGCGGGTCGTTCGGCGACCCGCCCCTGCGCAGCCCCGCGTGGTGGCCCAACCTCCGCCCCCGAAGCGTCCCAACGTGGCAACCCCGCCCGTGAGCCGGCGCCCTCCCAAGAGCAGCGGCCCGCCCAAGTTCAGCTCCGACAACGACCCCGGCAAGTTCAAATACTATTAACAGCAGTTTACAACCTGTTCACACCTGACTCAGGACGGCAACAAATTCCCGCCCCCCGGCGGGAATTTGTTTTGTAAACTGAGTGCAAGAGAACTTGAAGCTTTGGAGGCCACGATGCACCAGCCGTTCTACCGCCGTCCTGCCCGTGAGCGCATCCGTAACGCCAACCGTCGCCTGCGCCAGGCGCTGCAGGAGCCGATGGACCGGATGCTGCTGCTCTCGTGCGCGCGTGATTACGTGCTGGGCCTTCTGCAACAGGCTCCCTGACCTGGTCCTCTGTCCTCCCAGAACCCCGAGCCGTCGTTCGCGACGGTTTACTTTTTTTTTCAGGCTCGGTGGGGATCATGCCTGCATGCTGATCCACACCCACGAGACCGTCCGTCCCTCGCTGGCCTGGGCCGTCCACCTGTTCACCGCCAGCGGGGCCCTGCTTGGCTTTCTGGGGCTCTGGAGCGCCCTGGAGGGCGACTTCCCAACCGCCTTCCTGTGGCTGCTGGGGGCCACCGTGGTGGACGCCGTGGATGGCTTTCTGGCCCGAGCCATCCGGGTCGAGGAGGTTCTACCCCAGATCGACGGACGCCGCCTGGACGACCTGGTGGACTTCGTGACCTACGTGGTGGTGCCGGCCTTCATCATGGTCAAGACGGGCCTGTTAGCCCGGCCCGCGCTGGCCGGCTTTCCGCTGATGGCCAGCGCGCTGGGCTTCTCCAACCAGGCGGCCAAGACCGAGGACCATTACTTCCTGGGCTTTCCCAGCTACTGGAACATCGTGGCTCTCTACCTGTGGAGCTACCAGGCTCCCTCCTGGGTGGCCGGCGTCGTGGTGGTGGTCCTCTCGGCCCTGGTGCTGGTGCCCATCCGCTACATCTATCCCACCCGCACTGCCTGGGGCAAACCGCTGACCTTGATCCTGTCGGCCCTCTGGGCCCTGCAGCTGATCTGGCTGCTGCTGCACCCTTTCGAGGGGGGTTGGCTGTTGCACCTGAGCCTGGTCTACCCGATTTATTACCTGCTGGCTTCGCTCTACCTCCACTTCCGCAAGGAGCCGAAATGAGCAGGATGTTGCTCGGCTGCATGCTGCTGGCGGCGGCTGCCGCTCAGGGGATGCTCGACCTGATGCCGGGCCGATGGACCGGCCCGATGCAGGGGCTCGAGCTCAGCCTGGAGATCGGTCCCCCCGAGGAGAGGTCGATGGTCTGGTCCATCCGCCGCCCCGGCCGCACTCCGGTCAAGGTGCGCGGGCACTATAAGGTAACCTCCGCCAAGCGGCCCACCTTGGCAGAGTTCCGCATCGTCGAGGTGGATGGCTCGACCGAGGCCACGCTGCAAGGCGTGCGCCTGGCGGCCGGCAGCTCGGTCCGCATCGGCCTGGACTATCCCGAGGCGGACACGGTGCGGTTGGACGTGTTTCACGAGGATATGTCCCACGCGTTTCAGGCCAACCTGAAGAAGCAGCCCTGAAACGGAAAGAACGCCGGGGGATGATTCATTCCCGGCGCTCCTTTGTCTGAGATGAGCGACTTTTCTGGCATCGCCCGTGCCGCAACACTTTGGAAGCGGCTCGAAACAAGTATCTCACCGCATGTTACGTGGCACGGTCAATGCAACGATGTTTAGATGGCGACCTTGTTGCGCTCGATCTTCATCTTGCCGTCTTCCCAGGTGACGATCCCGATGTAAGGGCGGCCATCCTTGTCGAAACGGTCGGCCGGCTTCATCACGTAGTTGGGCTCGTTGTAGCGGATGCGGCCCTCGGCGATATAGCGCTTGAGGTTGCTCTCGGTCCGCTGGCGCAGCGAGACATCCTTGCCCAGCGACTCGCGGCTGTCGACCGGAATCTTGAGCTCGGCGCCCTGGAACATGCCGAAGTCGTTGCCGCTGAGGGTGAGGCGCAGGTTGCGTACCGGGCCCTCGTCCTCGAGCAAGCTCTTGGTGGGCGGGTTGGGATCGGTGGGGGGCTCAGTAGGCGGGTCGCTCGGCGGCTCCTCGGGCGGAGGGGGCGGCGGCTCGGCCACCAGGATCTCGCGCTTGACCATGACCTCCTGAATCAGGTCGGCGTACTCGCCGTTGTTCAGGTTGCGATCAGAGGAGACGAAGGCGTTGGCCATGTCACGGAAGGTGAACTCGCCCCGCGGAGCCTCGGCCATGAGGTTGGCCAGCACCTTCAACCCGTCGTCGGCGGTCTTGGCCAGCGCCTCGGCCGTGGTCAGACCAGCAGCTTTGTTGCGCTCGTTGATGCCATTGAGAATGTCATAGAACGCACCCGACCAGAGGCGCGAGAAGTTGTGCACCTCGCTGCCCAGCTCGTCGGGGTTGGGAGGATTGAAAGGCAGCTCGGCCGGGTCCTTCCAGGTGAAGCTGTTGACTGCGTTGCGAGTCCAGTTCCCGCCGGTACGATTCTTCTTGGTCTCGTCGTTGATGGCGATGCCCAGCTCTTCGCCCAGGGCCGACATGATGTTCTTCTTGGACAGGTCGCCCCCGGTTTCGATCAGAACGCGGGACCGGGTGCGCTCGTCCTTCAGGGCAAAAAGCATGGCCAGCTTGTCGCCGAACGACTCGTGGAAGGCACCCACGTCCGGGGCCCAGGCATCGAAGTAGTCAGGGCGCAGGCCGTCGAGGATGGCGTGGCCGACCTCGTGGGCCACCACCTCACCCGAATCGCCCGAGTAGACATCGCGGCCGAGAACCGCATCGTGGTGGTGGAAGAAGTTCACCGAGCGCTCGTCGCGCGCGTAGTAGGCGTTGATCATGTCTCCGCCGTCGGCGTTGACTTCCAGTTTGTGGTCGCCAAATGCCCAGGCGATGGGCTGGCCGGTGGCCTGCTCAAAGATCTCGACGGTCCTGGCCACGGTCGAAAAAGTGACGGCGGCGTGATGGCGGTGGTCGCAGGTGGGGAAATGGAAGCCGCCCTCCTCGTTGGCGGTCAGTCCGCCGTTGAGCTTGGCCCGGTCGACCTCGGGTCCGCTCTCCCCGACCAGCACGTTCTTGACGGTGGTGGAGGTGGGTGTGAAGACGGCCGGATCCTGGGGATTAAAGCTGAAAACCGTGTCTTTGGGCTGGGGGGGCGCCGGCGGCTCGGGCTCGGGCGGGGTAGGCGGGCAGGGCGGGTTTTCATCCTGGGCGCGCACCTGCAGAGCGTAATTGAAGCTCGAGCGGGCCAGTGTCTGTAGCATCTATTGATTTCTCCTCTGGTGGTGTCCGCCCCGAGGATAAGCCACCCGCTCTCGTGGGTCTTGCTCGGCGAGGTTAACAGCCGGTCATGTCAGCCTGAAAATTGCCTGAAAGGGGGCGAGAGGCCCCGCGGCAAAGCACCCGGGCATGTTTGCCCAGATCGTCGAAGGACTCCGCTCCCTGGTCATCTCCGACCGCGCCGCGACGCTGGAAGAGCGCCGCAAGATGGCGCGCATCCAGTGCAATTTCCCCGTGCGCGTCCGCGCCGGCTCAAAGTTCCTGCAGGCCCGGGTCACCAACCTCGGGGTGGAGGGGATGCGGCTCAAAGGCAGCCAGTCCTTCCCCAAAGGCACCCCCGTGACAGTGGTCTACCAGCACCAGTCCTCTTTCGAGGAGCTCAGCTCGGTGGACGGCCAGGTGGCCTGGGTGCGCCGCTCGCCGCGCAGCAACGAGATGCTCATGGGCATCCGCTATGAGTACACCCAGCGCAACTGGGTCGACTTTGTGCTGGGCCTGATCGGCATGACCGACGAGTCGGTCTTCCAGCGCCGCCGCTTTGTGCGCGCCGAGGGGCTGATGGCGGCCAGGCTTTCGGTACCGGGCCGCATTCCGCCTCAGAAGTGCTGGGTCGTCAACCTGAGCCTGGGAGGAGCGCTGGTCGACTCCCCCACCATGCTCGGACCCGGAGCCACCGTCAAGCTCGACCTGGGCCCCCTTCCCAAGCTGCGGCCGGTCTCCGTGCTCGGCCTGGTGAAGGAGTCGCGCGAATCCGACAGTGGCCAGAGCTTCCAACTGGGCATGGAGTTCAGCAACCTGGATGCGCCCGGCACCAGGGCTCTGGGGCGCTACGTCATCTGGTCGCTCAAGGAGAGCGCCAACAACGCTCCTCCGCCTACATGAACCGATCCACGCCCTGGACTCCCTGCGAGCGCCGATCCTCGGCGTAGCGGTAGGGCTCGTCGAGCAGCTCGTTGACCCGGTCCATCACCAGGTCGGTGACCGCTCGAAAGCGCTCGCCGTGCTGGCGGACGGCTCCGCGGGTCAGCGGCATGAATGGGTCATCGATGCGATAAGGGGCAAGCTCCGGGCCATCAGGCTCGAGCGGCCGGCCGATGCGGTAGACAATGCGCCCTCCTCGCGACAAAGGGTAGTTCCCGGGATAGACGCGATCCGAGCCACTGCAGCCGATGGGCACGATGGGCACCTTCAAGTGCAGCGCCGTCTGGGCGATGCCGGTATGACCCTCGGAGAGACGCCGGCTGCGAGTTCCCTCGGGAAAGACCAGCAGGTTGACCTTGTGCTCGAACAGGGCCTCACGGTTGAGTCGATCGACCTCACCCACCATGGCCTCCCAGTGCTCCTCGAACCGCTCCAGGTAGCCCCCGCCCAACTCGGGGGGAAGCCCGGACGGGTCGCCCGAGTTGAGAGCATCGCGGATCGCTCGGTACTCGCTGTCCGAGGGCCGCCTGCCGGCCGCTCGGCGAAAGTCATTGGTCAGAAGATAGCCCCGCGAGGGCAGGGGAATATTGTTGGTGCACTCGAGAAAGAAGGCCACCAGACGATTATGGTAGTACTTGCCCTTGACCCAGGTGGCTGTGAACGGGCGTTTGCGCAGGTAGAAGAGATACTGCAAGGGGAAGTAGTTGTACATATCGGTGTGATTCATTCCCAGCATCGAAGGGCGGTCCGGCAGGTTCTCCAGGCCCTCCAGCACCAGCTCGGTCCTGGTGACGGCGAAGTTCCAGCGCAAGAGGAGATTGGCCACCGCCAGGTGACCCCAGGGAACGCGGCTGAGGCGCACTTTCTTGAGTCGGGCCAGATCCAGCATGGAGGCTCGCCTTCGTTGCCAGCCGGGGGGGACCCTGGTAACCCGCGGCGAAGCCCCGGGGCAATGCCCGCAGCCCCCAGGGCGCCCTCGCCCGACATCGCGCGCCTCTTTCCGTTCCCTCTGGACGACTTCCAGGTAGAGGCCATGGAGTCCAT
>JAANMV010000309.1_pt1 | contig 60757 bp, 50 predicted proteins | sample 7279661 | NCBI WGS metagenome assembly JAANMV01 (sample SAMN14094540, study PRJNA606508) | bioreactor metagenome | isolation source: A lab-scale SPAN reactor treating ammonium-rich wastewater day 121 | place: Ireland: Galway | collected 2017-05-16 | reverse complement strand
AAATGCGGGGCCAGGTATCGTGGACGTGACATGTCGCCCGATTCGGCGCCCCGGCCGAGATGACTCCTTGGATTCCGAAATCACCCGCGCTTGGTATGAGCGGGAAGGCGCCGGCGCGGGCGAGTCGAAGCAGCGCGCCATGCCGCCCGAGCCGCCACGCGAGATCATCGTCTCCGCCGCCCACGCCGGTCTGTCCGGCGCGGTGCCGGTGGGCGGCGGGGCGGCGGTGATCGGCGCCCTGCTGCGCGCCTGGTCGGCCGCGCCGCCGTGTCCGATCACCGTCTACGGGCTGGGCGACCGGCTCGATCTGCCGGGGATCGACTACCACCGAGTTCCGGCGCCGTGGCCGCGCGGCGCCGGGCCGGACGACCTGGTCAAGCTGGGCGAGCTGGCCTACGCCGCGGTGGCCACGGCCTTCGAGCGCGAGGTCACCGAGCGGGTGCTGGCCACGGCCGGGCCCGGCGCCTGCGTGCTGGCCAACGACCTCAGCGAGGGGCCGGACTTTGGCGCGCTGGCCGCCGCCGGCCTGCCCGTGGTCACTCTCTGGCACGTCGACGTGGTCGACTACTTCGCCCGGTTCTACCTGGGCGGGCTGCGCCCCGAGCTGCTTGCGCGCGCCCACCGCGCCCTGGGACCGGCCGGCCGGCTGCTCCCCCGCGTGCTCAAGCTGGTGTTCCAGAAGCAGGCCGACTGCGTGCGCTGGTCGGCGCGCCAGGTGGTGCCCAGTTCGCCCATGCGCGAGGTGATCGAGCGCTGCTATCCGGGCGCCGGCGCCCGCGTGGCGGTGGTGCCCTGGGGCGCCTGGGACACGCCGGCCGACGAGCCGGCCATCGCCGTCGAGGTCGCCGCTCTGCGGGCCGCCCACCAGTTGGCCGACGGCGAGACGCTCCTGGTGACCCTCAGCCGGCTGTCGCCGGAGAAGGGGCTGGACCGCCTGCTGCGCGCCCTGCGGCACGGCGAGCGGGCCGGCGAGATGCCCGACGGCGTCCGGCTATGGATCGCCGGCGAGCCGGCCTTCATGCGCGGCGAGCGGACTCTGCGCGAGCTGCGGCGGCTGGCGGGAGCGCTGCGCCGCTGCCGGGTCGACTTCCTGGGCTACGCGGCCGGCGCCCGGAAGCAGGCGGTGTGGCGGCTGGCCGACCTGTTCGTCATGCCCTCGCGCCACGAGAGCTACGGGCTGACCCTGGCCGAGGCGCTGCGGGCCGGGCTGCCGGCGGTCACCACCGCGCACTACAGCGCGGCGGACCTGGTCACGCCGGAGGTCGGTGAGGTCGTCCCCAACGCCCCCGAGCGCGAGGTCCCGGCGTTGCTCTGGGCCGCGCTCCGCGATCTGCTGGTGGACCGCGACCTGCGCCGTCGGCTGGCCGGCGGCGCCGCGCGGCGCGCTGCCACGCTCGAGTTCGCGGGCGCCGCCGGGCGGGTGCTGGAGCTGTGCGGCGAAGCCATGCTCAGCGGGCCGCCTGGAGTTTGAGGAGCTGCTCGGCGATCCGCCAGCGGCGCAGGTCGAACTCGCGGTAGCCCCAGACGTCGCCGTCCAGCTTGTACTTGGCCTTGACCTCGACGGCGTTCCAGGTCTCGTCCAGCACCCGTCGCGCCGCCGCCGCCTCCTTGAGCTTGGCCTTCTCCGCCGCGGCGGTCAACTGCTCCAGGGTGTAGACGTACCGGTAGTCGTCCCACCCCTCGCGGTACGCCTCCCACATGGGCACCGGCCAGACGGTGCCGTCGGGGCCCGGGCGGTTGAAGAAGTCGGCGTACCCGCCGTCGAGGTTGTTGAACGGGTGGGCGCTGGTGGACGAGTAGATCCACGGGATGAGGGCCAGGAACCCGCTTCGCCAGAAGCCGAAGCCATAGGTCATCCGGGCACCGGCGACGGTGGTGTGGTCGTTCTCGCCGTTGACGTGGTTCGGGTAGCACCAGTACTCGACCGGCCGTTTGGCCATGTCGGCCAGCAGCGGCTCGCGCTCGGGCAGGAACGGCTGGGTGCACCAGATGTCGACGAAGGGCATCATCGGCGCCCGCGAGTCGGCGGTCGGGTCGGCGGTGACGTAGGTCCGCCCGCCGCCGTCCCGGATGGCCTTGAGGCACTGGAGCATGAACTTGACCTGGTCCGGCGCGCCGCCCGGCTCGTCGATGGGGTAGTAGACGAACTCGGGCAGGCCGCGCTCCTTGCGGCCGGCCTCGATCCAGCCGATCATCTCGGTCAGCTCCCGCTCGAACTCGGGCGGAGCCGGCTTGGCGTCGGCGATGTGGCTGCCCAGCGAGGCGCCGTTCATGTGCCGGGCGTAGAGCCCGCCGGTGTTGAGCGACATGATGTACGGGCCGGGGTAGCCGTACCGCTTGCAGCGGTCGATCTTCTTGACCAGCTTGTCCCAATCGTACGTGAACTGCAGCGGCGTCTCGGGCTTGCCCGGCACGCTGATCCAAACCGACATCGGGACGCACAGCACCGTGCCGTGGTCGTTCATGTCCTGGGCTTGGAGCTCGGCCTGCCGCTCGTAGAACTGGCGCGAGAAGTCGTCCGGCGCATAGCCCGCCTCGTCCAGCGGGTCACGGTAGTAGATGCCGTAGATCTTGGTCGGGTCCGATTTCAGCCGGAGGTCGAGCACCCGGAAGCGGATGGGAATGGTCGCCGCCGGCGCGCCGGTGGGGCGGAAGGTGACCGTGCCCCGGTAGAGGCCCGGGCGGGCGTCGTCCGGCACGTGGACCGTCAGCCAGAAGCGCTGGTTGACCTCGGCCGGAAGGTCCACGGTGTCGAACGGGCGGAGGTAGTCCGGCGTCAGCTTGTAGCGCCGGATGAAGGTGTAGTGCGGCCGGGAGTTGGCGTACTGGACCATCTTGACGTCGATCCGCTCGCGCCCGATGGTGCCGGGTCCGGTCAGCTCGCCGACCTCGACCCGGCAGCCGGAGAGGGCCTTCAGCGGCAGCACCGTGAAGGTCAGCGGCTCGAACTCGCCCAACGAGGCGAAGGCTTCCAGGGCGGGGTCCACCTCCGCGGCGTACGGCACCGTGTTGGGCCACACGTTCTCCAGGTAGTGGCGGTGGTGGACGACGTATCCCCGGGCGCGGTCGCTGTCCCGCGGCGGAGGCATCTGGCCAACGGGATCGGCGTGCTCGTCGCGCTGCCAATCTTTAAGCAGCTCCGGCGGCAAGAGGTAGACGAGCTGCTCGGTGGGCTCGATCAGCTCCTTCGCGCGGGCGGCGTCGGCGACCGGGTAGACCGCCAGGGCCGAGAGGATCCAGCGGCTCGGCGAGGTGACCGTGACGGACGGGTTGCCGGTGGTCTTGAAGCGCAGCCGGCGCGCCTCGAACCAGTAGCCGCCGGCCATCTGGAAATGGGCCGAGGCCTCGCCGGCGGTGACGGTGAAGTCGTAGACCTGCGCCCGGCTGCGCTCGCTGCTGCCGCCGCAGACCCACAACTCGTACTCGCCGGCGGGCAGCGGGAGCTGCAGTTTGGCCTCACCGCTGCCGGTCACCGCGTCGCGGGTCAGGTCGTTGGTGTACACCGGCGGGGCGGCCTTGTTGTTGCTCAGGACCTCCTTGGCGTCCCAGGTCCAGGCGCGGTCCTGGCCCTTGTAGTCGGCCGGGGCGACCCATCCGGGCGCCGCAGCGGTGGCCACGGTCGCCGGTCCGAGCCCCTGCCAGCCCGGCATCACCGGCGAGGTCGCCAGCCCGAAATCCAGGAAGAAAGCCAGCAGTGCGGTCATCGCGCGACCTCCTCGAACGGGCCGGTAACGACTTCGATCCGCGCCTTGGCGGTCGCCCCGCCGGCCACCTGCAAGGTCACCTCCGCGGCGCCCGGCGCCAACTCGGGACAGGCCGCCACCAGCCGCTGCCGGCCGCGTCGCAGCTCGATCTTGAGCTGCCGCTGGCCGCCCTTGCCGGGCACCGTCAGCAGTCCCTCGACCGTGGCGCCCTCGGCCACGCCGGCCACCTGGGCGTCGATCACCAGGTACCCAGGCCGGGTCGAGACCAGGGCCTCCAACGGCTTCATCGCCATCACCTGCGGCGCGGCGTAGCGGCCCAGCTTCAGGTCGGCCAGGTAGAAGTCGATCTTGTCCAAGTGGCTGTAGTTGCTCTCGCCGATGTGCCAGCCCACGCGGCCGATGGTCTTGGGATAGCGCAAGTCCTCGATGGGCACGGTGATGTCCCGCCACTCCCGCTTGGCCAACGAGAAGCTGAGCGCGTGCTGGTTCGGCCGGGCCGGCATGTCCACGGTCAGCCCGAAGGCCACGGTGGGGAACGCCTCGCGGCTGGTGTCGCCATAGACCTTGAAGGTCAGGAAATCGTACCCGCTCCAATCCACCGGCGGGGTGAGGGAGAGCCCGACCCGCGGCCAGCCGATAGGATACTTCGGCTCGCCGGTGGTGTGATCGACGTCGATGTGCCAGCGCAGCGAGAACTCCGCGCCGGGCGGCACGACCTCGGTGTTCTTCTCCAGCGTACACTCCGCCGTGTACCACTTGGCGGGGTCGCCGAAGGCCGGCGGCGCCTCGTAGACGAGGTTGTCCGCCGCGTGCGCCGAGGCGGCCAGGAGCACCGCCATCAGCAGGGACTTGACCATTGAGCACTCCAACCCGCGCTGTCGCGCGAACGGACGCAGGTTCGTCAGCGCCGGCCGCTCACCTCCACGCCAACCATCACCCTCTTCATCACCAGGCCGTCGTCGGGCGGCTCCTGGTAGTAGCCGGGCCGGGTGCCGATGACTGCGAAGCCGTGGCGCTCGTACAGCCCGCGCGCCGCGACGTTGCGCTGGCGCACCTCCAGGACCACCGACTCGACCCCGCGACCCCGGGCGTCGGCCAGCAGCGCGGTCAGCAGCCGCGAGCCGAGGCCGTGGCGGCGGTAGGCCGAGAGCACGCCCAAGGTGGGGATGTAGCCCTCCGGGCCGACGCAGGTGATGCTGCCGAAGCCGACCACGTCGCCCAGGACCCGCGCCACGTAGGCCGCGCTGGCGGCGGCGCGGATCATCCCGTCGAGGTACTGCTGGCGGGTCCAGGCGCGGCCGAAGCAGTGCCGCTCGACCAGCATGATGCCCTCGATGTCCTCGACCGCCGCGGGTTGGATGATCAGGCCGGCCGGCTCCATGCTCATCCTCCGGGCCGGGCAAGGGTCACCCCGAAGCGGCGCTCCGGCTCGGAGGCGAGGACGTACAGCGGGGTCAGTTCGGCCGCGTCGACGGCCGCGCCGCGGGCGATGCGCAGCCGGCCGAGCGCCGCCGTGACCGCCGCCCGGGGCTGGCCGTAGACCGGCGGCAGCAGCTCCACGCCGCGGCTCGCCAGCGTCTGCCGGTCGTCGTCGGTCAGCAGCCCGGCCACGGCCACGCGCGTGCCCAGGGCCCCCAGCCGCTCGGCCAGCTCGCCGATCGCCAGCAGCTCCGGCCCGAACAGGCAGTTGGCCAGATCCTCGCCGCGCCGGGCGTAGAGCGCGGCGTAGACATGCCGCTTGGGCGCGGCGATGACCGCGCAGAGCGGCTGCCGGTCGTTGAGCGGCGCGGCGGCGGCGAGGGTCTCGAGCGAGCCAATGCCGACCACCGGCAGCGGCCGGGCCAGGGCCATGCCCTTGACCACCGCCAGCCCGACCCGCAGGCTGGTGAACGAGCCGGGACCCAGCCCCACCGCGATCCCGGCCAACTCCGCGGGCGAGGTGTCCGACTCGGCCAATAGCCGCGCCAGCCGCGGCGCCAACTGCTCGGCCATGGTCCGCCGCGCCGGGAAGGTCGACTCGGCGGTCAGCCGGCCGTCGGCCCCGACCAGGGCGACCGAGGCCAGACCGGTGCTCGTCTCCAGACCCAGGACACAGCCGCTCATCGGCACTCCGGTACCTCACTCGACGAATCCAGCCAGCGGCTCAGCTCGGGCGACGCCAACTCCGCCAGACGGCCGTCGCCATCCGGCGCGAGGCGGATCCACAAGGTCCGCTCGGGGAGCAGATCGGCGATCCGCTCGGCCCACTCGACGACCACCACCCCGGCGCCCTCGATCAGCTCTTCGAGGCCGATCCCCGCCGCCTCGTCGGCGCCGGACAGACGGTAGGCGTCGGCGTGGGCCAGGGGCAGCCGAGCGGCATACTCGCGAATCAGGACGAAGGTGGGGCTGGGCACCGGACCCGTCACGCCCAGCGCCTCGGCCAGCCCCTGGGCGAGGGTGGTCTTCCCGGCGCCGAGCGGCCCGACCAGACCGATCACGTCACCGGCCCGCGCGGCGCGGCCGAGCCGCCGGCCCAACTCGCGAGTGGCCCCGGCGTCGGGCAGCTCGAGCCGCACCGGCGCGCTCATCGCGCGAGTCCTTCGAGCGGGAGCGGCAGCCGAGCCACCAAGGCGGCCACCGGCGGGCCGAGCAGCGCGTTCAGCGCCGCCGTCACGCCGACGATCTCCAGCGCGCGCGGGTGGCGGAGCAGATCGGGCGCCAGGGCCAGGAAGACGACCTCGCCGAAGATCGTGCCGCAGCCCACCGCCAGGAGCTGGACGATCAGATTCTCACGGTGCAGCCGGACGCGCACCTGGCCCACGGCGGCGGCGACCAGGACTCGCGAGACGAGAAACGGCAACCCGGCCGCGCCGGCCGAGAAGCCGGTCATCAAACCGCCGGTCAGTCCGGCCACCAGCCCCGCCCGGGTGCCGAACAGCAGGCTGACCGTGATGATCGCCACCAGCACCAGGTCGGGCCAGGCGCCGAGCACCCGCCAGCGGGCGACGAGCCCCGATTGCAGCCAGGCCGCCGCCACGGTGACCACCGCGGCCCAGGTCAGGGACGGCTTCATGGCGCCGCTTCCGGCGCCCGGGCGACCGCCGCGCCGCGGACCAGGACCAGCACGTCCTCGACCTGATCGGGATCGACCGCCGGGCGGATCCAGCACACCAGCGACGCCTCGTCGGGCCGGCGCTCCAGACTGACCACGTGGCCGATCAACAGTCCGGCCGGGAACTGGCTGCCGTGCTCGTGGCCGGAGGTGACCACCGCGTCGGCCGGCCGCGCGTCGGCGGCGGCATTGGGGTAGGTCAGCCGGCAGAGCTGCGAGCCGTCGCCGCGGGCGACGCCCAGGACCTGTCGCGCGCGCTCGGGCTGGAGCCGGGCGCCCACTCGGCCGAGTCGGTCGGTCAGGCAGAGCACCTTGGAGGTGGCGTAGCCGGTTTGGTAGACCTGACCGACCAGCCCACCGGGTGCCAGCACCGGTGCGCCGGGCGCCACCCCGTCGCGCTCACCGGCGGTGATGGTCAGGGTGCGGAACCACGGGCTGGGGCCGTGGCCGATGGTCCGGGCGGCGACCGCCGGGAGGGCCACCGGCTCGCGGACCTCAAGCAAGGCACGCAGCCGGGTTACTTCCTGCCGCCACTCGGCCGACTGCTCGGCCTGCGCCTGGCTCTGGGCGAGCTGCTGCCGGAGCCGGGCATTCTCCTGCTCCAACTCGGACAGGTGGGTGACGAACCGCCAGGCCCCGGCCAGGCCGCCCCGGGCGGCGGTCAGGACCGACTCGACCGGCGCGCTGGCGGCGCCGACGACCTCGGCCGGCACGCTGGCCGAGCCGAGACGGTCCGGCCGTGACTGCATCCCGGCCAGCACGCACGCCACCAGCACTACCGTGAACCAGACCCACCGACCTTGCGGCCGTCTGGCGCGGCCACTCATCCGAAGCTAACTCCGCCTCCCCTGCTGACAGCATACTATCCTTCACGCCGCCGGCCAAGCAGATCTGGAGCCGGTGGCGGACGATGGCTGGTCGGGCCGTTCGCCCGGCCGCGAGGAACGGGCACTTGACTTCGGTTCCGGGATGGACGATAAACGGGAGCCGCCAGGAGAACGTTGCGGTGCTTACTCGGGACGGGTGCGAGGCCCGGCTGGGACGGCTGCGGTCGCTGCTCGCCGAGGCCGATCTCGACGCCGCGGTGGTCAGCGACCCGCGGGAGTTGTACTACTTCCTGGGCCTGCCGCTGCCGCCGGCCGGGGAGTTCCCGGCGGTGGCCTGGATCGAGGCCTCGGGGCGCGTGGCGACCATCTGCCATCAAGGCACCGAGCCGCTGCTGGGCGACGGCGTGGCGACCTACCCGTGGCACGTCGGGTACACCCGGAACCTCGACAACCAGCGCGCCGCGGCGGGCTTGCTGAAGGATGCCCTGGCCGCTGCCCGGCCGCGGCGGGTGGGCTACCAGGCCGATCACCTGGCGCACTCGGTGGCCGCGGTGGTCGGCGCGACCGGGGCCGAGCTGGTGCCGGTGGACGATGCCGTCTACGCCATGCAGCGGGCCAAGGACCCCGACGAGCTGGCCTGCCTGCACCGCAGCATAAGAGCGGACCTGTCCGCTTACGAAGCGGTCGGCGACCTGGTCGGGCCGGGCGTGAACGAGTTGGAGGTGCTGGCCGCCGGCGCGCGCGGGGCGGCGCTGTACGTGGGCGAGCCGGTGTGGCACGGCGGCGACTACCAGTGCGCCAGCATGGGCGGGCCGGCGCGCGACCGGGAGTGCCTGGCCGGCGAGCTGTACATCATCGACGCCTGGTGCATCTACCGGGGGTACTGGTCCGATCTCTGCCGGACGTACTCGGTCGGCGCGCCGACCGAGCTCCAGCAGTCGGTCTACGACCACTTGGTCGACATCCTGCTGGAGGTGCCGCAGCGGCTCCGGCCGGGCGGGTCCGGGACCGAGCTGGCGCGGTGGATGGACGCCCGCATCCGCGAGCACCCCCACCTGGCCGACACCGGCCTGACTCACCACGCCGGGCACGGGGTCGGGCTTCGGGCGCATACCGAGCCCGACCTGAACCTGGACCGGGAGGGCATCCTTCAAGTCGGCGACACGGTCTCCGTCGAGCCCGGCGCCTACTCCGCCGAGCTCAACGCCGGGATCCGGGTCGAGAACCACTTCGTGATCACCGAAACCGGTTGCGAGCTGCTGTCCGAATACCCGCTGACGCTGATGACCTGATAAGGACGATGACCCGCATGAAGCCGCTCCAGACCTACCACGTCGCGCCTTCGCTCCCCGAATCCCTCGCCGCCTTGCGCGAGCTGGCCTACAACCTGTACTGGTGCTGGCACACCGAGGTGATTGACCTGTTCCGGCGGCTGGATCGCGATCTCTGGGAAGCCACCGGCCACAACCCGGTCAAGATGCTCGGCGAGGTGAAGCAGGCCCGACTTCGGCAACTGGCCGAGGACGAGGGATTCCTGGCCCAACTGCGCCGCGCTCACGAGGCGTTCTGTGCCTACCTTGACGAGGAGGGCTATGTCGGCCGCGGCTGCCGCGAGCAGGAGGTCGACGTGGCCTACTTCTCGCTGGAGTTCGGGTTGACCGAGTGCCTGCCCATCTACAGCGGCGGCCTGGGCATGCTGGCCGGCGATCACCTCAAGTCCGCCAGCGATCTGGCGGTGCCCTTGCACGGGGTCGGACTGCTCTACCAGAAAGGCTACTTCCGCCAGTTTCTCAGCGCCGACGGGTGGCAGCAGGAAGAGTATCCCGAAAACGACTTCTACAACCTGCCGCTGACCGAGGAGCGCGACGAGGCGGGCGAGCCGGTGACGGTCACCGTCGAGCTGCCCGAAGGGCCGGTGGCGGCCAAGGTCTGGCGGGTCGCCGTCGGCCGGATCAACCTCTACCTGCTCGACACCAACCTGCCCGAGAACCAGCTCGAGGCGCACCGCGATATCACCGATCAGCTCTACGGCGGCGACAACGAGATGCGCATGCGCCAGGAGATCGTCCTCGGCATCGGCGGCCTGCGCGCGCTGCGGGCGGTGGGGATCGAGCCCGCCGTGTGCCACATGAACGAGGGCCACGCGGCGTTTCTGGCGCTGGAGCGCATCCGCCGGCACCTGGCCGAGCACGGCACCAGCTTCGAGCAGGCCCGCGAGGCGACCGTGGCGGGCAACGTCTTCACCACCCATACTCCGGTCCCCGCCGGCCACGACCGCTTCTCGCCGGAGCTCATGGAGCGCTACTTCGGCGCGTACTACAAGGAGCTGAGCCTGACCCGCGACCAGTTCATGGCGCTGGGCCGCGAGAACCCGGCCGACTCGATGGAGCCGTTCTGCATGACCGTCCTGGCGCTCAAGCTGGCGGTCCACTCGAACGGCGTGAGCGATCTGCATGGCCAGGTTTCCCGCAAGATGTGGGAGGACATCTGGGGGCCGGTGCCGCTCAAGGAGATCCCCATCGGCCACGTCACCAACGGCGTCCACGGCCGGAGCTGGGTGAGCGGCGACATGGCCGAGCTGTACGACCGGTACCTGGGTCCCAGGTGGGCCGACGATCCCATGGACCGGGCCGTCTGGGAGCGGGCCCAGGAGATTCCCGACGAGGAGCTGTGGCGGACTCACGAGCGGCGTCGCGAGCGGCTGGTGGCGTTCGCCCGGAAACGGCTCCGGGCGCAGCTCGAACGAGTCGGCGCCACGCCGCGCGAGATCCGCATCGCGACCGAGGTGCTCGACCCCAAGGCGCTGACCATCGGCTTCGCCCGGCGGTTCGCCACCTACAAGCGGGGCACCCTCCTGCTCCGCGACCTCGACCGCCTGCGGCGCATCCTGACCGACGCCGAGCGCCCGGTGCAGATCATCTACAGCGGCAAAGCGCACCCGCGCGACAACTCCGGCAAGGAGCTCATCCGGACCATCGTCCACACCGCCCAGACCGAGGGTTTCCGGCACCGCATCCTGTTCCTCGAAGACTACGACCAGCAGGCGGCGCGGTACCTGGTCCAGGGAGTGGACATCTGGCTTAACACCCCGCTCCGGCCGCAGGAAGCCAGCGGCACCAGCGGCATGAAGGTGGTCTTCAACGGCGGGCTGAACTGCAGCATCCCCGACGGGTGGTGGCCGGAAGGCTACAACGGCCTCAACGGCTGGTGCATCGGCCGGGGTGAGGAGTACGACGACCTGGAGTACCAGAACGACGTCGAAAGCAGCGCGCTGTACGACCTGCTGGAGCGGGAGATCGTGCCGGTCTTCTACGACCGCGGCTCCGACGGCATCCCGCGCGGCTGGGTCGGCCGGATGAAGAACTCCATCCGCACCCTGGCGCCGGTGTTCAACACCAACCGCATGGTCCTGGAGTACACCCGCCGCTTCTACCTCACCGCCGGCACGCGCTTCCGGCAGCTCAACGCCGACGACCAGGGCCGCGCCCGGACGCTGGCGGAGTGGAAGTCCAACCTCCGGCGCGAGTGGCCACGGGTCGAGATCGCCGGGGTCACCAGCGAGGAGGGCGATGCGCTGCTGGTCGGCGACCAGAAGCACATCCGGGCCGAGCTCAAGCTGGGCAAGCTGACGCCCGAGGACGTCAGCGTCCAGATCTGGCACGGCGCGGTGGACGGCAAGGGGGACTTCATCCAGGGCACGGCGGCGCCGATGGAGTACCGCGAAGCCAACGGCGAATGCCACGTCTTCACCGGGCAGTTGGCCTGCGAGAACTCCGGCCGGCAGGGCTTCTCCCTGCGCGTGCTGCCGAAGCACCCGGATCTCGACAACCCGCTGCTGATGGGATTGGTCAAATGGGCCTGAATGGACGGCTCGCGCCGGACGACACGGACGTGACCAGGTGCTGGGTCAGCGGCCCGGACGAGTGGCAGCCGCTGCTGGAGGAGTGGCGCGCGGCCAGGCCGGACCGGGTGACGCTCCACGACTGGCCGCAGTACGGGGGGCAGTCGGTCCGTGGGCTGACCCTCGGCCGGGCCGACCCGCCGCCGGCGTTCCGGCTGGTCGCGGCCGTGCCCCACGCCCACGAGCCGGCCCAGACCGCGGCCTGCGTCGAGCTGGCCCGACAACTGGCCACCGGCCTGCGCGGCGACGGCGCCGCCACGGCCCTCGACCGCGAGCGGATTCTCGACCACGCGTTGATCACGCTGCTGCCCGATACCAACAGCCAGGGCCGGGCCCGGGCGACCAGCCGCTGCTGGGACGGCACGCTGACCAACGACGAGTTCCTCAAGGTCGCCTTCGGCGAGGCGGCCGACGGGCAGCAGTTCGGCCGCTACCGCGAGTGGCGCGTGTCCGAGCATCACCCCAAGCGGATCGGCGCCGAGTACGAGGCGCTCGACGACGACCTGTACGTCGAGCCGAACACCGACCGCCGCTCGACCCACTGCCGGGCCCTGGACGACATCCAGGCCCGGTACCGCTGCACCCACTACCTCGATCTCCACCAGCACGAGCACGACGACATGGTGCTCTTCCCGGAGAGCTACGACGAGCTGCCGGCGGACGAGCAGGCGCATCTGGCGGCCTGGGCCGACGCCATCGAGGCCGGTTGGGCGGCGGTCGGGATCGGGCCGCTCGGCCGGCGGACGGTGCCCTACCGCGGCCAGCCGCGGCAGGCGCTGTTCCGCGACTTCTGGGCCGGTCGCGGCGAGGGTCTGCGCCGCCTGACGGTCGAAGTGCGCAACAACCGGCACCACAAGACCGACCAGCCGACCCCCATGGCCCGCCAGTTCCGAGCCGCGGCGGCGGCCCTGGAGGCGACCGTCCGGTTCGGCCTCGAACAGATCTAGAGCCTGGCCTGCGTCTCGGCCACCAGCATCCAGTAGATGGCGATCTGGATCGCTCCGGAGGGCGGCAGGATGCGCACGTCGTAGAAGTCCAAGGTCAGTTCGGCATCGCCCAGGATCCAGTGCGGGTCGATCCACACGTCGGGCACCTCGCTACCGGCCGGCGGGCCGTCCGGGCCGGGCGCGACCACCGCGATGGTCTTGGCCCCGGCGGCCTTGGCGGCCTGGAAGATGGCCGTCTCGACGGCGGTGTAACCGATGTGCGCGAAGACGTCGCCTGGCCGCAGGGCGGCGGTCACCGTCTCCGGGGTGACCTTGCCCGGGAAGGCGGTCCAGGCGCCGGGGTCGCCGGGCGTGCCGCAGACGTACGGCGGGTAGTGGCCGAACATCCAGGCCCAGCGCCGCCCGCCCGCCCGCCCGGCCTCGGCCGCCAGCGCCGCGGCGCGGTCGATGGCCGCTAGCTGCGCCGGCTGGCGAAGGTGGGCGACGTGGCCGCGCAGGCCGGCCAGGTACTGTGCCGCCAGCCGGCCGGCCGGGACGGCCGGTGGCGTCAGATCGGTGTGGAACGGCGTCTGCCGCACCCGCGCGTTGCGCTCGCGGGAGCCGGGCAGCATGACGCTCTGGTACATGGTCGGCATCTTGCCCCGCCGCGTCAGCGCCGCGACCAACTCGGCGTTGAACGCCCACAGGTTGATCACGTTGGCGACGCCGTCGGTCGGCGCGATCTTGAGTTGCGGCGTCAGCTCGACCGCCAGGCCGTGCTCGAACACGCCGGTGTCAATGAACACGTCCGCCTCGGCGGCGAGCGGACCCTTCGAGCCGAACAGGACCGCGTAGCAGCCGTCCTGTCGCCAGGCCCGCAGCAGCGGCGCGTCGGTGGGCAGCCCGGTCCCGAGCACGCCGTAGAGAATCACGTCGCCCGGCTGTGGCGGGGTCTTCGGCGTGACGCGTTTGAGCAGGCAGGGGCCGCCGGCGCGGTTGATGCCTTCGATGTCGAACCCGGCCATCGAGCCGGTGATCCAGTACCCGCGTCCGGCGACCAGCCGGTCGGCGGCCGCCTCGGCGGTGGCGGTGAGAGTGGGGATGAGGGACTCGGAATGGGCCAGGACCCGCTCGATGGCGGCGGCGTAGGAGTCGGCCCGCGGGGCGGTGGCGGCGCAGGCCAAACTGGCGGACCAGATGGCCAGCCACAGGGCACGGCAGCGAAACGTGATCATCGCGCGCTCCGGCTGCGCTATTCCCGCCTGACCGCCGATCCCTGCCGCGGCCGGGTGGTGGAGCCATAACCAAAGTGCGGAGGGCGGCCGGGCGGCGGTGCGAATGCCGGCGCTGCGCGTGCGGCGCGGAGTCGGCGGAATGGGCGAGTGGGCCGTGGGCAAGGGCAGATGGTCGTGGCGATGGCTGGCCGTTGCGGCGGCCCTGGTGGTGGCCGGCGCGGGGGCGGAGCCCGATCGGCCGAAGATCGGTTTGGTCCTCAGCGGCGGCGGCGCGCGCGGATTCGCCCACCTCGGCGTGCTGGAGTGGTTCGAGGCGCATCGCATCCCCATCGACTTCCTCGCCGGGACCAGCATGGGCGGGCTGGTCGCCGGCCTGTACGCCAGCGGTTTGACCACCGCCGAGATGCGCGACATGGGGCGCCGGGTCGAGTGGCTGGAGTTCTTCAAGGACGCGCCGCCCTATGCCCAGCTTTCCTGGCAGCGCAAAGAGGACCAACAGGCATTCCCCAACGGGCTGGAGCTGGGCCTGCGCCACGGGGTGAGCCTCCCCGGCGGGGTGGTCCAGGGGCAGAAGGCCGGCCTGCTGCTCAGCCGCGTGACCCTCCCGGTGAGCGACATCACCGAGTTCGGCAAGCTGCCCGTCCCGTTCCGCTGCGTGGCCACCGACATGCTCAAGGCCGAGCCGGTGGTGCTGAGCTCGGGCAGCCTGGCCGACGCCCTCCGCGCCACCACGGCCGTGCCCGGAGTGTTCGCGCCGGTCGAAATCGGCGGCAAGGTGCTGGCCGACGGCGGGCTGCTCAACAACGTGCCCACCGACGTGGTCAAGCAGATGGGCGCCGACGTGGTCATCGCCGTCGACATCGGCACGCCGTTGGGCGACAAGGAATCGCTCCAGAACCTGCTCGGGATGGTCAATCAGTCGTTCAGCGTGATGATCATCCAAAACGTGCGCGCCAACCTCCGCCTGGCCGACATCATCCTCTCGCCCGATCTGGAAGGCTTTTCCTCGGCCTCGTTCCGCTCCGCCGACGCCATGGCCGATCGCGGGTACAAGGCGGCTGAGGCCAAGCAGCGCATCCTTGCCCCGCTGGCCCTGGACGAGGCGGCCTGGGCGCGGCACCTGGCGGAGCGTCGGGCCCGGCGGCCCGGCGGCCAGGTGACCCCCAGCTTTCTCGACATCCGCGGTGGCTCGGACCTGACTCGCGAGGAGATCGAGCGGCGCTTCGGGCTGATGCTCGGCAAGCCGCTGGACGCCGACAAGGTGGAAGCCGAGCTGGCCCGGCTCTACGGCGAGGGGTACTACGCGCGGCTGGGCTACCGTCCGTTCACCCGCGACGGCCGCACCGGGCTGATGATCGGCCTGAGCGAGAAGCGTTACGGGCCGCCCTACCTGCGGGTGGGGATCGACTTCCACGGCGGGACCGCCGACGAGACGAGGTTCACGCTGGCCGGGCGGGTGACCGGCACCAACCTGACCGGCTATGGCTCCGAGTGGCGTGGGGATCTGACCGTCGGCGAGCGGACGGTGGTGGCGGCCGAGTACCACCAGCCGCTGGGCGGCGGCATGCTGTTCGTCGCGCCGCGGGCCTGGTACCGCAGCCGCGCCACGGATCTGTATGCCGGCGACGCTCGCCAGGCCGAGTACCTCAGCCGCGAGGTGGCGGCCGGGCTCGATCTCGGCGTGCAGCCGATTCCCGAGGCCCGGCTGCGCGCCGGCCTGGCCTACGGTGGGGTCGACCAGCACATCAGCTTCGGCGTGCCGCTGCGGCCGCGGGTGGAGGAGCCGTTCGGCTACTTTCGGGCGCAGGCCACGGTCGACACCCGCGACCGCGTGACGCTCCCGTCGCGCGGGTTGCGGTTCGACGGCGAGGCGCGCTGGTACACTGCCGCGCTGGGCTCCCAGTCGTCGTTCACCTGGCTCCACGGGGAACTGCAGCTCTTCCAGCCGGCCTTCGCCGGAACGGTCTTCGTCCTGGGCGACGTCGGTACCAGTCTCGACGGCTCGCCGCCGTACGGGGAGTTCACGCTGGGCGGCCTGGCGCGGCTGTCCGCCTACCGGCGCGATCGCTTCCGCGGCTCGCACGCGCTGTACGGCGGACTCGGCTACCTGCGGCCACTGTTCGACCTGCCGCTGTTCCTGGGCGGCAAGGTCTACGGCACGGGGATGGTCGAGACGGGTACCGCCGCCGCCCGGCTCGACGACGCGAAGTTCTTCAGCAGCGGCACGCTGGGGTTCGCGGCGGACACCATCTTCGGACCGGCATTCTTGGGCATCAGCTACGGCGAGGCGGGGGCAGGGCAGGTGCAGTTCTCGGTGGGCAAGCTCTTCTGAGGCGAAGGGACGGAAGGGACGGAAGGGACGGAAGGGACGGAAGGGACGGAAGGGACTCTCTCATTGCGGTGGTTGTCCACCAGGTCCACCAAGTCCACCAAGTCCACCACGTTCCGCCGTTGACGCGCGGTCGCCCGGAACCGTCTGGATCACTGACGGGCAACGGCCCGACGTGACGAAGACGATGGAGGCGGCGCTGACAATCTGGGTCGTGCTGGTGGCCAGATGGCTGCTGTGGACGACTCTGGCGGTGGTGATGGTCGCGTTCGCCTGCTCGGGCGCGCTGCGCGGGTCCAACCTCGATCACCAGTGGGCCGGCCACCGGCGGGTTTACGAGCAACCAAGCTCATGGCACAATGATCGGTAGACCGGCCGCCGAACGGCCGGTGGAGAGGTCCTTGAGCCGCGCCGAAACCGATGGCCTGGACGCCAAGCACGAGGCGTTGAAGGGGGCGCTGGCGCAGTTCGATGGGCTGCTGATCGCCTTCTCCGGCGGCGTGGACAGCACCTTGCTGGCCGCCGTGGCGCAGGCCGTGCTCGGCTCGCGGGCGGTCGCGGTGACCGCCGACTCGCCCAGCATCCCCCGCCGCGAGCTGCGCGACGCCGTCGCCCTGGCCCAACAGATCGGCATCGACCACCGGCTGGTCGCGACTCACGAGACCGCCAACCCGGAGTACATCGCCAATCCGGTCAACCGCTGCTACTTCTGCAAGACCGAGTTGTTCGAGACCTTGGACCGACTGGCCGCCGAATGGGGCTTCCGCCACGTCGCCTACGGCGCCATCGCCGACGACCTGGGCGAACACCGGCCCGGGCTCCAGGCGGCGCGGGAGCACCACGTGCACTGGCCGCTGGCGGCCGTCGGCCTGACCAAGGACGAGGTCCGCCGGCTGTCCCAGGAGTACGGCCTGCCCACCGCCGAGAAGGCCAGCTTCGCCTGCCTGGCGTCGCGCATACCCTACGGGCAGTCCGTCACCCCGGAGAAGCTGCGCCAGGTCGAGTTGGCGGAGGACCTTCTGGCCGAAGCCGGGTTCCGCCAGTACCGCGTCCGGCACCACGGCGACCTGGCCCGGATCGAACTCCCGGCCGAGGATCTGCCGCGGCTGCTCGACCCCAAGCTGCGCGACGCCGTCGCCCGCGGCGTGCGCGAGCTGGGCTTCCTCTATGTCACCTTGGACCTCCTCGGCTTCCGCAGCGGCAGCCTCAACGAAGGGCTCACGCCCGACCAGATCCACGTTCCCCTGGCGGCGCTTGGAGAGGCTTCGCCGGCCCGCGGCGGTTGACCGTTCGGGAGCGCTGTGATAGCCTGCCGACAGGTTGGTCAAGCGACCGGCCCGGCCGGCTGAGGAGACCATGCCGGCGCCCGGTAGGGCGGGGAGGATACGGCCATCGCCAGCGGTACTGTCAAGTGGTATGACCTCGAAAAGGGGTACGGCTTCGTCTACGAGGACAACGCGAATCGCGACGTCTTCCTGCACTCCGCCGACATCCAGGAGCCGGAGCCGAAGACCCTGTACGAAGGCCACCGGGTGACCTTCGAGGTCGAAGAGAGTGAGCGCGGGCCGCGCGCGGTCAATGTCGTGGTGGTCACCGGCACCGAGAAGATCGACCCCGAGCTGGAAGCCATCGAGATCGGCGACGATCCCGACGAGACCGAGTAGCGACCCTTCGCCGTCACCACCGCCCGCGGCGCCCGCCGCGGGTTTGTCGTGTCCGCCACGGGCCGCTCAGCTCGATTCCTGCTGCCGCTCGGCCGAGGCCAGCTTGTAGCCGACGCCGGGCACGGTGGTGATGAACTTCGGCGCGCTGGGCTCCGGCTCGACCTTCAGCCGCAGCCGCCGGATATGGACATCGAGCGTCCGGCTGTCCAGGTACAGGCTCTCTCCCCACACCCGCTCCAGAAGCGTGTCCCGCTCCAGCACCCGCCCGGCGTTGACGGCCAGGACCAGGAGCAGGTCGAACTCCTTGGGGGTGAGTTGGATCAGCTTGCCGCTGACCGTGACCTCGCGCGCCGCTTCGTCGATGGTGATGGCCCCGACGGTGATGGGCCCCTGCTCGGCGCCGCGGTTCTCGTACAAACTGGTCCGCCGCAGGTGCGCCCGGCAGCGGGCCAGCAGCTCGCGCGGCGCGAACGGCTTGGTGACGTAATCGTCGGCGCCCATCTCCAAGCCCAGCACCTTGTCCAACTCGTCGCTCTTGGCGGTCAGCATGATGATCGGCGTGTAGATCCGCGCGCGGATCTGCTGGCAGACCTGGAGCCCGTTGAGACCGGGCAGCATCAGGTCGAGGAGGATCAGGTCGGGCGTCTCGGCGGTGGCCATCTGCACCGCCTCGGCGCCGTCGGCGGTGACCACCACCTGGTACCCCTCGGCTCCAAGCAGCGCCGCCAGGCTCCGCTGGATCGCCGGGTCGTCCTCCACGACCATGATCTTCTCAGCCATCGACCTTCTCCAGACTGCGCGCCACCGCCGCCGCGACGTCGAGTTGGGCGGACAAGTTGCGCGCCGCGACGGCGCCGGTCACGGCCACCTGGCCACCGTCGCCCGCCGCCACGAACCGCTCGATCGAGGTGCGCATCAAGTCGGTGTACTCTCGTTCGACACCCTGGTGGCTCAGGTAGGTGCAGAACACCCCATCGGCGTTGTTGCGGCCGGCGTAGTCCGCCAGCGCGCCGTTGAGCCCGAAGCGGCGGGTCAGGTCGCCTTCCATGACCTGGCCGGTGCGCACCGTGGTCGCCACCCGGTGGTCGCCCAGAACCAGGTCGAAGCACGCCGTGACCGTCCGCGGCGGCGTCTCGACCCGCACCGTGGCCGGGTCCAGCTCGGCGCCCGGCAGCAGCGCGAAGGCCAGACTCAAGGCATGCGGCCCGAGTTCCATCCAGACCTCGTCGGGCCGTCGCTCGGCCCCGCGGCCCTTGCTCTCCAAGACCACCTCGCACCGCTCCGGCGCGCCCATCTCGCCGACCAGCTCCCGGTACAGAGGCGCCGCGTAGCTGTATTGCAAGTTGACCGCCAGCAGCGCCTTGGCCGCCTCGGCCGCCTCGCACAGCGCGGCCGCCTGACGGCGTGCCTCGTCCGGCGAGTCGCTCCACACCAGGGGCTTCTCGCACAGCACGGGGATCCCGCGACGGAGCGCGGCCAGCGCGTGGTCGTGATGCAGGCCGGCCGGGGAGCAGACGCTGACCAGGTCCGGCCGGACCGCGTCGAGCATCTCGGCCACGTCGGCGTAGCCCGCCCCGAGGCTGGGGCAGTCGGCGCGGATCTCGTCGCCGCGCGGGCCGATGTTGGCCGCGCTCGAGACCACGTACCCGGCCACCTCGCACCCGCTGTGGTGGTACCACTTGGCGTGATGGCGGCCGATCTTGCCGGCCCCGATCACCGCCGCCCGCTTGGTAACGCCCAACCGAGCTTCTCCTGTTGCCGGATTGTAACACGCTCGTAGGATCGGCGTCAAACCGGCTGCCGCCCCGGGAAGGCGGTCGTCAAGCGGCTCGGCGAGCAGGTTCGGGCCGCTCGGCCGCGAACATCGTCGGCCCGATGACCGAGCACCTGATCTCTGTCCTGACCCCGTTCTACGCGCGCGACCCGCGGGTTCCGGCGGTGCGCGTCGAGTTGGGCGCCTACCTCGAATCCCTGCGCGGGCAGGCCGGTCCGTGCGAAATCGTCATCGCCGGCACCGGCCCGGCGCGGCGCGATCCCCTCGGCCCGCTCTTGCGCGAGCTGGCCGGACCCGAGTTCCCCCACGCGCTGCGCACGCTGCACCATCGCTTCGATCCCGCTCGCGCCACGCCCCTGCCGCGCGGCGCGGCCATCGCCGCCGCGTCGGAGGCCGCAACGGGCGACCTGTTGTGCATCCTCCACGCCGACAACCGGCTGCCGCCCGGCGCGCTGGCCGAGATCCGGCAGGCGGCCGCCTCGCACCGCGCCGGGTGCTTCCCCAAGGTCTACGACAGCGGCGACCGGCTGCTCGCGCTCCAGGCCTGGTGGCTTAACGACTGGCGCCTGCGCCGCCGTAGGCGCAGTGTCGGCACCAACGCCGTGTGGCTGGACCGTGAGCTGTGGGCGCGCTCGCCGCGCCGGCCGTGGCGAATGTTGGAGGACGTGGCCCTGTCCGACTGGCTGCTGGCGACTCTCGGGCCGGGCGGAATCCATGTCTCGCGCCGGCCGGTGACCGTCTCGGCCGCCAAGTACCTGCGCACCGGGGTACTGGCCAGCATGGCCATCAACGCCACCGTGCTGGCCCTCTACGGGGGCGGCGTCCACCCCGACAGGCTGGCGGCCGAACTGTACGGCCGCGACAAGCTGGCGGTGGGCACGCCGTACTTCTGGCCGTCGCTGATCAAGCAGGCCTGGCGGGTGCTCAGAGACTGAGCGAGATCATCTTGGTTTCGAGGTACTCCTCGATCCCCTCCATGGCGCACTCGCGCCCGAGCCCGCTCTCCTTCATCCCGCCGAACGGCGCCTGCGGAGTCGCCGGGACCGTGTCGTTGATCCCGATGATGCCGTACTCCAACCCTTCGGCGCAGCGGATGGCGGTGTTCAGGTCGCGCGTCAGCACGAACGCCGCCAGCCCGTAGTTGGTGTCGTTGGCGGCGCGCAGCGCGTCGTCGATGGTGGAAAAATCCATCAGCGGCATGACCGGGCCGAAGATCTCCTCGCAGGTCAGGCGCATGGTGCGGTCGATGTTGTCGAGCACCGTCGGCTCGTACCAGAAGCCGCGGGTGAACTGCTCCGGCCGCTTGCCGCCGACCAGCACCCGGGCGCCCTTGGCCACGGCGTCGTTGACGAACATCTCGGTCTTTTCGACGTTGCGCCGCTCGAACAACGGGCCGGCCTCGTTCTCCGGATCCAGCGGGTTGCCCAGCTTCATCGCCCGGACCGTCTCGACGCAGGCCTCGGTGAACTCCGCGCGCAGGTCGTGATGGATGTAGAAGCGGGTGGGGGAGATGCACACCTGACCCATGTTGCGGAACTTGCCCACGGCGCAGACCTTGGCCGCCTGCTCGGGATCGACGTCGGGGAAGATCAGCACCGGCGCGTGGCCGCCCAGCTCCAGGGACACCTTCATGAGCTGATCGGCGCTGCGGCGGACCAGCTCCTTGCCGACTTCGGTGCTGCCCGTGAAGCTGATCTTGCGGCAGATCGGGTTGTCGAAGAACTCGCCGACGATTTCGTCGGGCGGGCCGGTGACCAGGTTGACCACCCCCGCCGGGAAGCCGGCGTCGGCAAAGCAGGTGAACCAGGCCATGGTGCACAGCGGAGTCTGCGAACTGGGGCGCGAGACGCTGGTGCAGCCGGCGGCCAGCGCCGCGCCGACCTTGCGCGCCTGGAGGGTGATGGGGAAGTTCCACGGTGTCACCGCGGCGGCCACGCCCACGGGGTGCTTGAGCACCCACAGCCGCTTGGTGGCGACGCTGGGCGGGACGATCCGGCCGTAGGCCCGCTTGCCCTCCTCGGCGAACCACTCCAGCGTGTCGGCGGCGCCGAGCACCTCGGCCCGCGCCCCGGCGAGGGTCTTGCCCTCCTCCAGGACCATCAAGGTGCCGATCTCGTCGCACCGCTCGCGGGTCAGGTCGGCGGCCTTCTTGAGCAACGCGCCGCGCTCGTAGGCGGTCGCGTTGCGCCACCCGTCGAAGGCCGCCTGAGCCGCCTCCAACGCCCGCCGCGCGTCGGCCCGAGAGCCGTACGGCACCTCCCGGATGATGCTCTCGTCGGTCGGGTTGACGATCCCCAGCCGCCCGCCCTCCAGGGCGTCGCACCACTCCCCGCCGATGTAGAAGCGGAAGCACTCGTCGGGCGTCGCAATGACCGGTTCCATCACCGCCATGATGTCGTCTCCAAGGCTCTGCGCCGGGGCTGTGAGGCAGTCTAGCACCGCCTCCAGCCCACCGTCAACAACCGCCGAGCACGGTCATAGACAACAGTAGCCAATGCAAGACCGCGCAATACCCACGGGGTCAGGTCTTGCAATCGCGCACGTGTGCGATTGCAGGACCTGACCCCATGGATGGTCGCCCGGGTCGGCGCGGGTTGGCGTCATGGGGGCGGGAAGGGACTACAATGGTGCGTAGGCTGCGGAGATGGTGATGCGACGGTTGGACCGGATGGATCTCGTTCTGCCCTGGACCGCGTTGCTGCCGGCGCTGGTCCTGGCGCGCTGGTGGCCGGGGTCCAGTCTGGCCGATCTGCCGGCTTTGACGTTGGTGCTGTACGCGGCCTGGCGGCTGGCCGGAGCGCGCGGGCGGGCACCGGGCTCGGCGTTCGTGATGGCCACCGTCGGCACCGCCGGGGTGTGGGTCGCCGCGGCGCTGATCGCGCCGCTGGACGCCGGCCTGGTGCTGGTGTCGGCCGCCGCCGGCCTGCTGCTGGCGGGCTGGCTGGCCGCCCTGACGCCCGCGGCACGGGCGCGGGTCGCCAGGCACGCGGCGTTGCCGCTGGGACTGATGGTCGCCACCGCGCTGGTGCTCCGCTGTCCGCTGCCCGAGCCCGCGACAGCGCCCGCCACGGCGTCCAGACCCGGATTCTTCCTGCCCCTGGAGCTCGATCCCGAGGGCCGGCGGCTGTTGCTCTTCTCGCTCCGCGACATCGACGAGGAGGACGACACCAGCTTCTCGCTCTGGTCGCTGGACGTCCGTGACGGCGGGCTGGCGCGCACCTTCCGCGGCTATCCGTTGTTCCTCACCGACTGGTGCCCGGCCGGCAACAGCGTCACCTTTATGGACAGCGACCGGTCGTGGGAAGAGGAGGACGTGCCGTTCGGCGTCCGGGCCGCGACCTTCGACGGGCGGCAGTGCCGGCGGGTGCTGGAGCCGCCCGGCGCCGCCGAGACCTGGTCGCTGCCGATGTGGTCGAAACGCGGTGACTGGATCGGCGCCTGGCTGATGACCACCGGCGGACTGAGCGACGTGCCGCGCTCGTTCGTCGTACCGGCGTCGGGCGGGCCGAAGAAGCTCTTGGCCGTGCCCGGCTGCCGGCTGGCGCTCCTTGGCGCCTGGCAGGCCGATCAGCCGGGTGGATTCGTGATCACCGAGCGCGGCATCTTCCGCGTCGCCGTGGACGGCGGGGCACGGCGACTGGTGCCGGCTGGCGAGGCGCCGCTCGATCCGTTCCCGTTCGTGGTCCCGGCCGGCGTGGCGCCCTCGGGTAGGCATCTGGCCTACCTCGAGCTGGTTTTCCGCCGCGGGGAGATCGACCGCATCGATCTCGGCGTGACCGACATGTCCGGCCGCCGCAGACGGGTGCTGAGCGACATCTACCCGGTGGCCTTCGGCTGGAGCCGCGACGGGGGTCGGTTGGCGGCGGCTCAGGTCGACCGCCGGCAGCGCATCCGGGTGTCGGTGTTCGATGTCGCCGAGGGCCGCCGGCGGGTGGTCGACACCGGGCTGCGACTCGCCTCGCGTGAGCTGCCGATGCGGCTGACCTTCTCCCGCGACGGGCGGTATCTGGCGCTCGACGGCCAGATCCGCAGCGATGAGACCTGGGACATCGCCACCATCGAACTGGAGACCGGCAAGACCAAGGTGTTGGACAGCGTCGGCAACCACCTGGCCATCGGCTGGCGGCAGGATGATCGGCTGGTGGTGGCCGACCTGACCACGGTCCTGACTGTCCGTCCCGACGGCACCGACCCGGAACCGGTCTACGGCCACGGCGGCGGCGCCACGGTCCGGCAACTCGGCGCCTGGGCTACCGAACTGTCCAACCACACGCTCCGTGGCCTGTCCCAGACCAGGGCGGCCCTGGCTCGCCTCAACCAAGACCGTTGACCGCGTCGTCCGCGTTCGCGCGGCGGCTACCCGACCGCGGCCACCGCTCGCTCGAGCCGCGCCAGTCCTTCGTCCACCTCGTCGGCGCTGATGACCAGCGGCGGGACGATGCGGACCGTGTCCGGCTTGACCGCGTTGACGATCAACCCCTCGGCGGCGCACGCGTCGCGCAGCGCCGCGGCCCTGTCCTCGGCGAGTTGGAGCCCCAGCATGAGCCCGCGCCCGCGGGCCGAGACGGCCAGGTTGGAGCGCTCACAGAGCGCGTCGAGCCCCGCCTTGAGCCGCGTGCCCACGTCGCGCACGTGCGCCAGCAGGCCGTCCTCCAAGATGGTCTCGACCACCGTCAGCCCGGCACGTGTGGCCAGGTGGTTGCCGCCGAAGGTGGTGCCGTGCGAGCCGGGTTTGAGTTGGTCGGCCAACTCCTGCGAGCAGACCACGGCGCCGATCGGCACGCCACCGCCCAGTCCCTTGGCCAGCGCCACCGCGTCGGGCAGGAAGCCGTACTGCTCGTAGCAGAACATGGTTCCGGCGCGGCCTATGCCACACTGCACCTCGTCCAGGAGGAGTAGCAGCCCGCGCTCGTCACACAGCGCGCGGAGGCCCTTGAGGAAGGCCTCGTCGGCGGGGTTGATCCCGCCCTCGCCCTGGATCGGCTCGACCAGGATGGCGCAAGTGGTCTCGTCCACCGCTTCCCGGGCGGCCGCCAGATCGTTGAACGGCGCGTGCTTGAAGCCGGGCATGAGCGGCGCGTAGCCCTCCTGGATGCGGCCCTGCGCGGTGGCGGTGAGGGTGGCCAGGGTGCGCCCGTGGAACGAATTGCCGAAGGTGATCACCCCCGGCCGGACGCCCTCGCCGAACATCGCCGCGCTCCATCGCCGGGCCAGCTTCAGCAGCGCCTCGTTGGCCTCGGCGCCGCTGTTGCAGAAGAAGGCCCGGTCGAGCCCCGACAACTCGACCAGATGCCGGCCCAGCTTCGCCTGCGGCCCGATGTAGAAGTAGTTCGAGCTGTGGGTGATGGCCCGGACCTGCTCGCACAGCGCCTCGACCAGCCGCGGATGTCCGTAGCCAAGCGTATTGACCGCGATGCCGGCCAGCCAGTCGAGATAGCGACGCCCCTCGGAGTCGTAGAGCCAGCAGCCTTCGCCGCGGACGAAGGCCATCTGTAGCCGCGTGCCGTAATTCTGGACCAGATAGCCCTCGTCCAGGGACCGATGCTCCGCCAATTCCATGCCGTGACTCCTGAGGCGAGCCCGCGCATTGGCCCTGCCCGTGGCGAGTCCTCCCCCACTGGGCAGCGGGCCGCGGAGCGGTTGCGCCAGTTCGCGTCTGGTGATATCACTCGTCGGGCCGGGACCCCCTGGGCCGCTACCGAGAGCTGTCATGCGCACCACCCGCCGAGTGATCACGTTCCTGGGCCTGCGCCGGTCGATGGTCGGCCTGCTCGGCATGGTCGTCCTGGTCGGCATGGGCGAGCGCATGGCCGAGCGGTTCCTGCCGCTGTACCTGCTCGTCCTCGGCGGGACCGAGATCGTCATTGGGCTGTTGGCCGGACTCGACGACCTGCTTTCGGCGCTGTATTCGTTCCCTGGCGGGTATCTGGCCGACAAGCTGGGCACCAAGCGCGCCCTGGCGATCTTCAACCTGATCGCGATGGGCGGGTACCTGATCGTGATCCTGATCCCGACCTGGCCGGCGGTGATCGCCGGATCGTCTTTCTTCCTCTCCTGGACTGCCATCAGCCTGCCCGCCTCCATGTCCTTGGTCAGCCGCGTGCTGCCCTCGAAGAAGCACACCATGGGCGTCACCATGCACTCGCTGGTGCGCCGCTTCCCGATGGCCCTCGGGCCCGTGGTGGGCGGTGCGCTGATCGGTGCGTTGGGCGTCGAGCGCGGGGTGCGGGCAGCGTTCGGCGTGGCGTTGCTGCTGGCGCTCGTGGCGCTGGTGATGCAGCAGAGGCTGATCGAGGAGCCCGAGGGGGACGAGGAGCGCCCGGAGCCGCAGCCGAGCCTGCGGGCCGTCTGGCGCGAGATGCCGCCGGCGCTCAAGGAGCTGCTCATCTCGGACATCCTGGTGCGCTTCTGCGAGCGCATCCCTTACGCCTTCGTGGTTGTCTGGGCGACCCGTCTGGTCCGCGTGCCGGTGACCGAATTGCAGTTCGGCTGGCTGACGACCATCGAGATGGTCACCGCGGTGCTGATCTATATCCCGGTGGCCTGGCTGGCCGACCGCGGGACGAAGAAGCCATTCGTGGCGATGACCTTCGGCTTCTTCACGCTGTTCCCGCTCGTCCTGTTGATCAGCCAATCCTGGTGGCCGCTGGTGCTGGCCTTCGTGGTGCGCGGGCTGAAGGAGTTCGGCGAGCCGACGCGCAAGGCGCTGATCATGGACCTCGCGCCGAAGGGGCGGAAGGCGGCGACGTTCGGGGCCTACTATCTCGTGCGTGACGTGATCGTCTCGGTGGCGGCCTTTGGCGGTGGGTTCCTGTGGCGGTTCAGCCCGCAGGTGAACTTGTGGACGGCGTTTGGCTTCGGCCTGGCGGGAACTACCTGGTTCCTGGTCCGCGGCCGAGACCTGGGGCATCGGGCGGCGGAGACGGGATAGGCCCGGCGTACCGTGCCCGAGCCCTGGACGGCCGCTGGGCCGGCGAGTTGCCCTTGACACCACCGCGGATGGTCAGTGTCTTAGAGTTCTATGGAAGGCCGCCTCGGCACAATGCCCGAGTTGGTCGATTGGGTTGCCGGTTCGGACCGCGTGCTGACCTTCTGAGCCAACGACGGAGAACCATGCCCGAGTTGCCGCTGCTACGCCATGAACTGACCGGGCCGTCGCTGTTCACCCCCGAGGCGTTGCTCGCCGCAGTGCGGGCCGAACGTCCTCGGGCGGCCGAGCCGGTGCCGGCGGTGTGCGTGCTGGATTTCGACGGCGATCTGACCGATGCCCTGGTGGCCGAAGGCCTGGCCCGGCCGTGCCCGGCCTGGGCCTGTTTCCACACCTCGCTCTACCGGGTCGAGGTGGCGCGGCAGACTTGCGGCCTGATTCCGCGCACCATCGGCGGACCCTACGCGGTCCTGGTGACCGAGCAGTTGGCGGTCTCCGGAGCGGCGGTGGTGCTCGGCTTGACCTCGGCCGGCGGCATCGCCGAGGAACTGCCGGTCCCTGGCGTGGTCGTCGCCGACTCGGCCGTGCGGGACGAAGGGACCTCGTTCCATTACCTGCCCCCGGGCGAGCGCGTGACAGGCGACGGGGTGGTGGCGACGGCCCTGGCCGCCGCCGTCGGGGAGGTCGGCTTGCCGGTGCGGACCGGGTTGCTATGGACCACCGACGCCCCCTACCGTGAGACCGCCGCGGCGGTCGCGCTCAACCGCGCCCTGGGCGCGCTGGCGGTGGACATGCAGGCGGCCTCGCTGTTCGCCTTCGGGGCCGTGCGCGGGTTCCCGGTCGGGGTGGTGGCGCACGTCACGAACCGCGTCGGCGGCGCGCACAACAGCTTTGACAAGGGGCCCGACGACGCCGGCCGGAAGCTGTTCGAGGCGCTCTGCCGGGCCGGGCTGGAGTTGGTGGAAGGGAAGCGATGAAGCTGCGCGACAGTGGCATGCCGGAGGAGGCGTACTGGGAAACGTTGGTGCGGCCGGTGGAAACGCTGAACCGACTTGGCCTCGACCGGATCGAGGGCGACGCAGCCGAGTTCGGCTGCGGCTACGGCACCTTCACGCTGCCCTTGGCCGCGCGGGTGAGCGGCACGGTGTGGGCCTTCGACCTCGAACCGGCGGCGGTGCAACGGGTTGCCGCGCGTGCCGCCGAGGCTGGCTTGACCAACCTGCGACCGGTCCGGCGCGACCTGTTCGAGGACGGCACCGGCCTGCCGGACGACGGCGTCGCGCTGCTCCTGATCTTCAACCTGCTGCACTGCGAGGAGCCCGCCCGGCTGTTGACCGAGGCCCGGCGCATCCTGGCCCCCGCGGGCGTCTTGGCAGTCACGCACTGGGTCTGCGACCGGCCCACGCCTCGCGGGCCGGACCTGTCCATCCGACCCACGGCCGAGCAACTGCGGACCTGGGCTGAAGCCGCGGGCTTCGTGCCGGACACCGCCGAGCCGGTGGCTCTGCCACCGCACCACCACGGCTGGCGCCTGCTGGCCCCGGTGTAGCCGCGGCGGCTAGAGCAGCTCGTCGGCGGCGGCGACCAGGGGGGTGACGTTCTCGGCGGCCTGAGCCTCGGCGCGCCGGGGGAGCTCGATCCGGAAGGTGGTCCCGTGCCCGGGCTCGCTGTCGACCTCGATGGTCCCGCCATGCTCGCGGATGGTCGAGTAGACGATGCTCAGCCCCAGCCCGGTGCCCTGGCCGGGCGCCTTGGTGGTGAAGAAGGGGTTGAAGATGTGGCTAAGCTGATCCTTGGGGATCCCGCTGCCGGTGTCGGAGATGCTGAACCGCACGCGCTCCGGGCCGGCGGGCTCGAGCTGGATGCCGATCCGCCCGCCGTCGGAGGTGGCCTGGTAGCTGTTGGTGATCAGATTCAGCGCCACCTGACGCATGGCGCTGGGGTTGGCCCAGACCGCGGGCGCGTCGCCCAGGTCGAGGTGCAGCTCCACGTCGCGGGCGGCGACGCTCTTGCGCAGCAGCGCCACGGTCTGCTTGAGCAGCGCGCCGAGGTCGACCCAGTCCCGCTCGACCGAGTTGCCCCGGGCGAAGTCCAGGACGTTGTTGATGATCTCCTGGACCCGGAGGATCTCGTCGCGGGCGATGGACAGGTCCTCCTGGACATCGGGATCGTCGGACTCGAGGATCTCGTCCAGATCGAACAGCGCGCCGCCGATGATGTTGATGGGATTGCGCAACTCGTGCGCCACCCCACTGGCAAGCTGGCCGATAGCGGCCAGCTTCTCCTGCTCGATCAACTGCGCCTGAAGCCGCTGGCGGCGGCGGATGTCCTTGACGATGCACTGGACCTGCTGGTCGCCGTTGGTGTACTGCAGCCGGCCCAGGGTCAGGCTGACCGGAACGCGGTTGTCCGGCGGTCCGAAGTGGACCACCTCCAGGTAGGACGACCCGGTGGCGATGACCTCCCGCCAGGTCTCGGAGAAGCGCTCGCGCTCGTCCTCCGGCAGACACTGCGCGAACGAGTGGCCGATCATGTCGTCGGGGTTGTGCTCGCACCAGTGGCCCATCAGGCGGTTGGCCCTGAGCACCTCGCCGTCCGGGACGCCCAGTTGCACAATCCCCACCGGCGCCATCTCCATCGCCTGCCGAACGTGCTCCTCCCGGTACGCCAACTCCTTTTGCAGCAGGTGCTGCGCGGTGATGTCCCGCGCGTGCTGGACCACGGCCAACAGCTCGCCGGTGGAGGAGTCGTGCAGCGGATGGCAATCGACCGCGTAGACGGACTCGCCGATGCCCACCTCGCACCCGACCACCGACTGGCCGTCGCGGAAGACCTGATGGACCGGGCAGTTGCCGGGCGGCGGCAGACACTCGCCGAGGCGCGAGGGGTCCTCGTCGGCGCCCATCTCTTTGAGGAACCGCTGGGCGTTGGCGTTGGCGACCAGGATCTCCATCTCCGGGTTCCAGACGATCACCAGGTCGCGGATCCGGTCAAGAATCGCCTGCAGGCGCTGCTCGGACTGCGCCCGCAGCGCCCGCATCTGGTCGAGCAGCTCGAAGTCCTGGGCGTGGACCAGCGACCGGGCGGCCTGCCGGGCGAAGATGTCGGCCAGCTCCAGCTCGCCCGGCGAGAGTCGGTGCGGCTGGTTGAAGTACAGCACCAGCGCGCCGATCCCGTGGTCGCCGTCCCACAGACCGAACGCGGCACAGCCGCGAATCCCCTCGCCGCGGACCAGCTCCAGCACCTCGTCGCTGAGCGGGACCGGGGAGTCGGTCAGGAGGTCGTAGACGTTGAGCACCTGCCCCTGTTCGAGCAGCTTCTGGACCGCTACATGACCGGTGGTCAGATGCCGTCGGTAGGCCGCCGAGAGGCCCCGCGAGCGCCGCACCGAACGATGGTTGGAGTGCGGCGAGGCGAGCAGGATGAGGCACCGATCGGCGCCGAAGACCTGTTGCGCGGCGTCGAGGATGGCGTCCAGGGCGACGTCGGTGTCGAGCGTGGCGTTGGTTTGCGCGACCGCGTCCAGCACCGCGCGCAACCGCTGGTTTTCGGCGCGGAGCGCCGCCACCTCGGTCTGCTGAGCGAGCTCGGGCTGGCTGGTTCTGGCCGGCATGGTTGACACTCTCAACGCCCGGCAAGCGGGCTCGGGTTCCGGCTAGCCCGGCTGGTGGAACGGCGGGTGGACCAGGCGGCAGGGCAGCGGCTTGCCGCGCACCTGGACCGTCGCCTCCGTCTCCGCCACGGCCAGCTCGCGGCGGACGTAACCGAGACCGATCGAACGCTTCAGGAGCGGCGAGAAGGTGCCGCTGGTGAGGCTGCCCGCCGGCTTGCCGCCGACCTCGACCGCGCAGCCCTCGCGCATCACCCCAGGCCCCGTGGCCAGCACGCCGATCAGCTTCTCGGGCGTGCCCTCGGCGGCCAGCCGCGCCAGCACGTCCCGGCCGCAGAACTCCTTGTCCAGCTTCACGAACCGCTCCAGACCGGCCTCGATGGGATTGCGCGCCGGGCTGATGTCGTGCCCGTGCAGGCACAGCCCGGCCTCCAGGCGGAGCGTGTCCCGCGCGCCCAGTCCGACCGGCACCAAGCCGTCGTCGCCGCCGGCGGCCAGCAGCCTGTCCCACAGCCCGACCGCCTGCTCGGCCGGGATCATCAGCTCGTAGCCCAGGCCGCCGGTGTAGCCGGTGCGTGAGATCAGCGCCTCGCCGCCGGGGAGCCGGAACCATCCGAAGTGGTAGTACTTCATGGCCGCCAGCCGCCCCGCTTCCTCGGGCGCCACCAGGCTCGCCAGCAGGTCGCGCGAGCGCGGGCCCTGCAAGGCCAGGAGGGCCAGCCCCGGGCTGCGGTCGACCAGCTCGACGCCGGCGGCCGGCTGGTCTTCCAGCCAGGCCAGGTCGCCGGCGATGTTGGCCGCGTTGACCACCAGGAGCAGTTGCTCGTCGGCCATCCGGTAGACCAACAGGTCGTCGACGATCCCCCCGTCGGAGCGGCACATCAGGCTGTAGCGACATCGCCCTGTGGGCAGGTCCGCGACCCGGTTGGTCAGGGCGCCATCGCAGAAGGCCACGGCGCCTGGTCCGGAGACCAGAAACTCGCCCATGTGGCTGACGTCGAACAGGCCCATGGCCTGCCGGCAGGCGAGGTGCTCGGCGACGATGCCCTGGTACTGGACCGGCATCGACCAGCCGCCGAACTCGACCATCCGGCCACCCAGGTCGAGGTGCCGCTGGTACAGCGGCGTCCGGCTGAGACCCATCACTCCACCTTCCCGTCGTCCAGCGCGCGCCGCGCCAGGGTGGCCAACGGCCGCACGACCAGTCCGCGGACGGCGCCGCGCCAGCGCTCCCGCGGGGTGATGAACCGCGCCAGCGGCGGCGACAGCCGGTCGTACGCGGCCATCACCAGGCGGCCCGTGCGGCTCGGTTCGAGCACCCGGTCGCGGAAGCGGCGCAAGGCCGCGACGTCGGGCGCGTCGGCGTGTCCGCAGGCGGCGGTGGCGATGAAGCAGGGCCGGCCGCCGGAGGCGGTGGCATAACGCTGCTCGACGAAGCTCAGGTCATGCCCGCAGCGCTCGCAGGTGACCGCGTCCTTGGAATTCGGGCAGCGGCACACCGGGCAGCGTTGGTGGCGCTCCGGGTCGTAGTCCAGGTCGGCCATGGCGCGCTTCAGCACGCGCGAGCGGACGTCCAGATCGACTTCGGCCTTTGGTCGCTTGAGCTCCGGCGGCGCGGTGTCCGGGTCGAACTCCTCGTCGCCCTCCTCGACCTCCTCGACGGCCGGCCGGGCCTGGGCCCGCGCGGCGGCGGCGGCGGTCCGGCGCTCGCGGCGCGACTTCTCATCCTCGATGAAGGCCTTGGCGTCGAAGGACGAGGGCGGCTGCAGGCCCAGGTTGAGGGACTCCTCGAAACAGACCAGGGCGTGGTCGCGCTGGCCCAGGCCACGGAACGCCTGGCCCATGCGGAAGCACAGCTCCGCGTCGTCGGGCTCGGCGGCCAGGGCCTTCTCGAGCGACGCGGCGGCGTCCGACCAGCGCTCCAGCCGGCACAGGGTGAGGCCGATCCCGCGCTGCACCCGCGGGTCGTCGGCGTCGGCCGTTTCGCCGCGCTGGTAGGCCTGGAGCGCGGCCGGCCAGTCCTCATTGGATTCGGCCACCTCGGCTCGCACCAGGAAGGCATCGACGCAGCGCGGGTCGAGGCGGACCGCCTTCTCGGTGGTCTCGATGGCTTCGCCCTTGCGGCCGAGGGCCAGCTCGGACGCGGCCACGCCAGACAGGGCCAAGGCCTGGATGGCCGGCTCGTCCGACAGGTCGATGGCCTTGCGGAACCAGGACTCGGCCGCCTCGAAGTCGCGCCCGTCGTAGGCCGCCTGGGCCTCTCCGAAGACGGTGCCCAGGTCCAGCTCCGCCGCGGCATCCGCCTCCTGCGCCGGCGCGGCCGGCTCCTTGGCTTCCTCGGCCACCGGTTCCTCGACCGCCGCGACCGACGGCTCCTCGACCGGCTCCACCTCGGCCTCGGCGACGGACTCGGGTTCCGGCTCCGCGACCTCGGGCTCCGTGGTGGTCTGGGCCGCCGGCTCCGTGACCGCCACCGCTTCCGGCTCGGTGACCTCCTCGGCCTCCGGCTCCTCGACGGATTCGACTTCGGCCTCGACGACTGACTCCGGCTCCTGTTCCTCGACCACCTCCGGCTCGGGTACCGCTTCGGCCTCGGCCATCGGCTCTGCCTCGGACTCCGGTTCCTCGACCGCCACGGCTGCCGCCGCGTCGACCTCTTCGGCTTCCGGCTCCTCGGCGGCGGCGCGGAGCTGGGACAGCTCGGTCAGGATCGCCGCCCGGTACCGCTGCTTCATGCTCGGCTCGCGCTCGGCCGCCTCGTTGGCCGCCTCCAGGGCGATCTCCAGATGCTCCGCGCGGGCCACGGGATCGCTCGGCGAGGCGGCGGCGATGGCCTGGGCCAGGCCACTGTAAGCCAGCGCGGCCGGGCCGGCGAGTGGCGCGGTCCGGTCGTCGCCCATCCCGCTGATGGTCTCCAGCAGGGACTGGTACCCGGCCAGCGCCCGCTCCGGCTCGCCTCCGGCCAGGGCCACGTTGGCCAGCTCGAGCTGCTCGAACAACGGTTGCGTCTCGTCGCCGTAGCCCAGCCTCTCCAGGACCGCTTCGTGCTCGGCCCGCCGCTCCAGCAGCGCCGCCTTGAGTTGGGTCAGGTCGCCGTCCAGCCGGTTCATGTCGGCCAGCTCGCTCAACTCGTCGATGGCCGCGTCGAGGTGTTCCTGCTCGGCGTGCCGCTGGCGCGCGGCGACCACCGGGTCGTCGTCCAGCTCGGTCGCCGCCAGCGAGGCCTCGGTCCGGGCGCGCAAGCCGCGAATGCTGGCCTCCGCGGCCTCGGCCTCGTCGGCCGGCAGCGCGCTTCGGAGGTACGGCAGGACCATCACCAGCTCGCCCAACTGCGCCGCCGCGGCGAGGCGGGCCGGCTCGTCGGCGACCAGCGTCCCGGCGAACCGTTCGACGGCGCCGGTCAGCGTCTCGCGGAGATCGTCGAGCACGGCCTCACCGTCGTCGGGCTGCTCGGACAGCTCCAGGTACCGCGCGGCGCCGACCAGGCGATCGATCACCTGCTCCTCGCGCGATGAGGTCTGGTGGATCACGCGGTAGATGCCGGGGTGGTCCGGGTCGATCCCCAGCGCCTGGTGGATCAGCTCCTCGACCGCGGTGTCGTGACCCAGGGCGTGTTCGACGGCGGCCAGGTCAAGCAGCACTTCCAGGTCGCCGGGCGCCAGCTCCAGCGCCGCCCGAAAGGCGCCGGCGGCGTCCTGCAGCCGGCCGGCCTCGACATAGGCGGCAGCCAACTCAAGCTGCGCCGGGACGGACTTCGGCCCGTCCGCGGCGGCCTGCTCCAAAGCGGCGATGTCATCGTCGGCCATGATCCCCTCACACTCCCGGCAGCTCGCGGACGACGGCTCGGTCCCGCCCGCGCCGACACCCATTATAGGCGCTCGCGACCAGCGCGTGTGCCCGTTGACGGCCCCGCGGCGGCCGACTAGACTGCCGCCGACGAGGGCTCCCTTGGTACCGGTTCGCCTTGAGCTGCACAATTTCCTATCGTACGGCGATCAGGTCGCTCCCCTGGAGTTCGACGGCCTGCGCATGGCCTGCCTGTCCGGACCCAATGGGCACGGCAAGTCGGCGCTGCTGGAGGCGATTACCTGGGCGCTGTGGGGCGAAGCGCGGAAGTCCGGCGGGGCGGGCAAGGCGCATCGAGGAATCGTCCGGGCCGGCACCACCGAAGCCTGGGTGGTGTTCGACTTCGATCACCAGGAGACCCGTTACCGGGTCCGGCGCGGCTATCAGGCCACCCGGCGCGGAGGCAGGCCCAGCCTGGATCTGTGGCAGTGGGACCCCGCCGGCGGCCAGTACCGGCTGATGACCTGTCCCTCGGCCGCCGAGACCGAGCAGCGCATCGTGCGGCTGCTGCGCATGGACTACGACACGTTCGTCAACAGCGCCTTCATCCGCCAGGGCCGAGCCGACGAGTTCACCCAACGCCCGCCGGCCGAGCGCAAACAGGTGCTGGCCGAGATCCTCGGCCTGAGTCGCTACGACCGGCTGCGCGAGCTGGCTCGCGGCCACCGCTTCGAGCTCGACCGCCGGCTGACCGCGCAAACCGTCGCGGCGGACAAGCTGGACGGCGAGCTGGCCGAGTCCGCCGGCGCGGCCGACAAGCTGGCCGAGGTCGCCGCCGGCGTGGCCGAGCACAGCCAGGCGGTCGCGCGGCTGGACGCCGAGGCGCGCGCGCGGCGCGACGCGTTGGCCGCGGACGAGGCCAGGCGCCAGCAGATCGCCCGGCTCGAACACAGCCAGCGGCAGGCCGAGCGCCATCTGGCCGAGTTGGACGAGGACCGCGCCGCGCGGGAGGCCGAAGCCGAACAGTTGGCGGAGCTGCTGGCCGCGCGCGACGCGCTGCTCCAGCAGGAGAGCCGGAGGATCGCGCTGGAAGCCCGGCGCGGGGAGCTGGACGCGGCGCTGGTCCGGCGACGGGAGCTGGAGAGTGAGCGCAACCGGCTGAAGACCGAGATCGACAGCCGGGTGCGCGAGGTGACCGGCGACCTGCGCCGGGCCGACGACGAGGTCAAGGAGCTGGAGGCCAGGCTGGCCGAGGCCGAGCCGTGGCTGGCGCAGCGCGAGGCCATCGCCGCGCGGGCCGCCGAATTGGAGGAGCTGCGCCGCCGGTTCGGCGTGCTGGAAGCGGCCGAGGCCGAGCACCGGCAGCTTGACGAGCGCCGGCAGGCGGCCGAGGCCCGGGTGCAGAAGGTCCTGGGCCAGCTCGAGGCCGAGCTGGCCCGGCTCCAGTCGGAGCGCGCAGCGCTGCGCGAGCGGGCCGAGCGCGCGCCGGAGCTGGCCGCCCGGATGAGCGAGGCACGTGAACTGTTGCACGCCGCCGAGGCGGCGGAGGCGGCGGCCGCCGGCGTCCAACGGCGGCTGATCGAGCTCGACGGCGAGCGGCGGGCGATGAAGGACGAACGCGACCGCCGCGACCGCGAGCTGCAGGAGTTGGCCGATCATGAGACCATCCTGGAGTCGGGCGGCGGCCAGTGCCCGGTCTGCGGCCAGCGCCTGGACGCCGGCCTGAGGTCAAGACTCCGGATCGACTACGCCGACCAGCGCCGCGAGATCGAGGCGCGGCTGACCGAACTGAACCAGCAGGGGCGCGACTCGAAGGTCGAAAAGGCCACGCTGTCGGCCCGGCTGGAGGAGCTCGGCCAACTCAAGACGGCCGTCAAGGAGCGGGCGCGGGAGGTCCACCGGCGCGAGCAGGAATGCGCCGAGGCGGCCGCGGCGGGGACAGAGCTGCTGCGCGTGGACGCCGCCGCCACCGAGCTCAAGGCCAGGCTCGGCGCCGGGGACTATGCTGGCGACGACCACCGCGAGCTGCGCGAGCTGCGCGGCGCCATCGCCGCGCTGGGCTATGACCCGGAGCAGCGCGCCGCGCTGCTCCGGGCGCTGAACGAGAGCCGCGACACCGATCAGGCGGTGGTCGCCTTGCAGCAGGCCGAGCGCGCCGCCGCCGCCGCCAGGGAGGCCCTGCCGGCCGCCGTCCGCCACCGCGACGACCTGGCCGGACAGCTCGCCGAGAACCGCGTCGCGGTCGACCAGCGGGCCGCCTACGAGCGGCTGGGCGGCGAGCTGGAAGCGATCGGTGCCACCGAGGACGAGCGCGCGGCGGTGGATGCCGAGCTGGCCGAGTTGGCCGACGTGCCGCGGCGGCTGATGCGCGCCGAGGACGCGCACCAGAAGCTGCCGGCGCTGCGCGAGACCGTGGCCGAGCTGCGCCGGCGAGCGGCCGAGCGGAGCCAGGAGCTGCGGCACCTGGGCGACGAACTGGCGGCGCTGCGCGACGGCTTGCTCGACCGCCCCAGCGAGTCGGCCGCGCTGGAGTCCGCCGAGTCCGCGCTGTCGGCCGGGCGCGAGACGCTGGCCGGGCTGGTTCAGGAGAAGGGCCGGCTGGAGGAGATCGTCGCCCGGCGAGAGCGACAGCGCGAGGATCTCGAGGCCCTGCGCGAGGGCATCCGCGCCGCCGGCCACCAGGTGTTGCTCTACGGGCACCTCGAAGACGCGTTCGGGCGGAACGGGATCCCGGCGCTGATCATCGAGAACGCGGTGCCGGAGATCGAGTCCGCCGCCAACGACATCCTCGGCCGGCTGACCCAATGGCGGATGAGCCTGACGGTGCGGCTGCGACGCGAGCTGCAAGCCGGCGGTGAGAAAGACACGCTGGACATCGACATCAGCGACGAGATGGGCACGCGGGGCTACGAGAGCTTCAGCGGCGGAGAGGCGTTCCGGATCAACTTCGCCCTGCGCCTGGCGCTCAGCCAGCTCCTGGCCAAACGCGCCGGCGCGCGGCTGCGCACGCTGATCCTCGACGAGGGCTTCGGCACCCAGGATGAGGACGGCCTCGAGCTCTTGGTCGAGGCCATCCACGCCGTACGCGAGCAGTTCGACCTGGTCCTGGTGGTCTCCCACATGGCCGCGCTCAAGGAGCGCTTCGCCAACCGGATCGAGGTCTACAAGGAGCCCGAGCGCGGGTCGCAGTTGACGGTCTTTCGCCAAGAAGTCTGAGCCCGGGAGGTGGCGGTGATGGCAGGTCTGACGGCCGAGCGCGAGCAGCAGGTCCAGGAGTTGCTGGCCGAGTTGGTGGCCATCCCCAGCGTCAACGTGGACCCCGCCGAATCGGACCTAAGCCGGCCGGAGGCCGCCATGCTGGCACGGGTGGCCGGGTTGCTCGACGAACTGGGCATGGAAACCACCCGGCACGAGGTCCGCTGCGGGCGGGAGAACCTGCTCGGCCAGTGGCCCGCGGACGGCACCCCGGTCACGTTGGAAGCGCACGTGGACACCGTCGGCGTCGACGAGATGACCATCGCCCCGTTCGCCGCCGAGGTGCGGGAGGGGCGGATGTGGGGCCGCGGCTGCTGCGACACGAAGGGCAGTCTGGCCTGCTTCGTGAGCGCGCTCCGGTTCGCCCGCGAGGACGGCTGGGTCTTCGACCGGCCGGTCCAACTCGCGGCGGTGATGGGCGAGGAGACCGGCTGTGAGGGCGCGCTGGCCCTGGCCGCGAGCGACGTGGATCTGGGCTGGGTGGTGGTCGGCGAGCCGACCGGCGGTGAAGTGGTCACCGCCCACAAGAGCTGTGCCTGGCTGACCATCACCACCCACGGCCGGTCGACCCACGCCTCGGTGCCGGAGGCCGGCGAGAACGCCATCTACCTCATGCGCCGGGTGGTGGCCTACCTGGAAGAAGTCTGGCTGCCGGGCCTGGCGGCCTTCGACCACCCGCTGCTGGGGCGCCCGACCGGTAGCGTCGGCATGATTCGTGGCGGCGAAAAGGTGAATGTGGTCCCCGCGCGTTGTCGAATCGATCTGGATCACCGGTATCTGCCGGGCATGGACGTGGCAGCCACGTTGCATCGTCTGGAGGATGGGTTGCGGCGGTACCTTGGCGAAGCGGGGCACGGGGTCGAGGTGGTTGCCGCCGCGGGGCCGTTCCCGGGCTTCGACCTCCCGCCCGACAGCCCGTTCGCGCAGCGGATGATCGAGGCTGCCCGGCAGTCGGGAGCCAGTGGCGAAGCGCGGGGCGTGAGCTACTTCAGCGACGCCGGGCCGTACCACGAGCGCGGTTTCCCGGCGGTGGTCTTCGGGCCGGGCGACATCCGCCAGGCGCACGGGCCGGCCGAATACGTCGAGTTGGCCGAGCTGAGCCGGGCCACGGCCACGATCATGAGGCTCTTGGAGGGGTTCCGTTTGAGGTGAGTGGACGCAAGGAGCAGTAACCATGGCAGCGACCATGACCATCGACAAGCCGAGTCTGTTCGAGGACGCCGTGTCGCGCATCGATCAGGCCTTCCCGTACGCCAACATCAGCGAAGAGGCGCTGATGAAGCTCAAGCAGCCGAAGGCCCAGTTGGAGGTGTCGATCCCGGTCCGGATGGATGACGGCCGGATCGAGGTGTTCAAGGGGTTCCGGGTCTGGCACGACGACACCCGCGGGCCGACCAAGGGCGGCATCCGCTACCATCCCGGCGTGTGTCTGGACGAGGTCAAGGCGCTGGCCTTCTGGATGACCTGCAAGTGCGCCTGCGTCGACCTGCCCTACGGCGGCGCCAAGGGCGGGGTGGTGGTCGACCCGAAACGGCTCAGCCTGTTCGAGGTCGAGCGCCTGTCGCGCGGCTACATCGACGCCATCGCCGACTTCATCGGACCCGACCGCGACATTCCCGCGCCCGATGTCTACACCAACCCGACCATCATGGGCTGGATGGCCGACCAGTACAGCACCATCGTGCGGAAGAAGACCCCGGCGGTGATCACCGGCAAGCCGTTGGCGTTGGGCGGCAGCCTGGGCCGCGACGACGCCACCGCCCGCGGCGGGTACTACATCCTGCTGGAAGTCGCCAAGGACAAGTGCTGGGCCTACGACAAGATCTCCGTGGCCGTGCAGGGCTTCGGCAACGCCGGCTACCACATGGCCCGGCTCCTGGCCGAAGACGGGTTCAAGATCGTCGCGGTCAGCGACAGCCAGGGCGGCGTCTACAACCCCAACGGGCTCGACGTGGCGGCATTGAAGAAGACCAAGGACCAGTCCGGCTCGGTCACCGCCTACGCCGACGGAGAGTCGCTGTCGAACGAGGAACTGCTCGAGTTGGACGTCGAGGTCCTCGTCCCGGCCGCGCTGGAAGGCGTGATCACCACCAAGAACGCGGCCCGCATCACCGCCGACGTGGTGGTCGAGCTGGCCAACGGCCCGGTGGAGTCCGAGGCCGACGAGGCGCTCCACCAGGGCGGGGTGATGGTCATTCCGGACATCCTCGCCAACGCCGGCGGCGTGACCGTCAGCTACTACGAGTGGGTGCAGAACAAGGCCGGCCTGTACTGGACCCTGGCGGAAGTCCACAATCGGCTGCGGGCGAGCATGGCGCAGGAGTACCGACGGGTGCGGACCCTGTCCGACGAGCACCGGCTGGGGATGCGCATCGCCGCCTACGCCCACGCCCTGCACCGCATGGGCAGCGCCGTCGACGCCGGTGGCAACGTCGCGCTGTACAAACGCGGGCGCTGATCAGCTCAGACGGGCCGTCAGGTCGTCGGCGCGACGGCGGAAGGTTTCGTCGTCGAGCACCGGCCGGCGGCCCGTCAGCTCCACCGGCTCGCGGAGCGGCACCCACGAGCGGCAGCCGGACTGCTCCACGGTCTCGTGGACGATGACCGGCCCGGGCAGGCGCCAGGCGCGCAGGAGCAGCAGGTACAGCGGCAGTTCCGGCCGGTAGCGCCAGCGCAGGTCGAGATAGGCCGGCGACCAGAGGTGCTCGTCGTTGAGATGGTCCAGCGCCTGGCGGCCGGGCACCGCGAGCACGCGCTCCACCTCGGCCAAGGTGTCGAGCCGGTACTCGTCCGCCGCGCGTGGCTCGGCCAGGATGGGCGCGAGCCGGTCCTGGTGCGCCTCGGCCAGCCAGTCGGCCGACTGGTGGAGGTAGGTCGGCCAGAGCAGGAACCGCTCCGTCTCCAGCCGGAACTCGCCCCCGACATCGAGGATCCCGCCCTTGCGCAAGAGGATCACCTGGTCGCCGCGCCGCAACGCATCGACCACCACCGCCCACTCTTTCAGGGCCGTCGCGCACCTGTCCATGCCACGATGCTGACGCCCGCGCGGGTCGCCGTCAACGATCACCAGCCCTGCTCGACCAGCCATTCGGGCACGACCGCCGCGGTGGGCAGGACGTAGGCGGCGCCGGCGGCGCGGAGGGCGGCCTCGTCGGCGCTGCCGGTGGTCACGCCGACCGGGACGATGCCGGCCCGCAGCGCGCACTCGACGTCACCGCGGAAGTCGCCGATCAGGATGGCCTCGTCGGCCGTCACGCCCATCTGCGCCAGCGCCTCCCAGGCGTGCTCCGGCTCGGGCTTGAGCCGGGCCACCTCGTTGCGAGTCAACAGCACGTCGTAGTCCAACGGCACGCGCCGCAGCACGCCGTCGACCACCTCGCGGCAATTGCGGGTGATGATCCCGATTCGCCGGCCCTGGTCACGGAGCCGGGCCAACGCTTCCGGCACGCCCGGCACCGGCCGCGCCTGGGCCGCCGCGATCAGTTCGGTGTTCAGGATGTGCCGCTCCGCCGCCTCGCGAAGACGGTCGCCCAGCACGCCGTCGGCCAACGCCACGGCCTCGTCGAGGACCTCCAGGATCAGCTTCCGGTCACGGTCCGGCACCGCCAGCCCAAGCGTGTCGAGTTGGTCGTAGACCCCGCGGCGCATGCCGGCGAAGTCGATCGGGGAGTCGACCAGCGTGTGATCGAAATCGAACAGCACCCCCTGGACCTTCATGGCGACTCCAGCCGGCGGCGGACCTCCTGGTGGAGCCGTCGCAGCCGCTCCACCTCCGCGGCCAGCGCCGGCGGCGGCAGGTAGCGGATCTCGGCCACCGCGCCCAGGTTGATCCACTTCCGCTGGAACTCGACCGTGAACGGATCGCCGAAGCCGAGGTGGGACGGGACCCGGACCTCGATGAACTCGAACCCCGGACGGGCATCGTCGAGCGGGTCGAGCAGCACGCCGCGCTGAAGAGGCTTGCCCTCGCGGGCGAACTCGATCTCGATGGGCTCGCCTTCCGGCAGCTCGAGCTCATCGCTCACGGGAGTTCCTCCGCGATGGCCGCGGCCGCCGCCGCCGGGTCGGGCGCCTGGGTGATGGGCCGGCCGATGACCAGGTAGTCGGCCCCGTTGCGAACCGCCTCGGCCGGAGTCGCGACGCGTTTCTGATCCTGCACCGCCGCGCCGGCCGGCCGGACGCCCGGCGTGACGATCAGGAACCCGTCCCCGCACGCCTCGCGCACCGCGGCGGCCTCCAGCGGCGAGGCGACCACGCCGTCCAGTCCACTGTCCCTGGCCAGTTGCGCCAGCCGCACCACTTGTTCCCGCGGCGACGCGGCCACGCCCACCTCGAGGAGGCCGAAGGCGTCCAGGCTGGTCAGCACGGTCACGGCGATCAGCAGAGGCGGTCGGTCGGCCTCGCCGGCGGCGCGCGCCGCGGCGGCCATCATCTCCGCGCCGCCCGAGGCGTGGACGTTGAGCATCCACAGCCCGTGCCGCGCCGCGGCGCGGACCGCGCCGGCGACGGTATTGGGAATGTCGTGCAGCTTGGCGTCGTAGAACACCCGCGCTCCGCGGGCGTGAAGCTGGGCGAAGATGGCCGGCCCGACGGCGTTGAACAGCTCCAGACCGACTTTCACAGCGCCGACGTGCGGCGCCACGGCCTCGGCCAGGGCCAGCGCGCTGTTGGCCTCGGGGACGTCCAGAGGGACGATGATCCGCTGGGCTCGGGTATCCTCAGGCAAGGTGGTAGGCGCTCCTCGGGTTGTCCGGCCCGTGCGCGGCGCCGACGATTTCCGCCGGCGTGAGACCGTGGCGTTGGCAATAATCGGCCAGCTCTTCCAACACTTCCAGGCAGGCCCGCGGCCGGACGAAGTTGGCCGTGCCGACCGCCACCGCCGAAGCGCCGGCGAGCATCATCTCGATCGCGTCCCGCCCGTGGGCGATGCCGCCCATGCCGATGATGGGCAGACCCACGGCCCGGTACACCTCCCACACGCAGCGGACCGCCACCGGGCGGATCGCCGGTCCGCTCAACCCGCCGGTGACGTTGGCCAGCACCGGCCGGCGGCGCTCGGTGTCGATCACCATGCCGACCAGGGTATTGATCACGCTGACCGCGTCGGCGCCGCCGGCGGCGACCGCCCGGGCCAGATCGCCGATGTCGGTCACGTTCGGTGAGAGCTTGACGATCACCGGCCTGGCGGTCGCCTCGCGGACGATCCGCGTCGCCGCCTCGGCCAGGCGCGGATCGGCGGAGAAGGCCATGCCGCCCTTCTTGACGTTGGGGCAGGAGATGTTGACCTCGATGGCGGCCACTCCGTCGGCCTCGTCGAACATCGCCGCCAGCTCGCCGAACTGCTCGATCCGGCCGGCGTTGAGGTTGACGATCACCGGTACGTCGAACCGCCGGAGGTAGGGCAGCTTGTCCTCGATGAAGGCCCGCGCGCCGGGGTTCTGGAGCCCGATGGCATTGAGCATCCCGCTCGGCGTCTCGACCGTTCGGGGCGGTGGATTGCCGGGTCTGGCCTCGATGGTCAGGCCCTTGACCACCACTGCCCCGAGCCGCTCCAGATCGACGAAGCCCTCGTACTCGGGGCCGTAGCCGAAGGTACCCGAAGCGGTCATCACCGGGTTGCGGAGCGTCAGGCCGGCCAGCCGGCAGGTCAGGTCCATGGCACCCCTACTGCCGCCACAGCGTGCAGGCCACAGGCTGGCCGCCGGCGGCCGACTCGTTGGCCGCCAGGGTCACCTCCAGCGACAGCACCGCGTCGGCGTAGCTGCTGCGGATGGTCGACCCGTCGCCGCTCTTGACCGCGGCCACGAACCCTTCGTCGATGTTCATCGCCGGCAGGCTGCAGCTCAAGGTGCCGTCCTCGCCGTCGGGCACCGGCTGCCGCTTGGCCTGCTGGCCCTCGACGCTGAGGCGCTCGCCGTCGAGCAGCACGTCCCAGCCGCCGCCGCCGCCGCCCTTGTGGGTGGCGCAGCTACAGGTCATCACCCCGGCCGCGCCGCAGGCCATCTTGAACGCCACCGCCTGCGAAGCCGGGATGGTGAAGTTCTCGTGGTGCGCCATCGAGGCGTACTCGTAGCTCGCCCAGACCTCCTCGATCTCGCCCAGCATCCAGCGGATGGCGTCGACCTGATGGGTGGCCTGCTCGACGAGCTGACCGCCCGAGATGGCCATGTTCCGCCACCAGTGGTCCGGCCCGCCGGCGATCCCACCCCATCGGTTGCAGGACACCATCGAGGCGGTCTTGCCCGCCAGGTACTCTCGCGCCGCGCCGATTCCGGGCCAGTAGCGCATGGTGTACCCGACCGACGAAAGCACCCCGGCCCGGGCGATCTCGTCGCGGATCTCGACCGCCAGATCGAGAGTCAGCGTGACCGGCTTCTCGACGAACAGGGCGCACCCCTTGCGGGCGGCGAGGATCTCCGCGTCGGAATGGAACTTCGGCGGCACGCAGACGTAGACCGCGTCCAGCTCCTCGGCGTCCAGCATGGCGTGGTAGTCGGTGTAGACCGTCCCGCCATGCTCGTCGGCGGCCTTGCGTGCGGCGGCCTCGTTGAGGTCGCACAGCGCGGTGATCTCCGCACCCTCGATGGGCTGTAGCTGGCGCAGATGGTGGCCGGCGATTCCGCCGGTGCCGATGAACCCGATCCTGACCTGGTCCGCCATGGTACCCGTCTCTCCTCGCGGCGGTCACCTGGCGCGGCCGCCACCCAAAGGTTCGCGGCCGGCGCCCCGGATCCTCGTGGACCCCGGACGCCGGCCGCGCCAGGTGTCTGCCGTGGCGGCCCGGGCGCTAGCGGCGACTGCCGCTGAGCAGGCTCAGGATCGCCAGGAACATGTTGAGCAAGTCGATGAACAGGCTCAACGTGGCGAACACATAGGCATTCTCGGGCAGCTCCCGCAACAGCCGGTGGGTGTCGAACAGCACGCCGACCGAGGCGAAGACCAGGATGCCCCAGCTCAGGATGGTCAGCCCCCAGCCTGAGTGGAAAAAGAACGCGTTGAGCAGACAGGCAGCGATCAGCCCGATGCCCGCCACGAACAAGCCAGCGCCGAGGAAGCTGAAGTCCTTGCGGCTGAACATCGTGTAGATGGTCAACGCCAGGAAGGTGACCGTGGTCAGCGCCCCGGCCAGGCCGACCAGCCGCGGCTCGCCCTGCATCACCGAGACGTACCAGATGTTCGGCGCGATCCAGGCGCCGGCCACGCCGGTGAAGCCGAACAGGAGCATTAGCCCGGCGATTGGGTTCTGGGCCACGGCTCGCCCGAGGAAGAGCATCCCGAACAGCAGCAGCCAGATCAGGAAGCTGCCCTTCTTCATCGCCACGACGCCCATCGGCACCGAGATCATCCGCCCGTCCGCCAGCGGGAACGACCCCGCGCTGGGCGTGGCCATGACCAGCGTGCCGGTCAACACCGCGAACCCGATGCTCGCCAGCAACAGGCCGTAGACCTTCTGGATGAACGGCAACCGCCGGTCATGCACCGCCGCCGTCAGGTTGTCGTATCCGCCCCGATTGTCACCGTACATGGCTTCCAGGCTCCTTCTCAAGCAACCGTGCGCCGAGTCCATTATGCCACATGCCGGATTGGCGTGAAGCGGCGCATCTCCTTCAATCTCACCAACCTGTGACCTGACGGCCGAGTTCCATTGCACCCGTCAGCGCCCGCTCCCGCCTCACGGCGCGCAGAGCGGTGAGAGCGAGCTCCAGACGATCTGCCCGGCGTCGAACACCGGGCCCTCGGTGCAGACTCGCTGGTACTTCTGCCAGCCGTCGGTCCGCGTCTCGACCACGCACGACAGACACGCGCCCAAGGCGCAAGCCATGCGCGCCTCCAGGCAGACCTGACAAGGGATTCCCGCCTGCCGCGCCAACTCGGCCGCGGCGCGCATCATCGGCGTCGGGCCGCAAGTCAGCAACTGGTCAACGGACTCGCTTTTCAACGTTTCGGCCAGGGCCTCGACGGCGGTGCCGCAGAACCCGTGCGACCCGTCGTCGGTGCTGGCGACCACCTCCGCGCCCAATCCGGTCAGCTCGTCACAGCAGAGCAGCCGGTCGGCCGACCTCGCGCCGACCACGACCAGGCGCTCCAACTCCGGATGCCGCTCGCAGAAGAACCGCAGCGGCGGGATGCCCACCCCGCCGCCGACCAGCGCCACCCGCCGCGCGCCCGGCTCGGGAGTCAGCCCGCGCCCGCCCAGCGGCCCCATGATGTCCAGCACGTCGCCCGGCCGCCGCGCGGCCAGCCACCCGGTCCCACGCCCCAGCACTCCGACCAGGACGGACACCTGGTCGCCGTCGACTCCATGGAAGGAGATCGGCCGCCGCAGGCACAGCTCTGGCTCCTCGACCAGAATGTTGACGAACAACCCCGGCTCCGCGCAGGCGGCGATCTCGGGCTGGCGGAAGCTCAACCGGACGTAGCCCGGGCTTGCCGCTGACGCGGCGTCGAGCTGGACCAGTCCCTGCCAGGGGTGATCAGTGCTCATAGGGCACGACCTCGTCGCTGCCGGGCATGCTCCGCCCGAACTCCACCGAGAGCAGCCAGTCTGGTCGGAGCGTGCTGGACCAGCGCCGACCGGAAGCGATTGATCGCACCCCTACGGCGCCGCACAGGCACTGGAACTCTCGCCGAGGGATTGTCGCTCATGGACCGGGTTTGTCTCGGTGACGGCAGACCTCCCGGTCATACAACTCCTCGCGCTTAGGATAGCGGCCCGAAAGGCTCAGCGGACGCCGCTCGCGGGTGAGGAAGGAGCGCATCGCCTCCGCGTAACCGAGTTCCTGGTGCATCCGCTCCTCAAGCATCTGCCTCAGCATCGCCGAAAGGCTGGTGCCGCGCTCAGCCGCGTGGGCACGCACCCACGTGGCCAATTCATCGGGAACCGCGACCGTAATCCTCACCATGGCCCGATTCTACCGCCGGCCGGAGTAGCTGTCGAGCGCCTTCCCAACCTATCGGACCAAGACCTGCTTGGCTTACAAGGAGTAGACCCACCCGACGCCGAAGTGCCGAACGCGACGCGAAGTGAGCCGTCAACGTGGACATCAGCAATCCGGTAGGGATCCTGGGCACCTTGCTTCTCGTGGTTCCAGGATTGCTCGCCCTATAGGTCCGGGAGCTGCTCAGCCACACGGGTGAGAAGCCGACATCCGAGTCTGTCATGGAGGCCATCGCTTTCAGCGTGGTAAACTTCGTGCTGACTTGTTTCTGGTCGTTACCGCTATTGCAGTCGGCCCTCGCGGCGCCGGACGCCGACGATTGGTTGCGAGGAACCCGCGGCGGGCACTTGGTGGTGCTGTTCCTCATCGGACCGCTGTGCCTTGGCGTCGTGCTCGGACTGCTCGACCGGTGGAGCGAAAAGAACCGGCTCACCCGCGCCCAGCGACAGCGGCCATGGGATAATGTCTTCAGACGCCGAGAACCTGGGTGGATCGTCATACACCTCGCCGACGGGCAGTCGGTCGGCGGTTGGTTCGGGTAGAAGTCCATCGCTTCCAGCGCGCCGGCGGCCAAGGCGCTGTATGTCGAACAGGTCTGGCGTCTGGATGCCGGACGGCTGGTAGCGCCGGTAGAATGGACCGATGGCATCCTGATCGAAGGCGACCGAATCTGGGCGGTGGAGTTCTTTCACGCTCAGGCACCTGCTGAAGCTGGGAACTCTGAGCAGTCCGTAGACGTTCAGCAAGGCGAAGGCGACCAAGATGGCGAGGCCAGCCACAATCCGGACTGTTGACAAGGCGGCAACGGAACGCGTGTACCAGCCCAGCGGGGGTCTTGACAAGCCGCCGACCACGCCGCCGCCAGGACCGTCGGGGGTACCGCAGGCCGCCAACGGCGGACCTGCCAAGCCTGTCAAGACCGGCAAGGCCAACGAGTCCTGACGCCCGCGTGCCCCCGCCGGCTAGTGTTCCCCGTGCTCCATGACCTCTTCTTCCATCTCGCTGCGGGTCTGGATGCGGTCGATCAGGCCGTCGCGGATCCAGATGATCCGGTCCGAGACGTCGACCATTTTGAGGTCGTGGGTGGCGGAGATGACCGTCACGCCGCTCTCCTTGTTGAGGCGCCGGAGCAGCTCGATGATCTCCTTGCCGGTTTTCAGGTCCAGGTTGCCGGTCGGCTCGTCGGCCAGGATGATGGACGGCGAGTTGGCCAGCGCGCGGGCGATGGCCACGCGCTGCTGCTGGCCGCCCGACAGCTCGGCCGGCTTGTTGTGCAGTCGGTGGCCCAGGCCGACGGTCTTGAGCAGCTCCTGGCCCCTGGCCATCATGTCGTCGTAGCTCATGCCGGCGAAGACCATCGGCAGGGTGATGTTCTCCAAGGCGGTCATGACCGGGATGAGGTTGAAGGTCTGAAAGATGTAGCCGATCTTGCGGCAGCGCAGCCAGGCCAGCTCGTAGGCGTCGAGCTGGGCCATGTCCACCTCGTCGATGAACACGGTCCCGTCGGTCGGCTTGTCCAAACCGCCGATCATGTTGAACAGGGTCGACTTGCCGGAGCCGGACGGGCCCATCAGGGAGATGTACTCGCCGCGGAAGATGTCCAGCGTGACACCCTTCAGGGCTTCGATGGTCTCGTCGCCCATCCGATAGTGCTTCTTCAGGTCCTTGGTGCGCACGACGTACTCGTCGCTTCTGATGTGGCTTGCCGTCTCGGCCATGGCCGGTCCTTCCCTATACCGTGGTTCGCAACGCCGCCGCCGCCGGCATGCGGGCCGCCTGTCGGGCCGGCAGAATCGCCGCCACGACGCTCAGCACCGTGCCCAGGACGACCGACAGAACGATGATCTGCAGCATCCCGCCCGCTACCTGTCCGAACTTGAACTGGTATCGGAAGGTGTTGACGATGTACATGATCACGCATCCGACCAGCGAGCCAGTGACCCCCGCCAACGCCCCCAGCACGCCGGACTCGATCAGGAACAACTTGACGATGAACGCGTCCAGTGCCCCCAGACACTTCATCGTGCCGATCTCCTGGAACCGTTCCGTGACCGCCATCAGCATCGAGTTGCAGATGCCCACCACCGACACCAGCAGGGCCATGACGATCAGCCAGGTGGTGCGCGCCTCGTCACCCTCCAGCGTCTGATCCGCGACGGCCGAGGCCGCCAGGATCAAGGCGGTCATTTTGACCGAGGCGAAGAAGGCGATCCCCAGGAAGATGCCCGAGGCGGTGATGGCCACCCGGCCGATGCGGATGAACACGCTGCGCAGACACATCTGGAACGCCGTCGAAGTCGGCAGGGTGATCTGCGACCGGATCGCGTGCCGCCGCTCGGGGTCGGCGTTCTTGCCGATGATGTTGGAGGTCGGCTCCTTGACCTGCACCGCCATCAACAGGCTGAGGTCGATCTTGGAGCTGTCCAGGACCTTGGCGATGTTGAGGCTTTCCTCCTCGCGCTGGTCCGACAAGAGACCGATCACCCGGCTCTGCGCCGACAGCTCGGTGGCCATGCCGGTGACCAGTTCCTCGTGGCCGATCACGTCGCCGGAGTCCAAGCCGGACAGCCGCGCGGCGATCTCTTCCTCGCTCAGCGCCTCGATCTTGTCGACGCCCAGCAACTTGGCCTGATCTTCGGCCGTCAACTGGTCGAACGCCGCGCGGGTGGCCTGTTCGTCGCTGGCCGCCTGCGGTGCCTTGTCCTCGTCCGCCATGCCATCGCCTCCGGCTCGGGTACTTGCTCCGCCACGACCGCGCCAGGGCGGCCGGGGCGCGCTTACGAATCCTCTTGCGGCTCGGTGGCCGTCTTGGCCATCAACGGCCGCAACTCCTCCGCGCGCTCATCATCCAACTGCAACGCAAAGGCCATGAACCGACGCTTGGCCAGGGTCTGCAGGAACTGCGTCAACGACACCTCGGCCTCGCGCGCGTTGAGCCGATGCTTGGCCGTCATCCGCCCGACCAACTCCGCCACCGTGGCCTGGCCGTCGGCCCATTGCCAGACATCGGACCCGACCTCGTCCAATTCGACCCGACGCTCGGTCGGGAAGTGCACTACCGCCCGCACCACGCGCATCCAGGGTTTCAGCTCCAACGGCACGGTCAGCAACACCAGACCGTTGTCCTGCAGCTCCCACTCGATCGCCGGGTTCCGCAACGGTCTGGCCGCGAGCGCCTCGGGCCGCGTCAGTTGCGGCTCGGCACGCCGCTTGCGAGACAGCCGGCTGAAATCGGGAAGCCGCATGATCCTACACCACCGGCGGATTCGTCGTCAAGGTTGCTCCACCAGGCCGGCCGCCAGGACCAGCACCCGTTCGCCGAGCGCCGTCCAAGCCGCGTAGCGTGGGCCGCGCTCGGCCTCCATCAGGCCGACCTCGAGCCTGGCCCGCTGCGCCTCCACCCGCGCCTGCAGTTCGGCGTCCGGCCCGGCTCCGCTTCGCGCGACCCGCGCCCGGACCTCCTGGTACCAGGTCAGACCGGCCAGGAAGTCCTCTTGCCCACCGATGTCCTCGGCGCTGGTGGCGCGCCCTGCGTACTGCAACCAATATTCCAGGGCCGCCCGGCCGGCGGGTCCGTCGCCCGCCGCCAGGCCGGGCAGGGCCAGCCACCGCGCCAGGACCGTCGCCGGCGCCGGCCGACCATGGAGATGGTAGTCCTTGAGCAGCGCCACCACCGCCACGTCGACCGCGTCCAGACCGTCCGGCAGCGCCGGCTCGCCCAGCGCCCGGCGCATCTGGTTCCACTGCCGGCGCCAGTCGGCCGCGGCAACGAGATCGGCCCGGCCGACCACCTCCTGGGTGCCGGCCGCCGGCGGCAGCGGGCCGAGCTGCCCGGGCGCCGCCGGGCTGACCCCGAACGACTCGATCCGCAGCTCCTCGAAGCGGACCGTGGCGCCCTCGATCACCAGCAGCCCGACGCTGCCGGCGCGGCTGGTCTGATCGCGCCAGACATCGACCAGCACCTCGCCCACCCGCAGCGCGTGCCGGTCGCCACGCACGGTCAGCTCGACCGCCAGCGGCCGGGCGGCGTCGATGATCCCGCTGGTGCCCTGCTGGACCAGCGTGAAGCGGCCCTCCTCGACCCGGCCGAAACCGTAGCCGTGCCCGGCGCCAACGGCCACGAAACAGCCCACCCGGCGGCGCGGGTCGTAGCGGTAGAGCAGCCCGTAGCCCCAGTTGCCGGCCTCCGCGGGGGTGGCCTCGGCGCGGAGCGTGGCGGTGAAGTCCCCCGCGCTGGGGGCGTCGCAGCCGACCACCAGGATCTGACCGGCCAGGCCGTTGGCCCGCAGCGCGCCCGCCTCCAACCGCCACTGGTCGTCGAGCCGCCAACCGTGGCCGTTGTCGTCGAACGGCTCCCAGAACACCTCGGCGGCGAGGGGCGCGACCAACAGGCCGGCGAGCAGCAGAGTCCGCATGTCACCCGCCGGCTGGGACGAGCTGGCGCAGGGTGGGGATGCAGTACGGCCCGCTCGGGATGGCGATGATTCCGGCTTCGGCGCCGGCCCGGGCCAGGGCCGCCTCGACCGCCGCCTCGACCGTCGGCATGGCCGTCACCAGACAACGGTTGAGCAGCTCCGGCTCGACCCCGTCGGAGACCACCATCACCGAGCCTTTGCGCAGCACGCGGACCAGCATCTCGACCTCCCACTGGTCCTTCTGGAAGACGTGGTCGGGAGCGAGGATGTCCGCCATGAACCGCTCCGAGTCGTCGGTCTCCAGGAGCATCCGGGTGAATTCCTCGCCGCCGATGCCTTCGCTCAGCTCGGCCGCGATGATGATCGTCCCGCCCGGCTTCAGCGCCGGCAGCGCGCCGACCATCCCTTTCACCGCCTGGTAGAAGGTGGTGTCCAGCGGGTATCCCGCCGAACTGGTCACCACCACCTCGGCGGGCTGGTCGAACGGCACGCGGCAGATCCGGTCGGAGAACGCCACCCCCGCCGCGTGAGCCTCCTCCAATCCGCCGGCGAAGACCCCGCAGATGTCGCGCCGTTCGTCGATCACCACGTTCACGGTGAAGTCCACGCCGGCGCGCTCGCACACCTCCAGGGCGAACTCGTGCAGCGGGTTGCCGTCCAGCACGCCGTTGGTCGCCCGCTCGTCCTCCAGCAGGGCGGGGCTGTGGAAGTAGTGGACGGTGCGCAGCGAGGTCAGACCCGGGCAGACGATCTTCCGCCCGCCGCTGTAGCCGGCCATGAAATGAGGCTCGATCAGGCCGGTCAGGATCTTCAGGTCGGCCTCGACATAGGTCCGGTCGACCAGGATGTCCACCCCGGCTCGGCTCCGGCCGAGGTGCGCCTGCTCGGCATCGACCGAGCTGTGGTGGTTGACCACCCGATACTTTGCGGCCAGGTCGGCGCCGATCATCTCGCTCAGCTCGTCGCCCTCATTCGGGCGGTGGTTGCCGGTGGCGACCAGGATGGTGATCCGCTCCGGCGCGATCCCGGCCCGCTCCAACTCGCCGATCACCTCCGGCAAAATGGTCCGGTTGGGCACCGGGCGCGTAACGTCGCAGATGACGATGCAGGCGTCCCTCCGGCCGCGCGCCAGCTCGGCCAACGGGGCCGCCCCGATGGGCTCGCGCAGCGCGGCCAGCACGCCGCCGCCCTGATCGGGCAAAGGCGGCATCGGGTTGAGCCGCAGCACCTCGCGCAGCCGGTCGTCCGGCAACTCCGCGGACAGTCCGCGACGCCCGTATTCGAGGTCTATTCTCATCGCCTGTTCCCGTCGTCAGCGTGCCGGAAGTGTAGGTTGGCCGGACGCCGGATGTCAAGCCGAGCGCCTCGGCTCAGACCAACTTCGAGGGCTCCCAATCGCGCTCCAGGCGCGACCGCGCGCGGCGGTAGGCGACCGCCGCCAGCACCCACAGCAGCGAGCCGGCGACGTGATTGGGGAAGAGCACCGGCTGGTCCGCGGGGAGGAATGAGGTCAGCGCCACCACCAGGAAGCCGAGGCCGCCCCAGACCAGCAGCGGCACGAACACCGCCTCGGACAGGGCGAAAGCGCGGCGGAGTCCGGCCACCGCACCCGCCGGTCGCTCGGCCACCGTCACCGCGGGCAGCAGCGCGGTCAGCGCGGCGAAATTCAAGGCCAGCGGCACGAACACCAGGAGTGCCACCGGCAAGAAGCGCGGCTCGCCCGCCTGTTGCGGCGTGGCCGGCTGCGCCGCCGCTGCCAGACCGACCACCATCAACGGCGCGTAGACCACCAGCGCCCTGGCCACGCCGGCCACCGGCAGACCGGGCCAGGCCGCCCGCCACAGCCGCCAGGCCAGCCCGTGCCGGCCGGCCAGCACCGCCGCCGCGGTCCAGGTCGCGCCGAGCCAGCTCGCCGCCACCAGAAGCGCCGCCCGCAGCACCCCCAACCCGGCTCCCAGCGTCGTCGCGCCGGCAGCGTCGGAGGCCACCTTCACCGCCAGTTGGAGCCCGTTGAGCAAGTAGCCCGCCAGCACCGCCGGCAGCAGCACCGGGGCCAGCGCCCACCAGGTGGCCAGCACCTCGCCGATCAGCGACCGCGCGGCGCGGCCCTCGGCGCGGCTCCCATCGGTCATTGGGGGAGCGTCTCGCCCGGCCGGCCGTACCGCTGCAGCCGGTCGCGGGCCATGTCGTTGTTCGGATCGATCTTGAGGATGTAGCCCCAGACCTCTTTGGCCGGTCCCACCATGCCGCGCTTGTACAACACCACGGCCTTGTTGTGCAGGGCGATCAGGTTGTCGGGGAAGAGCTTGAGCGTGCCCTCGCAGGACAGAAAGGCCTCTTCCAGCCGGCTCTGGGCGATCAGCGCGCGGGTCAGGCCGTTGTACGCCTCCAAGAAGGTGTTGCGCAGCCCCATCGCCCGCCGGAACTGCGCCTCGGCCTCCGGCCACTGGCCACCCTCGGCGAGAATCTCGCCGAGGTGGTAGTGGGCGATCGGGTCCCCGTCATCCTCGGCGACGCGCTGCTGGTAGTACTCGGTGGCGCGGGCGAGCAGCAGCCGGCGGTAGAGCAGGCCCGCCCCGGCCAGCGCCTCGCGGGCCAGGCGGCAGGTGGGGTCCAGGTGCAGCGCCTGGTGCCACAGCCGGAAGGCGTCCTCGGGCTCGGCCGGCGCGTAGGCGCGCCAGCCATCGCCGACCAGCCGCTCGGTCTCCGCGGTCAGCTTCGGGTCGTACCCCGCCGCGCGCTCGACGTCGACCGGCGACAGCCGCACGCCCATGTTCGGCAGGAAGCGCTTGACCACCAGCTCGACCTGCGGCAGGTAGCGCTGCTCCCAGGTGACCTCCTGAACCAGGGGAAATACCTGCGGCGTGGCGGTGGAGACGGCCAGGACGATGACCTTCAGCTTCTCGCCGGCGTCCTCGATCAGCCCGCCCAGAACGAACGGGACGCGCAGCCGGCCCATCACCTCCCGGCACCGCTCGGTCACCGCCTCGATGGTCTGCGGCGTGGTGGTCGCCGGCTGCTGGCGGATCTGGAGCGGCTCGATCACCAGCACGTTCTCGCACAGGACAATCCGTCGCGCGAGCGTCTCGGCGTAGAGCGGTCCGAGCCAATACCGCGGCTCGCCATACCCCGTGACGGCGAAGTCGACCACCGCCACATTGGTCACAACCGACGGCCGCTCCTTACCCGCCACCGCCCCGGCCAGCAGACATCCCGCCAGCAGCACCCACCGTCGCTCCATCAGCCCACCTCGCGTTCCCAGTGTACCACGCCCCCATCGGCCCACCAAATGGGGACGGAGCGTAACTGCTCAGGCACTGCAAACCCCGTTGAGGAGCGGCTTTCCCCTCCTTGCAAGGAGGGGACTAAGGGGTGGTTCGCCACCGACCACGCCACGCCGAGCGAACCACCCCTTGATCCCCTCCTTGCAGGGAGGGGAAAGGGTGATCCCGGGCGAGAACTGATGGCTGAGCAGTTACCTCCGTCCCCGTTTCGTGGGTGGTTCCGCGTCGGTGGCGTGTCGCGGGAGGCCGGAGGGGGAGTAGCGCGAATCACGTTCGAGCTGGTCGTCGCGGAGATGTCGATGTCGGCTATTGCCTGTATCCTGGCCCTGCTGCCGGCCGTCGTGGTGGCCGCGCCGATTGGGGAGTTTGAGTACCGGAAGCTGGACCATCGCGTGCCGCTGGCCGCGGGCGGTCGGGCGCTGGCGGTAATCGTCGCGCCGGAGGGGGCGCCGGCGGCGGTGCGGTTCGCCGCGCAGGAGCTCAAGGGTCACCTCGACGACATGACCGGGGCGTCGTTCGCGATCGTGCCCGACGTTCCCGCCGACGGCGCGGCCATCGTGCTGGGCGACACGCCCGCCAGCCGGGCCTCCGGGCTCGACGTGCATGCCATCGCCCGGGACGGGTACGCGATCCGGACCGTCGGCCAGCGGATCTACATCGCCGGCCGGGACGACACCACGGCCAAGAGTGAGGTGTTGCTGAAGCTGACCACCGAGCCGTTCCCCCGCACGGCCGGGCGGTACGAGATGGAGCGGCGGCTCGGCGCGGCGACCTGGGACTTCGAGCGCGGCACCCTCTACGGCGCTTACCGGTTCTTGGAGGAGCTGGGCTGCCGGTGGTTCTTCCCAGGGCCGAAGGGCACCGTGATCCCGCCCACCCCGGAGTTGAGCGTGCCGGCCTTCAACCTGACCGAGCAGCCGGTCTACCTCCTGCGCAAGGTCGGGCAGGAGACCTGGCAGTGGTACATGCTGGGCTCGGACCGGATCAAGAGCACGGTCAACGTCGATGAGTACGAGGAGCTGGGCTGGGGCGGCCAGGAGCTGCGGCACTGGCTGCTGCGGATGCGCGGCTCGTCGGAGTGGTTCGCCTTCAACCACCGCCCGCCGCGGATGGAGCTGGAGCAGCGGTACGGCAAGGAGCATCCGGAATACTTCGCGCTGCTGGCCAACGGGCAGCGCGACCTGGCGCCGCAGCCGGGCCGGACCGGGCACCTGTGCTACACCGAACCCGGCGTGCTGACCATCACCAAGGCCGATATCGACAGCTACTACGCCGGCGTGACCGCCGACAAGGTGGGCATGTCGGCCCACTCTATCGCCCTCAATCCGGACAACCGCGGCTGGTCGGCCAGCGCCATCTACGGGCGGACCATCTCCCTGCTCCCCCACGACTCGTTCCGGGCCTGCACCTGCCCGCGGTGCGCGCCGTTCGTCCACGCCGACCGGCCGTACGGGGCGCAGCATAGCGAGCTGATCTGGCAGTTCATCGAGCAGATGGCCACCTGGCTGAAGACCGCCCACCCCGGCAAGCTGATCACCTGTCTGGCGTACGCCACCTACTCCGAACGGCCGCCCGGACTGAAGCGGCTGCCCGACAACGTGGTGGTCGGGATGTGTCCGGCCAACTATGCTCGGACGCACAACGACGTCAAGGAAGAGCACTACCAGGACCTGATGCGCATGGTCGGCGAGTGGAGCAGCGTCAACGACCGGAAGATGCTGATCTGGCTGCACCACCTCTACCGCTACGGCGCGCCGCGGCGAAAGGGCGTGCCGATGCTCCTGACCAGCCTCTTCGAGCGCCTCTTCCGCGACCTGGCGCCGCACGCCGACATGATGCACGTCGAGGTGGACGCCGACAGCCTGACCCTGGAGCACCTCAACCGCTACGTGATGCTCAAGCTGCTGTACAACCCGAACCTGAACGCCGCGGATCTGGTCGCCGATTACGCCCGCTCACTGTACGGCCCGGGCGCCGACTTGGCCGCGGCCATCCTCAAGGACGTCGAGGCGCGCAGCCGGGCGGTGGGCGAGAGCGAGGCGGGGACGGTGGCGGTGTGGGAGGAGCACTTCACCGAGGCGGCGGTGAAGCGGTACCGCGAGCAGACCGACCAGCTCCTCAAGATCACCGCCGGGACGCGCTTCGCCGGCGCGGCCGAGGTGTTCTCACGCTGGTTCACCGGCGAGATCGAGCGCGGCCGGGCCGACTACGTCCACAACGTCAAGGAAGTCGCCGAGAGTCCGGGCGGGAAAGTCAGCATTCGCCTGCTGCCCGGCGACATCAAGATTGACGGGCAACTCGACGAGCCGGGCTGGGCCCGTTCGGCGGTGGTCGGGTTCGTCAACAACGTGGACGGGCAGCCGACCCGCCTGAGGACCGATCTACGGTTGCTGCGCGCGCCGGAGAACCTGTACTTCGGCTTCACCTGCCACGACCCGGACACGGCGAAGCTGTCGACCAACCAGGGCGAGGCCGACTCGGTGGAGATCTTCCTCGACCCGCAGCACGACCACGACCGGTACTTCTGGCTGTGGATCGACCTTGGCGGGCGGCTGCTCGACTGGCGTTTCGAGCACGCCGGGGCCAAGCCCGACGAGTCCTGGCAGAGCGGCGCGGAGATCGTCACCCGCAAGCACGACGGGTTCTGGGTGGTCGAGGTCAGGCTGCCGCGCAAGAGCATGACCGACGGCCTCGAACAACCCGACGAGCGGCCCTGGGGCGCCAACTTCTGCCGCTCGATGCTCCACCCACCGCAGCCGGCCGACGCCTTCAGTTGCTGGAGCCCGCTGCTCCGTGGCAAGTTCCACCAACCCGACTTGTTCGGGCACATCTACTTCGTGAAGTGAGTTGCGGGACCGCGGTCAGCGAGAAGGAACGTGCGCCGCTGGCCTCAGGGCTTGCGCACCAGGATGGCGAAGTGATCTCCCGGCATGCGGATCTCGTACCTTCGCCGGCCGTCCTCGCGCCGCTCGGTGACCATCCCGGTGACCCGGGCGCCGTGTGAGTCCACCACATAGACGTCCGCCGCCGCGCCGTCGGGGAAGCCGAAGCGCCCGGAGACGGCGGTGTGGATGCGCTCCTTGCCCAGGACGTATCCCGGCCCGATCTCTTGGGGGGTGATGGGGAACATGACCGAGGTGAAGTTCCACGGAGCCGGCTGGCGGAAGTAGTAATGCCCGTAGTACAGCGCCCCGCGCTTGAGGTGCTCGCGCACGTGGCGGGCACTCTCTTCGTGAGTCTCCTCGATGGTGCGGTTCCCCAGCCCCAGCGGGCAGCCCAGGTGGGTATCGCTCATCGCGGAGAACGAGTTGCCCTCCACGAAGCGCACCAGCTTCCGGCGCATCATGGTCCGGGTGTGGGCTTGCGTGTTGGCCATGAAGAAGAGACCCTTGCCCTGGATGTAATCGACGATCTTCAGGGCCAGGGACTGCATGGCCAGCGGCACGCTGCTGATCTTCCCCGTGACCTCGTTGGTGTCGGTGTCGATGGACACCGAGCAGCCGTCCCACTCCAGGCCGTGGGCGTACTGCTGGACGCTGTAGCTCATCTCGTCCCAGTAGATGCCCCGCGCCTGGACGTCGTTGATCAGGCAGTCCACGTACTTCCAGATGGCCTTGCCGTAGCTGTTGCCCTCGGTGGGCACGAACAGCGGCAGCACGAAACCGTGGGGGTAGTCAATCTGCTTGCCACTCGCGTCGAGCAGGCGGGAGTCGGCGTACTTGGCGCGGCTGTCGGGCTCGGTGCAGCACTGGGCATGGAAGTAGGCGATGGGCACCAGGCTGGGGTCGGCGGCAACCATGGCCGTGGACCATTCGCGCTCCCTGGCCACGAACTCCGGCGCGAAGAGGATGCCCGTGCCGTGGGCATAAAGACCGTCGGGGTACTGGGCAATGCCGCCGCAGATGTACTTCAGGCCGCGCTCGTGCATCCACCGGGCCCACGCCGCCCCCTTCACGTCCTTGGTGTACCCGCTCTTGAAGACGAAGGCCCCGGGGATGGTGAAGTTCACGCCCCAGTTGCGGCGGACCGCGTTGACGAAGCCCCAGTAGTCGCCTTTCAGGGCCGGGTAGATCGCCCACTCCAGGGTGACGCTGGCGTTGGGGGCAAGGCCCAGGCGGTCGTCGGCCAGCGCGAAGCCCTCGGGGCTGTGCAGGCTGCGGGCGTGGACCCGGAAGACGTCATCCTCGGCCACCAGGCCGACGCCCAAATCCTTGAACTGGGCGAAGACGCTGGGATGGGCGGGCTCCCACTGGTTGCCGGACTCGCTGAACGACTTGCGCCCGGCCAGGTAGACCGCCTCGGGAGCGCCGAGCAGGTCCGCGCAGTGCTCCAGGCGGACTCCGATGAGCCGGTCGGTGGTATTGGTGAAGGTGTCGGCCACGCTCACGTGGTCGCCGCTGACCTTGACACTGCGGGAGACCCGGCACGGCCCGGCGGTCCAGGTGCCGCCGCCGTCCTGGGCCTCCCGCCACTTCCCGCCGGGCAGGCTCATGCGTGTCCGCACCCGGATGGTGTGCCCGCCGAGGCCGACGGCGATGGTGCCGCCACCCGCGGAGACCGTCAGCTTCGGCGGCTTGGGCACGCTCGCCACGAGGGTGGGCAGCGGCCCGGTGGGCGCCGGCTCGACCACGTTGGCCGGCGGCGGCTCGAGGTACCGTCCCACCTCCAGGGCCACGTTGCGCAGCACCAGTTGGTCCGGGTCCTGGAGCACCTTGTGATGCTCCAACCGGACCTCGTTGGCCCCCGGTCGGACATAGCGCGTGATGTCCCAGACCAGACGGTACGGATGGTCCGCCTCGCTGGTGCCGTAGGGGGTGGCTTGGTCGGTCAGCGCCGCCTCGAAGTCCGGGGAGTAGAGCACCCGCCAACGACCGTCCACGTACCAGGTCATGTCCACGCCGCTGCGGATGGTGAAGCTGTCCCGCTTGTTGAGCAAGTCGTCTCGACCGAGGCGGTTACCGTTGACGGTAACCGTGATCCAGGGGTTGGAGCCGGCGAGCTGCGGCCAGTTGATCCGCGCCTCCAGCGACAGGCGCACCTGGTGCTCCACCCCGAAAGGCGGGACCGTCAGAGGCCAGGTCAGGACCTGTGGCGAGGTGGATTCCACCTGTTCATGGAGCACCGTGGTCTGGGCGGAGGCCAGGCTCAGTGCCAGCAGGACCGGCATGACGGTCAGGGAGCGTGTTGCCATCAGCCAGGACCTCGTCATGGGAGGAGGTACTTGGGGAACTTGGCGACCACGGTGTAGAACGGGTCGACCACGTTGCCGATGCGCATCCGACCGGTCTGGGAGTTGAGTTGCCAGGCTTCGTCGCGGTCGAAGCCGTAGTCGGTGGTGAGCCAGTTGAGGAGCTCGACCTGGGCGATCTGCATCGCCTCGTACAAGGGACGGGAGCTGCCGGCGGTCATCAGCCAGTCGTGGTCGTGGAGGCGCGGCCAGTGGATCTCCCAGCCCTTGAGCACCTTGACGGTCAAGGTCACCTCGGCGGTGGTCTCCAACGCGCTGCGGCACAGCTCGCCGTCGCCCTGGGCGGCGTGGATGTCGCCGAAGCAGAGCTGCGCGCCGCGGACCCAGACCGGCAGGTAGAGCGTGGTCCCCACCCGCGTCTCGACGCAGTCCATGTTGCCGCCGAACTCGCCGGGCGCGAGGGTGGTCTCGACCCGGCCGTAGCGCGGCGCCACGCCGATGCTGCCGATGAACGGGTGGAGCGGGATCTCGGCCCGGCCCAAGGTGCTGTTCGGCAGCTCCAGCGTGCCGGTCATCCGCTCGCGGTCGAGATGCCAGTTGAACATCCGGTCCGGGAGCGGCTCGTTGAGCAGCAGCCGGCGGCCGGGCACTTCGCCGGTCATCGAGCCCATCCCGGCGCCCTGCGAGCTCCAGGCATTGTCGCGGTTGAGGACGATGGCGTCGATGCGCACGGCCAGCGCGTCGTGGACCTCGGCGCCCTCGACACAGATGGGCCCGACACACGGGTTGCTGGTCAGGAAATGGAACCCCGGCGAGGGCGGCAGCAGCTCCGGCGGGAGCGGCCGGTTCTCCTCGTCGAACCCGCGCGCGTCGCGGGTGCAGGCGGTGACCGAGTCACCGTCGGCGATGGTCAGCACGGGCTCCTGGCCGCCGAAGGTGTAGACGAATCCGTCGGGCTCCAGGAAGTGGTGCTCCGGCATGGCCCTCCTCCTACGCGACCGGTACCCGGTAGACCCGGTTCCGGCCGCCGTGATCCGAGTTGTAGCAGACGAAGCGATCGTCCGGCGTGAACACCGGGTGCGGGTGCGACCGCTGCGTCGACCAGGAGGTATCGTGCCGGCACAGCACGGTCACCTCGCATTGCTCGTCCTCCCGGTGGCGGATCAGGCTCAGGCTGGCGGTGGCGGCCTCGAACCCGGCCTGCGGGTAGGCCCGGTCGCCGACCAGGAGCGCCGGGTCGCGGGAGACCTGGACGTGGCCCGGCATCCCGGCGGGGAATCGCCAGAACCGCGGGCCGTGCCCATCGGGATCGGTCACGCAATTGTAGTGCACCCAGTCCCTGGCCGAGGCCGTCATCCGGCGCGAGTACTGGACGACGATCTGGCCGTCCGGACCGAACAACTCGTGGCCGCAGCGGGTGAGGTGCCGCGGCTCGTCCAGCACCGGGCCGCACTCGCCGGTCGAGACGCGCACGCGCCACAGCCGATGGACCCGGTCCCAGCTCCCTTCGTGGCAGAAAACCACCACGTCGGCGTCGATCGGCGAGACGATCACGTGGCTGATCCACTCCCGCTCGCCCCACACCGCCTCGGGCCGGCCGGTCTCGGTATCGACCCGAAAGATCACCGACGACGGCCGGCGGTAGTGAGTCTCGCGCATGGTGCTGTACTGCTGGCCGGCCACCTGCGTGCTGGTCTCCAGCTTTTCGACGGTGGCAAAGGTCACCGACGACCCGTCGCCGCTGGCGCTGAGGATGCTGCCGCGGAAGCCCGGCACCACGGTGTACAGCGACCGCGCGGCCAGGCTCTCGAAGTCGACCCGCTTGACCTCGTTGCCGGCCAGGCAGGCGATGGCCCCGCGGCCGGGCAGGATGGTGGTGGCGTGATCCGAGATCCCGC
>JAANMV010000307.1_pt1 | contig 60879 bp, 46 predicted proteins | sample 7279661 | NCBI WGS metagenome assembly JAANMV01 (sample SAMN14094540, study PRJNA606508) | bioreactor metagenome | isolation source: A lab-scale SPAN reactor treating ammonium-rich wastewater day 121 | place: Ireland: Galway | collected 2017-05-16 | reverse complement strand
GAGCGATGCTACGTGGTGTGGTGGCAGGCACCGGCCTAGGAGCAAATCGCCTCCTCACCGACTTTGAACAATCCGCTCGTAGCGTGTAGTTGTCTGCGGGAAAGCCAATCAGCTTCCTTGTTTTGCAAATATTGGTTTGAGAGTGTTCTAAGAGAACTACTCAAAGTCAAGCAGGCTTCCTTGCACGGAATTTGCGATGCAGGGAATATAGGCTAGGTATCGTGAGTTTTTCTTGACTATTATTCCGTGCTCGGGCTCTTGAGTTTCTGCAATTCTGTTGATTTTCATTATTACTGTATATGTGTAGGCACCGTTCGTAAGGCTAACAGAGTTGCTTAATTCGTTTCCAGAGAGATTGCCCATGGAAATTTCGACTTCATGAGATGATTTCTTAATTTCCAATTCTGGTGGCTGGTTAGGACTCCCGAAATTATAGAAAATTTTATCATCTTGCTTTTTTAATTCGACTACCTTCTTGGATTTCGTGGTGCAGCGGTAAAGGGGATTCTGGTTGTCGATAGGCTCTGCCGCCAAGAGGTACAAGAGAGGAAAAAATAAAGTCAATAAAATATGTGAAATATTCATCCGGCGCCCGCAATTAGTGGTAGGCATTGAATTTAGAGTTCTTGGCTAACTTAATACTCGCTCTGGCCGTAGAGTCGTCCAGTTTTATGAACACCGTGGCGGTTCTTGTTCGTCGGTGTTGTACGGTTCGATATTCGGCGCGGTGCAGGCAACCCGCGACTAGCTTTAATCGAGGGCACTCTGAGGGAAAGTTTTCGATTTATTTGTCGGATAATTTTCGCTGCCAAGAAAATAAATCTATCTCATTCTTTGCTACATAATGGCTCGTACGGTAATCTCTTTGGCTAAATGGAGATTGATATAATCTGGCGGTGCTGCGATAAACGCGCCGTGACTCTGGTTGGTATTATTTCCTCTTTTTCTCTTGGTAGTAACGTTTCGCCCCTTGTTGGAGTCGTTTTTCCCAAAGAACGTCGGCTGGATTTAAAATAAGTGCGGTGTAGCCGGGCGCTATTTCTTCTTCGTTCTGAAGCGCGCGAAGTGCTAGATTGAACTCGCTCGCTTCAGCTAATTCGTAGCTAATGTCGTTATAGTGCTTCATGATAGCGGTCTGCAGCCTGGAGATTATCACTTGGTGAAGAAGTTTTAGGGAGCCACCTTTCCTATCTTTATGATTTTTTGCAGGATAAAACAGTGTCACCTGCTGCTACATTCGAGGGTGTCCTTGCATTGTATCCATCCCTTAACTTCGCCTTTTTTCTTGTTGTGAAACACAATCTCCAGCCAACCTGCTTTCTGATCAAGAACTAGAGCTTCGTCGCCAACTATCAAATACTTTGAGGTTCTGTCTGCGACGTTGGCCTGATCGTATAAAAATGTCTTGCGCAATATGCGGGTAATTATGTGTTTCTGCCCGAGCCAAGCTTTATATTGTGAGGAGGCTAGTCTGCTTTTGATGGCGGCCTCGGATTTATAAGGGTAATCGTATATGAGTTTGTCACTCGCAGGTGATGACAGAACGTCCCCTCCCGCACCGAAGTATGCACTGATGCGCTCGTTCCGTTCGTATGCCAGCGGATGTAGGCGGTTGTATACCTGCGTTGTAAAGTAGTCAGAGCCGTAATTGATACCGGTATCGGAGTACAGAACTACCCTATGAATGACGAAGAGTTCTGCCTTGCCGTCGAAATCTGAGTCTGCCAAGAAGGCGGCATCCACTTCCCCTGGATCACCAAGATAGGGGAGTTTTGCAAACTGCGTTTCTCTTTCGGTATCGCATTCGTGCACTACTATGACGATTGGGAAAACATTTCCATCCGGATCAATAGGCGTTTCTGATTTTTTGAAACGTATTGCAGTGTCATCACCCAGCAAAATCGGGTTGTACATATCGTCTACGGTTTTCTCCGCACACGCCAAACTGTTTGCGTAGGATGTGTTAATTGTAGGGATAAGAAAAAGTGCGAATAGTAAGCAATTGACCGTATTCATGTGGAGCAGTTTCCGTACAATTCAATAAATGCCTTGGTGATCTCGCGTTTGAACTGCTTTCGTTCTGTCAGCCCTTTTGTTCCACCGTTAATTGTGCGCGTGATTTTTTCTACTGCATCTTCTTCGGTCAGGTTAGCATCTTCTGCGTAGGTTTTCAGTCTGTTACTTTTCCAAAACCAAAGCCCAGTTTCGACAATTACCGCTACGTCACTTTCTACCAGTGTAGGTTCAGCAGCGATCGGCTTCCCTATTGCCAAGGCGCACGATTGATAGTTCGAGTAATGCGTAAGATGTAGTAAGCCGCGTCCCCGGTAATCATTTTCCGGATATTCTTTGCTACCAAAGCAATGCTGGCCATATCCTGCATCATTCTTTAGAAGGTTATCTTCGATATATTTAAGCTTTTCCGCATGCGTGGCAAAGTTTAGGGATTTGCGGATGAAGCCGTTGTTTATTGCTGTGGGCGCCATGTTATATAGGTCTTGTGCTGTGTAGCTGGAATAATAGAGTGACTCACGAAATGCAGTAAATCGTTTTGTTTCGTGCTTGGCTTGCGCGAGCAGGTGGGTTACTTGGTCACAAGAAGTTATTTCGTATTTCTTAAATAATCTGTCGGTGTGTAGGATGAAACTTTTGATGAAGTCGTCTGTTGTACTGCTTGGGCAAATTTTCTTCATCAGCTCATAAGTTATAGAGATGCTTTTATTGCATTTCGAGCAGGTATTTTTTTCTGCTCGCGTAAAGCTGGCCGCGAGCATGGGAGCATGGATGTGCCAAGCTGATCCTTCCCCGCTAATGCAATGCTGTCCCGCTAGCTCTTTCCACCAGCTCAGCTTTTCGATCCGCTGTTTTTCAACTTCCCAGATCGGACTCGGCTTACTAGGCTCCTCCGCCAGTAACGGACCAATCTCATCCCACTTGTCTTTGTTCCAGAACCACTCGCTTTCATACTTGGTGATCAGCTGCCCGAGCACTTGGGCGTGCCAAGGCTTGGCCAGCGCCGTTCGGATTTCAGCGCTGGTCAATACGCCATCGTTATCGGTATCGGCGATGTCGTAGAGACGAGCGAGCGTTACGATTGGGCCGCCATCGGCCTTGCTGATCTGCGCCCGGTAGTTGTGCTGTTCGTCTGCGCTCAGCAGGCCTCTTGCATTGAAGGCGTAGGCGAGCTTTTCGACGGGCGTTCCGGTTTCCTCGATGCACTGGAAGCCTTCCCACTCCCACGGGCTGTGACGAGTGGTGATCAGCTCCTGCTCGGCGAGCCAGCCGTCGATGGGGTTGCCGTTATCGTCGGCGAACAGACCGTCCAGTCGCCACCATGAGGAAGTGCTTGCCGGTGTGCTGCCTTCGGCAGGGATGGTGACCTGAATCTTGTGCGAAGCCGGCAACCCATCCAGCAGCGCTTGCGGGATTATCAGGTCGACACCGACCTGCGTGCCTTTGTCGCTGAGCTTGGGAGGATTTCCCGCATTGATACCCTCTCGATGAGCAATCAGTTTGCTGGCGCCTTTGTAGACTTTGAGCAGGGTTTTCTGGTCGTCCGGCAAGCGGCTGGCCCAGGCGCGGCTCCGGGCGATGAACCCGGGCACATCGTCGCAGCTGAACAGTTCGACATGGACCATGTGCTGAGCAGCGCTGTCGTGGTTCTGGTATAGGCCCGGATGGCCAATCAGATCACCCGCCTTGATCGGCAGCCCGTTGTCGAGCACGACAACCCTGTCGTATTCCGCTGGCTCGCTCTGCGGTTTAAGCAAGCTGGTGAATACATAGCCGGGCAGTTGCCCCTTATCGTCGCTTGCTAGAGCGGGTTGTGCCGTGCCGCTGATCAAGCTGACCAGCTTTCTGAACTCGCCTTCCGTTTTGCCAACGACGATTTCAGCGCCCCTGGACAGCTCCGATAGCTTGGCGGCGTTTTTGCTGGGGCTTGCGCGCACGCTCAGACCTTGATTCTGCGTATTCACCGTACAGCGGCCGGTTTCCCAGAAAGCGGGGCGCGGCAAGTTCGGTTGCGCCTGATAGCCAGCCCAGTCGAGCAGGTGCATGTATAGGCTGTAGAGGGTCAGGCTTGGAGGGGGCGGGCTTTCAGCGATGCTGCCATCTGCATTCCGCTGGGGTGGCGGCTGGAGACGGTGCTTGATCAGAACGAACCCCGTGGAAAAGGGCGCTCGTTTGACGCGCGGGATCTCGTCGGTAAATTCGCTGACTGGGTAGCACTCGTCGATACGGTAGGCAATCACCTCTCCGTCGGCGATACAGCGCACGTTCGACTGGTCGAATGCAGCAGCCGTGCCTTCGTCGAAGTGCACGCCGCCATGCCATAAGCCGTTGTCGCCGGTGGGGTAGAAGCCGCTCTTGGCCTGGGCCATATGCGTAAGCAGCTGCAGCGGATTGTTGCTGGTGTCCTTGCTGGGAAACGGATAAGCCCAGTTGATCGGCTTGTGTTCGGCCATGTTCGATGCTTCCTTGCGTTCGAGCCGGCCGCGCAGCCGGCTCTGTTCTTAGCCCGAGAAACTGAGCGAGCGCTTGCGTTTGCTGGTTGGGTTGATCGGCTCGCCCGGCAGTGCCTGCTCCAACAGGCTCCCCGCCTTGTCGCTATCCGCCATGCCCGGCAGCACTGGCGGTTTGATCTTGATCCCCGAACCCTTGCCCGGTGCGCCGCCGGCGTTAATCCGCGCCAGCGGGCCGGAGACGGTGATGCCGCCCGGGTCGAGCTTTATGAAGCTGCCGCCGGCCTTGAGGGTCAGTTCGATGCCGGCTTCTATGACCATCTTCTGCCCGGCTTTGAGGTGGATCTCGCGGCCGGCCTTGGTCAGCTGGGCGGTGCCGAGCTTGATGTGCTGGGTCTGGGCGATGGTGAGGTGATCGTCGGGTTTGACTTCCACCTTGCGGTCGCCGGCCACGGTCAGGTGCTCCTCGGCGCGGAATTCGCTGTAGCTGTTGGCCTCGACGGTGTCGTGGCGCTCGTGGCCGACGCGGATCTTCTGGTTGTGCTCGATGTTCTCGTCCCAATCGCGCTGGGCGTGGAGGTAGATCTGCTCGGCACCCTGGCGGTCTTCGATGCGCAGTTCGTTGTAACCGCCACCGCCCGGGCTGCTCAGGGTCTTGAACACCGTGCGGGTCTTGTTCGCCGGCAGGTCGTAAGGGACCTGATGCTCCTTGTGGTACAGGCAGCCGGTCACCAGCGGTTGATCGGGATCGCCTTCGAGGAAGGTCACCAGCACTTCCATGCCGACCCGCGGAATGGCGATACCGCCGTATTGGTCGCCGGCCCAGCTGGAGCTGACGCGCAGCCAGCAGCTGGTCTTGTCATCGGCCTGGCCTTCACGGTCCCAATGGAACTGAACGCGCACGCGACCGTATTCGTCGCAGTGGATTTCTTCGCCGGCAGGTCCCGTGACTACGGCGGTCTGGCTACCCAGCACCCTCGGTTTCGGATGGTGAAGGGCTGGGCGGAAGGGGATGTCCCAGGGCGTGGCGGCGAAGCGGTTGCGGTAGCCCTGGACGAAGCCGTCACCGGTATCGACATGATTGGTAACCGACTCCTCCAATACCTGCGGCTGCTTGCCTTCATGCAGCACCTCGGTGAGCAGCCAGAGGTCGTTCCATTCCCGGCGCGGGTGGTCGGATATCTCCAGCAGATGGCCGCTGACCAGTCCTGGTTGATCGCTGTTGCCTTCGGCAAGGCGGTAGTCGTGGCGATGGCGCTCCAGTGCGCGTTGCGACAGGTGCTTGCCGCGGGCGCGCTCGGTGAAGCGGCCCGGGTAGTCGTAGTCTTCCAGGTCGGGCTGCGGCAGCGCGTCCGCCGCCGATTCGCCGCGGTAGGCTGCCTCCATTAGCAACCTGGGCTGTTCGAAGTCGTAATCACGGCGACTGACGCGACTGGTGCGGGTCGCGATGCGCACGGCGAAGCGCTTGATCACCGGCTCGTTAGCCGTCATGCCGTTGTCCTGCAGATAGGCGGTCGGGCGGCCGAGCCTGGCGAAGCTGGTCTGGTCATCGCCGAAGACCAGCACATGGCCGACCGTGCTGTGCTCGAAGTGGTAATGGATGCCCTCTTCCTCGCACAGGCGCTGGATGAAGTGCAGGTCGGATTCGTCGTACTGCACGCAGTATTCGCGCTCTGGGTAGAGCATTGGGCCAAGCTGGAAGCGGTAGGCGTTGGCCTGGATGCCGTGTTCCTCGAGCACCTGGGCGACGATCTGCGGCACGCTGAGGTGCTGGAAGATGCGCTGGTTGGTGCGATGGGCGAGGTAGGCCAGCTGCGGCACCAGCGTGAGCCGATAGCGGGTCAGGCGCTTGCCGGATTCACCCTGGGCGATGCGGTGGACCAGGCCATGAACGCCGTTGCCAGCTGGATCGAAGGCGAGAAAGGCTGGCCTGTGCAGCAGTGCCTGCAGATCCAGGTCGGCGCGCTCGCTGACCAGTTCCAGATCGAAGCGATAGGGCTGACTGATGGCCTCGCGCCCCTGAAATTCGAGCACCTGAAAGTCGTGTTCGACGCCTTCCAGGGTCAGGCTGAAGTGGGTTTCATTGGCGGCGTTGAACATTGGGCTTTCCTTGTCCTGATGTCATCCATGGGAATGACCGAGCCAGCGCTGCCAGCGGCTCGGTACGGGGCGGCTGAAGGCCTGCAACAGGCCCGCCGCATCGATGCTGCGCTGCGCTTCGTCGAATGCCAGTGCCAGGCGCAGCGCCGGCCAGCAATGCGCCGGCAATTGCGGCGGGCGCTGCAGGGTGCGATCCAGCTCCATGGCCTTGGCCTGGCGGGCGCTGAGCCGGCGATAAGGGTGGCTGCCGCTGGCCAGTTCATAGAGCACGCAGGCCAGTGCGTAGATATCGGCGCTGGCGGTCAGTTCGCCACCGTCGAGCAGTTCCAGTGCGGCATAACGCGGCGTCCAGGCGGCGAAACGCGTGCGGCACAGGCGCGGCAGACCGGGTAGCAGGCCTTCGAGCGGCTGGCCGAGGCCATAGTCGAACAGGCGCAGGCCGTCATCGGCGAGCATCACGTTGCTCGGTTTCAGGTCGCCATGCAGCACGCCCAGGCTGTGGGAATAGCTCAGCGCTTCCAGCAGCGGTAGCGCGATGCCCTGCAGTTCGCTCCAGGCCATGCCCTGCGGGCGTTCGCACAGCAGCTGGTCGAGCGTTGGCCCCTTGAGCAGTTCCAGGGTGATGAAGGCGCGCTGGCTGGCCGGGTCGATATCGAAGTTGTACAGGCGCACCACATGGCGGTGGCTTAGGCGCGTGGTTAATGCGTATTCGCTGTAGAGCAGCGCGCTGGCGTCGGGGTATTCGGCGAAATCCTCGCTGAGCGTCTTCAGCGCCACGTAGGGTTCCGGATCGCCGAACTGTTCGCGCAGCAGGTCACGGGCGCGATAGACCGCGCCCATGCCGCCGACGCCGAGCAGGCGCTCGATCCGATAGCGGCCGCCGAGGACGTCCGGCAGTTCGCCGACAGGCGTCTTCGGTTCCGCCGGCACCGGCGTGGCCGCGGTGGATGCCAGCGCAAAATAGGTGAGATCGCAGGCGGGCTGGGCGTTCATCGGCGGACCACCACGGCGCTGAGATTGTCGCGCGCCGGGCCCTTGAGCGCCTGGCGAAACAGCCGCTCCAGCGCCAGCTGTGTGGATGGCAGGCTGAGTGCCGCACCGAGGGCATCGGCGGACATGCTCTGGTAGAGGCCATCGCTGCACAGCAGCAGCGTGTCGCCGGGGAACACGGCGAACTCGAGGATATCCAGCTCCAGTTTTTCGCTGGCGCCGATGGCGCGAGTCAGTGCGTGGGCGGCCGGGTGTTTGGCGGCGAGCTCGGGGCTGAGTCGCTGCTCGTCGATCAGTTGCTGCAACAACGAGTGGTCGCGGGAAAGCTGATACAGCCGGCCGCCGCGCCACAGGTAGCAGCGGCTGTCGCCGGCCCAGATGCAGGCGGCGCGGTCACCCTCCATGAGCAGGGCGACCACCGTGCTGCCGATCACCGGATCGGGGCGTTCGGCGGTGACCGTCAGTTCCTGGCTGAGGCGGCGATTCAGCTCATGCAGGCAGCGCCGCAGTGCCAGCAGCCGCTCGGGTAGATCGCCGCCGCTGGAAAGCTCGGCCAGCTGCTCAATGATCAGGCGGCTGGCCAGGGCGCCGTTCTGGTGTCCGCCCATGCCGTCGGCCACGGCCCAGAGCCCGGCCTGCGGCAGGTCGAGGAAGGCATCTTCGTTGCGCGCACGCACCTTGCCGGTGTCGGTGCGCGCGGCGCTGCGCCAGCTGCACGCTGTTGCGCTCATCACAGCGTCGCCGGCAGCTTGAAGCCGCGCAGCAGCGCGAGGTCGAACGGATTCGGCGAGCGCTGGGCGTGCAGCAGGTAGTTGGCGCGCAGGCCGCCGAGGTCGGCCTTGAGCATCAACACGTCACGGCCGCTGTGGTAGTCGACCTGCATCAGGTCGATCAGGCGGAACAGCGACCAGGGCCCGGTGTTCTTCTCGATACCCACGCGGCGACCGCCGAGTTCTTCCACCACCAGGCTGGTGCGTCCGTCGTCGGCTTCGGCCGGCCAGCGGAACGCGGTCTGCACGATCGGGCCGTGGCGGTATTCCATTTGCTGGTTGCCGAAGCGGAAGTCGGCGCGGCCAAGGCTGGAATCCAGCGAGTACGGTTCGAGCTTGAACAGGATCAGCGGCTCGTTGGGGTTTTCGGCGAAGAAGCTGCGGCGAATGGTCTGCGCCCGGCTCATCTGCGCGAGGAACTGTTCGGACAGCGGCAGGCCGCGACCGTCAACCCGGCGCAGCTGATACTCGCCGGCGCTGCCGCTGACGAAGGGCTTGAGGTAGCGCTCGAAGAAGCTGTCCGCCAGGCCCTGGGCCTTGAAGAACTCGCGGAAGTCGGCGATGGCGACGTCGCTGGCGCTGTGGGCGCTGAACGGATAGCGCTCGCGCAGCGAACCGCGGTAGCTGGCGTACAGCTCGTTGCGATAGCGCTGGTTGAGGTAGTGGTAGGCATCGCTGAGCACCAGCGACCAGCTGTCCTCGGCCAGCAGCCCCAGCCACTTGCCCAGCGGCTGCGGCAGGCGTGCAGCGCTGTTGCGCAGCTGGTTGATGGCATCGCGCTGGCCGCCCATGCGTGCCTTGGCCATCTCAAAGGCGGCCTGTTCCGGTGCGCTGGCATGGGCCAGCGAGGCCAGCTGCAATTGCAGGGCGTCGAGGGCCTGCAGACTGGCGCTCAACTCGGGGCCGGCGGCGCCGTTTTCGTCGAGCAGCTGGTGCAGCGGCGCGAAGCGGCGCTCCAGGGTCTTGCGTGCGGTGTCCGGCAGATTCTTCAGCAGCGCAGCCTGCGCCTGCTCGGCGGCGGCGGTGGCCAGTTTGGCCGCCTTGCCGAGCTTGCCGCCTGCGTCCTGCGCGGCATCGGCCAGTTCACCGGCCTCCGCAGTCGCTTCGGTAAGGCCGGCGAAGCGGGTGTTCTCGCGGACTTCCAGCAGCAGTTGCAGCAGCGGCGAGTTGGCCGCGGTGAGCCCGGCGAGCTGCGCAGCACCCTGCGCTGCACTGCCGGCCGGGAGGATGTTCAGCTGGGCGATTGCCTCGCTCCAGTGTGCGGCGTAGTCGCGGAAATACAGCTGTTCCATTTCCACCAGCAGGCGGCTGAGGTCCTTGGCGCTGAGGCTGTCGCCTTCGCCCAGCACCCAGTTGTCGCGCAGGATCTCGCTGACCAGATCGGCACCCTGGGCGACGAACAGCTTCTGGTAGCCCTGCTGGGTGTAGAAGCCGGGAATCGTGTAGTCGCCGCCGACGAACAGGGATGCCTGCGGGCCGAGCTGGGTGTTCAGCCGATAGTCGGGAAGATTGCGCGCCTGGTCGCGCAGCATGCGGTACACCACTGCCGCCAGCGATTCGCTGCGCAGCTGGGCACGGGCCTTGGCCACCAGATTGTCGTTCAGCTGATACGGCGCGAAGGATTCTTCCAGCAGACGCGCGAAGTGCGTGTTGAGCCCCTGCTGTGCCACGGCATTGCCCGAATGGCGCAGCGACCAGTCGGCGGCCAGCCAGTCCTTGAGGAAGGCCGCTTCACGGCGTTCGGCCAGGTTAAGCATGAGATAGGCGCGCAGGCTGCCAAGCAGCTGCTCGCGGTCGTTCAGGTTGGCGCGAATCTGCGCTTCCAGCTGCCGGGCGACACGTGGCAGCAGCAGTTTCTCCAGATCGCGGCGGTAGGCCTCGTGCAGCGTCGGGTCGACCGCTTCGCCCTGATACAGGCCGCCCCGGCGCAGCCAGGACACCTCGTCTTTCGGCGGGAACACCTGCGTCGCCGCATAGCTCGCGTCCAGAACCTTGAGGGTGCGCAGTGCCTCGTCTCCCGCCTCGATGGTCTTGCGCTCGCTGCCGAGTTGCTGGGCGATGTCGCGCAGTTGTTCCAGGCGTTCATGGTTGCCGGAGAAGTTCAGTGCCCAGGCGCCGCCGATCAGCAGCAGGCAGCCGAAGGCGCCGGCATAGAGGGCACGCTGGCCCCAGTCGATGCGGCGTACCTCGCGCTGGTCGAGGCCCGCCAGTTCGGCTTCCGGAAAGATCACCCGGCTGAGCAGTTGATTGATGAAGCGTGCACGACCGCTGCGGAAGGTCGGCAGAGCGCTGCTGGCCAGGCCGAGCTGGCGGCCGATGCCGGCGGTGAGCGGGTCGAGCGTATCGCGCAGCTGCGGCGCGCTGGTCAGGTAGAAGCCACGCAGCTGGCTGGCACGCTGGTAGCGGTTGCCGGTGAAGGCCAGTTCGATGAACAGGCTCAGGCGCTCGCCGATCTGCCCCAGTTGATGGGGGAAGTCGAGGATGCGGCCGCGGCGCTGGGTATCGCGCTCCTGATGCATGCGCAGGATCACCTGGCTGTTCAGCCGACGCAGCAGTTCCTCGAATTCCTGGCGGACCACCTGTGCGTCGCTGCCGTTCTGCTCCTTGCGGAAGCTGGCGCCGAGCACCTGGTCGCTTTCCTCCCGCGACAGCTGCTCGAAAAACTCGTCGAAACCGAGAATCCGGTCGGCCTTGCTCAGCACCAGGTAGACCGGCACGTCCACGCTCAGGCGCTGATGGATCTCGTGCAAGCGCTGGCGGGTCTGGCGGGCGAGGTTCTCCAGCTCCAGTTCACTGCCGCCCTGCAGCTGGTCCACCGGCAGGTTGACCAGCACGCCGTTGAGCGGCCGTGCGCGACGCTTGCGCAGCAGGCCGAGCAGGGTGTCCCAGGCGCTGCCGTCGACGGCAGCGTCGGGCTGGGTCAGATAGCGGCCGGCGGTGTCGATCAGCACCGCATGATCGGCGAAGTACCAGTCGGCGTAGCGGGTGCCGGAGACATCCCTGGTCAGGCGCTGCTGTTCGCTGCGGTTGAGCGGGAAATCCAGCCCGGAGAAATCCAGTAGGCTGGTCTTGCCGCTGCCCTGCGGGCCGATCAGCAGATACCAGGGCAGCTCGCTGCGCCATTTCTCGCTGCGCCCGCGATAGAGGCTGGAGGTCTTCAGGGTGCGCAGCGCCTGTTTGAAGCGATGGCGCAACTCCTGTTGCTCTTCGCCGATCAGGCCGTCGCGGCGCAGCTGCTCCTGCACGTCCTGGTCTTCGGCGTCGCGCTTCTTGCGCGCACTGGCGCGCCAGCTGGCAAAGACCATGGCCAGGCCCCAGCCGAGAAACAGCACGCTGATGCTCAGCAGGCGGGACGTCGATGATTCCCAGAAGCGGTAGTCGTCGACTGCCAGCAGCGGCCCGACGAACCACACCACGACCGCCAGCAGCAGAACCAGCAGCAGGCTCCAGACCCAGGTCCGGCGCAGCACGGCGCCGAGCTTGCCAAAGAACGTCTTCATCTCATTTCATCCCTGAAAAGGTGGAGTCGCCGGCATCCATGTCCAGCGCTCGATAGGGCTGCAGCACGCTCTCGCGCTGTTCGCCGAGGACCCAGGCGAAACCGCCGTAGATCACCCCGAGGCACATCAGGGTGAACAGCGCGACCATCCACCAGGGCACGATGCGCACCAGGCGCCGGCGGGTGTCCTTGAGGCCTTCCCAATGCGGCGACAGCTCGCGCGGTATGTCGCCACGCATCTGGCGGATCTGTCGGTAGAGGCTGTCGCGTACCGCTTCCAGTTCGAGCATGCCGCGCGGCAGCACGCGGTACTTGCCCTCGAAACCGAGGGACAGGCAGAGGTACATCAGCTCGAGCATCGGCAAGTGCTTGACCGGGTTGCGCGATAGCCGCTCGAGCAGCTGGAAGAACTTCTCGCCGCCGAAGGTCTCGTTGTGGAAGGAGGACAGCAGGCTCATCTGCGACCATTCGCTCTCGTTGCCCCAGGGCGTGGTCACCACGGCCTCGTCGAGCACGGTGCAGAGCACATAGCGCGCCGCCATCACCTGGCTGCTTTCGGCGCCGTCATGCAGCGCGCGATGCTCGAACAGCTTGATCGCGCTGCTCAACTGGCCGTGCAGGGCCTGTAGGTCCTCGCTTTCCAGGCTGTGCTTGAAGCGCACCACTTCCGACAGCAGCGGTGAGGCGGCGGCCACCAGCGGATTGAGGCTGATGTTGAAGGTTTCCGCCGGGCGCAGGCGCGCGGCGTAGATCATCCGCTCCTCCAGCTGCTCGAAGCGCGGCGGGGTGTCGAAGTCGGTCAGCGGGCTCTGCGCCGGGGTCTCTCCCGCTCGATTGACGATGACCGTGCGGTCGTCCTGTCCGTAATCCATTTCCTTGATCATGTCGCTCAGTCCCTGACCGCCCAGAATTTCAGTTCGAGCCCGGCGAAGTCACCGGACACATGGAAGGCAAAGCCGCCGGAGCGCTCCAGCTGCGCCTGGTCCTCGGCGCTGAGCTCCAGCGCGAAATAGGTCTTGCCGGCATGGAAGGGGATCTGCCGCGGCGCCACCGGCAGCGGCTTGAGGCGGATGCCCGGCAGATGCAGGTTGACCAGTTGGCGGATGCGCTCCACCGGGCCGATCTTCAGGTGCGTCGGCAGCCGCGTGCGCAGGGTTTCCGAATCGCACTGGGCGCTGGCGGCGAGCACGAAGGAGGCGGTGCCGAGCAGCTTGTGATCGTGCAGTGGCGATACCTGGATGCCGTACTGGCGCTGTTGCAGCAGCAGTTCGATGGCGTGCTGCTCGAGGACCATCGACAACACCTGGCGGATCGCGTCCATCAGCTTGCGGAAGCTCGCGCCCTGATCACTGTGCTGGTAACGACCGTCCAGGCGTGGGCGCTTGCTCTCGCTAGAGAAGGTCGCCAGTTCGCCGAGCAGGCCGAGCAGGTCGCGATAGATCTGCTCCGGATGCACCTGCTCCACGCCCAGGTAGTGGCGCAGCACCGGCTCGTGACGGTTGATCAGCTGCAGCATCATGAAGTCGCCGACCTCGGCGCCACCGACCTTGCCGGTGGCGCTGATGCGCTCGGCGAGGGTGTCGCCGCGGTGGGCGAGCATGCTGATCACTTCCTTGAGGCAGGACAGCAGATAGCCGGAAGCCTGGAAGTTGACGTAGGTGGGGATGAACTCGGGGTCGAGGCTGATGACCCCATCCGGCGTGGTGTCCAGCACCTCGCACAGCTGCAGCTTCACGTAGGCCTGGTCGCTCTGCTGCTCGCCCAGCAGCAGGCGGAAATCCGGCAGGCCGGTGCTGACCTGGCTGGTGCTGCTGTCGCCGGCATTGGAATCGGCGACCTCCAGCTCATGGGCGGTGTAGCGTGCCAGCACGTCCTTCTGTTCGGGGCGACGGGTCTCGATGTGGTTGCCGGTGACCAGCGGCAGCGCGAGATAGACCGGCGTGCTGCCGGTGTTCGGCGGGATGTCCAGGGCCAGCGGCTCACGCTCGCTGCCCAGCTCGAACAGCGTGCCGTCGGGGAGGATGCCGTTGGCCTGGCTGAGCACCAGCTTGCCCATGTTGAGGAACTGGCGGTCGATCTCCAGGTTGAAGAACCCCCAGGCATAGCTGCCCAGCTTCTGGGTGCGCGCCTTGAGTTGGTGATCGTAGTAGCGATCGCTCTGCTGGAAGTGCTGCGGACGCAGCAGCATGCCTTCCTGCCAGACAACCTTGTGCAGGCTCATGCTTATTTTCCTTCTTTGGCGAGCGGGTCGAACAGCGCGATGCCGCGCTCGTCCAGGCTCAGGGCGACGCGGGTGCGCTCCTGCGGCGGTACGGCGATGACGTAGCGCCAGCTGGCTTCCGGCAGATCGCGATAGGCCGCCAGCACGCCGACGTAACGGCTGCCGTCCTGCACCGAGAGCTTCAGCTCGCGGCTCTCGCCGGGGCGCAGTTCCAGTTCCTCGGCGGTCACTAGGTCCGGCGCCAGGGCTTCCTTGGGCCGCTGGTAGAGGGCGAAGAAGTCGCCATTCTCGAACGCCACCGGATGCTTGAGCTCCAGCAGGCGCAGCACGATCGGCGATGGCCGGCCGTTGAGGTCGGGGTTGAGACGGTCGCTGCCGTGCAGTTCGAGGTCGAGCTTGGTCAGCTTGGAGTATGGCGATAGCGCCGAGCAGCCGCCCAGCACGAGCAGCGAGGCCAGCATGGCCAGGGTGATGCGACGAGGCATGGGATCATCCTTGATGGGTAGAATCGAGCGTGGCGATCAGGCGCACCTGCTCCTCATAGGTCTTGGCGAAGTCGCGGGCGAACAGGCGCTCGCTCCAGTCGGCATCCTGGCCGAGGCTGTGATGCAGCCGGCGATAGGCGCGCCAGCGGCTGCCGGCGGTGGCGATCAGCGGCTTGCGCCCTTCGCGCTCGAAACGCAGCGCCAGCTGCTCCGGCGCCAGCTGTTCGAACATCGCCTGCACCGCCGCGCGGCTGGCGGCCAGCAGTGCCACCTGATGCGCCTGCAGATCGCGAAAGGCGCGGCCGATGGCCTGTTCGGCCGGTAGCTGGCCGGGCTTGCCGCCGCGCAGCAGGGCGCTCAGGGCCTCGCCGGCATCGGCGCTGTGCTTGAGCGGGTTGTTGCCGGCGCTCTGCACGGTGGTCAGCGCCAGGCGCAGCTCGTTCTTCAGCTCGCTCCGGGTGCGCAGGCTCTGCTGCAGGCCACCGACGCTCTGCTTGAGCAGGCGGGCGGCGTTCAACGCCAAAGTCTGGCGCTGGTCCTCGTCTAGGTCGTCGAGTTCGATGCCCAGCGCGTCGCCGAAACGCTCCCAGAAGCCGGCTGGCAGGCATTCGGGCTCTGGTTCGCGCTTGGGTTCGGTTGCCGCCGGCGGCATGACCAGCTCCGGCAGCGGCAGGCTTTCGGTGTCGATGCGGGCGTAGTCGCGCTGCTGGGCCTGGCGTTGCGGTGCCACCAGCGCCAGGTCGAGGTCGTCGACCTCGGCGTAGATGCGCTCCTGCTGTTCCATGGCAACCAGTGGATCGAGGTCGAGGAAGGCATCGTCGGGGATGATGCTGCCGGCTGGTTGCGGCCGGCCGATGTCACCTTCGAACAGCGCCGGGTCCTGGATCAGCCGGGCGCGGATCTCGAAGTCGCCCAGACAGTAGACACTGCCATGCTCGATCCGCTGTGGCTGGTCCTTGACCAGGCTGGCGCCGCTGTCTTTGAGCTGGATGCCGTTGCTGCTGGTATCGGTGAGGAAGAACGCGCCGTCGCGATAGCTGATCACCGCGTGACGCCCGGAGAGAACGCGCTTGCGGTCGGGGATCACCCAGTCGCAGCCTTCTGCGCGGCCGATCACGCCGCCGGCCTGCTTGAAGGTTTTGGTGGTCAGCAGCCCAGGCACGAATTGCTGGGCGCCCACCATATCGAAGACCAGTTCCATGGTCGTGTCGCTCCTTGCGGTTACTGGCCGCGATTCAAGGCTTGCGGATCACCCAGCGGGCGATAGTGGTCATCGTCGAATTTGTAGTTGCCGGAGCAACCGGCGAGCAGCGCGGCGGCGATGAGCGAAACGAGGGCGTAATAGCGCACGGGCACGCGATTTCCTCCTTGAAGTCGTGTGTGGGGAGCGAGGTGCGCCTGGCGGCGCGACACGGGCGGCACATTGAAGTTCAGTTGGGGTGTCTTGCAGGTGATCCGGTTCACAGAACATCCGCCGGATGCTGTCGAAACGCGCAGACGGTCAGATATGCCCGCGCGGTTGCGGATGTCGGCGCCGATGCGGCACGTGCCTGGGTATCCGTACTGCATCAGAGATCGGCCGGGCTGATATTCAGCCGTTCCATGCGATACAGCAGCGTGCGCCGCGGCAGGCCGAGTTCGCGGGCGGCCTGGCTCTGGTTGCCGCCGTTCTTGCGCAGGCAATCCATCAGCAGGCTGCGTTCGACCCGCTCCATGCGTTCGCGCAGGTTCAGGCTGCTGTCCAGGCTCGCCTCCACATGCAGATTGAAGTGCTCCGGCAGCAGTTCACCGCCCTCGCAAAGCAGCACAGCGCGCTCCACCAGGCCCTTCAGTTCCCGCACGTTGCCGGGGAAGGCATAGCCTGCCAGACGTTCGAGCGCGGCGTCGGACCAGCGACACAGATCGCGCTGGAGGAACGCGCAGGCCTTGTCGGCGAAATGCCGGGCCAGGCGCAGGATGTCCTCGTCACGCTCGCGCAGCGGCGGCAGTTCGATGGGGAAGTGCGAGAGGCGGTAGAACAGATCCTCGCGAAACAGGCCGTTCTCCACCTGGCTGCGCAGGTCACGGTGGGTGGCGGCGACGACGCGCACGTCGACCTTGTGGGTTTCGGTGGAGCCCAGCGGGCGCACTTCGCCTTCCTGCAGCACGCGCAACAGCTTGGCTTGCAGCAGCAGCGGCATGTCACCGATCTCGTCGAGGAATAGCGTGCCGCCGTTCGCCGCATCGAGCAGGCCGCTGCGGTCGCGGTCGGCGCCGGTGAAGGCGCCCTTGCGGTAGCCGAACAGCTCACTTTCCAAGAGCTGCTCAGGCAGCGAAGCGCAGTTCTGCACGATGAAGGGCTTGCTGCGGCGAAACCCGCAATCGTGAATGGCGCGCGCCACCAGTTCCTTGCCGGTGCCGGTTTCTCCCGTGAGCAGCACATTGACCGGGCTGTGCAGCACCTTGCCGATCAGCTGGTAGACTGCACGCATGCGCGGGCTGTCGCCGATCAGGCCGTAACCGCTGGCGCAGGGGCTGATCGGTGCGGCGGGCGGCGCGGTGCTGCCGGGCGCCCGCAGGCGCTGGAGCAGGTGCAGCTGGGCGAGGCCGAAGGCGCCGAGCTGGGCCAGCGAGCCGCTGAAGCCGTGCAGCTCGCGCGACTCGGTACTGGCCGTGAGCAGCAGGCCGGCGACGCGCTGTTGCTCGTCCTGCAGCGGCAGGCAGAGCAGGCTGCGCCAAGGGGCCGGACTGTCCGGCAGAAAGCCCGAAGCATGCAGGCTGCTATCCAGTTCGCTAAGGCAAAGGGTCTGGTTCTGGCACAGGCAGTACTGCAGCAGCTGCTCGCCGTCGTAATCACTCGGCAGGCTGGTGGATTCGCGTGGCTGCAGCAGGCCGTTGTGCCACTCGGCCGAGAGCGTCAGGCGGGTATGGGTGGCGTCCAGTAGATAGAGCTGGCTGAGCTGGCAATCACTCAGCTGCGCCGCGGTTTCCACCAGCCCCCCGAGCAGGCTGTCGGCGTTCGCCGCGCGCGCCAGCCCGGCGAAGCGGCCCAGCAGGGCCTCGGCATAGCGCAGCGGCTGTGGCACCTGATTGAACATCGCGGACATCTCAGGCGAACTCACAGACCAGCGCGCCGTCGCCATCCAGCGTGGCATGCACCCGCTGCAGCGGCTCGTCACTGGCCATGGCAGCGAGCAGGCGGTCCACCACCAGCCGTTGCAGGTGCTGCTCGATCAGATGGTCGATCAGGCGCGCACCGCTGTCGCTGTCGCAGCAGCGCTCGGAGAGGTGCGAGACCAGCGCTGGGCAGTGGCTGAACTGCAGCTGGCGACGCTGCAGTCGCTCACCGAAGCGTGCCAGCTTGAGCGCGACCAGCTCGTCGAGCACTTCACCGGCGATCGGATAGTAGGGCACCACGCGCATGCGCCCGAGCAGGGCCGGCTTGAAGTGCTGCGACAGCTGCGGACGGATGGCCAGTTCCAGATCCTCGGCCGCCGGTCGCTGCCCAGCGGTGCAGAAACTGGCGATGCGCTCACTGGCGAGGTTGCTGGTCATCAGGATCAGGGTGTTGCGGAAGTTGATCTCGCGGCCTTCGCCATCATTCGCCACGCCCTTGTCGAAGATCTGATAGAAGACATTCATCACATCTGGATCGGCCTTCTCCACCTCGTCGAGCAGGACCACCGAGTAGGGTTTCTGCCGCACTGCTTCGGTGAGCATGCCGCCTTCGCCGTAGCCGACATAACCCGGAGGCGCGCCGATCAGGCGGGAAACGCTGTGCTTCTCCTGGAACTCGGACATGTTGATCACGGTGAGGAAGCGCTCGCCGCCGTACAGCAGGTCGGCCAGGGCCAGGGCGGTCTCGGTCTTGCCGACGCCGCTTGGGCCGACCAGCAGGAACACGCCCACCGGAGCGTCGGGCTTGTTCAGCCCGGCCGCTGCCGCGCGCATGGCACGATCCAGCGCTTCTACGGCCTGTTCCTGACCGCGCACTCGGGCGCGCAGATCGGCGGCGAAATTGGCGACCTGCGCGTTGTGCTCCCGGGCCAGCTGCGCCAGGGGCACGCCGGTCCAGTGGCTGATCACCTCGGCCACCAGGCGCGGGCAGACCTCATGGCTGACCAGTCGTTGCTCGGCCTGGTCTGCGGCAAGTGCGGTCTGCACGGCGCGCAGCTCGGCCTCCAGCTCATCGAGCGATGGGGCCTCGCCGCTCTCGTTCGCATCGCTGCGCGCTTCGGCGGTGCGTTTGCGCAGGTCGAGCAGGCGCTCGGCGAGTTGGCGCTGCTTGGACCAGCGGGTTTCCAGCTGCTCGATCTCGTCCCCCGCCGTGATCAGACGTTGCTCTAGCCGCTCGAGGACAGCCGCGTCGACCGGCAGGCCAGCGGCCAGATCGCGGCGCATGGCTTCACGCTGGCGCTCACCTTCGGCTACCTCGCCACGCAGGCGTTCCAGCGCCTCGGGCGCAGCGGCTAGGCTGATGCGCACCCGCGCGCAGGCGGTATCCAGCACGTCGACGGCCTTGTCCGGCAGCTGCCGGCCGGCCAGGTAGCGCGCCGACAGCTCGGCGGCGGCCGTGACCGCATCGTCGCGCAGGTAGATGCCGTGGCTCTTTTCGTAGACCGGCGCCAATCCGCGCAGGATGGTGACGGCTTCCGGGACGCTCGGCTCGTGCAGTTGCACCGGCTGGAAGCGCCGGGCCAGTGCCGGGTCCTTCTCGAAATATTTCTTGTACTCGCTCCAGGTCGTCGCAGCGATGGTGCGCAGCTCGCCGCGCGCCAGGGCCGGCTTGAGTAGGTTGGCCGCATCGCCGCTGCCGGCCTGGCCGCCGGCGCCGATCAGGGTGTGCGCCTCGTCGATGAACAGGATGATCGGCTTGGGCGAGCCCTTCACTTCGTCGATCACGCCCTGCAGACGGCGTTCGAATTCGCCCTTCACGCTGGCGCCGGCCTGCAGCAGGCCGAGGTCGAGGCAGAGCAGCTCGACGCCCTTGAGTGCCGCAGGCACTTCGCCGGCGGCGATGCGCAGCGCCAGGCCTTCGACGATGGCGGTTTTGCCGACCCCGGCCTCGCCGACCACGATCGGATTGTTCTTCCGCCGTCGGGCGAGGATGTCGATCATCTGGCGGATTGCCGAGTCGCGGCAGAGCACCGGGTCGAGCTTGCCGTCGCGGGCCTGCTGGGTGAAGTTGTGGGTAAAACGTGACAGGTTCGACTCGCCACCGGCGGCCGGCTTGCCGTTCGCAGTCTGCGGCTGCTGGCTGAGGGCGAAATCGCGCAGGCGCTCGGCATCCAGCCGGGCCAGCAATGGCTGGTAATGACTGCCGGCATAGCGCAGCGGATTGCGCAGCAGCGCGAGAATCAGCGCGGCCTGGTCGATCTGGCTCTGGCCGAGTTCCAGGCTGGCCACCAGCAGGGCATCCTGCAGCCATTGCACCAGCTCGGTGGAAAACACCGGGTTGCGTGATTCGCTGTGCTCGCCTCGCGGCTGCAGCGCCTGCGCCAGCGCGCCGCTGTCCACCTCGGCATCCAGCAAGGCTCGCTTGAGCAATCCATCGGGACGCTCGAGCAGGCCGAGCAGCAGGTCCTCGACGAGAATCTTGCTGCCGCCACGTACCACGCAGCGTTCGGCTGCGCCTTCCAGATCGCGCTTGGTCTCGGCGTCCAGCGCCTGTACTAGCTGTTGCAGATCGACGTTGATCATTTTCATCTTCCTTAATGAGTCTGGCTGCCCAGGGTGACCAGGCCGTCGGCGCGGTCGCGTCCGAGCCAGCTGGTCCAGCCGAGGCGGCAGTTGTTGTCGGCGCCGATGCGCAGTTCACGGATCTCGTCCGGGCGAAGCTCCAGGCGCAGGTCGTAATCCAGCGGATCGCGCAGGGTGAAGCGCACCAGCGCACAGAGCGGCTGGTAGCCGCTGCCGATGGGCAGGAATTCGTGGAAGCGATTCCAGTCCAGCTGGCGGATATGGATGCGGAACTTGCCGCCACGGTCGCGGACCCGCTCGCCGAGCACCAGGCTTTCGCCCAGTTGGCTGTTGGCCAGCCCGAGGCGGTTGCGTTGCTCGTCGAGGATTTCCACCTGGCGCTCCAGGCATTGCTCGATGTTCAGCTCGGCGTGCTTGAAGTAGTAGCGCAGCACGGATTCGATCAATGCCGCCGAGTGTGCGCGCAGGCTGAGCAGGCCGAGATAGGGCAGCAGGCGCTTCCAGTTCAGTTCCGGCGCGCTGCGGATGGCCTCGCCGCTGAGCCCGACCAGGGCGAACAGCTGCTCCGAGAAGGGGTCATGGGCGCCGCTGGTGAAGCGGGCGCGGTAGCGGTACTTCTGCCAGATCGGCAGCAGCAGGCGCTGCAGACGATTGTTGAACAGGTCGAGAAAGTCGCGGGTCGGATTGCCGTCCTCGCTGTCGCCAAGCGCCTGTTCGCCGTAGAAGGCCGGCAGCGGCGAGCCGGCGCCGAACAGGCTGACCAGGTTGATGCGCAGGCGCGCGCGCCACTCGTCGTGCTCCTGGAAGAACTGCACATGCTCGATATCGCTGCCGGGAAAGCCCAGGCTCGGGTTGGCCTGGAACTCCAGGCGCTCGTAGAGCGCCTCGTCATCCAGACCGGGATTGAGCTGGCGCAGGCGATCGAGCACCAGCAGCACGCCTTGGAACAGGCTGTATTCGCGGATGCCGCGGTTGAGCGGTTTCAGAGCAGCGGTTGCTGACCCATGCGCGGCGTCCATTGGTACACCTCTCCCTGTGTGCTCTGCACGCGCAGCTCGTGATACGAATTGAGGCTGGCGTAGAGGGCGAAGAATTCGTTGAGCACCGAGGCGAAGAGGAACAGATCGCCCTCACCAATGAAGCCGTCCTGGTTCATGGTCAGTTCGGTGCGTACGCCACGCACCGGCAGCCCGCGATGCAGGCGATCGACGTGCTGGTGGGCGATGTGAGTCAGGCCGCCGAGGCGGCGCCGGCTGACGCTCTCGGCGTGCTTGTCGTAATAGCGCGGCAGGTCGTAGGTCTCGAGAATCACCTTGAGCGCCTCAACGTTGGCCAGCGACAGGTAGTTCAGCGACATGTTGCTGATCAGCTTCCACAGATAATCGCGCTGCAGCGGCGGCGCGTAGCTCGGGGTGACCGCCGAGATGTTGCGGAAGCTGAGGAATTCCGGCGTGTCTTCGCAGGGCTTGCAGATGTCGCCGAGCTTCAGTTGGCGCGGCAGGTTCTGGTTGGTGCAGGTCAGCTCGATGGACAGCGTCTCGTGCTGGTCGAGGTTGCGCAGACCGAAGCTGAGCCAGGTTTCCTGACCTTCTCCGAGCAGCGAAGGCTGCTGGCGCACGCTGTAGTGCGGACGCGCCAGCGGCACATCGAAGCTGGGGTCATGCTCGAAGGATTCGAACGGCACGTACTCCTCGTAGCCCATGCCGCCGGGTTTCCAGCCGGTCACCCGGTCCACCGAGAACACACCGCACTGCTGCGAGTCGTACTCGGCGGGCAGCAGCAGGTACTGATCCTGCTTGCCGTCGAGGCGGATCGGGATGGCATCGTGCGGGAACAGGTTGACCACCGGCGTGCAGTACAGGCGCACGTTGTCCAGCGTCGGGCGGATGCGCTGCACGCCGGCCTTGTGAATGTCAAAGCGCAGCTCCAGACCGCGGGCCTGTTTGAGCAGATCCTCGGGGATGTGCTGAATGACCTCCAGACCCTTGAGGTCGACGAAGAGGAACTTGTCCGGGAAGGCGAAATATTCCTGCAGGTAGCGATAGCCGCGGAAGGTGTTGAGCGGGTAGGGGATCAGCGCCTCATCCTCGGCGAATCCCACCGGTTCGACCTGCTTGGCGTTGAGCTGCAGGGGCGTCAGCGGTCGGTCATCGGGACCGGTCAGCGGGTGGCCCTGCCCGTTCAGCGGCACCAGCTCGATGCCGCCCAGATGGCGCAACAGGCTGAGGTAGAGCAGCTGGCTGATGTAAGGCTCGCCCGCCAGGTGCAGGCGCAGATGGCTGAGGCCGATCTCGCCGAGATGGCCATCGGCGCTCATCTGCAGGCGCAGGCTGAGCAGCGCGCCAGTGCCCTTGACCGAATACTCCAGCGCCTGCAACGCCAGCGGCAGCACCTCGGTGGCGTAGGCGGTACGAAAGCAGCAGCTGACGCCCTGCACCGGATTGGATTCCACCGGCGTGTTGCGCGGTACCGTCAGCGCCGGGCCGGGTCGTTTCAGCGGATCGAACTGCAGCATGCTGAAAGCCGGCAGCGGGCGCATGTAGTTCGGCCACAGCAGATGCATCAGCGAATGGGTCAGCTCCGGCAGCTCGTCATCGAGCTTCTGCCGCAGCCGCCCGGTGAGAAAGGCGAAACCTTCGAGCAGCCGCTCGACATCCGGATCGCGCCCGGCCTGCCCGAGGAATGGCGCCAGCGCCGGGCTGCGCTCGGCGAAGCGCTTGCCCAGCTGGCGCAGGGCGGTGAGTTCGCTCTGGTAGTAGTGGTTGAAAGACATGTCTAACGATTCATCCTTGTCGTTTCGTGTCCGGCGCGCTTGCGCGGCGGCGCTCCTAGCGTCGGCGGTAGCATCCCGTGGAGGTGTCCATGTTCACGAGCAGGCAGTTGCCGTGTGGCTTCAGCCTCATCTTGTCGAAGAAGGCCCTCGGCCCGCGTTCGCGCAATTCGACTTGCCCGTCCACCATCGCCCAGCGTCCTCGACCCTGGATGTCGAGGCTGCCGTAGTAGAGCACTGCCTCGAACGTGCCCTGTTCATGGAGCAGCAGCTGTGAGCCCATCTCCATAACACCGACCAATTCGTAGCGCCCGGCCAGCTCACGCGGCGGTGGAGATGTGCTGGTGCAGGCGGCCAATGTCAGCGCGAGGGCGGCGAGTGCCAGGCGGACGCGGGGTGAGGAGGATTTACCATGAGCCATAGGGCACTCCGTGTTGCTCGATATAGGCCTTGGCTTTGTCGGAAAGGGGACGATGTTCTCCGTTGGATTTCCCGCCGTATGGTCCGACCTTGCTGATAGCCGCTTCGAAGCGACCGATTTCGATGGACTCCAGGCAGGGGCCGCCGACCCAGACCTTGGCGATGCCGCCGGGGGCCAGGCCGATGGTGATGACTTTGCGATATAAACCGTCGATCACCTTGCCGTCCCATCGGCAATAGGCCGAATGTGGCTTGAGCATTTCCTCGCGCACCCACTCCGGAATATTGATGCGTACGTTGTAAGTCTGCGGCTCGACCATCGACTGCCAGCGCACGAAGACGATTTCCGGCAAGTCGATGCCGGGCAGATTCTTGCCCGCACCGCCGGATGGGTTGGGCGGCCAGCCGGCCACGCTGCTGGCATAGGAGGGCACACCGCCGCTGACCCGTTCGTAGGCCAGCCCGCGGCGATCGATCACGTCCACGCTTTCGACCCAGACCTCCATATGTTTGGGTGCCCCGATCCCGACGAACCAGGCACGATAGGGCAGTCCGGGCTGGCCCTGGCTGGTGGCACAGCCGCCGAGTAAAAACAGTGCGCAGACGACGAGGAAGGTTCTCATTCGGGATAATCCTGTTGCGGCATGTTGTTGTAGCTCAGGCGGACGTTGGGCGCGGGCTTGCTGATCAGCAGACCACTGCTGGGTGTCCAGTGAGCTGAAAGGTGGATATAGCGTGACCAGAGCAGGCGCTCGTCCTCTTCGTCCAGGCCGTACCGGCTCCCTTGGGCATAGGCCAACAGGTTACTGGCAATCTTTTGAAGCTCAGCGGGTATTGCGGTTGTGCTTTCTTGGTCGTCGATAAAATCGAACGGAACGCCGTGTTGCACAGCCAGCTCTCGCATTATTCTCAGATAGATAAGTGACAACTCGCCACGAACCTGGCGATTGATGGGCAGCAGGCCGTAGACGACGTCCTCCGGCGGCCGCTTGAAGCCGCGCTCGTAAAAGACAGATTTACGACTGGGCCAGACCTTGGGTTCCTTCAGCGCTTCGTCAGGCAGGCCGAGGGCCTTCCATTGGTGATACTGCCGCCAGGTCTCGCGTGAGGCATGGGTCTGTTCGGGCGGCGTATTGGCCGGCACTGTGGAGCTGAGCGGGCGACTCAGCAGCAGCCGCTCGAGCATCAGGGGGCGGTAGCCGCCGCCAATATCCGAGTGCGCGCCGGGCAGACAGATTTCCTGGTGATCCGGGGCGACCCTGTTGAGGGCGAAGTTCCAGCGCTTCTCGTCGCGGGCGGTCAGTTGCAGCACCTTGCGCGCGCAGCCGGGCGGCAGATAAAGGTTGATGCCGGGGTTGAGGTGGTTGGCTGGATCATAGTCGCCTTTCAGCGGGTCGATAACGGCAGCCACGGTATCGAACAGGCCGATAAAGTTGATACGGGCATGGGCAGCCCAATCGAAGTTGTCGACCAAGCCGAACTGGCCGGGCCGCAGGGTGCCAGCCAGTACGCCGCCGCCGGGCTTGAGCAGTTCGTTGGCGAAATGCCGGGCCGCCGCTGCACCGCGGCTGAAACCGAAGATATCGAACTCCAGAGTGTCGATTTGCAGGTCGGGGTTGCTTCCCTGGAAGAGGCTGAGTTGTTCCTTGACGGTCTCTGGGCTTTGCTTCACCCGCGCCAGTATCCCAGTATCGCCCCGTCCGGTGATCTGGCCATAAAGCGAGTCGGCTTCGCCACTGCTGGTGCCGATGCCATCCAGATAAACCTTGAGAAACCCCTCTCTTACGTTCGCGTCGAGCGTCTGGAACGAATCGTCCCGATACAACCCATACAACCGTGCCACATTGCTTGGCGCATTGCCGTAGCTGCCGTCGGGAGCCTGGGTGAAATAGCCGTCGCCGTTGCTGTCGCTGAAACCATGGCTTTGGCAATAGTCGATGACTTCCTGCAGGGTGCGCTCGCCCACCAACTGCAGATCGTTCTGGCGACATTGCTCGGTCACGGCGGCATTGGCCAGGTTGTTGCCTGTGCCGTCGAAGAACACGCCGATTCGCAGGGTGATGCCCTGGCGCGCCTGTTGCTGCGGCTGCTCGACCAGCTCCTCTTCTTCGTCTTCCTCTTCAAGGCCCAACGGCGTGAGGTCACCCGGATCTTCCTGCCAGGTGCGGGCTATCGGTTCAGATGAGCGAAAGGCCTCGGCGGCAGCGGCCGCCGCAGTAACTGCCTTGGCAATTCCAAGGGCGGTAGGCGCGAGGAAGGGGGCCGCGTTGTGGCTGCTGCCGATGACCACGGTCCCCGAACCGGCGGTGACGACATTGCCGTGGTTACCCACACTACCCACCACCGCCGCCGGTTTGCCATCGATCAGCACGTTGGGGATCACGGCGCGGGCCATCGCACCGCCGCAGGCGGAAGCGTCGCCCATGCGCGCGGCCGGCAGGCCGTCGAACAGCACGTCGGGTGAGCCGGCGGCGATGGGGTTGGTGCCGTGGCCCGTCTTCGGGCAGGCGGTAGGGTCGCCGAGGCGGGCTGCGGGTTTGCCGGACATCCGTTGTCTCCTTACTGGACCTTGACCTGTCCGCTGCCATCCAGGCTGGCGGAGAAGCTGACCTGGCGCTTGAGGCCATCCACTTCCAGCAGGCCTTCGATGGTGAAGGCGAGGGTCAGTGGGTCGTGGGTTCGCGGCAGTGACAGCACGCGTACCTGGGTCAACCTGGGTTCGTACGCTTCGATGAAACGTTCGATGGCGATACGCGCCTGCTGCAGCGAGTCGTGCAGCGACAGGCGCATATCGTTGAGATCGGGCAACCCGTAGTCGGGCAGCGTCTGCACGCTGCCCGCTCGGGTGCTGAGCATCTTGGCCAGATGGGCAGCCACCGAGGCCATCGCCGCGACTTCGCGGCTCCAGCCGGAACGCCGCGCGGCATCGCCGCCAAGGCGTTCGAAGAGGCTGCCGTATCCGTTCAAGTGCTTATTCCTTGTCCAGCTTGCCGACCAGCGACAGGGTGAAATCCGCGCCCATGTACTTGAAGTGCGGACGCACGCTGAGGCTGACGCGGTACCAGCCCGGTTCGCCCTCGACGTCGCTGACGTTGACCTGCGCGGCGCGCAGCGGACGGCGGCTGCGGACTTCGGAGCTCGGATTCTCCTGGTCGGCAACGAACTGGCGGATCCACTTGTTCAGTTCCAGCTCGAGGTCGGTGCGCTCCTTCCATGCACCGATCTGCTCGCGCTGCAGCACCTTCAGGTAGTGCGCCAGGCGGTTGACGATGAACAGGTAGGGCAGCTGGGTGCCGAGCTTGTAGTTCAGCTCGGCGGTCTTGCCTTCCTCGCTGTTGCCGAAAAACTTCGGCTTTTGCGCCGAGTTGGCGGAGAAGAATGCGGCGTTGTCGCTGCCCTTGCGCATGGTCAGGGCGATAAAGCCTTCTTCGGCCAGCTCGTACTCGCGACGGTCGGAAACCAGCACCTCAGTCGGGATCTTGGTCTCGATCTCGCCCATGCTCTCGAAGTGGTGCAGCGGCAGGTCTTCCACTGCGCCGCCGCTCTGCGGGCCGATGATGTTCGGGCACCAGCGGAACTTGGCGAAACTGTCGGTCAGGCGGCTGGCAAAGGTGTAGGCGGTGTTGCCCCACAGGTAGTGCTCGTGGCTGCCGGCGACGTTTTCCTTGTAGACGAAGCTTTTCACCGGGTTGTCTTCCGGGTCGTACGGGTTGCGCAGCAGGAAGCGCGGTACGGTCAGGCCAACGTAGCGGGCATCTTCCTGTTCGCGGAAGCTCTGCCACTTGGTGAACTGCGGGCCCTCGAAGTGATCCTTGAGGTCCTTCAGATCCGGCAGGCCGGTGAAGCTTTCCAGGCCAAAGAATTTCGGGCCGGCAGCGGCGATGAACGGCGCGTGGGACATGCTGGCGACGCTGGCGACGTACTGCATGGTCTTCACGTCGGGCGCGCTGGGGTCGAAGAAATAGTTGGCGATCAGTGCGCCGACCGGCTGGCCACCGAACTGGCCGTACTCGGCGGTGTAGATGTGCTTGTACAGGCCGGACTGAACGATCTCCGGGCTGTCCTCGAAGTCGTCGAGCAGGTCCTGCTTGGAGGCGTTGAGCAGCTCGAGCTTGATGTTCTCGCGGAAGTTGGTGCGATCCACCAGCAGCTTCAGGCCGCGCCAGGAGGATTCCAGCGCCTGGAACTGCGGGTGGTGAAGGATCTCATCCATCTGCTGGCTGAGCTTGGCGTCGATCTCCGCGATCATGCGGTCGACCATCGCCTTCTTCACCGGCTCGTTTTCGTTCTGCGGCTTGAGCAGTTCTTCGATGAAGGCGGAGACGCCGCGTTTGGCGATGTCGTAGGCCTCGTCGTCCGGGGTCAGGCGGGTTTCGGCGATGATGCGGTCGAGGATGCCGCCTTCGGCGAGGTGGTTGCCGTGCTCGACGGCGGCTGCGCTAGTGGTCATGTAGATGTGCTTCCTTGTCGGTGATATCAGGCGTCCAGCTTCTCTTTGGCCGCCAGGCCCAGTTCGCCGAGTACGCGGTCGCGCGAATCGTCGTCGGCGAGTACGCTTTCGATGGCCTTGCGGAAGGCCGGAGCGTTGCCCAGCGGGCCCTTCAGGGCGACCAGGGCGTCGCGCAGTTCCATCAGCTTCTTCAGCTCCGGAACCTGCTCGACCAGATTGGCCGGGTTGAAGTCCTTCATCGAATTGATGCGCAGCTGCACGGCCAGCTCGTCGTCGGTCTGCTCGTCCTGCAGACGGTTCGGCACGCCGAAGGTGAGGTTCAGCTCCTGCTTGGCCAGGACCTCGTCGAAGCTGTTCTTGTCGATGGCGATGGGCTTGCGGTCTTCGATCTTGCGGTCGTCGGCGCGCTGGGTGAAATCGCCCAGCACCATCAGCTTGAGAGGCAGCTCGACCTCTTCCTGAGCGTTGCCGGTGGCCGGCTTGAACGTGACGTTGATGCGTTCCTTGGGTGCAACCGAGCCTTCTTTGGCCATGGTGTTCTCCTTTGCGTTAATCCAGCACCACTTCGAGATCGAGGTGGCACAGCCTGCGGTAAATCTCATCCTTGCTTTCACGCACGGCGTGGTTCTGCGGCAGCAGCTCACAACAGCTGTGCAGCAGGCGCAGTACCTCGAGGGCGAGATCGGGTTCCCAGCCACCCAGGCCGCTGGCCTCAAGCTGCTGGTCGAGTGCTTCGAGCTGGGTTTTGGCCAGCTCGTATTTCTTGGCCTGGTAGCACAGGCGGGCGAGGCTCAATTGCCAGAAGAAGCGCTCACGGCCGCCACGGGCGCGCGCCAGGCCCTGCTTGAGCTGCTGTACGGCGGGCTTGAGGCCTTCCTTGCGCAACAGCGGCAGCGCTTCCTGTAATGCCAGCTCCCAGCTCGCTTGGATACTGCCGGCGGCAGGTGGCTCTTCCGGTCGGGCGGCCGTGGCCGGCTGCACATGGGGCATGACCTGGCCGCTGATCCAGGCGCGGGTTTCGGCATCGGCGAACGGGGTGCCGTCGTGAAAGCGCAGCTCCTCCAGGCGCGGCAGGCGCTGCAGGAACAGCGCGAGCTGAATCTCCACCTCGCGCGTCGCCTGTTCGGCCGCCAGTTCCTGCAGGCATTCCCAGGCCAGGCGCTGGCCATCCAGCCAGAACGGCGCACGCGCGGTGCTGTTTTCCAGGTCCACCAGCAGGTCGGCGTACTGCCCTTGGTTGAAGCGTTCGCGGTAGTTGGCCAGTTTGTCGGCGGGTATCCCGCGCAGGGCGGTGATCTGCTCGCTGTTGTGTTCCGGCAGGCTGTCGATGCTCAGCCATAGCAGGGTGCGTGACAGGCGCAGCGGGCGCAGATCGCTGGTGCGCTGTTTGAGCCACCAGGCGGTCAGCGGGCGCGCCTGCTCCTGCAGGTTGCGCACCGCCTTGAGCGCTTCCTTGTCATTCTCGATCGGCGAGCCGGGGGCGAAGACCTGGCTGGCGACCTGCTTCACCTGGGCGATGGCTGCGCCGACCGTTCCGGGCTGCGGTTGCCCCGAGCTGGCGCGCTTGACCATGCCGTCGAGCTGGCGGCACAGCGGCAGCAGCAGTGGTGCGTCTTCGCCCAGATGGCCGGACAGGCACTGTTCCAGTGCGTGCAGTTGCTCGGCCAGGCTGCGGAACAGTGGCAGCTGTTCGCCGACCGGCACATCTTCGGAAAAGGTCTGTTCCAGGCGCGGCAGCAACCAGTTGATCGCGGCGGCACGGGTGCGCGGCTTGCGCGGATGCAGTTCGGTCCAGTGATTGCTGCACAGGTATTGCAGCAGGTTGAGGCCAGCCTGCAGGCCGGCGAAGGATTCGCGCTGGAACAGGCTCCAGGTCAGCCAGGCGGCGGCGCGCAGGTCTTTGGACAGCGAGGCGAGCAGTAGCTCGCTGCCTTCGCGGACCTTTTGCCAGTCGATGCCGGTGGTCTGGTGCAGCGCGCCGGCCTTGGCCAGCTCGGCTTCCAACGACTCGAATTCGCTGCTGTAACGAATATCGTCACCGGCGAAGTTGCTGTCATTGACCGGCTTTCTGGCGAGTTCCAGATAATGCTGGCTGAGTGCGCTGGCATGCATGGGGTCTTCCGTGACGCTCAAGTTCTATCCGTGAACTTATGAAGTGCACCTTTATATATGTTCAGGAACACTCCGCGAGTAGGCTGCGCAACTTATTGCGCACTTTTCGTTGCGCAATAAGTTGCGCAGCGGCCTCATGGGGTGGGCATCCTAGGCGGATGGGAGGGGGCATTCAAGGCGAGAAGTGTGACCCGACTAACATTGGAAAAGATTAATCGGGGCGCAGCGGAACTAATTGGAAAGCAGGTTCAGATTGATTGTCGTGAGGCAACTTTCAATGTGCGAGATATGCCCGTTATATATGGCCGATGGCTTACAGGCAAACGGCCACTGCGTCACGGAATGCCGGCGAAGTTTGTTATAGCGCGTCGTTCTGCGAATGAATTTCCACCGACATCGCATGCTGTTCGCCAGGCTGCAGTTCGAACGCATCGCCGAGAACATTCGCCGTTTCGATGCACAGCATGCGTTGCCAGGCGTCGTTGGCGAAGCTCGACAGACGCTGCGCCTTGTCGATCCACGGATTCCACAGCACCGCCGATGAAGAACCGCTGCTGGCGAGCAGAATGCGACGGTTCCAGCCGTGGTCGATCACGCTGAGGCTCGCCGGCAGGTCGAGGTAGATGCGGTCGGTTTCCCCGGAAAAACGCAGGTTGCCCTGCTGCCGGCGCGTTTCCCAGTCCGCCAGGGTTTCCACATAGGGCCGACCGTCGAGGCCTTCGACCTCTACCTGACGGATGTCGCTGACGGCGAAGTAGCTGTGCAGCGCCTGGCTGATGGCAACCGGCCGGTCGCCGCGGTTGTGGCTGGTCAGCGTCAGCCGCAACCGATCGGCAAGGCGAATCTGCAGGGTCAGCTCGACGGCGTGGGGCCAACCAGGCAGCTGCGCCTGCGCCTGCGTGCAGCGGAACTCGAGCAGCGCGACATCGCCCTCGCAACGTTGCTCGGCCAGCTGCCACGGCAGGGCGCGTACCAGCCCGTGGAAGGGCGCGGGCTGCTCGCTGTGGTAAGCCGCCTGCACCGCTGGCGGATTGCGCGCCAGATCGCCGAACCACGGCCAGCAGATCGGCACGCCGCCGCGCACCGACTGGCCCTGCTTGAACTCCGCCTGTTCGCTGAGCCAGATCAGCGGCGCCGCGTCGCCCTGGCGATAGCTGAGCACCTGTGCGCCCTGTTCGGCGACCAGCAGCTCGGCGTCGCCACGGCGGATGCGCCAGCAGACGAGTTGATCCATGTCGATGCGTTGGATGTCGATGGGCATGTGCGTTCTCGGAAAATCGGTTGGATGAGCGAGGTTATGACCGCACGGTCACGATGGGATTCCGCCGTTGCGCTCGTCGCTACCGGCTGGCAGGTAGTCGCTGCGGCTGAGACCGTGGCGCTGCATCTTTTCGTTGAGCGTGCGGCGCGGCAGCTGCAGCAAGGCCATGACCTCGGCGATGTTGCCTTTGCAGTGCTGCAGGGCATTGTGCAGGCATTGCGCCTCGTAGGCTTCCAGCTGATCGGCGAGCGACTGGCCGCCGCGGCTGGCCGGCGCCGGCGCGCTGAGGCCGAGGGCGTGGCGTTCGGCGGCGTTGATCAGTTCGCGCACATTGCCTGGCCAGTCGTGGGCGAGCAGGCGTGCCAGTTCACCGGGTGACACCGCCGGCGCTGTGCGGCCGTGGCGCTCGGCGGCCTGGTGGGCGAAGTGCTCGAACAGCAGCGGAATGTCCTCGCGGCGTTCGCGCAGCGGTGGAATATGCAGTTCGGCGACGTTCAGGCGGTACAGCAGGTCTTCGCGAAAACGCCCGCCGCGCACTTCGTTCAGCAGGTCCGGCTTGGCGGCGCTGATTACCCGCAGGTCGACCTCGATGCTGCGATTGGAGCCCAGGCGCTCCAGGGTCTTTTCCTGCAGTACGCGCAGCAGCTTGACCTGCTGCGCCAGCGGCATGCTTTCGATCTCGTCGAGAAACAGCGTGCCGCCGGCGGCGTGTTCGATGCGGCCGATGCGCTTGCCCTGCGCGCCGGTGAAGGCGCCGCTCTCGTGGCCGAACAGCTCGCTCTCGAAGATGGTCTCCGGGATCGCCGCGCAGTTCAGCGCGACGAACGGGCCGCTGGCGCGCGGGCTGAAGTCGTGCAGGCAGCACGCCACCTGTTCCTTGCCGCTGCCGGTGTCGCCGCGGATCAGCACGTTGACATCGGTGCCGGCCAGCTCCAGCACCTGCCGGCGCAGGTTTTCCATCGCACGGGAAACGCCCAGCAGTTGCGATTCGATGCGCCCCCGGCGGTTGAACTGTTCGCGTAGCTGGCGGTTCTCGCAGACCAGCCGGCGCTTCTCCTGCGCGCGGCGCACGCTGTCGAGCAGGCGCTCGGGGGTGAAGGGTTTCTCGATGAAGTCGTAGGCGCCCTGACGCAGTGCCTGCACTGCCATCGGCACGTCGCCGTGGCCGGTGACCATGATCACCGGCAAGTCGGGGTCCAGTTCGACCAGCTGTTCAAGCAGGCCGAGGCCGTCGAGATCCGGCATGCGCACGTCGCTGATCAGCACGCCGGGAAAGTCGCGGTCGATAACGGCCAGGGCCTCGCGCGCGCGGGCGAAGGTACGCACCTCGAAGCCGGACAGTTCCAGCCACTGCTGCACGGCCTGGCGAATTGCTGCTTCGTCGTCGATGAAGACCACCTGTGCGCCCATGCTCCGCTCCTCGTCTGCCTGGCCGCGGCAGTTTACGCGGTCGCGCCGGCCTCGGCAGCCGGCAGGGTCAGGGTAAAGACGGCGCCGTGCTCGTCGTTGTGCACCGCGAGGGTGCCGCCGAAATCACGCACGATGGCGTAGGAGACGGCCAGCCCGAGGCCAAGCCCCTGGCCCACCGGCTTGGTGGTGAAGAACGGCTCGAAGACCTGCTCCAGGTGCTCGCCGCCGATGCCGCCGCCATTGTCGGCGACGCAGAGCTGCCAGCTGTCGCCGCGGCGCTGGCAGTCGATGCGCAGGCGCGGCTGCGGCTGTCCGTTCATGGCGTCCAGGGCGTTGTTCAGCAGGTTGATCAGCACCTGTTCCAGGCGGATGGCGTCGCCCTCGATCCAGGCCTCGGGCGGAATCTGCCGTTGCACCTCGACCTGCTCGCTGCGAATGCGCGGCGCCAACAGCTGCAGCGCCTGTTCCAGCACCTCGGCCAGACGCAGGCGCTGGCGTAATCCGGCTGGGCTCTTGCGGGCGAAGGTCTTCAGATGGCCGGTCAGCGCGGCCATGCGTTCGAGCAGCCCTTCGACATGGCCGAGGCCTTGGCGCACGTCGGCATCGCGGCCGCTGTCGAGCAGCAGACGCAGGCTGGCCAGCTGCATGCGCAGCGCAGTCAGCGGCTGATTGATTTCGTGCGCCAGCGCAGCGGACATCTGTCCCAGCGCGGCCATGCGCGCGGCGTGCACCAGTTCGTCCTGGGCGGTGTGCAGCTCGCGGGTGCGTTCGGCTACCAGACGCTCCAGCTCGTTGCGGCTGCGCTGTTCGACGCGTCGCGTCTTGCGTCGCTGGGCGAGATAGAGCAGCAGGAAGGCCAGGGTCATCCACACGCCGGCCGCGGCCAGACGATAGCTGCGCGCGCTGGCGATCGCCGATTGCGGCTCCAGCAGCAGATGCAGCGTCCAGTTCTCCTGCGGCAGTTGCAGGCGTTGCCAGAGGTAGTCCTGGCGGCCGTCCGGCCCTTCGACCCGGCGCCGGTCGCCGTGCGCGTCGATGCGCTCGAGCTGTTCGCTGTAGAGCGGCCGCAGCGTCTGCTCGGCATAGCGGCGTGCCGCCACCAGGCGACTGCGCACCGCGTCGCTGAGCGGGCGCAGGTGGCTGAAGCGCCAAGCCGGGCGGTTGCTGAGGATGACGATGTCCAGCGAGTCGGCGACCAGCAGGATGCCCGGCTGCCCGACCCACTCGCGCTGCATGTCCTCGAGTTCCAGCTTGACCACCAGCACGCCGAGCACCTCGCCGGCGGCGTTCTTCACCGCGCTGGAGAGAAAGTAGCCGGGGATGCCGGTGGTGACGCCGACCGCGAAATAGCGGCCGCTGCCGCGCTGCAAGGCGTCGCTGAAGTACGGGCGAAACGCATAGTTGTTGCCGACGAAGCTGCTCCATTCACGCCAGTTGCTGGCCGCAAGGGTGTCGCCGTTGCGATCGAGCAGATAAAGCACCGAGGAGCCGGCGGCCTGGTTCTGCTGTTCGAGGCGCCGATTGAGCTGCTTGCGCAGGCGCTGATCGTCGGGTTCCGCCAGCAGCGCCTGGATATCGCTGTCCAGCGCCAGCAGCGCCGGCACCGAGCGGAAACGTTCGACCTGGGTGTGGATGGCCTGGGCATACAGCTCCAGCTGGCCGCGTGCCTCCTGGCTGCGTTCGAGCAGGGCGCGCTGCTCGGCCAGGCGCCCCGCCCAGTGCATGCTGAGCAGCAGGCCGAGAACAATCAGCGCAACGATGAGGATGACGCGCAGATGGCGGAATGGGCTGAACATGGACGCTCGCTCGGGATATCGGGCGATAGTAGAGCAAATGTCGGCGACGCAGGTCCGGCCCGTTCCGTCGAATGATCGCTCAGCGATACAGGTCGGCGCGGCTCCAGGGCAGCTCGTGCGAACCATCCGCATGCGGCTTGCTGGCGAGGATCTGATGCAGGTTGATCCAGTTGTGCCGGAAGCCATAGGCGCAACCGGCCAGATACAGCCGCCAGATACGCAGCGCGCGCTCGGGAATCAGTTGCCGCGCCTGCTCCAGGTTGGCCTCCAGGCGTGCACTCCAGAATTCCAGCGTGCGTGCGTAGTGCAGGCGCAGGCTTTCCACATCGACGATTTCCAGCCCCGCCTTGCTGATGCAGCCACTGATATTTACCAGGTGCGGCAGCTCGCCGTGCGGGAAGACGTAGCGGTCGATGAACTCGCCGGCGCCGTGGCCCACCGGCCGACCATCGGTGTGGTGGGCGGTGATCCCGTGATTCATCACCAGCCCGCCCGGGCGGACGGCATCGAACAGGCGCTGGCAGTACAGTGGCAGGTTGACGAGGCCGACGTGCTCGAACATGCCGACGCTGACCACCTTGTCGAAACGCCCATCACGCGGCAGGTCGCGATAGTCCATCAGCTCCAGCGTCACCTGCCCGGCCAGCCCCTCGGCGTCCACCCGCTCGCGAGCGAGCTCCAGCTGCTGCTGGCTGAGCGTGATGCCAAGTACCTGAACGCCGAACTCGCGGGCGGCATAGCGCGCCAGCCCGCCCCAGCCGCAGCCGACATCCAGCAGCCGTTCGCCAGGCTTGAGCCGCAGCTTGCGGCACAGATGGCGCAGCTTGGCCTGCTGCGCCTGTTCGAGATCCTCGTCGCCGGTTTCGAAATAGGCGCAGGAGTAGACCATGTCGCGGTCCAGCCAGAGCTGGTAGAACGCGTTGGACAGGTCGTAGTGATAGGAAATGGCCTCGGCGTCGGTGGCCTTGTCGTGGGCCTCGCGCGTCGGCAGCGGCAGAGTGTCCTCGCCCAGCACGCGGGTGATGGTGTCGCCGATGCGGATCACCTCATCGACCGGACCTTGCAGATCGATCAGGCCCTCAACATAGGCGGTACCGAGCAGATCGAGACTCGGCCGCGCCAGTTGCGCCACCAGTTGCGGATCGCGGATCACCAGGGTGACGGACGGGGACGGTCCGATATCGATGTCGCTGCCGTCCCACAGGCGCAGGCGCAACGGCAGCTGAAGGTCTTTCAGGGTCGGAAGCAATGAAGCGAGCATGCCGGGATCTCCTTTTCATCACCGAACAATCGTAGTCCAACAAGTTGAAACTATAGGTCAGGGTCGTGATAGTTTCCGTCTATGTGTCGGACGGCGATCCGGCCTCAATGTCCGGACGTGGAGCAGTGACATGCACGCACCTGCAAATCAGCGGGTCCTGATCCTGGTCGCCAGCGGCCCGAGCACGCCGGCGCGCTGTGCCGCGCCGTTCCATATCGCCACGCTGCTGGCCTGCATGGATGCCGAGGTGACGCTCTACCTCACGGGCGAAGGAACGCAGCTGGCCCGCCGCGACGTGGCCGAGTCGCTGCGCGCGGTGGCCGACGGCGAGCCACTGCTGCACTTCATCCGCAACGCTCGGCTGGCCGGTGCGCGGCTGCTGATGTGCCGTCAGCCCGGCGTCGACCTGACCGGTATCGCGCTGATCGACGAGCTGGACGAGATCTCCAGCGGCGGCGAGCTGGCGCAGATGATCCTCGAATACGAAAGAGTCCTGACCCTATGAATCTGCATGGCCTGGAGTTTCCCGACACCCTGCGTTACGCCCCCGAGCACAGCCTGTGGCTGCGCGAGGAAGACGACGGCAGCGTGACGCTCGGCCTCACGGCATACGGCTGTGCGCTCTACGGACAGATCTTCGCCTTCACCCCCAAGCGCGTTGGCATGCGCATCGAGCGCGACCGTGGTTTCGGCGTAGTGGAATTCGCCAAGGCCGCCGCCTCGGCACGAAGCCCGCTGACCGGCGAGCTGCTCGCCGTGAACGAAGCGCTGCGCGAACGGCCCAGCCTGATCAACCGGGACTGCTATGGCGAAGGCTGGATGGCGCGCCTGCAACCGCTGGACTGGCCGGCGATACGCGACCAGTTTCCGCAAGGCGAGACGGCGCTGGTTGCCATCGCCGAGCGTATGCGCCTGGACAATTTCGACCCGGCCAACGTCCACGTACAGGCGTTGCAGTGGAAGTGAAATCAGCGCGGGTGGCGGCTGCTTGTATCAGCCTTCGTCTAGTTTCGATTGGTCGCGAACCCTGAGGCTGTTCTGCTGGAGCGTGTGGTCGAGCTGCCTGATGCAGATATCGATCGCCAGATCTCGTGTGCGTGTGTTCGCCCATTCCTGCCCGGCCAGCATCTCGATGAGGTCCTGATGGCCATTCTCGTTGACCAGCATGCCGTGCCGAACCGTGAGGGTGCGGCCCTGTAGACTCAGCTGCACCGGATCCCGGCCCGTCAGCGACGCCCCGGCTGCCAGCAGGCAATCGATATGATCGCGCAGCGCATGCAGCGTGCGGCGCTCGTCGGGTGGGTAGCTCACCGCGACTCTCCTGTCCCTGGAAAGATAAAAAGACGATTGTGATGAATTTCGCATTCGTCTGCGATGGCGTTTTGATATCTCAGGTGCGGCAAACTGCCGCATATGTGCTTGCTAGGCGGAATTGGCGGGGCAGGACAATGGCGGAAGGCAGTGGGAGTCGAACCCACCCGGGAACGGCTGCCGCCCCCAACCGGGTTTGAAGCCCGGCCGCAGCACCGGCTGCGATTGCCTTCCTTGAGAAGGGTCATGCTGACCGATAGGTCAGCGCGGCTGCCAGACTACCCGAGCGGTGCGTCTGTCGCCAAGGCGTTGTCGTGGCGGATCTTGCGTTCGTTGCCGAAGCGGCGGGTGAAGCCGATGCGGTCGAAGTGTTCGAGCAGCTGGATGCTGCGTTTGCGTCCGAGTTGGATCTGGTCGCGGAAAGCGGCGGCGCGGATCACGCCGCTTTGTGCTTCGAGCTGCAAGGCGTGCCCGGCGAGCTGGCGGATGGTGAACTCGGGGTAGAACAGGTCCTTGACCACCTGTTGCAGCAGGCCCAAGCGGGCGAGCTTGCGCAGCAGCTGGCGCGTCTGCATTTCTTCGGCGCCAAGCGCGCCGGCGAGGTCGCGGACCCAGGGGGGGTCGAACCGGCCGGCTTCCAGCAGCGGCCAGAGTCGCGCCTTCAGTGCTTCTTCCTGTGCGGTCAGACGGACCTGGTGGTTGGGGCGATGCAGCCAGGGGCCGCTGCTGGTGATCTCGCCAGCGGCCAGGGCCTGCTCGAGCAGGGCGATGAATACCGGTCGCTCCAGCTGCGGCAGGGCGAAGCGGCGCAGGCGGTCGCGGTCCGGTCCGAGTTCGTCGGGCTGTTCCTCATGAAAGCGCTGCAGGGCGGCGAGCAGCAGCGCGCCGAGGGTTTGCCAGCGTTGTTGATCGAACAGTCGCGGCCCCTGGCGCGTGGCGATCTCCACTGCGCTGGCCGGCAGCTGCCAGCCATCACGCGGGCGGTTGAACTGGCGCTCCAGAGCCTGTGGTTCGAGGCCGTTGTGGGCTTCGGCCAGCAGGCCAGGCAAGCCCTGTTCCAGCGAGGAGGCATCGAGTGCGCGCAGTTGCGCCAGACGTGCCTCGCGCCGGCGGTTGCGTGGCGGCGCGAACGGGTCGAGCACGCGACCGCCGCCGAGGGTGCGCTGGGCGGATTGGTCACGCAGCACGATGCGGTCGCCGTGTACGGCGTGGATCGGTGCGTTGAGCAGCAGCTGGGCGAACATCCATGCACCGGGCGCAAGGCTTTCGCCTTCGAGCAGGGCGATGCGTGCGGTGACGTCCTGCGCGCCGAGGTGGGCGTGCACCGGGGTCCAGTGCTTGAGTTCGTGGGTCTCGCCGGGCAGCAGCTGGAACTGGATATCGATGCGCTGGGTCGGCGCATGCAGCAGCGGTTGCAGCAGCCAGTCGCCGCGATGAATCTGTTCGACCGCCAGCCGCTCGCCGGCCAGGTTCAGGGCCACGCGCTGGCCGGCGTGGGCCTGCCCGGCTTCGCGGTTCTGCGCATGCAGGCCGCGCACGCGCACGCTGCGGCCGCTCGGGCTGAGTTGCAGCTCGTCGCCGACCTGCACGCGTCCGGCGAAGGCGGTACCGGTGACCACTACGCCGGTGCCGCTGACGCTGAAGGCGCGATCGATGGCAAGGCGGAAATGGCCGTCGGTGCCACGCGCTTCGGCGCGCGCAGCCTCTGCGACCAGCGCCTGGCGCAGGGCGTCAATCCCCTCGCCACTGGCGCTGGAAACTGGAAAGACTGGCGCGCCAGCCAGCGGCCCGCTGGCCAGCAGGTCATCGATCTGCCGGCGTACCGTGGCGATGCGTTCGGGCTCGACACGGTCGATCTTGGTCAGCGCGACCAGCGCGCGGCGAATACCGAGCAGTTCGACGATGGCCAGGTGTTCGCGGGTCTGCGGCATTACGCCGTCATCGGCGGCGACCACCAGCAGCAGGCAGTCGATGCCGCTGGCGCCGGCGAGCATGTTGTGGATGAAGCGCTCGTGGCCGGGTACGTCGATGAAGCCAGTCAGCGTGCCTTCACCGAGGTCGGCATAGGCATAGCCGAGGTCGATGGTGATGCCGCGCTCGCGTTCCTCGCGACGGCGGTCGCCCTGCTGGCCGGTCAGGGCCTTGAGCAGCGCGGTCTTGCCATGGTCGATATGGCCGGCGGTACCGACGATCAAATCGCCAGCTCCTCTTGCAGGTGCGCCAGCTGCTGGAGAAACGCCGGTTCGTCGTCGAGCTGGCGCAGGTCGAGCCAGAGCGCGTCGTCGTCGATGCGTCCGAGCACGGGAATCGGCAGGCAGCGCAGGGCTTCTTCCAGCTGGCGCAGGCTGCGGCCGCGCAGGCGCTTGGGTTGCTGCGGGCGGATGCACAGCGCGGTGCTGGACAGGCGTGCCACCGGCTGCGCGCCGCTGCCGATCATGCCGAGCGCGTCGGTTACCGCGACCTGCCAGGTTTCACCGAGCACGGTGGCCAGCGCCGGGGCGATGCGTTCGGCCTGGACGCGGATCTCAGCCTGCGGACGGCTGAGCAGGCGCAGGCTGGTTAGGCGCTCGGCCAGGCGGTCGGGGTCGCGATAGAGGTTGAGCACCGCTTCCAGCGCGGCGAGGGTCAGCTTGTCGACGCGCAGGGCGCGCTTGAGCGGGTTCTTCTTGATCTTCTGGATCAGCGCCTTGCTGCCGACAATCAGCCCGGCCTGCGGGCCGCCGAGCAGCTTGTCGCCGCTGAAGGTGACGATGTCGGCCCCGTCGCGCAGCGCTTCCTGCACGGTGGGCTCCTTCGGCAGGCCCCAGCGCGAGAGGTCGACCAGGCTGCCGCTGCCCAGGTCTTCCAGCAGCGGCAGGTCGTGGGCGTGGGCGATGTCGGCCAGCGCGCGGGTGGCGACGCTGGCGGTGAAGCCCTGCACGCTGTAATTGCTGGTGTGCACGCGCATCAGCAGGCCCGAGCGCGGGGTGATCGCTGCTTCGTAATCCTTGGCGTGGGTGCGGTTGGTGGTGCCGACTTCGACCAGCTTCACGCCGGCGCGCGCCATGATGTCGGGGATGCGGAAGGCGCCGCCGATCTCGATCAGCTCGCCGCGGGAGATGATGCCTTCCTTGCGCGCGCCCAGGCTGTTGAGCGCCAGCAGCACGGCGGCGGCGTTGTTGTTGACCACGGTGACGGCCTCGGCGCCGGTCAGCTCGCGGATCAAGCCTTCGATCAGGTCATCGCGATCGCCGCGCTTGCCGGTCGACAGGTCGAATTCCAGGTTGAGTGGATAGCGCGCGGCGAGGGTGATCGCCTCGATGGCCTCGTCCGGTAGCAGCGCGCGGCCGAGGTTGGTGTGCAGCACCGTGCCGGTGAGGTTGAACACGCGGCGCACGCGGCTGCGGTGCTGGCTGGCCAGGCGTTCACCGGCGCGCCCGGCGAGCACTGCCTCGGACAGCTCCAGCGCGGCGAGCTGGCCGTTGCGGGCCGGCTCGCGCAGCTCGTCGAGCAGGTCGCGCAGGGTGTTGAGCAGCGCCTGACGGCCATAGCGCTGCTGCAGCGGCTGGCAGGCCGGAGCGCGCAGCAGCCGGTCGACCGAAGGCAGGTGCGCGCTGCTCATCCTTCGCCGCCCGGCGCCAGCAGCAGGTTGGGCGCCATGCGCTGGAAGCCCTGCTCGGCCAGCAACATGTCGAGATCCAGCGTGGCGAGATCGGCCGACAGCGTCTCGGCATCCGCCGCCAGCTCCAGATAGAGCTGTTTCAGATAGCCGTTGCAGGACGGGCAGACCTCGGCCTTGACGCCGTGCGGCGAGCCCTCGAAATGCAGGTAGTCGAGCTTCTTGGTGCTGCGGCAGTGACTGCACTTCAGGCGCACGTAGTGCCACTCGCTGGAGCACAGCGAGCAGACCAGGTAGCGCAGGCCGTTGAGCTGGCCACGGTGGCGGATCACGCCGGCCATCGGCAGTGCGCCACAGCAGGGGCAATGCGTCTGATCTTCGCGCTCGCGCACGGCGGTCGAATCGAGCGACAGCGCCTGATGAGTCCAGGCGACCTGCAGCGCGGCACCAAGGAACGGCACCAGCGCCGCCGGCAGGCTGTCGTACTGGCCGCTGATCAGCGCCACGGCCCAGGCCTTGCGCTGGCCGGCATCGGCATCGCGCAGCTGTTCCAGCGCGGCGGCAATGGCCGGATTGTCCGGCGTGCCGAACGCATCGAGCCAGGCATCGAGCATCGCAAGCCAGGCATCCTCGCGAACCAGGGTGTCGGCTGCCAGCGGCGGCAGGCCGTGCGTCAGGCATTCACGGGTGCGGTGGGCATCCAGCGCCGGCAGTGTGGGAGGGTTGTCGAGCACCTGCTGCTGCGCGCGGCAGACGTCGGCCAGCAGTCGCAGGTAATCGCCCAGCGGATGGTCGACGGCCAGTTTGTCCAGACGCTCGGCACGCAGGATGAACAGCTCGCGCGGCGGCAGGTTGAGGAAAGGGGGTTTGCTGGCAGCGGCTTCGATCTGCCCGGGTTCGAGAATGGTGCCTGCCACGCAGGACTCCTTTTCTTATGGCGTTGCGGGACAGCATAGCCCGTGACGGGTTGCTGCATGCGTAAAGCGCACTGCGGCCGCCGACGCTATTCGCCGGCGGCCGCAGCGGTGCGGCGGGGGCCTTACTTGCGCTCGTTGATCTCGCGATACCAGGCCCGATGGTGCTTGCGCGCCCAGGCACGGCTGACCGTGCCGTAGAGCATGGCGCCCATCGAGCCCTTCAGCCAGATTGCGGCGTAGATGTGCACGATGATGCTGACGATCAGCACGAACGCGGCTGCGGCGTGCAGCAGGCTCGCCCAGCGCAGCGTGACGATGCCGAACGCGCCGGCGAAGTACTCCCGCCAGATGACGATGCCGCTGAGCAGCAGTACCAGCATGCAGACGATGAGCGTCCAGAACAGCAGCTTCTGCCCGGCGTTGTAGCGCCCCACTTCCGGCAGCCGGTCTTCGCGGTTGTTCACCACGTCGCCGATCTGCCGCAGCCACTGGCGATCGCGCGGCTCGATGCGGTTGTGTCCGGCAAAGCGCAGCGCCAGCACCAGGAACAGCACGAACATCGCCACGCCGATGAACGGATGCAGGATGCGCGTCCAGGTGCCGCCGCCGAACAGCCCGGAAAGGCCGAACAGCGCCGGATGGAACAGCGCCAGCCCCGACAGTGCGGCGAGCACGAAGAGGATGGCGACGGCCCAGTGATTGGATCGCTGGGACGGTGTGTAGCGTTCGATTTGGTTATTCATAGCTGGCTCCTTGAGCATTCGGCAGCCCCGGGAAAGACGGCCCTGTGTACAGGGCCGCATTCGTCAGGGACGAGGCTCCTTCGGATCGACCACATGCACCGTCGGATCGACCTTGTGCACGACCGGTTCGCTGAGTTCGCCCTCGGAGTCCTCCTCGACGCGCACCGGACCGACACGCGTGTAATGGAAGAATCCGGCCAGCACCGCCGCGCCCATGCCGAGCAAGGCCAGCGGCTTGGTGATGCCTTTCCACAGGCTGACCAGCGGACTGATGGTCGGCTCGTTGGGCAGGGCGCTGTACAACGACGGCTGGTCGGCGTGGTGCAGCACGTACATCACGTGCGTACCGCCCACGCCGTCCGGGTCGTACAGGCCGGCCTGGTCGAAGCCACGCTCCTTCAGGTCGGCGATGCGCCCGGCGGCATGTTCCTTCATGTCCTCCTTGCTGCCGAAGACGATGGCGCCGGTCGGACAGGTCTTCACGCAGGCCGGCTCCAGCCCGACCGAAACCCGGTCGGAGCACAGCGTGCATTTGTAGGCCTTCTTGTCCTTCTCGGAGATGCGCGGGATGTTGAACGGACAGCCAGTGATGCAGTAGCCGCAGCCGATGCACTTGTCCTGGTTGAAGTCGACGATGCCGTTGGCGTACTGCACGATCGCGCCGGGACTCGGGCACGCCTTGAGGCAGCCCGGCTCGGCACAGTGCATGCAGCCGTCCTTGCGGATCAGCCATTCGAGGTTGCCGCTGTCCGGGTTCTCGTACTCGGCGAACTTCATCACCGTCCAGGATTCGGCGGTGAGGTCGATCGGGTTGTCGTAGGTCCCGGCGCTGGTGCCGACCTCGTCACGCAGGTCGTTCCACTCCGAACAGGCGACCTGGCAGGCCTTGCAGCCGATGCACTTGGAGGTGTCGATCAGCTTCGCCACTTCGCCGATCTCGCGGATCGACGGCCGCTCGGTGGTCGTGGCGGAGCGGGCAATCACGTCTTGAGTAGCCATCATGCCTTCTCCACGTTGACCAGGAACGACTTGAACTCCGGCGTCTGGGTGTTCGCGTCACCGACGAACGGCGTGAGCGTATTGGTCAGGTAGCCGTTGCGCGCCAGCCCGGCGAAGCCCCAGTGCAGCGGGATGCCGATGTGGTGCACGGTCTTGCCGTCCACGGTCAGCGGCTTGATGCGCTTGGTCACCACCGCAACCGCCTTGATGTAGCCGCGGTTGGACGACACCTTGACCCGCTCGCCGGCGACGATGCCCAGTTCCTTGGCCAGCACTTCGCCGATCTCGACGAACTGCTCGGGCTGGGTGATCGCATTGAGTCGGCAATGCTTGGTCCAGAAGTGGAAGTGCTCGGTCAGACGATAGGTGGTCGCCGCATAGGGGAATTCCTCCGCGGTGCCGAACAACTCCATGTCGTTCTTGAACACCCGCGCGGCCGGGTTGCTGATGGCCTGCGCATTGTCCGGGTGCATGGGGTTGCGCCCGATCGGTGTTTCGAACGGCTCGTAGTGCTCGGGGAATGGCCCCTCGTTCATCTTGTCCACGGCGAACAGTCGTGCCACGCCTTCCGGGTTCATGATGAACGGGTTCATGCCGGCTTCCGGCGGCGAGTCGACCTTGAAGTCGGGCACGTCGGTGCCGCCCCAGCTCTTGCCGTTCCACCACACCAGGCGCTTCTTCTCCGGATCCCAAGGCTTGCCGGAAACGTCGGCCGAGGCGCGGTTGTAGAGGATGCGCCGGTTGGCCGGCCAGGCCCAGGCCCAGCCGAGAGTCTGGCCCATGCCATACGGGTCGGCGTTGTCGCGGCGGGCCATCTGGTTGCCGGCCTGGGTCCAGGCGCCGCACCAGATCCAGCAGCCGCTGGCGGTCGAGCCGTCGGCGCGCAGCTGACCGAAACCGGCCAGTTGTTCGCCGGCCTTGGCCAGCACCGCGCCGGTCGCCGGATCGGTCACGTCGGCCAGCGCCTTGCCGCTGAACTCGCGGGCGATTTCCTCGCTGCTCGGCTCGTCGGGGCGCAGATATGGCCAGTCGATGTTGAGCAGCGGCTCGGCGTAGGCGCCACCTTCCTTGCGATACATCTCGCGCAGACGATGGAACAGGCCGCCCATGATCATCACGTCGGTTCTGGCCTGTGCCGGCGGCTCGGCCGCTTTCCAGTGCCATTGCAGCCAGCGCCCGCTGTTGACCAGCGAGCCGTCTTCCTCGGCGAAGCAGGTGGTCGGCAGACGGAATACCGTGGTCTGGATGCTGGCGGTGTCGACGTCGTTGAACTCGCCGGCATTGCGCCAGAATTCGCTGGTCTCGGTGACCAGCGGGTCCATGATCACAAGGAACTTCAGCTTGGCCAGCGCCGCGCTGACCTTTGCCTTGTTGGGGAACGAGGCGATCGGGTTGAAGCCCTGGCAGAAGTAACCGTTGACCTGGCCTTGGTACATCATGTCGAAGTACTTGAGCACGTCGTAGCCGGGGATATCCAGCTTCGGCAGCCAGTCGTAGCCCCAGTTGTTCTCGGCCGTGGCGTTGTCGCCGTACCAGGACTTCATCAGGCTGACGTGGAACTTCTCGTAGTTCTGCCAGTACGACAGCTGGCCGGGGCGGATCGGCTTGGCGGTGCGCTTGGTGATGTACGCCGCGTAGTCCTGCTCCGCATCCTGGGGCAGGGTAAGGTAGCCCGGCAGCAGGTTGGACAGCAGGCCGAGGTCGGTCAGGCCCTGGATGTTGGAGTGACCGCGCAGGGCGTTCATGCCGCCGCCCGGCATGCCGATGTTGCCCAGCAGCAGCTGCACCATCGCACCGGTACGGATCATCTGCGAGCCGATCGAGTGCTGCGTCCAGCCCAGGGCGTACATGATGGTCATCGCCTTGCCGGGTGCGGATGTCTCGGCAATGGTTTCCCAGACCTTCAGCATCTTGTCCTGCGGCGTGCCGCAGATGTTGCTGACCACATCCGGCGTATAGCGGCTGTAGTGCTGCTTGAGCAGCTGGAACACGCAACGCGGGTGCTGCAGCGTCGGATCGACCTTGGCGAAGCCCTGTTCGTCCAGCTCGTAGCCCCAAGACGATTTGTCCGGGTAGCTGCGCTTGTCGGCGTCATAGCCGTTGAACAGACCGTTCTCGAAGCCGAAGCCTTCTTTGACGATGAACGAGACGTCCGTGTAGTTGCGCACGTACTCGTGCTGGATCTTGTCGTTCTCCAGCAGGTAGTTGATCAGGCCGCCGAGGAAGGCGATGTCGGTACCGGTACGGATCGGCGCATAGAAATCGGCGACCGAGGCCGAACGGGTGAAGCGCGGATCGACCACCACCAGCCGGGCCTTGTTGTGGGCCTTGGCTTCAGTCACCCATTTGAACCCGCACGGATGCGCTTCGGCGGCATTGCCGCCCATGATCAGGACCAGGTCCGCATTCTTGATGTCGGACCAGTGGTTGGTCATGGCGCCACGGCCAAACGTCGGGGCAAGACTTGCCACCGTCGGGCCGTGTCAGACACGTGCTTGGTTGTCGAATGCCAGAATGCCGAGTGAGCGAACTACCTTGTGGGTGATGTAGCCGGCCTCGTTGGACGATGCCGAGGCGGCGAGGAATCCGGTGGTCAGCCAGCGGTTGACGGTCTGGCCTTTGTCGTTGCGTTCGACGAAGTTGGCGTCGCGATCTTCCTTCACCAGCTTGGCGATGCGGTCGAGGGCTTCGTCCCACTCGATGCGCTTCCACTCGTTGCTGCCGGCTTCGCGTACTTCCGGGTATTGCAGGCGGTTCGGGCTGTGGACGAAGTCCAGCAGGCCGGCGCCTTTCGGGCAGAGCGTGCCGCGGTTGACCGGATGGTCCGCGTCGCCCTCGATGTGGATGATGTTCTGGGAGACGTTCTTGCCGCCGCTGCCCTGGCTGTACATGATCAGGCCGCAGCCGACCGAGCAGTAAGGACAGGTGTTACGGGTTTCCCGAGTGTTGGTCAGCTTGAAATGCCGAATCGACTCGGCATAAGCCGTTGGTGGCGCCATCCCCAACGCCGCCAAGCTCGACGCCCCAAGGCCTACACCGCAGACCTTGAAGAACTGTCGACGATTCATATCCATCGTGGTTCTCCTTCTCATCAGGCTGGAACGCTGATGCATTGCCAGCGTCTGTTAAGCATCTTAGCCAAACTTAAAAAAAATGGGGGTTAATGCAGCGTTTCGTTGCGCGACTTGGGCAACGGGCGCCCCGCTCGTGGTGCTCTCGGCGACGGACGGGCGACCCTCGGGCCTGGCCGTTCAGCTCTCGTCCGCTTCGGCGAGCTGCTTTTTCCACCCCCGCGGCGAGAGCCCGGTTTGCGCTCTGAACGCGCGTGAGAGCGCGGCTTCGCTGCCGTAGCCAACCTCGGTGGCGATCATCTTCAGAGGGCGTCCGCGGCGTAGGGCTTTCTGCGTCAGCCGCACGCGCCAGCCCTGCAGGTACTGTCCCGGCGTGACACCGACCGTCTCGCGGAAGTTTGTGGCGAACACGCTGCGCGACATCCCGGCCACGCCGGCAAGCTCTTCAAGCGTCCATTCCTTCGCCGGCGTCTCATGCATCGCCACCAGTGCATTGCGCAGGCGGGGATGCGCCAGTCCGGACAGCAGCCCGCCATTCACTTCGCCGCTTTCCATCAATTGGCGCAGGACCTGAATCATCACCACCTCGAGCAGGCGTTCGACCAGCGCCACCCGTCCGCAGCGCTGTTCGAAGGCTTCCTCGAACAGCAGCGAAAGGATCGGCTCGGCACTCCATACCTGGTCTAGCGGCAGGCAGACCAGATCGGCCAGCGCCGAGGCAATCGGGTTACTGGTGCCGCCCTCGAACGCCAGGTTCGCGCAGACCATGTCCACCTCACAGCCGGGCGCGGTGATGAAGCGGTGGGTCAGCGGCCGCGGGAACAGCAGCAGGCTCGGTTGCGTGACGTGCAGTGTCTCCCGGCCGTAGCGGACCTCCACCTCACCGCGGCGAATCAGGTGCAGCTGCCCGTGCACGCCATCGCTCTGCAGGGTGTTGATGCCGCACAGCGGCCCGGTATTGAACACCTGGGCACGCATCGGGAAGTGCGTCATCAGTGCGGCTAGCCGGTCGGCCATCTTCGTACTCCTGATCAAGTTATACGGATTTTACGTCACCAATAGTTCTCCGTGGTGAGCAGAATAGTTCTCACCGGGCAACAACGCCCTGGCCTACCAGCAGAACAGGAACGAAGCCATGTCCATCGAGAAGATCCTCTATATCGCTACTGCCACCGCTACCGGCGGCCGTGAAGGCCGCGCCACTTCGTCCGATCAGGCGCTCGACGTGCAGCTGTCGACGCCGCGTGAGCTGGGCGGCGCGGGCGGCCCCGGGACCAACCCGGAGCAGCTGTTCGCCGCCGGTTACTCAGCGTGCTTTCTCGGCGCGCTGAAGTTCGTTGCCGGCAAGCAGAAGGTCAGCCTGCCCGCCGACACCCGCATCACCGGCAAGGTCGGCATCGGCCAGATTCCCACCGGTTTCGGCATCGAGGCCGAGCTGACCATCAGCGCGCCCGGCATTGCCCGTGACGTGCTGCAGACCCTGGTCGAGCAGGCTCACGTGGTCTGCCCGTACTCCAATGCCACCCGCGGAAATATCGACGTGACGCTGATCATCGCCGACTGAGCCTGACCGACCACCCTTTCGAACCGGAGACCCATGCCATGAACCTCATCACCCGCACCTTCGCCACCAGTCTGCTGGCCCTCGCGCTGCAACCTGCCTTTGCGGCCCAGGCCGCACAACCGGCGAAGTCCGCCGACACCGCCGTCGCCGCGCAGACCGCCAGCACCATCACCACCGTCGATGGCGTGCAGCTGTACTACAAGGACTGGGGGCCGAAGGACGGCCCGGTGGTCACCTTCAGCCACGGCTGGCCACTCAGCTCGGATAGCTGGGAGTCGCAGATGCTGTTTCTTGCCTCGCAGGGCTATCGCGTGGTCGCCCATGACCGCCGCGGTCATGGACGTTCCAGCCAGCCGTGGGAAGGCAACGACATGGACCACTATGCCGACGACCTGGCCGCGGTGATCGAAGCGCTGGACCTGAAGGACGTCACCTTGGTGGGCTTCTCCACCGGTGGCGGCGAGGTGGCGCGCTACATCGGCCGTCACGGCACCGGGCGGGTGAAGAAGGCCGTGCTGGTTAGCGCCGTGCCGCCGATGATGCTGAAGACGGCGGATAACCCGGGCGGTCTGCCGTTGGAAGTCTTCGACGGCATCCGCAAGGCCTCGCTGGAGAATCGTGCGCAGCTGTACCTCGACCTCGCCTCTGGCCCGTTCTATGGCTTCAACCGTCCGGGCGCCAAGGTGTCCCAGGGGCTGATCGACAACTGGCGGGCGCAGGGCATGCAGGCCGGGCACAAGAACACCTACGACTCCATCGCTGCCTTCTCGGCCACGGACTTCCGCGGCGACCTGAAGAGGTTCGACGTGCCGACGCTGGTGATCCACGGCGACGATGACCAGATCGTCCCGCTGGAGAGCTCCGGCAAGGCGTCCGCCGCGCTGATCAAGGACGCGCAGCTGATCGTCTATCCCGGCGCGCCGCATGGCCTGACCGATACCCACAAGGAACGCTTCAACCAGGACCTGCTGAACTTCCTCCGGAAATAATCGGAATGTGTCGTTGCGCCGGCCGCGGTTCGCTCCGCGGCCGGTTTTTTGTGCTGCTGCAAAAAGTGGTCGTGCCGATGGCAAGGCAGAAACGAAAAACCCCGCCAGCGGGCGGGGTCGTTCGTGGCCTGTCCGGAGGCAGGCCGGTGTGGATTCCGGAAGGGTGCCGATCAGGCGTTCTGGCGGATACCAGCCACCAGCCAGGGCTGGTTTTCACCCTGGGCACGTTCCATGCGCCAGCTTTCGCTGAACGCTTCGCCCTGGTCGAAACGCGAGGTCTTGGCCACACCGCTGAAGGTCAGGGTCGCGGTGGTCTTCTCGGCATTGTCGTCGACACCGTCGAGCTGGATCTGCAGATCGTCGATGTAGGTCGACTGATAGGCATCACCGATCTCGGCGCGCTCCTGCTTGAGGAAGCCCAGCAGTTGCGGGGTGACGAACTCGGCGATCTTGTCCATCTCGTTGGCATCCCAGTGCTGCTGCAGCGCCAGGAAGTGCTCGCGGGCCGCGGCGACGAAGTTCTGCTCGTTGAACCAGGCCGGCGCGTTGATTACCGGCGCAGCGGCAGCCGGAGCCGCACTGCCACCGAAGATCGAGGCCGGCTGCTGCGGCATCTCGCGCTGCATCGGCGCATGACCAGCCATGGCCGGCTGCCGCTGGCGGCGACGGGCGGCGAGGAAGCGGAACAGCAGGAACGCGATCACGCCGAAGATCAGGATATCCATGAACTGGATGCCCTCGAAGCCGTCGCCCATGAACATCGAGGCGAGCAGGCCGCCGGCGGCGAGACCGGCCAGCGGACCGAGCCAGCGCGAAGCACCGCTGGGTGCGGCGGCGGTCTTGCCGGCCTGGGTCGGCGCCGCCTGGGTCTGCTGGGGCGCCTGGCGCGTCTGGTGGCTGGGCGCCGAGCCGAAGCTCTTGCCGCCGCCGAAGCGCTTGGCCGCCGTGGCGTCGAGCGCGAAGGTCAGGCTGATACACAGCGCCATGAAAATGCTAAGCACACGTTGCATTGAGTGTTCCCGCTATGAAATGAGGAGGTACGCGCGCCATCCTGCCGAGCCGGGCAGGTGTTGGCGAGGGGCAGAATGTTACCGGCTTTTGCGTGCGGCGGTTGGTCGCGCCGTGCCGCGCCGCAGGTGCGGCCGGCCGGCGGGGCTGGCTCAGCGCCAGTCGTAGAGTTCCTTTTCGGAAATCGCGTGCATCGCTTCGGCCTGCGCCTGGAAGGCTTTCATCGAGGCCCAGATGCGGCCGTTCAGCTCGCTCTGCGCCGCCAGCTCGCCGAGCACCTGCTCGGACTCGTTGCGCATGGCTTGCAGCACCTCGTCCGGGAAGCGCTTGAGCACCACGCCCTGCTGCTTGAGCTGATCGAGCGCCAGCGCGTTGTGATAGGTGTAGTCGTCGAGCATGTCGCGGCTGGCGGCGCGGGTCGCTTCGGTGAGGATCGCCTGCAGGTCCGCTGGCAGCTCGTCGAAGGCCTTCTGGTTGACCAGCAGTTCCAGCACCGCCTGCGGCTCCTGCCAGCCGGGGTAATAGTAGTAGCGCGCCGCCTTGTGCAGGCCGAAGGCCAGGTCGTTGTAGGGGCTGACCCAGTCGGTGGCGTCGATCGCGCCGGTCTGCAGCGCGGTGAACACCTCGCCGCCGGGCAGGTTGACGCTGGTCGCGCCGAGGCGCGTGAGGACTTCGCCGCCGAGGCCCGGCATACGGATCTTCAGGCCGCGCAGGTCGTCCAGCGCGTTGATTTCCTTGTTGAACCAGCCGCCCATCTGCATGCCGCTGTTGCCAACCACCATCGGCAGCACCCCAAACGGTGCGTAGGCCTCCTCCCAGAGCGCCTGTCCACCACCCTTGCTGAGCCAGGCGTTCATTTCGATGGCGGAAAGACCGAACGGCACCGAGGTGAAGAACTGCGCCGTCGGCACCTTGCCTTTCCAGTAGTAGGAGGCGCCGTGACCCAGCGCGGCGGTGCCCCGCGAGACGGCGTCGAAGACTTCCAGTGCCGGCACCAGCTCGCCGGCGGCGTAGACCTTGATGGTCAGGCGGCCGCCGCTCATGGTGGTGACGCGTTCGGCCAGGCGCTCGGCCGAGGTGCCCAGGCCCGGGTAGTTCTTCGGCCAGGCGGTGACCATCTTCCACTGATAGGTCTTGGCCGGTTCGCTGGTGGACTGGCCCGTGGCCGGCGCCTGTTCGTCCTTGCAGCCGGTAAGGAACAGGCCGGCGAGCAGGGCGGCGGCACCGAACAGATGGCGGCGTTTCATGGGGTGTGGAGGTCCTTGGTTCTGGTGGAAATCTGGGCTCAGAGCGCTTCGAGCTTGGCGTAGCTGAGCATCAGCCACTTGCTGCCTTCGTCCTCGAAATTCACCTGCACCCGCGCCTGGGCGCCGGAGCCTTCGAAATTGAGGATGGTGCCCTCGCCGAATAGCGCATGGCGCACGCGCTGACCGAGGTTGAACGGGGTGTCCGGCACGCCGGCACCGTCGAACAGCGAGCCGCCGCCCATGCTCTTGCCGCTGAACGAGCGCGTCACGGTGTTGCTCAGCCGCACTTCCTGAATCAGCGCCGGCGGAATTTCGCGGACGAAGCGCGAGATCTTGTTGTAGGTCTCGCTGCCGTATAGCCGGCGGGTCTCGGCGTAGGTGATCACCAGCTGCTGCATGGCGCGGGTGATGCCGACATAGGCCAGGCGGCGTTCCTCTTCCAGGCGGCCGGCTTCTTCCAGGCTCATCTTGTGCGGGAACAGCCCTTCTTCCATGCCGACCAGGAACACCAGCGGGAACTCCAGCCCCTTGGCGCTGTGCAGCGTCATCAGCTGCACGCTGTCCTCGTGTTCGCCGGCCTGCTGTTCGCCGGCTTCCAGAGAGGCGTGGTCGAGGAAGGCAGCCAGCGGCGACTGCAGGTCGTCCTCTTCTTCGCTGTAGTTGTCGAAGGCACGCGCGGCGGAGACCAGTTCCTCGAGGTTTTCCACCCGCGCCTGGGCCTTCTCGCCCTTTTCGTCACGGTGATAGGCGAGCAACCCGGACTGTTCGATGACCAGCTGCGCCATGCTGTGCAGCTGCATGCCCTCGACCTTCAGCGCTAGGGTGTCGATCAGTTCGACGAAGCCGTTCAGCGCACTGGCGGCGCGGCCCGAGACGAGCTTGGTACCGACCGCCTGATGCAGTGCGGCCCACAGCGACAGTTCCTGCTCGCGCGCCAGCTGACGCAGCGCCTCGACGGTCTTCTCGCCGATGCCGCGCGCCGGCAGGTTGATCACCCGCTCCAGTGCCGCGTCGTTGTGGCGGGTCTGGATCAGGCGCAGGTAAGCCATCGCGTTCTTGATCTCGGCGCGCTCGAAGAAGCGCTGACCGCCGTAGATGCGGTAGGGAATCTTCTCGCGCAGCAACGCCTCTTCCAGCACGCGCGACTGGGCGTTGGAGCGGTAGAGGATGGCGATCTCGCTGCGGCTCAGGCCGTCGCGGATGGCCTTTTCGATGCTCTCGACCACGTAGCGCGCTTCGTCGTGCTCGTTGAAGGCGGCGTACAGGCTGATCGGCTCGCCTTCGCAACCCTCGGTCCACAGCTCCTTGCCCAGACGGCCCTGGTTGTTGGCGATGAGTGCGTTGGCGGCCTTGAGAATGCAGGCTGTAGAGCGGTAGTTCTGCTCCAGGCGGATGGTCTCGGCGTCGGGGAAATCCTGGCTGAACTGCTGCAGGTTCTCGATCCGCGCGCCGCGCCAGCCGTAGATCGACTGGTCGTCGTCGCCGACCACCATCAGGCTCTCGCCGCCGCGGGCCAGGAGGCGCAACCAGGCGTACTGCACGGCGTTGGTGTCCTGGAACTCGTCCACCAGCACGTGACGGAAGCGCCGCTGGTAGTGCTCCAGCAGGCCCGGATGATTGCGCCAGAGGTCGAGGGCACGCAGCAGCAGCTCGGAGAAGTCGATCACCCCGGCGCGGGCGCAGGCCTGCTCGTAGGCTTCGTAGATCTTCAGTTGGGTGGCGAGGAACAGGTCGCCGCCGGCCTGGATGTTCTGCGGGCGCAGGCCTTCGTCCTTCTGCGCGTTGATCCACCACTGCGCTTGGCGTGCCGGCCAGCGCTGCTCGTCCAGGCCCAGCTCGCGGATCACCCGCTTGACCAGCCGTTGCTGATCGTCGGAGTCGAGAATCTGGAAGTTCTGCTGCAGGTTCGCTTCCTGCCAGTGGGCGCGCAGCAGGCGGTGGGCCAGGCCGTGGAAGGTGCCGACCCACATGCCCTGCGGGTTGACGTGCAGCAGCTGCTCGATGCGTTGGCGCATCTCGGCGGCGGCCTTATTGGTGAAGGTCACCGAGAGGATCGAGTGCAGCGAGGCGCGTTCGACCTGGTGCAGCCAGGCGATACGGTGCACCAGGACGCGGGTCTTGCCCGAGCCGGCGCCGGCCAGCACCAGTTGACGCCCCAGCGGCGCGGCCACGGCCTGGCGCTGGGCATCGTTGAGAGAATTCAGGAGGAGAGAGAGATCGTCATGCATCGCGGCATTCTATGGGAAATGCCCGCGCTGCGCTCGCCCGGCGTCCTGGCCGGCAGTCGGGCATCGAGCGGAGGCCCCGCTTCGCGCTAATGGCTGATTGACAGCCTTACCGTCGGTCAGCCAGCGTTCCGATCGTCATAAATTTGCCAATTCGGATAGGTCTTCGCGATAGCAACGTGCCATTATCGGTCGCTTCCAACCGCCGTCGACCACTTCGGGGATCATTACAAGAACAACAGCCATGACCGATTCCGTTCGCGCCCTTGACGCCTTCTCTGCCAGCGATGTCACCAGCGCTGACCTCAGACTGCCCATTCGCCACGAGGGCGTCGAACGCACGCGCTTGCTGTATCGCGGCTCGCGCATTCCCGCGCTGCTCTCGCTGGTCGCCAGCGTGGCGTGCGTGCTGCTGCTGTGGCCCGAACGGGGCGGTGTCGAGCTGGGCGCCTGGTTCATCTGGATGGTCGTGCTCGGCTTGCTGTGGCTGCGGCACGTCAACGCCTTCAGCCAGGCCACCGGCAGCGAGCAGGCGGCGCCGTCGTGGTATCGCTGCTTCCTGCTCGGCAGCGCGGCTTCGGCGCTCAGCCTGGGTTATGCGATGGTCGCGTTGGTGCCACCGGCCGACTTTCTCCAGCAGGCGCTGCTCTACGGCCTGATCGGCTCGGTGGTAGTGGTCGCCAGCGTCGCCTACGGCGTCAGCCTGCCGGCCTTTCTCAGTTTCGCCGTGCCCTGCCTGCTGCCCGCCGGGCTGTACATGCTCACCACCGCGGATCCGCAGCAACAAGGCTGGGGTCTGCTGGCGCTGATCGTGCTGGCGACCCTCAGCCTGATCGCCTGGCAGATCAGCCGGATCGTCGGCGACGGTCTGGCGCAGCGTCTGCACAAACTGGTGCTGATCGAGCGACTGGGCAGCGCGGCACGCCGTGCCGAGCAGCTGAACGCTGAGCTGGCGCGCGAAGTGGAACAGCGCCGCGCCGCCGAGCGGCAGCTACGGCGTGCCTACGACGGCCTGGAGCAACGGGTCGCCGAGCGCACCGCCGAACTCGCCCGGGTGGCTGACGAACTGCGGCAGAGCGAAGCGCGCCTGAGCCTGGCGCTGGAAGCCAGCGAGCTGGGCCTGTGGGACTGGGACCTGACGCAGGGCAAGGTGCATTACTCGCGCCTGGAGGTGTCCTTCGAGCTGGACGCCCGCCAGCGGCCGGACGCCGAGGGGCGACCGCTGCCCGATCTGCATCCGGACGATCTGCCCGGCGTACGCGCCAAGCTGATCGCGCACCTCAAGGGCGAGACTGAGCTGTACGCCGTCGAATACCGCGCGCTGCGCGCCGATGGCAGCCACCTGTGGGTAGAGGATCGCGGGCGGGTAATCAGTCGCGACGCCGACGGACGCGCGCTGCGCATGCTCGGCACGCGTCGCGATGTCAGCGATCTGCGTCGCCAGGCCGAACAGCAGCGACTGGCGGCCACGGTATTCGAGGCGGCAGGCGAGGGCATGGTGATCATGGATTCGCGCTTCCGCATCCTGGCGATCAACGATGCCTGCTGTGCGCTGTCCGGCTTCAGCCGCGAGGAGTTGCTCGGACGCAGTGCCGCACGGCTGGCCGGTTCGGCGGAATCGCAACGGCGCTACGCGGCGATGCGCGAGGCCCTGCAGCGCGACGGCAGCTGGCAGGGCGAGCTGCTGGAGGTGCGCAAGAACGGCGAGGTCTACCCGCAGTGGCTCCAGCTGCGCGAGGTGCGCGATGCGCTGGGCGGTACCTCTCATGTGGTCGGTTTCCTTTCCGACCTGACCGTGCGCCGCCAGGCCGAAGAGCGCCTGCGCTACCTGATGCATTACGACAACCTGACCGGGCTGGCCAACCGCAGCCTGCTCAAGGAGCGCCTGCACGCCGCCTGTCTGCGCGCGCAGCAGAGCGGTCGCACGTTGGCGGTGCTGTACATCGATCTGGATCGCTTCAAGAACCTCAACGAAAGCCTCGGCCACGAGGCGGCGGATCGCCTGCTCGGCGAGATGTCGCGGCGCATCAGTCAGACCCTGGCCGAGGCCGATACCATTGCGCGGCTCTCCGGTGACGAATTCGTCGTGCTGCTGGAAGGCTACGGCAGCCTGTCGAGCCTCGCCCATCTGGGCAGCCGCCTGCTGACACGGGTGCGCAAACCGGTGACGGTCGCGGGGGAGGAGCTGGTGATCAGCGCCTCCATCGGAGTCAGCCTGATGCCGGACAACAGCCGCGATGCTGTGACCCTGCTGCGCCAGGCCAGCCGCGCGATGCAGCAGGCCAAGCATCTGGGCGGCAACACGCTGCAGTTCTTCACCGAGCGTGCACAGCGAGCGACCATCGATTACCTGCAAATGGAGAATCAACTGCGCAAGGCGCTCGTCGAGGGGCAGCTGGAGGTGTTCTATCAGCCGCGACTGACCCTGCTCGACGATCGTCTGGAAGCCGCCGAGGCGCTGGTGCGCTGGCGCCATCCGCAGCAGGGGCTGGTGGCGCCAGCGCAGTTCATCCCGCTGGCGGAGGAAACCGGGCTGATCATCCCGCTCGGCGAGTTCGTGCTGCGCGAGGCCTGCCGGCAGGCGCGCGAATGGCAGCGCTCCGGCCTGGCGGACATTCGCATCTCGGTCAACCTCTCTGTCAAGCAGCTGCGCCAGGGCAACTTCGTCAGTCTGGTGCGCCAGGTGCTGGAGGAAACCGGGCTGCCGGCGTCGATGCTCGAGCTGGAGCTGACCGAGAGCCAGCTGCTCGATGACATCGACAACGCCATCAACATCAGCCGGCAGCTGCGTGCGCTGGGCATCAAGCTGGCGATCGACGATTTCGGCACCGGCTATTCCTCACTCAGCTACCTCAAGCGCTTCCCGGTGGATTACGTAAAGATCGACCGCACTTTCATTTGCGAGCTGGAGCATTCGGCCGAGGACGCCGCGATCGTGCGCGCAATCATCGCGATGGCGCACAACCTGGAACTGCAGGTGGTGGCCGAGGGCGTGGAAACCCAGGCGCAGATGGATTTTCTCAAAGACCAGCGCTGCGATGAAATTCAGGGCTACCTCGTCAGTCGCCCGGTGCCCGCCGCCCAGCTTGCCGAACTGCTGGGTTAGCCGACGGCGAAAATCGCCTAGGTTTTGCGCGGCAAGAAGCGTGATTCCGGTCATGCGGTCGTCCCGCCATCATTGAATCGGGCATCGAGGTCGTTCAACCTTCGGCCTTCGCCTGACTCAAGGATGGAGGCCAAGGCATGCTGGATGCCAATCAAGCGCATATCACCCTCGCCGTTGCCGGCGTCGAAACCGACCTGCAAGTGCTCAGTTTCGACGGCCACGAAAAACTCAACCAGCCCTACCGCTTCGACATCGAGGTGGTCAGTGAGCGCCCCGATCTCGATCTCGAAGCCCTGCTGCATCGCCCGGCGTACCTCGCCTTCGGCCCGGCCGGCAAGGGCGTGCACGGGGTGCTGCAGCGCGTCCGCCAGGGTGAATCGGGCAAGCGGCTGACGCGCTATAGCCTCAGCCTGCGCCCGCAGCTGGCCTACCTGGCGCACAGCCACGACCAGCGCATCTTCCAGCATCTCGGCGTGCCGCAGGTCATTGCGCAGGTGCTGGAAGCCCATGGCATCCAGGCCGACGCTTATCGCTTCCAGCTCGGTCACGCGTATCCCCAACGCGACTATTGCGTGCAGTACGACGAGAGCGACCTGCACTTCATCCAGCGACTGTGCGAGGAGGAGGGCATCAGCTTCCACTTCCAGCACAGCGAAGCCGGCCATGTGCTGGTGTTCGGCGACGATCAGACGGTGTTCGCGAAGCTGGCGCCGCTGGCCTACCAGCAGGATTCCGGGCTGGTCGCCGACCGTGCGGTCGTCAAGCGCTTCGGCGTACGCCTGGAAACCCGCAGCAGCCACGCCAGCCTGCGTGACTACGACTTCGAGCAGCCCAGACTGCGGCTGGAAGCCGGACATGGCAGCGAGTTCGCGCCGACACTGGAGGCCTACGACTATCCCGGCCGCTTCACCACCCGCGAGCGCGGCAAGCACCTGGCCAAACGCAACCTGCAGCAGCTGCGCGCGGACTACGAGCTGGCCGAGGGCGCCAGCGACGCCTATCTGGTCAGCGGTCACTTCCTCGCCCTCACCGACCATCCGCGTCCGTCGTGGAACGACCTCTGGCTGCTCACCGAAGTGTTCCATCAGGGCCGACAGCCACAGGTGCTGGAAGAGTCGATCAGCACCGCCACAGTGGAAGGTGGCGACACCGACTTCCATCAGGGCTATCGCAACCACTTTGCCGCCACGCCGTGGGATGTCTTCTACCGCCCGCCGCGCGAACATCCCAAACTCAAGGTTCTCGGCAGCCAGACCGCCGTGGTCACCGGTCCGGCTGGCGAAGAAATCCACTGCGACGAGTACGGTCGGGTGAAGGTCCAGTTCCACTGGGACCGCATCGGTGCGGCCGACGACAAGACCAGCTGCTGGCTGCGCGTCAGCTCAAGCTGGGCCGGCGACCGCTACGGTGGCGTCGCCATTCCGCGGGTCGGCATGGAAGTGCTGGTGACCTTCCTCGAAGGCGACCCCGACCAACCACTGGTCACCGGCTACCTGTACCACAAGGAACACCAGGTCCCCTACGACCTGCCGGCGAACAAGACCCGCACGGTGTTCAAAACGCTCAGCTCACCGGGCGGTGGCGGCTACAACGAACTGCGCATCGAAGACCGCAAGGGCGCCGAACAGATCTACCTCCACGCTCAGCGCGACTGGGACGAGAACATCGCGCACGACCAGAAGATCCGCGTCGGCCGCGAACGCCACGACACCGTGGAGGCCAACAGTTACAGCGAATTCAGGGCCGAGGGGCACCGCACGACTCACGGTGACCGCAAGACCGAGGTCAGAGCCAGCGATCACCTCATCGTCGGCGACACCCAGCACGTCAGGGTCGGCAACGGGCAGTTCATCGAAGCCGGCGATGAGATCCACTACTACGCTGGCAGCAAGGTCGTCATCGACGCCGGTATGGAACTCACCGCCAGCGGTGGCGGCAGCTTCCTCAAGCTCGACCCCAGTGGCGTTACGGTGAGCGGCGCGACGATCAAAATGAATTCGGGCGGCGTACCCGGTAGCGGAGCGGGGCTGAAGGTGCTTGCCTCCGCCCTGCCCAATGCGGCGGACAAGGCCCGCGCCGGCGCCAAGCCGAAGCTGGCGCTGGCCAACACCCAGCTGATGATGGCACGCAAGGCGCGGCAGATCGGCGCCAGCCGTTGCCCGATCTGCGAAGCCTGCAGGGACGGCATCTGCGACACGGGGCCGAGCGCATGAACGATCCCCTGTACCAGTGGCTCGATGCCCAGCGGACGCAACAGCGGCACCTGCTACTCGTCATCGACGCCCTGGCCGAGCCCAATCCCGTGCAGGAGCTGTTTGCCGGCGACCTGATGCACGATTACGTCAATCTTTATCACGGAAGCGAGTTTGCCGACCTGGCGGATATCGGTCCGTGGCTGGTCGCCTTGAGCGAGTTCGAAATCACCCGGATTCAACCTCTACTCGATGCACCCGAGCGCAACTGGGGCTGGCTGGCCAGCGCCGACCGCGTCGAGCTGCCCGTCCTCGCACAGCACTGGCGCGAACGCATGCACGCAGATGAACAGGGGCAGCGCTCGCTGTACCGATTTCAGGACAACCGGGTCATCGCTCGCCACCTTGCCGAGCTTGCAACGCCACAGCAACCGTTGCTGCTTGGCCCACTGACGAGCGCCCTGTGCTGGGATGGTGAGCGCTGGCGGTGTTTCGATAACCCGCGCCCGGGACAGTACGCTGCGCCGTTCGAAGCCGCCTGGCTGGCCCTGCCCGAACCGGGCAGCGTCGTGCGGGAAGTCCACCGCCATAACCTGACGCTTTGGCTGTGGCAGACCCATGCGGCGGCCACCGCGCGCCTCGCCGAAACCCGCGTGCTCAGCGATTGGCTGAGTGAGCAACTCGATAAGGCCGGAGTCTGGGGATGGCGGTCGCTGAAGCACCTACAGTTCCTGCTGCGTTACCAGCTTGATCCGGAACTCGCGGACCATCCCGCCTGGAGTCCCGAAGAGCGGGAATCTCCTGAGGCGCATTTCGCCCGGCTCAGCCAGATGCTGCACGCCACTTCTACTGCTCGGGATCAACAGTTATGAGTCATTACCTCAAGGCATCCCGCATTCATGTGCTCTCACCTTTGCTGCTGGGACTCTCCCTGAGTGCCTGCAGTGCACTGGGCTCGTTCGGCGGTGAATCCTTCATTTTTGAAGGCGAATTACCGGCCGATTTCTCGCTCAAGGCGCAAGCGGAATATGACGTCGCCGATGCATGCAATGGCCGCAGCCAAAGCAAGACATTCAAGACGGATTATGAAAGCGCTCCGCATCAGTATCGTTTCAAGATTCCGGTCAACTACCGTTCCGGCTTATGCGAAATGCAACTGGCAAAGGTGAAACTGACCATAAACGGGCGTTACGGTGAAAAAGAGTGGCAGCAGACCTATGACAACGGGGGGTTGGTCATAGTCGATAAACTTCCAGAAGGTGCTCCGGCGTTTGGCGTTGATGGGGTTCTTGCGAAGACGGCGGTGTGTTCTTGGTGGTTCCAGGAGAGCAAGCTCTATTTAGAGATATCCAAGCTTCTTAATTGCAGGGGCGCTGGCGCATATCTCGTCAGAGATGAGTTGCCAGGCCGAAAAGTTATGCTGTCTTTTATGGTGAACGCTGAAGAAGAGCCATCACAGGATGACACGTGGGTGAAGTTTCCGACTGGGTGGAAGCCTTGTCTACCTAAGCCAGGCTGGCCTAATTGCCAGCGGCCCCCGGTCTTTAAAACATTCAAGATGAATGGCCGCGAATGCACTGTTTACCCTAACTGCACGGAGTAGCAAGGATGCTTAATTCAGCCAAGGATGAGGTTGTATTGGAGTGCCCGTTACGTAGTCATTGGATTAGCTTCCGGCTTGTAGATGAGCATGGCGACGGAGCACCCTATTCAGGCCTTTGCTTCACATTGCATGACAGTCAGGGGCAGAAGTTCGAAGGCGTCTTGAATAATGACGGATTTGCTCGAATAAATGCCTGTCATTGTGGCCCGGCGAATCTGGATATTTCCGCTCCAGATTCGGGTGAATTAGATGCTTGGTATAAAAGGCTGACCATTCGGAAATCGTTCAGATTGCCGCTAACGGCTCTGCAAGTAGCGGCTGAACAGGTGCCTTCCGGGCCGCGTCGTACAGACGGCAAAACCTATCTAGCGGAAGCGCGTGCATCACAAGAGAAAGCTCGTTTTTTTCGAGTGGAAGTTAGGGATTTCGCTAAGACTGCTGGCCATCTACCCGAGGAAGACAAGACATGGCAGCCGCGCCCTCCAGCCATTCCAAAACGAAATGTCGGTTTGCCGGAAGAGCAACCGGGAATCGTGTTAATGGCAGAAAGCGCGCATTACGTACTCGAAGTCAAAGCCCTGCGCGCCTATAGCCCACTGTTTTCTAGGGATAAGGAGTT